>Ga0055531_10000979_pt1 | contig 22741 bp, 21 predicted proteins | sample AraplaCvi_mCL_r2_FD_55008 | JGI IMG/M metagenome (GOLD analysis project Ga0055531, IMG submission 55008) | Arabidopsis root microbial communities from North Carolina, USA - plate scrape MF_Cvi_mCL_r2 | ecosystem: Host-associated > Plants > Roots > Endosphere | place: USA: North Carolina...
TAAAAACTCTGGCCGCGCGGCGCAGGTGGAAGACCGTGCGCCGGGCAGTCGCGATCCAGATGGGTCGCCGGTCGCCTGTCGAAATGCCGGTCTGAGGATGGCAGGGCCCGCTTGCCGGGAACCCAAACCACCTCCTCACAAACCTCGCCATCGCAGAAGGACCGAAGTCGCGGATATCAACCGCCGAACGGGGCGCTGAGAGGTGTCGCCTATAATATCATTTACGAGGCAGCTTTCAGCGCCCCGTCCGAACTTGCTCCAACCCGGATTGGTCATCCAAGTCCGGATCCGCCGGCATGCGCTTCAACCGGCTGCGATCNCGAATTAACACCTTGTTTACCAGGTGAGGGAGGATATCGCGATATGTTTGTTTCCGGTCTGTTCTTTNGTTGACTCTNAAACAAAATGAGAACAAACTAAAAACATAAGAGAACACGGGAGACGACGATGACNGACNTGCTTCGTGACATTGCCGCATTCGCTTCGATTGCCACCTTCGTGGCGAGCCTTTCCATGATCATGATGGCCATGTGATCCCGGATCGGNTCAGTCCCTCGGCCGAAAGGCGTTGAGGAGGGAAATCCGAACTGGACTCTCAATGCCCTGCGCCGGACAATAGCCTGATTCATGAGATGGTTCCCGCTTCATCAAACGGGTAAGGCGCAGGCATGGCAGACACGGCGGACGTAAAATCGGGATCGGAAGAGCTGGGGAGCAGCCCTCAATTCGTTCACCTTCGCGTCCATTCCGCCTTTTCGCTTCTTGAAGGCGCTTTGCCGCTCAAGAAGATCCTCTCGAAGGCGATCGCGGACAATCAGCCCGCGATCGCGATAACCGACACCAACAATCTCTTCGTTGCGCTGGAATTCGCCCAGAAGGCGATCGGCGACGGCCTGCAGCCGATCATCGGCTGCCAGCTCTCGATCGATATGGAAGACCAGTCCGACGAGCGGCGTAGCAATCACCAGCAAATGGCAAAGCTGCCGGCGATCGTGGTGCTGGCGGCGAATGCTATCGGTTACGAACGGCTGGTGGACCTGATAAGCCGCGCTTATCTCGGCGGAGAGGGGCACCAGACGACCCATATCTGCCGCTCCTGGCTGGAAGAGGGCGGTACCGAAGGCCTGATCGCGCTGACCGGGGCGAGCACCGGTCCGGTCGACATGGTCCTGAAGGAAGGCAATGCGACGCTTGCCGAGGCAAGGCTCCTGAAGCTCAAGGAAATCTTCGGCGACCGGCTTTATGTCGAACTGCAGCGCCACGGCGCCTATGACCGGCGCCACGAGCAGAAAATGGTGACGCTGGCCTACGACCACGACCTGCCGCTGGTGGCGACGAACGAGGCCTTCTTTCCGTCGAAGGCGGATTACGATGCCCATGACGCGCTGATGGCTGTAGCCCATAACGCGATCGTCTCGGACGACAGCCGTTTCCGCCTGACGCCGGACCATTATCTGAAAAGCCGGGCCGAGATGGCGAAGCTGTTTTCCGATCTTCCGGAGGCGCTCGAAAATACGGTGGAGATCGCCCGGCGCTGCTCCTTCGTCCTGAAGACCCGCAATCCGATCCTGCCGCGCTTCACCGGCGCGACCGACGACGCCGCGGAGGCGGAGCGGGCCGAGGCCGCCGAGTTGCGCCGCCAGTCGGTCGAAGGTCTCGAAGAGCGCATCGCGACGCTCGGCATGACGCGCGGCTATACCGAGCAGGATTACCGCGAGCGGCTCGATTTCGAGCTCAGCGTCATCGAGAAGATGAAGTTCCCGGGCTACTTCCTGATCGTTGCCGACTTCATCAAATGGGCCAAGCAGCAGGGCATCCCGGTCGGCCCGGGCCGTGGCTCGGGCGCGGGCTCGCTGGTCGCCTACGCGCTGACGATTACCGACGTCGATCCGCTGCGCTTCTCGCTTCTGTTCGAACGTTTCCTCAATCCTGACCGCGTCTCGATGCCGGACTTCGACATCGACTTCTGCCAGGATCGCCGCGAAGAGGTGATCCGCTACGTGCAGCAGAAATACGGCCGCGAACAGGTGGCGCAGATCATCACCTTCGGTTCGCTCCAGGCGCGCGCAGCACTGCGCGACGTCGGCCGCGTGCTCGAAATGCCCTATGGCCAGGTCGACAAGATCTGCAAGCTGGTGCCCAACAACCCGGCCAATCCGACCCCGCTGTCGAAGGCGATCGAGGAGGAGCCGAAGCTGCAGGAGGAGGCCGACAAGGAGCCGGTCGTCGCCCGCCTGCTGGATATCGCCCAGAAGATCGAGGGCCTTTACCGCCACGCCTCGACCCACGCCGCCGGCATCGTGATCGGCGACCGGCCGCTCTCGAAGCTGGTGCCGATGTACCGGGACCCGCGCTCCGACATGCCGGTCACCCAGTTCAACATGAAATGGGTAGAGCAGGCGGGCCTGGTGAAGTTCGACTTCCTCGGCCTGAAGACGCTGACGGTGCTGAAGACCGCGGTCGATTTCTGCCGCAAGCGCGGCATCGAGGTCGATCTGGCCAAGATCCCGCTCGACGATCAGAAGACCTACGAAATGCTCTCGCGCGGCGAGACGGTCGGCGTGTTCCAGGTGGAAAGTGCCGGCATGCGCAAGGCGCTGATCGGCATGCGGCCGGACTGCATCGAGGACATTATCGCGCTGGTCGCCCTNTANCGNCCGGGTCCGATGGAGAATATCCCGACCTACAANGCCCGCAAGCACGGCGAGGAGGAGATCGAGTCGATCCATCCGATGATCGACCATCTGCTCAAGGAAACCCAGGGGGTTATCGTCTACCAGGAGCAGGTCATGCAGATCGCCCAGGTGCTCTCGGGCTATTCGCTCGGCGAGGCCGACCTGCTGCGCCGCGCCATGGGCAAGAAGATCAAGGCGGAGATGGACCAGCAGAGCGAGCGCTTTGTCTCCGGCGCCATCAAGAACGGCGTCTCCAAGCCGCAGGCCAACAATATCTTCGAACTGCTCGCCAAGTTCGCCAATTACGGCTTCAACAAATCGCACGCCGCGGCCTACGCCATCGTCTCCTACCAGACGGCCTTCATGAAGGCGCATTACCCGGTCGAGTTCCTCGCCGCGTCGATGACTTACGATATGTCGAACAGCGAGAAGCTGAACGATTTCCGTCAGGATGCGGGCCGGCTCGGCATCGCCGTCATTCCGCCGTCGGTGCAGACCTCGTTCCGGCATTTCGAGACCGGCGACAACAGGATCTATTATGCGCTGGCCGCCATCAAGGGCGTCGGTGAATCGGCGGTCGACCACATCACGGACGTGCGCGGCGACGTGCCTTTCGCGAGCATCGAGGATTTCTGCCTCCGGATCGATCCCAAGCAGGTCAATCGCCGTGTCATGGAAAGCCTGATTTCGGCGGGCGCCTTCGATTGTTTCGGCCGCGATCGCGCCGAGCTGAGCGGCGGCCTCGACCGCATCATCGGTTATGCGCAGCGCGCGCAAGGGGAAAAGGTCAGCGGCCAGCACGACATGTTCGGCTCGTCCTCGGCATCCGGGCCGGAAACGCTGATCTTTCCGTCGTTTACCCCGTGGATGCCGTCCGAAATGCTGATGCGCGAATATCAGGTGCTCGGCTTTTATCTCTCCGCCCATCCGCTCGACGCCTACGCGAACGTGCTCGCCAAGATGCGCGTCCAGAATTTCGCGGATTTTTCCGCTGCGGTGAAACAGGGTGCCACGGCCGGCCGGCTTGCCGGAACGGTGACCGGCAAGCAGGAACGCAAGACCCGCACCGGCAACAAGATGGGTATCGTCACCTTCTCGGATGCGACCGCTCAGTTCGAGGCGGTGCTGTTCTCGGAAGGGCTGGCCCAATATCGAGACCTGCTCGAACCCGGCAAGTCGCTGGTCATCACCGTGCAGGCGGAAGAGCGGCCGGAAGGCATCGGTTTGCGTATCCAGACCGCGCAGTCGCTCGAGGAAAAGTCGGTGCAGATGCAGAAGGCATTGCGCGTCTTCGTGCGCGATTCAGGCCCGCTGCGCACGGTCGCGCGGCATCTGAATGCGAGAGGCGACGGGCTTGTCTCCTTTGTGGTCATCAAGGATGACGGCAAGCGGGAGATCGAGGTGGAGCTGACGGAAAAATACCGCATCTCGCCGGAAATCGCCGCGGCGCTCAGGACCGCGCCGGGCGTTCTCGATGTCGAACTGGTCTGACGGTTCTCAGTAGAGGCCGTAGGCGCGCGGCTTGGCTTCCGTCCGCCGCTGGCTGACGGGCTGCGGCTTGACGATCGACGACTTGTCGACCGATGCCTGGGCTTCCGCGACCCGCTGCACAGGCTGGGTGATGGTGATGAAATCCGTGCCGTTGCCGGTATCGGGGCCGATCCCCTGGTCGTTGATCGTGAGAGACGAGCCGTCGCTGATCAGCGTCTCGATCCGGTCGCGAATCTCGGCCGGGATCTCGATGCGGGCAAGCGCCCTTGCGGCGGCGCCGGGCGCGTAGGGGTCGTCGGCGACCGTGATTCCGAGCCGCTGCTTCACCGCGGCGCTCAGCCCGTTCGGCACGGTGACGGCATGCCATTCGGCCGTCTCCTCATTGCGTTCGACCTTGTCGACGCTGAAGAAATGCGTGCCAAGCGCCACTTCCGGGTTCTTGATGCCGACCGGCGCTTCGAAAATAGGCTGGAAGTTCTGGCGCACCATGATCTGGCCCATCGGCGGGCGCGGCTGGCCCGCGGTCTCGTAAAGCGCCTCGAGGAATTCCGGCGTCACCAGCGCGCCCTTGGGCGAAAGGTTCTTCCAGCGCTTGAAGCCGGCAATCGCGCTGCGGGTCATCGGGCCCGCGAACCCGTCGCCGCCGCCGGTGTCGAAACCGAGCTGCTGCAGCAGAATCTGCGCATCCATCAGCGTTTCGCGGTCGCCGCGCCGGGTGATGAGGATGCGAAGCGGGGCGGCGTCCTCGGCCGTCGCCGCGGCCGGCTTGGTCACCGTCGGCGAGGCATCGGTGGTCGGATGGACGATCGACGGATTGTTCGGGACGACATTCATCGCCACTTCGACCGGCTTGGAGCTGCTGACGATCGAGGAGGTTCTGAGCTGCACATCGGACAGCAGCGGCCCGGTCGGCAGCGGCTTTCGCGGCAGGAACAGGCTGGCGCTCTCGATCCGCTGCGGCACGACCGGCGCATCGGTGATCAGCACATGCGCGCCGCGCTCGGTCATCTGAAAGAGCGATTTGGCGAAGGCGCCGGGCATGCGCACGCAGCCATGCGAGGCCGGATAGTTCGGCACGCTGTTGGATTCGTGCAGCGCGATACCCGACCAGGTCAGGCGCTGCATCCACGGCATGGGCGCGTTCGAATAGAGGTTGGATTCGTGATATTTCTGCTTTTCGAGGATCGAGAAGATACCGCTCGGGGTCGAATGGCCTTCCTTGCCGGTCGAAACCTTCGAGGTGGTGACGACCGTTTCGCCGTCATAGACGGTGAGCGACTGCTTGTCCTTGGAAACGATGATCTGCAGCGTGCGGGCACCTTCCGCAAAAGCCGCATGCGACAGCATGGTCGCAGACAAAAGACTGAACCCGAACACCAGGCGACGCAACATGACCGACCCCATACGCAATACAAGACGCTCATATTAGCGCATGAGGTTTAAGGAAGGTTATCCGCGACGCGAGTAGTTTTAACGTCATGGTTAATAACGGATCACATTTCATTGATCCCGGCGGCGGCTGCCGAAAGTATATCCGGTCTCGACCGCGGCCTTGCCGAACTTGTCGCGCAGCTTGTCCATCGCCGCCTCCGCAGCCGCCCGGCGGCCGGCCTGGTGGTCGACGAGATCGGGTGGATCGGCAAGCGTCGGATCGCCGAGATCGGTAACGCCGATGCCGAGCAGGCGGAATTTGGTGCCGTCGGTCTCGCGCTCCATCAGCGAAAGGCCGGTCCTGAAAATGCGGTCGGCCAGCTGGGTCGGGTCCTCCAGCCGCTTGTTGCGGGTCCGGCTTTTGAAGTCGGCGGTCTTCAGCTTGAGGACGACGGTCTGTCCGGCAATACCGTGCTTCTTCAGCCGCGCCGAGACCTTTTCCGAAAGCCGGCGCAGGATCGGCACGAGGTCGTCATANCGNGANATNTCGTCGAAGAAGGTGGTCTCGGCCGAAACGCTTTTCGCCGCCTCGTTCGGATGCACCTCGCGGTCGTCGATGCCGCGCGAGAGGCGATAGAGCCGCTGGCCCATCGTGCCGTAGCGGCGCATCAGGTCGGCCTTCCTGCATGGTCTGGAGCTGGCCGATGGTGCGGATGCCGTCCGCCTCCAGCGTCGCGTTGAACGCCTTGCCGACGCCCCAGATCGTCGTGACCGGCCGGGCCGCCAGAAACTCCAGCGCCTCTTCCTGCCCGATCACCGAAAAGCCGCGCGGCTTCTGCAGGTCGGAGGCGACCTTGGCGAGGAATTTGCAATAGGAGAGGCCGACCGAAATGCTGATGCCGATCTCGTCCTGCACCCGCTTGGCGAATTTCGCGAGGATGCGCGCCGGCGGCGCATGGTGCAGCCGCTCGGTGCCGGCGAGTTCGAGAAAGGCCTCGTCGATCGACAGCGGCTGCACCAGCGGCGTCAGATCGTGCATCATGGCGCGCACCTGCCGCCCGACGCCCACATATTTCTCCATGTTCGGCGGGATCACGATGGCGTCCGGGCAGAGTTCGAGCGCCTTGAACATCGGCATGGCCGAACGCACCCCGTTGATGCGGGCGATGTAACAAGCGGTCGAGACGACGCCGCGTTTGCCGCCGCCGATGATGACCGGCTTGTCGGCAAGATCCGGATTGTCGCGTTTTTCGATCGTCGCATAGAAGGCGTCGCAATCGATATGCGCCAGCGTCAGGCCATAGAGCTCCTTGTGATAGACGAGGCGCGGGCTGCCGCAGGCGCGGCAACGGCGCACTTCCGCCTTCTGCTCCGCAAGGCAGTCGCGACAGAAGCCGGGTGTCTTGTCAGGCGTAGGCGTCATGGCGGAGAACAAAGATTGAACGCGGCGACGTTAAGGCCTAAGCTCGTGAGTCACAAGGGAGAGCGTAGAGGTTTGGCGTGGATATCGATCTTCGTTTCGAGCCTGTGACGGCGGAGCGTTGGGAGGATTTCGAAATGCTTTTCGGTCCTCAGGGTGCCTTTTATCACTGTTGGTGCGTCGCATTGCGTCTGCCGCATGCGGTTCGCACAAAGATGCTGCCGCAGGAGCGCAAGGACCATATTCACAGCCGTATAACCGCCGGTCCGCCGCCCGGCATTCTGGCTTATTCGGAGGGCGAGCCGGTCGCGTGGGTGCAGGTCGGGCCACGCCACGATGTGCCGCAGTTCAACTCGCCGCGCACCGTTTCGCGGCCGCTAGAGGAGGCGGATGCAGCCGATCCCTCGGTCTGGGCGGTCAGCTGTTTTTTCCTGAAGCCGAAGCTCAGGGGTAGGGGACTGAGCCATCGCCTGCTGTCCGGCGCAGTTGAATATGCTCGGCATATGGGAGCGCGGTTCGTCGATGCCTGTCCGATCGATCATGTGAAGCAGTCGAAATCGGTGACGCTGTGCATCGGCTCGACGGCGATCTTCGATGCGGCGGGCTTCGACGTGGTGGAGCGCCGCAAGGACGGACGGCCGCTGATGCGGCTGGAACTTTAGATGTCAGGCCGCTTCGGGCCGGATATGGCCACGGATCAGCTCGGCGGCATGGGCCCAGTCCGTTGCCCGGGCAATGCCTTCGGCGGGTTTCGGCGCCAGCAGATGCAGCGGCGAGTCGGGCATCATGTGGAGGAGGAGGCATTCGGCGACATGATCACGTACCGAATGAAGGTTATGCGCCATGTCGTCGATGAAGACGGTGGGCAGGGGGCGCCCGGCATGCAGGCGGTGCATGATCGGTCCCTTCGGCTCCTCGCTGGCGATCATCGGGAAGGTGAGGCCGATCCGGTCGAGAAGCCGGCGGCGGTGCTCCCGGTAGCGCGGCGGCATGGCGGTGAGGAACACGACGTCGCAATCCTTCGACAGCGTTTCGAGTGTCTGGACGACGAGGTCGGTGGGGATTTGCCAGTTCTCCTGAGCCTCGAAGAAAGCCTCGATCAGCCGGCGCACTTCCGTCGGCTCGAGCGCGATCCGGGTCTCGGTGGAGACGATATTGCCGGTGAGCCGGAACGAGCGCGGCAGCAGCTCATGGCCTTCGCCGCGCAAAAAATCCTGGAAAGGGGCCGCGAAATGCAGCACCACGTCGTCGACGTCGCAGACGACGAGCGGCCGGTCGCCGAGTCGCACATGGGAAAGGTCGAGAATCTCGGTCATCTCAATAGTCGCCGGAATCGAATTCACCGGAACCGGGCCCGGGTCCCGAATAGTGGTGCCAGGCGGCCGCCACGGTTTCCGGCTTTGTGCCCGTCGCCTCGCAGAAGGCCAGCAGCGTCGGTTCATGACCCATCAGGAAATCGATCATGCCGGCGAGAAAGCCCGGATCGTNTACCGCGTTGCGCAGCTGGTTGGGCTGGACGCCCGAAAGTGCGAGGAAACGGCCAAGCATGTCCGGCTCATTGGCGAGCCATCCGAGAATGGCGCCGGCCGTCTCNTCCGCCTGGGTTCCGCTGTTTCGAGTATTGTCGGGATCGCGCCGCATTGTCTGCCGAGTTACCTCTTTTTCAACCAAATGGCTCTACCGTGCCTGATAGGCGCTCTGTGGAATCGGCCGTTCCGGGAGCTTATATACTGAAGGCACTCATGCAAGCCGGGATTTAAGGAACGGATCGCCATGCCCAAACGGGTCATGATCGTCGAGGACAACGAGCTGAACATGAAGCTCTTCCGCGACCTGATCGAAGCATCGGGATACGATACCATCCAGACCCGCAANGGTATGGAAGCGCTTGATCTNGCACGCAAACATCGCCCCGACCTGATTTTGATGGATATCCAGCTGCCCGAGGTTTCGGGTCTGGAAGTCACCAAATGGCTGAAGGAAGACGATGAATTGCATGTCATTCCGGTGATCGCGGTGACCGCCTTTGCCATGAAGGGCGACGAGGAGCGCATCCGCCAGGGTGGTTGCGAAGCCTATGTCTCGAAACCCATCTCGGTGCCGAAATTCATCGAGACGATAAAGACATATCTCGGCGACGCATGAGAACGGGACGGACTTCATGACGGCGCGCATACTGGTAGTCGACGATATTCCGGCAAACGTGAAGCTGCTTGAAGCCAGGCTTCTGGCCGAATATTTCGACGTCCTGACGGCCGACGACGGCTACAAGGCGCTTTCGATCTGCGACAGCACCCATGTCGACCTGATCCTGCTCGATATCATGATGCCCGGAATCGACGGTTTCGAAGTCTGCGAGCGGCTGAAGGCCAATCCGCGCACCGCCCATATCCCTGTCGTCATGGTCACGGCGCTCGACCAGCCGTCCGATCGCGTCCGCGGATTGAAGGCCGGCGCCGACGATTTCCTGACCAAGCCGGTCAACGACCTGCAGCTGATTTCGCGCGTGAAAAGCCTGGTGCGGCTGAAGACGCTGAGCGACGAGCTGCGCATTCGCGCCGATACCGCCAACAATATCGCGCTGGAAGACATGCTGAAAGGCGCCGACGGCCGCGACGAGATGGCCCAGGTTCTGCTCGTGGATGGCCGCGCAAGCTCGCAGGAGCGTATCATCAAGGCGCTGAAGCCGGTCGCCGGCGTCATCGCCATGTCCGATCCGCAGGCGGCCCTTTTCGAAGCGGCGGAGAACCCGGTCGATCTGGTGATCGTCAACGCCAATTTCGACGACTACGATCCGCTGAGGCTGTGCTCGCAGCTTCGTTCGCTGGAGCGCACCCGATTCCTGCCGCTGCTGCTGGTCACCGAAATGGGCGCCGACGACCTGATCGTCCGGGCGCTCGACCTCGGTGTCAACGACTATATCGTCCGGCCGATCGACCCGAACGAACTGGTGGCCCGCGTGCTGACCCAGATCAAGCGCAAGCGCTACAACGACCGACTGCGCATGAGTGTGCGCCAGACGATCGAGCTTGCCGTTACCGACGGCCTGACCGGCCTCAACAACCGGCGTTATCTCGACAATCACCTCAAGGTGCTGTTCAACCGCGCTGCCGCACGCTCGCGGCCGCTGTCCGTCTGCATCACCGATATCGACCGATTCAAATCGGTCAACGATACCTACGGTCATGATGCCGGCGACGAGGTGCTGAAGGAGTTCGCGGCCCGCGTCCGCTCGACGGTGAGGGGAGCCGATCTCGCCTGCCGTTACGGCGGCGAGGAATTCGTGGTCGTCATGCCCGATACCGACGCGATGTCGGCCGCCGCGATTGCCGAGAGGCTTCGCAGCATCATCGAGAACCAGCCGTTCCATTTGAAGACGGCGGGCATCATGCTCAACATCACCGCATCGCTCGGGATCGCCTGCAACACCCATGGCGCCGAAACCCCGGAGCAACTGATAAAGCAGGCCGACCGCGCCCTTTATGAAGCGAAGAACGGCGGACGCAATCGCGTGGTTGCAGCCGCCGCGTAGAGAATCAGAAAATTCTAAATTGCGCGAATTGGCGGCCTGCAATGCAGGGGTGCTGTGGAAAAACCTCTGGAGCACCGGGTTTGTCTGAGGCGGAACCCAATTTTTTGTAGGTGCGAATTAATTGAAGAATTTCATGAACAGGGATCGGTTAATCCTGTTGCTGCGGCGCATCCAAGAAATTTCGAATGTATCCGCGGCGGGCATCAGGCCAGTCAATCGAGAATAGCTGTCGAATTGGCTTTCATGTTTTTGCATGGCTGGCAAGATAAACAATGTTCGTCAAAGAGGTTGTTGAATTGGGAACAAATTTCCAAGGGTTTGATTGCTTGTAATCCTATAAGGCATCCGGAATGACCTTGGGATTATGTGGAAGAATTTAAGCAGAATGCGAATAGCGGACGCGAATTTTAACCAACAACAGTGACTGACCCGGTATCAGATTAAGAATCTGTTGATTTTCTTTTCGTTTTGAGCAATTTTGACCGCAACACAGACAGTGTACCCGAAAGGGACGCCGATACCCCATGATGCTCAGGTCCGCCGCATCTCCTGGGTCGTGGGGTCGGTCGACTGGCAGGCATACCAAAGCGGTTCCTCGTGCCGTGATTGCAGGCTNGTCGACCCCCAATTAAAAGCGCCGTTCCAGGCCTCTGGAGCGGCGCTTTTCCGTTTCTACGCAGCCTGATCCACTCTGGATCACATGCCGGAGAGAAACCAAAAGAAAAGGCGCCTAGCCGATCGGCTGGCGCCCTTCGACAAACCGTAGGATCAAGTCTTACTTGATCTTGGTTTCCTTGAACTCGACATGCTTCTTGGCGACCGGATCGTACTTGGTCTTGGTCATCTTGTCGGTCATCGTGCGGCTGTTCTTCGTGGTGACGTAGAAGAAACCGGTGTCAGCCGTCGACAGCAGCTTGATCTTGATGGTCGTAGCTTTCGCCATGGTGTTCTGCCTCTAAGAAAAAATGAAGCCGCGGACGCGGGTAGGGTCCACGGCAAAATCTGGCGCGAAATTACAAATCGCGCCCGAAAAGTCAACTCCGTTTTGATCGGAAAAGCATCCGGCAGAGGGAAACCAGCACATAGAACCCGAAGAATCCCGCCAATGCCCAGGCAAAACCGTCATTGCCGGCAATATCGATGGCCGCGCCGATGCCCTGCGGACCGGCCACGGTGCCGACCGCGTAACAGAAGATGAAGGCTGCATTGGCGGCGGCAAGGTCGGGGCCGCTGAGTCTCGCCCCGAGATGCGCCAGGCCGACCGTATAGAGGCCGGAGACGCAGCCGCCCCAGAAGAACAGGATCACCGCCATCAGGATCCAGTTCTGGATCAGGAAGGGCAGTGCCAGCGATCCGAGCACGCCGAGCACCGCCATGGTGGTCAGCAGCGGCCGGCGGTCCTTCAGCTTGTCGGAATAGAGGCCGAGCGGGATCTGGAAGGCCATGTTGCCTATCCCCATCACCGTCAGCAGCACGGCGGCCTGCGATTCCGTCAGTTGCTCGCGCAGCGCATAGATCGGGAACAGCGACAGTCCGCCCGCCGACACGGCGCCGAACGCGAAGACCGCGGCGGTGGCGGTCGGCACCAGGAATATATAGTGGAAGAAATGGCGCTCCGGCTTGGTGTCCAGCACGGGGCTCTCATGGCGGGCGACGAAGATCGGGATAATCGCCAGCATGATGATCGCGGCACCCACCAGGAACGGCAGGACGCCGTCGCTGCCGAGCGCGGAGAAGAGCAGGGGACCGGTCGCGAAGCCGATGGCGAGCACCGTGGCATAGATGCCGAGGACGAGCCCGCGACGCCGTGGCGGGGCCGCCTCGTTGATCCAGAATTCCGACAGGATGAAAAGCGTCGTCGTCGCGCCGTGGAAGGTGAAGCGCAGCGGGAACCACATCCAGAAGGCATCCGCGTAATAAAAGCCGATGGCGCTGATGGCCGCGACGACCACCGCGAACATCATGGTCCGCGCCACGCCGTAGTCATGGGCGATCTTGGTGGTGATCGGCGCCGCGACCATCGAGGCGACGCCGGCCATGGCGGCGTTGAGGCCGATCAGGGTGGACGAGATTCCGCGCTTTTCGAGAATGATGCTGAGGAGCGGCAGGCCGAGACCGATGGCAATGCCCACGGCACTGATGGCGGATATGGCGGCGATCAGCGACGGCCAGTGGATCTTCTCGACATGGCCGTTGGCGTCTGTCGTCGGCTGAGGCATTCAATGTTCCTTACAGTCGGCTGCGGACGAATCGTCCATGACGCATGAAGTAGAAGGAAACCGGGCTTCCAAACGGTAAAGACGGATCGGATGCCATCAGGTTTTTCACGTCCTCCATAACCGCCTGGGTGATGCGCGGGAGTTTCAGACCCGAAAGCTCGGCAATGTCAAGCCAGCGCACGTCCTGAAGTTCGTCCGAGTCGCCAAGACGCGCCATGTCGAAGAGAGTTTCGTCGGTAAACGCGAGAAAGAAACGCGTGTCGTAGCGCCGGACATTGCCGGGCGGCGTGATGGCGCGGGCGACATAGCGCAGGCGGGAGAGATCGGCGTCGCCGCCGCCAAGCCCGGTCTCCTCGTGGAGTTCCCTGAGGGCCGCGAGCGCCAGTGCCCGGGCCCGGGCCGAGGTCATGCGGGCCGTGGTGCCGGCGGTGAGTTTTTCGAGAACCAGCCGGTCGAGGTCGGCGCTGAAGGGAAGGGCGTGGTCGCGGGCATCGCGCCTGCCGCCGGGAAACACGTAGACGTCGGGCATGAAGACATGACCGCTGCCGCGCCGGCCCATAAGCACCCGCGAGCTGCCGCCAGAACGGTCGATCAGGATCAGCGAAGCCGCATCCTTGGGCGTCACGCCGGCGACGCGCGCATGCTTCGGCGTATCCATTGCAAACGGAGCATGTTCCTCGGCGGAGGATGTCATGCGATCGGTCCGCCCCGGCCGGGATCGACCGCCTCGTCCTCGGTGCCGCCGAAGCCATGCATCTTCAGGGCCCACTGGAACCCGATGACGCCGCCCTTGATCGGCTGGATGCTCAAGATCGCCGCGAGGATCGCCAGCGGCACCCAGATCGCCAGATGCACCCAGGGAGAAACCCGCAGCGTCATGTCGGTCAGCATGTAGCCGGTCATCAGCACATGGCCGACGACGACGATGACGAGATAGGCCGGCAGGTCGTCGGCGCGGTGGTGAGAGATTTCCTCGCCGCAGACGGCGCAGGTATCGACCGGTTTCAGGAAGGCCCGGAACAGGCGGCCGGTGCCGCAGGCAGGACAGGTGGAGAGCAAGCCCCGCTTGATGGATCGCCCCAGTGGCCTTTCGGCCTCCTGAGCTCCACCATATCGGACGGTCCGTTCGACCTGTTTCTGCATGCCTATCTCCTTCGTCCGCCCCGCGGAGGCCGCGTGCCGGGTTGTGCCCGGCCGCGCCGCCCCGATTTGTGGAAGGAGCGGGTCGCGGTCGGCAGTTTCTTGCCCTCGCTCAGCATTTCGAACTGCAGCGCACCGGCAAGCGGGATCGCCTGCTTCAGCCGCACATCGACCGTATCGCCGAGCTGGTAGCCGAGACCGGTCTTCTCTCCCGACAGTGCCTGGTGCGCCTCGTCGTAGATGAAGTAGTCGTTGCCGAGCGTGGATATAGGTATGAATCCGTCAGCGCCATAGGTCGGAAGCGAGACAAATAGTCCCGCCTTGGTGACGCCGGAGATGCGGCCGACGAATTCCTCGCCGATGCGCTCCGAAAGATGATGCGCGATCAGCCGGTTGATCGTGTCGCGCTCGGCAGCCATCGCGCGGCGCTCGAAGGTCGAGATTTCTGCGGCGATATCGTCGAGCTGGGCTTCCTCGTCGGGCTTGATGCCGCCTTCGCCGAGGCCGAGCGATCCGACCAGCGCGCGGTGCACGATGAGGTCCGCATAACGGCGGATCGGCGAGGTGAAATGCGCGTATTTCATCAGGTTGAGGCCGAAATGGCCGATGTTCTCGGGGCTGTAGATCGCCTGGCTCTGCGAGCGCAGCACCATCTCGTTGACCATCACCTGGTGCGGCGTGTCTTCGGCCTTGGCGAGGATGCCGTTGAAGGAATTGGCGCGCATCTGGCCGCCCTTGGCCATCGGGATGCCCAAAGTCGCGAGGAACTCGCGCAGCGTCTCCTGCTTGGCGAGCGACGGCGCGTCGTGGACGCGGTAGATCAGCATCTGCCGCTTCTTCTCCAGCGTCTCGGCGGCGGCGACGTTCGCCTGGATCATCATCTCCTCGATGAGCTTGTGCGCATCGAGCCGCTCCGGCACGAACACCCGGTCGACGGTGCCGTCGGGCTTCAGCAGGATCTTGCGCTCAGGCATGTCGAGCTCGAGCGGCTGGCGGCGGTCACGGCCGCGTTTCATCACGCCATAGGCGTGCCACAGCGGCTTGAGGATCGGATCGAGCAGCGGCCCGGTCTTGTCGTCCGGCTTGCCGTCGATCGCCGCCTGGGCNTGGTTGATAGGAGAGNTTGGCGGCGCTCTTCATCATGATCCGGTGGAAGGTNTGGCCGGCCTTGCGGCCTTCCTTCGAAAACACCATGCGCACGGCAAGCGCCGGCCGGTCTTCGCCTTCGCGCAGCGAGCAGAGATCGTTGGAGATGCGCTCCGGCAGCATCGGCACNACNCGGTCGGGAAAATAGACCGAATTGCCGCGCTTCAGCGCCTCGCGGTCNAGCGCCGAGCCGCTGCGGATNTACCAGGAGACGTCGGCGATCGCGACGGTGACGATGACNCCATCCGGATTGTCGGGCGAGGGATCGAGCTCCGCATAGACCGCGTCGTCATGATCCTTGGCATCGGCCGGGTCGATGGTGATCAGCGGCAGCGAGCGCCAGTCTTCGCGATGGGCCATCGAGGCCGGCTTCGCCGCCTCGGCCTCGTCCAGAACCTGTTTCGGGAAGATATGCGGAATGCCGTGCGAATAGATGGCGATCATCGAGATCGCCTTTTCCGAACCGACCGATCCGACGACCGACAGAACCCGGGCGCGCGGCAGGCCGAAGCGGCCGGAGCGGACGACTTCCGTCTCGACCAGGTCGCCGTCCTTCGCATCGGCGATATCGGCGGGCTCGATCACCATTTCCTCGCCGCGCCGGTCGATCGGCAGCAGGCGCAACTCGCCGTCGGCAAGCTTCTGGACGACGCCGAGCGAGGCGCCGCGGCGCTTGTCGATGATCTTGATGACGCGGGCGGTATAGGCTGGGCCGCTGCGGTCCTTGTTGGGGAAGATTTTTGCCAGCACCCGGTCGTTGAGCCCGGCGGCGGGCGCCTTGCCCTTGCCGCGATTGTCCGACGACTGGCGGATCAGCACGGCAGGCGCCGCGCCCAGTTCCTCCGGCCATTCGGCCGGCCGGCCGATCAATTCGCCGTCCTTGTCGCGGGTGGTGATGTCGAGCACCGTGACCGGCGGCAAAGCGTCAGGCCGGGTGAGCGACTTGCGGCTTTTCTTGAGCAGGCCTTCCTCTTCAAGCGTCCGCAGCAGATCCTTCAGTTCGACACGGGTGTCGCCCTTGAGGCCGAACGCCTTGGCGATCTCGCGCTTCGAACCCTTGTCGGGATTGTCGGCAATGAATTCGAGCAGAACGTCGCGCGGCGGCACGGCACCATGGATGATCACCGGCTTCCCCGTGGGGGAAGCGGCGTTGCCTCGGATGGCTTTGTCGGGGCGTTTTCCCTGATGTCTCGATCTGTCGCGCGGTTCTCTCACGTTCCCGTCTTCTTCGCCTTCGGTGCGGCCTTCTTTGCCGGAGCCTTGGCCTTGGTGGCCGTTTTGGCTTTCGGTGCCGCCTTCTTGGTGTCGGTCGCTGCCTTGGCGGCGGCCTTCTTCGGCTTCGCCTTGGCCGACGGCGCCTTGCCGCCCTTTTCGATGATGAAGGCCATCGCCTGTTCCATCGTCACCGATTGCGGGTCTAGCCCCTTCGGCAGCGTCGCGTTGACCTTGCCCCAATTGACGTAAGGGCCGTATTTGCCGTCGCGCACGGTGATCGCGCCGCCGTCCGGATGGTCGCCGAGTTCCTTCAGCGCCGCGGGCGTTCCGCGGCTGCGGCCGCCGCCGGCCGCTACCTTGCTCTGCTTTTCGGCGAGCACGGTGACGGCGCGGTTGAGGCCGATCGAGAACACGTCCTCGATGCTTTCCAGATTGGCATAGGTGCCGTCATGCAGCAGGAACGGTCCATAACGGCCGAGCCCGGCCGAGATCATCTTGGCCGATTCCGGGTGCTTGCCGACATCGCGTGGCAGGTTGATGAGCGCCAGCGCCTTTTCGTGGTCGATATCCTCGGGCTTCCAGCCCTTCGGCAGCGACGAACGCTTGGCCTCCTTGCCGTCGCCGCGCTGGATATAGGGTCCGAACCGGCCCGAACGCAGCGTCAGTTCCTCGCCCGTATGCGGGTCCGCGCCGAGCGCCTTCGGCTCGTTGAGGCCGTTCGCCTCCGCCTCCGCGCCGCCTTCGGACGACAGCTGGCGGGTATAGTTGCAGTCCGGGTAGTTCGAGCAGCCGACGAAGGCGCCGTATTTGCCGAGCTTCAGCGACAGGTTGCCGGTGCCGCAGACCTGGCAGATGCGCGGATCGCTGCCGTCCTCCCGCTTCGGGAAGACCAGCGGCGCCAGCGTTTCGTTCAGCGCATCNAGCACGTTGGTGACGCGCAGTTCCTTGGTGTCNTCGATCTGGGCGAAGAAATCCTGCCAGAANTCNCGCAGNACCTGCTTCCAGTCGAGTTCGCCGGCCGAGATCTTGTCGAGCTTTTCTTCCAGATCGGCGGTGAAGTCGTATTCCACGTATTTGGTGAAGAAGCTTTCCAGGAAGGCGGTCACCAGACGGCCCTTGGAATGCGGCACCAGCTTGCGCTTGTCCATCACGATATATTCGCGGTCGCTCAGCGTCTTGAGCGTCGCGGCATAGGTGGAGGGGCGGCCGATGCCGAGCTCTTCCATCTTCTTGATCAGCGAGGCTTCCGAATAACGCGGCGGCGGCTCGGTGAAGTGCTGGCTGGCATTGACCTTTTGTCTGTCGAGCTTTTCGCGGGCGTTGATCTCGGGCAGGCGGCCGTCTTCGTCGTCGTCCTCGCTCTTTTCTCCCTCCTCGCGGCTGTCCATGTAGGCACCGAGGAAGCCGTCGAAACGGATGACCGAGCCGACGGCGCGCAGGCCGGCCTTCTCGCCCTTGTTGTCGGCGAGGATGTCGACCGTGGTGCGCTCGATTTCGGCCGACGCCATCTGGCTGGCGATGCCGCGCTTCCAGATCAGTTCGTAGAGACGGGCCTGGTCGGCATCGAGGTAACGACGCACCTGATCCGGCGTACGGTTGAAATCGGTCGGCCGGATCGCTTCGTGGGCTTCCTGGGCGTTCTTCGCCTTGGTGGAATAGAAGCGGGGCTTTTCCGGCAGGTAGCGCTGCCCGAACTGGCCGACGATGGCGCTGCGGGCGGCATCGATCGCTCCGGGCGCCATCTGCACGCCGTCGGTACGCATATAGGTGATGAGACCGACGGTCTCGCCGCCGATATCGACGCCTTCGTAGAGCTTCTGCGCCACCTGCATGGTGCGCGAGGCGTTGAACCCGATATTCGACGACGCCGCCTGCTGCAGCGTCGAGGTGGTGAAGGGCGGGCCGGGATTGCGCTTGACGGGCTTTGCCTCGACCGTCTCGACCAGATAGGTCGCGCCGTCGAGCAGCGCCTTCAGGCGGTTGGCTTCCTCGCCGTTCTTGATCGCGCGGTTCTGCAGCCGCTTGCCGTCGGCCGATACGAGGCGCGCCTCGAACTCGTCGCCCCGCGGGGTACGCAGCAGCGCCGACAGGTTCCAGTATTCTTCCGAGACGAAACGCTCGATCTCCGATTCGCGGTCGCAGACGAGTCTCAGCGCAACCGACTGCACGCGGCCGGCCGAACGGGCGCCCGGCAGCTTGCGCCACAGGACAGGCGACAGGTTGAAGCCGACGAGGTAATCGAGCGCGCGGCGAGCGAGATAGGCGTCGACCAGCGGCACGTCGATGTCGCGGGGGCTCGCCATGGCATCGAGCACGGCCTTCTTGGTGATGGCGTTGAAGACGACGCGCTTGACCGGCTTGTCGCCGAGGACCTTCTTCTTCTTCAGGAGATCCAGCACATGCCAGGAAATGGCTTCACCCTCGCGATCCGGGTCGGTCGCGAGAAACAGGCCGTCCGAGCCTTTTACGGCATCGGCAATGTCCTTCATGCGCTTCTGCGACGCGGTATCGACCTCCCAGGACATTTCAAAATCCTGGTCGGGAAGCACCGAGCCGTCCTTGGCCGGAAGATCGCGCACATGGCCGAAAGAGGCGAGAACCTTGTAGCCGGAGCCGAGATACTTGTTGATTGTCTTGGCCTTGGCAGGAGATTCTACAACGACAACATTCATTTTGCTTCTCTGCAATAGAGGCTTGGCCCGGAACCATTACGGTCCAGGCGAAAATCTGACCTCCCGACATGGAGGGCGTTTGCCTCGCGGTCAAGGGGCGTCTGTCAAATTATACGGTACAACGCGATGCAACCCTTGGAAGATTTACAATTGGTTGCAATCTTAAATAAATGCTGTATGGTCCCCCGCATACCTCTGGGTGAATTTATTTGGACCGGTGACCGGCTTTTTTTGACAGGACAGGATATGGTTTCTCGCAATGAGGTGGACAGTCGGCGTGAGGAAGATCCCAGGGAAAATATTGCTTATATAAGGCAGATGCTTGGAGAACTCCGGCAGGTCGCCCTGGGGGAGGGCGCGGACATGCTGTGCTATCTCATCGAGATGGCCTATGTGGAGGCCGGAGACGTGCAGGCCGGCCGGCGTCCCCGCTCAGTCTTCCATCGCCAGTGAGACAAGGCCGCCGGCATGCCGATGCAACCGGCCGGCGAGGTCGAGTTCAAGGAGGATGAGATAGACGGAGGAGGCGGGCAGTCCCGTATGCCGGATGATGTCGTCGATATCGACCGGTGTCGGCCCGAGGGCCGAGATGAGGATCGCGCGCTCGTCGTCATTGGGTGGCAAAATGTCGCCTGTCTTATCCGGCTCCTCGATCACCGACCCGGCGAAGAGGTCAAGCTGCGAGAGCGGCGCCAAGGCTTCGATGACGTCGGCCGAGCCGGTCGTCACGATCGCTCCCTGTTTCAGGAGCCCGTTCGTGCCGTGGCAGCGCGGATCGAGCGGCGAGCCGGGAACTGCAAAGACGAGCCTGCCGAAATCGGTCGCGAGCCTCGCCGTGATCAGCGAACCCGAGCGCTCTGCCGCCTCCACCACCACGAGCCCGAGCGAAATGCCGGATATCAGCCTGTTGCGACGGGGGAAGTCCCGCGCCCGCGGCTCCCAGCCGAACGGCATTTCACTGACGGCAAGCCCGGCGCCCTCGGTAATCTCCTCCAGAAGCGTGATGTTTTCCGGCGGATAGGGCTGGTCGAGCCCGCCGGCGAGCACCGCGATCGTGCCCGTCTCCAGGCTGGCGCGATGGGCCGATGTATCGATGCCGCGCGCAAGACCCGACGTCACCGTATAACCGGCCCGGCCGCAATCGCGNGCAATCATCGCTGCGAACTTGGCGCCTGATATCGAAGCGTTGCGCGATCCCACGACGCCGACCGAGGGCCGTGTCGCNGCCGAAAGATCACCTTTGGCGGNAAGAAGCGGCGGGGCGCCCTCGATCTGGCGCAGGGCCGGNGGATAATCCGGCTCGCCGATGCCGATGAACCGCGCGCCATGGCGATGGGCTGCTTCCAGTTCCCGCTCTGCTTCCTGAACGCTGGCGATGCGGATCGCCCGCGTCGCCCCGCCGCGAGCGGAGAGTTCCGGCAGCATGGCAAGCGCGTTTTCCGCCGAGCCGCAATGATTGATGAGGTCTCTGAAGGTGGCGGGGCCGACATTGTCGGAACGGATCAGCCTCAGCCAGGCGATCCTTTGCCTCTCCGTCAGCGCAATTCCAACTCGCCTTGCGCTGCCGTCCGGCATTGTTTTCCCCGCTTATCCCTTTTGGCCGATCCTGCTTTCGGTGCCGGCGATCAAGCGCTTGATATTCTCCTCGTGTTTCCACCAGGAAATCACGGTCATGACAGCCATGACCAGCGCGATCTTCGGTTCGTTTAAGAACCACAGCACAACCGGAATGACAAGGGTTGCAACCAGAGCGGAGAGCGACGAATATTTGCTGATCTTGGCGACGCCGAGCCAGACAACGGCGAAGACAAGCACCATCCACGGAAAGACGCCGAGCAGCGTGCCGATATAGGTGGCGACGCCCTTGCCCCCCTTAAAGCCGAGCCAGACGGGAAAGAGGTGGCCCAGGAAGGCCGCGAAGCCGGCGAGCAGGCCGGCTTCCTTCCCGAAGACATACCAGACGACCAGAGCCGCGACGGTTGCCTTCAGCGCGTCGAGCAGCAGGGTGGCGGCGGCGAGTTTCTTGTTGCCGGTGCGCAGCACGTTGGTCGCGCCGATATTGCCCGATCCGATCGAGCGGATATCACCGAGACCGGCGGCCCGGGTGAGGATCAGGCCGAAGGGGATCGAGCCGAGCAGGTAGCCGAACGCGAGTGCCGCCAGCGCGATGGGCAGGGTGATCTGCCAGTTGAAGAGTTCACTCACGCCCGTGCTCCCCTTAAAGCGTATAGACGCACTTGCCGGCCACGTAGGTGGCGACGGCGCGGCCCGAGAATCGCGCGTCTTCGAACGGCGTATTCTTCGACTTCGACAAGATCATATCCTTCGAGACGATCCAAGGCTCGTCGAGATCGATCAGCGTGATATCGGCCTTCGCGCCCGGCTTCAGTGTGCCGGCATCCAGGCCGAAGATCTGCGCCGGCCGGGTCGACATGGCATCGATCAGCCGCATCAGCGGCACGCGGCCGTCGTGATGCAGGCGGAGGGCGGCGGCAAGCAGAGTTTCGAGGCCGATGGCTCCGTCCTCGGCATCGGCAAACGGCAGGCGCTTGGTATCGACGTCCTGCGGGTCGTGCGAGGAGACGATGATATCGATCGTGCCGTCCGCCAAGGCGTCGGCCATCGCGACGCGGTCGTCTTCCGAGCGCAGCGGCGGAGACAGCTTGAAGAAGGTCCGGTATTCGCCGATGTCGTTTTCGTTGAGCGCCAGGTGGTTGATCGACACGCCGCAGGTGGCGTTGGCGCCGCGGGCGCGGGCGACGCGCATGGCCTCGGCCGATTCCGCCACGGAAATCTTCGCCGCATGGTATTTCGCCCGCGTCAGGGCGGCGATCCTTAAGTCACGTTCGAGCGGGATGATTTCGGCTTCCTTCGGCACGCCGGACAAGCCCAGCCAGCTCGCGAACAGGCCCTCGTTCATCACGCCGTTGCCGAGATATTTTTCGCGCAGTTCCAGCGAGACCACCGCATCGAACTCGCGCGCATAGGTCATCACCCGGCGCAGGAGCAGCGTGTCGGAAAGCCCGTGCCGGCCATTGGTGAAGGCGACCGCGCCGGACTGCTGAAGCAGGCCGATCTCGGTCATTTCCTTGCCGGCAAGCCCCTTGGTGAGCGCCGCCGCCGGGTGGACGTTGACGACCGCCTTGTCGCGGGCCGTCTTCTGCACGAATTCGACCAGCGCGATATCGTCGAGCACCGGATCGGTATCCGGCATCATGATGAAGGAGGTGATGCCGCCGGCCGCCGCCGCCCGGCTCGCCGATTCGATCGTTTCCGTATGCTCGGCGCCCGGCTCGCCGACATAGACGCGGGCATCGACGAGGCCGGGCGTCGCGACGAGGCCCTTGCAGTCCCTGACGGTCGCGCCTTCCGGTGCGCCCTGGTTCTGAGCCTTGCCGCCGGCGGCGAGGATCCGGCCGTCGGCGCCGATGACGATCGTGCCGGTCTCATCGAGATTGCGCGACGGGTCGATGATGCGCAGGTTCTTGAGGACGGTCGGGGTCATGGGGTTCTGCATCATGCGCGTTCTCCCGCGTTGTGGGAGACGAGCAGGGCCTCCATCACGGCCATGCGCACCGCGACCCCCATTTCCACCTGTTCCTCGATGACGCTCTGCGGGCCGTCCGCGACTTCGGAGGCGATCTCGACGCCACGGTTCATCGGGCCGGGATGCATGACGAGCGCATCCGGCTTTGCCGCCTTCAGCTTTTCGGCATCGAGCCCGTAGAAGCGGAAATATTCGCGCACCGACGGCACGAAGCGCCGGCCATGCGCTCGCGCTGCAGGCGCAGCATCATCACCACGTCGGCATCCTTGAGCCCTTCCTCCATCGAGTGGAAGACCTCGACGCCCATGTCCCT
>Ga0055531_10000980_pt1 | contig 22716 bp, 17 predicted proteins | sample AraplaCvi_mCL_r2_FD_55008 | JGI IMG/M metagenome (GOLD analysis project Ga0055531, IMG submission 55008) | Arabidopsis root microbial communities from North Carolina, USA - plate scrape MF_Cvi_mCL_r2 | ecosystem: Host-associated > Plants > Roots > Endosphere | place: USA: North Carolina...
CGCCTGCGCGCATTTTTCGAGGAGATGGCGGGCGAGGGCGTGCCGGCGCTGGTCGCCAATCACGTGCTGAAGATCGACGGCGCGCTTTCGGCCTCCGGTGCGACGCTCGAACTTTTCGACCAGCTCGAACAGGCCGGCCCTTACGGCTCGGGCCATTCGCAGCCGGTCTTTGCCATCCCCGCCCACCGCCTGAAGGATGCCCGCCTCGTCGGCACGGCGCATATCAAGGTGACGCTGGAGGCAGCCGACGGCTCGCGCCTCGAAGGGATCGCCTTCCGGGCCGCCGAAACGCCGCTCGGCAATATGCTCTTGAATTCCAGGGGTGCGCAGATCCACGCCGCCGGCTGCCTCAGCGCCGACCAGTGGCAGGGCACGCGCCGGATGCAGCTTCGCCTGCTCGACGCCGTGAAGGCGCCGTAGGAAACATTCGACTTTTTTGGGGAAACGATCCGCTTTCGCGGAGAGAGAAGTGGCACGCCAATAAGGATGAAAATGAGAACCACCGCAACTATTGGAGTTTGTTGATAAAACTTCCGAAGTGAGATCTGAGCTTCACTGGCTCATCAAGTCGAGGCAGTCTTCAGTTTGCGACTCGCCTTTCGAAGAATCTTACAAATGCTGCCGTTAAGCGGGCTTGTCCTGTGAGTTTCTTTCCTGCGAATTGTCGATAAGCCCCCAGCCTTGCCCATTGGTCGGTCTGACGAACACGATGCCGTGTGTCTCGTAGCTGGTCTGGAGCAGTATGGAAGCGTGCGTCCTATCCAGTTCACCCGATTCGAGACGTTGTATGGTGCGCCTGGAAATCCCAGCCGCGTCGGCGGCTTCTACTTGTTTCAGGCCGAGCAGTTCGCGGGCTGCGCGCAGGACGTTAGGTGGGGCGATCATTCCCTTCAAATCGCACGGATCATACGAACAGGCAATTATTCGATCTCCCCGCGTACCGACTTGCCACCATGACCTCAGAGATTCTGGAAATTAACGACGCCTTAGGCGTCAGTAATGACGCCGAGTGTTTTGCGTGTTATAGAGGCCGCCATCAGCAACCGTGCGGGGAGTGATCCGTTGACTTATCGATTCGAAAGCCCAGCCACTATGCGGCGAGTGTTTGAAGATCTGACGCAGCTCGACGAAGGCACACTGGATGTCCCTTCAGTCCTTGCCGATGCCCCAATGTTGAGTGCCTATAAACTTGTCCTTGGTTGGTCCCACGCGCTCAGTGGCGTGGTCCATGGGCATCCCCGTCTGCAGGACGGGAGCAAGGTCGTCACGAGCCAGCTCTTCTTCCTCGATCAGCGCCTCGGACTGGCGCGCACCATGAACCGCTGGTACCGGCTGGATGCCTCCGAACGCGAGGGCCACTGACATGACGAGGAGGGACACTGCCGACCGCTTCCGCAACGTGATCCAGAGCCCGGCGACTTATCTCGCCTACCGCGGACTGAGACATGCGCTAAAGGAAGCCGGTCAACCGTTGCATTTCAAATCGAGGGGTTTCGTGATCTTCGTCATTCCTGGTGGATATCGCACATACGACTACGAGATCGCAGCCCACGCGTTGATTGGCGTCGACGGGAATGAGTGGGGACTGCATCCGCACAGGATTCGATTGGCCAGCCCGCCCAGAAGGAAGGGAAAGCCTCAGGAACAGGTGACGGTGTTCGACACGAAAGATTTGGCAATCCTGATTGCCAGGAACATCGCCGAGGTGCCGAAGGATGTCCGGTTTGCCGCGCTGGCGGTCATGATCGTTGAACTGCCTTCCGCACGCCACATTCACGCCGCGCGTCGTTTTGCGGGACGACTGCCGATTTCCGAGGAACATGCGCATCTGCTCGGTCGAAAGCCGCAGAACATATTGTTGGCAGCTCTCCTGAGAGGAGAGCTAGGCCGTATGGAGATCGATGCGCTGGAAGAGCTGGAACACCCGGAGGCAGAGGGGCCAAGCCTTTTTGATCTACCTGGATACGAGGAAGCCAAGCGCTGGGCCCAAGGACTCCATTCCGACGTGGAGCGGTGGCGAGGTGGCAAGCTGCCATGGAGGGAGGTCGGTTGCGGGGCGGTCATTTCCGGCCCTCCGGGCACGGGGAAGACCCTCTTCGCGTCAGCATTGGCGAATGCCTTGGGATTGAGACTGATTTCCACGACCATCGGGGAATGGCAGTCGAGCGGGGCACTCGACGACACGCTGATGGCGATGAGGAACTGCTTCGAGAGTGCGAGCGACGGTCGAGGGGCTGTGCTGTTCATCGACGAAGTCGACAGCGTCGGCAGACGGACGAGCAGGCCGACCGGTGACCGCAACAACCACTATTGGCAGGTCGTCGTAAACGAGTTTCTGAGCCAGTTGACCAACCTTGGCGAGGGCGTGATCGTGATCGGCGCATCGAACTTCCCCGACTGGATCGATCCCGCAGTGTTGCGCGCCGGCCGGCTGGAGCACCATTTTACGCTGCCGCTTCCCGACAAGGTCACCCGGGCGGAGATTCTGTACTACCATGTGGACGGAAGCCTGCCGCTCGAATCCTTGGCGGAGATCGTCGAAGACCTGGAAGGCAAGTCCGGCGCGGCCCTGGGAAAGCTCGCGCGCGATGCGCGAAAGAGCGCCCGCGACGAGGATCGTGAGCTGGAACTCAGTGACCTGAAGGCGCAGCTTCCGGAAAGAATACGATACTCGCTGGAAGAAGTGTTCCGGCTCGCAGTGCACGAGGCCGGCCACGCACTGGTCTCGCTCGCGGTCGGTTACGCAACCAGTGCCACGATCGAGATCAAGGACTCGTTTGACCCGATGGCGCCGGGATACCTGGGTGGGGTGACTTCCTATGAGTTGACACAAGACAACCTCCCAACCGAGACGAGCCTCCGCAACCGCATTGCGGTGGGACTGGCCGGCATGGCAGCGGAAGCCACCGTGTTCGGCGATCGGTCAGCCGGATCGGGAGGCCTGATGGGCAGCGATATCGAACGGGCATCGTCGATCGCGCGGCGGATGGTTGGCAGCTACGGCCTCGGTTCGACACCGATATTCGTGGGCACGGTCGAGGACCTCTCCGAAACGCTCTTACCTGCGCATCTGGAAAAGCAAGTCATCGATATAGTTGGAGGACAGTACGATCGAGTCCTTGCGATGCTCAAGGAGCAGCGGGATCGTCTGATTGGCTTGGCGACGGATGCGGTCAACCATCGAAATGTCAGGGTCGAGCGTGGAGACGCAGCGGATGCCTGATGATGAAAAGGACGGTATCGGCAAAACCGCCGACGCTGGCCCGATCGTGAATAAGACAGACGACAACGAAGCATTCGGTGAGGCGCTGTCAACGACAGGATTCGCGCCGGCGAAAGTCGGGCGCAAGATCGTGTCCCAGGGGAGGCGCGGAGAAACCCTGAGAAAGCCGCGAGCCAAGAACTCGAACTGACCTCAGCGTTGTCACGCAATACGTCCGTACCAAACGACGTTCTCGCTCGGGATCTTATTTTCCGGCTGCTCCAGTCGGCGTTGAATCCTGTGGATGATGTAAACTCATGCACGTCCGCATCGAGGATGTTCAAGCGGATCGACAATATACCGACCGCCGAAGCGCGATGCTGTGCCACGCTGGACGGACCAGCCGTGGCCACGTACCTTTCACCAAAACAACATGCGTCAAAGCCGGAGCAGTTCAATGGTTCCGAGGACTTGAGTTTCTCATGACTACACGCCATGTTGACGTGAATGTCTACGCCGTTGCCAAGGATCCGTGAATGAAGGGACGCACCTCGCCCTCTAAGCAAAAAATTATAGCATGAAGTTTCTGATTTTGCGGATCCTGACCCATAGCGAACTTGGCATGTTCCATGCGTACCGACGTCAGGGAAAAGAAGGCTCGAAGCAGCGTGCGATCAACTTCGATGGGCCGGTTGTAGACCGGGTTTTTCCCACAGCGCTAGATACAGACCGCATACCGCTGGAGCTCTGGTACGACACTGACAACGGTATCGCTATAAAGCAACAATGGCTTACACGCCAAGCAAAGAACTGGCGGTTCGAAGGCAATTGCCCGAGGGACAAAGTTTACGATTTTGTTGAACCGGGATGCCTTTTCGCTATGGAGGTCGACGCGGGCGTCAAGCCAGCAACAGGCGCTTGGGCTGTGTTCCCCGTGGACGATGAGGTGACGATCGCTGCTCTATCGGATGGCGCTACCGCTGAGTTAACACGGGCCGGGATGATCGCACTGCATGGGGAAGAAGGCCTGCGCGTGCAATCCCTACTCAATGACGCCAGACCTGAAATGTTCGGGCGAGACAGGGAAATGGTAGAGAGCATGGACGACAGTGGAAGTGTCATGGGTCGGAAGCGGTTGCCGCCCCGCCCCAAGCGTTTGGCAGAGATCATCGGAAAGACTGGGCATAGTCTTCCGAGCGCGGTGGCGGATCTCGTCGACAATTCAATCAGTGCGGACGCAACTGAGATTGACATTACCTTCGCCCCCCCGGACAGCGGGAACGGCCGATGGCTAACGATCCTAGACAACGGTGACGGTATGTCAGGGCCAGAACTCGATGAGGCAATGACCCTGGGGAGCGATGTCGAATATGAGACCAATAGTCTCGGCAAGTTCGGCTTTGGCCTTAAAGGCGCTTCCTGGTCGCAAGCGCGCGTCTTTACAGTAATTACTCGTCGACGTGGCGGTTCACTCAGCCATCTCACCTGGGATATCGACAACCTAGGTGACTGGGAGCCGAGCGACGCGCCTTTGGAAGACTGGGAACGCAATGCCGCTGCCCTAGAAGAAAAGGGTACGGCCATTATTTGGAAGCAAATGATGCCGCCCGCCGCGGCTCCGCTGGTGCCGGGTGTGTCCCCATATTCAGCCGAGGTGATGGAGCTTGAACGGCATCTGGGACTCGTGTTTCATCGGTTCCTTGAGGGGGATGCAAAGAACCGGAAAAAGGTGACAATCCGGATCAACGGTGTGGAAGTTCGACCGAACAATCCTGTTGGGCACCCGATGGTGGAGCCTTACGAGCTAAAGCCAATTCGAATGCCCACAAACTCGGGCGACGAAACCATTACGGTTCAGCCGTTTGTTCTTCCTTCGGAAGAGCAGATAAAGCAGTACCACAAGGCTGAGGGACCTCAGGTCGTAAATGACGTGCTGGGGCGCGTTGGGCTTTTTGGCAAGCGCAATGAGTCGCAGGGTCTTTTCATTTACAGGAATGACCGCTTAATAAAGTGGGGCGGCTGGCACCAGATGTGGTCAACATCTGACGAAAAGACCAAGCTTGCCCGGGTGATCGTTTCGTTCGGCACAAAACTTGACACCGCGTTTGACATTAACATTACGAAGCGTTCAGTGAGCCTTCCGGCATTTGTTCAGGAAGAAATCAAGAAGCTGGCCAATCCTGCACGTAATGCGAGTAAGGCGAAATACAAAAAGCCAGCATCGCCTCAGCCGGGGAGGCCCCTCGGAGCATCTGTTGTTCCGGCTAGTACTCCGGTGCAGAGGCCGCCGGCGATCGGAATGCCTCTCGTAACCCAAAGCGGGACCATTTCCGTGCCGCCCACATCTCCTACTCATGCGGCACCCCCACCGCTCGTTAACTACAAGCCTGTGACAACGGAGCGTTTCGCCTGGAAAGTGGCGCAGAATTTGACTGGCGGACGCGATTTACAGGTAAGCAATCGTATGCCAGAGCTCGCGGCACTTGCTAAGCGTCTTGCCAATGACGCAGATGCCACGGGAGAGCTCGTGGCGTTCCTGGCGGTGCTCGATGAGAAGGGGGTACAGGTACTCCTGCTAGATTCAAGCGAGCGCTGATGCCTAATCTCCGTTTACTCGCGACACCTCCGTCAGCTCCGAGCTGGGTAGACCGACTCTCAGAAGCCTCTTGGCCAACATGGAGTCGGCTGGAGAATTTATTGCTAAGCAACGGACGCTGGAAGCCGGATCAGGTTGCGTCGCTTGACGCAGAATCCTTCCGTGTCCTTCGGCATTTGCGGGATCCACTTTCAAGTGGTTTGTTCAGTGGGCGTGGCCTTGTTGTGGGATACGTGCAAAGCGGGAAGACCGCAAATTACACCGCTGTGGCTGCGCGGGCTGTAGACGCGGGATATCGTCTTATCATCGTGCTATCCGGGATTCATGATTCCCTGCGCAATCAGACTCAGGTGCGCCTTGAGCGGGAACTGGTGGGGCTATCCGAAGAGAGTTGGGAGGCTTCGGGTTGGACGTTGTTGACCGGCCGCGACGCGGATTTTGCGTCTACTGATGCCGCTATTCTCCAGCGGGGCGGGGTATTTCTGGCGGTTATCAAGAAGAACACACACGTCCTCGCCAAGCTAATCGAGTTCCTCCAGGGTGCAGGTGCACTCGTTGAGGACCTCCCAGCGCTCGTAATCGATGACGAGGCGGACCAAGCATCAATCAATACGCGGGGCAACCGTGACCCGGCAATCAGTGATGAGGAGGACGCGAGCGACAAGACTTATGCTCCTTCGCCGACGAACAGGCTGATCCGTACTATTCTGAGGCTTTTGCCTCGGGTTAGCTATATCGCGTACACAGCGACCCCGTTTGCCAACATATTCATAAATCCTCAGGCGCTTGATAGTGAGGCGGGAGAAGACCTGTTCCCGCGCGACTTCGCTCTCCAGCTACCGAGACCGGACGGATACACAGGCACTGAGGAGCTCTTTGGTGTCGCGGCGCAGGGGCGCGACACATTAAGGTCAGTGCCGGAAGACGACGTTCAACGTTTGCGCACCACCGGCAGGCGCCAGAGCGCCGGTCTCGTTGTTGGCCCTGCCGAAAACTTGATTCCGACCTCGCTTTCGGATGCCTTTCTCACTTTTTGCGTGGCCGGTGCCGTGCGGGAACTCCGCCCCGGCCTTGCAGGTCAGCCGCATACAATGTTGGTTCATGTCAGCTCGCGCACGGCCGATCAGGCTCGTATTGCAGGTGCTTTGAAAGATCAGCGCGATATCTGGCAGGGTGCGCTTCAACAAGGGCAGAGCCTGGAAGGTCTGTTCCGTGGTATTATCAGGAGCCATCTCGCAGGCGTTGAACTTCCGGCTGATCAGTCAGACATAATAGCGCGCGCCTGTGAGGTGATGGGCGGACTAGAGATCCTCGAACTCAACAGTGTCGCCGGAGAAAATCTTGAGTACGATCGACATCCCGGACGACATCTCGTTGCGGTGGGGGGCAATAGACTGTCTCGTGGCCTCACACTTGAGGGGCTAACAGTGTCGTACTTCCTCCGTACCACCAACATGGTGGATACTTTGTTGCAAATGGCGCGTTGGTACGGGTTCCGGACAGGCTACGAAGATTTGGTTCGCGTCTGGACTACAGACGGAATTGCTCAGTGGTTCACGGAGCTCGCGCTCGTAGAACAGTCCTTGAGAGACTCTCTTCGCTCACTGGCGCGAGCGGGCCGCCGACCGGATGAAATGGCAATTCGCCTACGAGCACATAGCGGTCTTTTGCTGACCGCCCGCAACAAGTCGGGGCTTTCAACAGAAGTCCGGGACTCTTGGTCCGGCGAGCATCCACAGACTGTAATGTTACCGCTGGGTAACCCAGATCGCTTGGTTCATAATCGTGTGCTGACCGAGAATCTTATAACCAGTATTGGTGGCGGACGGCAAATTTCGGGCGGCTGGCTGCTTCAAGATGTTCCTCCTGAAATCATCTGCGACTATCTGCGCCTGTATCGCACGCATGACGATGTGATTGCGTTTCGAGGTCAGGAGTTGGCGGACTGGATCAGCGAGCGCGCCGGGATAGGAGAGCTGGTGAATTGGTCAGTATTTGTCGCCGGTTCCCGGGAAGGTGATGATATTAAGATTGGTGAGCTGTCGACTGGGGTGGTTAAAAGATCTCGCACAAGTTCCGAGAGCATCGGGATTTTGATTGACCCACGGCATGAAGGAGTCGACGTGCCGGGTGGCCCCGATGCCTATCGCCGCCGAAATGGCAATTATGACGCGGAGTCCATGCGCGCTGCTCGCCCTCCGACCGATGGGCTACTTATCGTCTATCCGCTTGACCCGATCCCGCTCGGCATTGGCGAGATAGATGCTGTGATCGGTGTAGCCCTGAGCCTGCCTCGAACTTCTGACGGTGCAAGCACCAGTATCGTCAATTGGGGGGTGGCGGATGGCTGAGGAGCCAAATCCGGAGGCCTGGGCCGAGCTGAGGTCTGGACGTCCGACTTCGGATGATGGGCTGGTAACACGTAGCCTTCACCACCGTGACGAAGAGACGGCGATCCTCATGGGCATGGACGCTGAAGGCGATCTCCATCTGCTTGTCCCAGTCTCCAAGGGACCATCTTTCCAGGAGTTCCCGGACTTAAACGGTCTGATGGTTCGGCATCGCGTCACCACTGAGGGTCAGTTCCTCGGTCTGGTCGCGACAGCTCCTCATGAGCGCGTCTTCACACCCGTATGTAGGGAGGTCGTCGAGGCCGTGCTGGTTCATCATCGTGAACCATGGACTGCCGTCGCTTCCATTGTCAGGCAGTGGCAGTCGGCTTGGCGTCCAACGCGCCAGTATATGAGTCAGACAACTCAGGTCGGCCTAGCTGGAGAACTGATTGTCCTTTCCAGAATTATGATTGATGCGCTCGGGTCGCGCGCCGTGTTGATCTGGAGCGGTCCGGAGAGTGAGCGCCATGACTTCGTTTCGGGCAGTCTTCATCTTGAGGTGAAAACTACCCGCGCTAGCCGGCATGAGCATGACATCTCCCGCCTGGATCAATTATGGTTTCCGGACGGTCGTCGCCTTATGCTGGCGTCAGTGCAACTTGAGGCGTCTGTTGGCGGGACGCTCACTCTTGCGTCTCTGATCGATGAGGTAATCGAGTTAATCAGGGATGATCCTGCCGCAGTTGACGACTTTATGCTCAAACTCTCGCGTCTCAACTGGTCGGACGAAATGAGGAGGTCTGGGGAACTCCTCCGCTTTCATCTCCGTGATGCCGCGCTTTATGATGTTGATGATGAGTTTCCCCGTCTCGATGAAGACTTCCGACTACCCTCTGGCGTTCTGTCCGTTCGCTATACGGTCAGCCTTGCCAATCTTCCGACTTTGGGGGTGGACGAGGTTATCGATATAGTTAGAGCATCGCAGGCGCTCAGTTGAGTTAACCCCGTTGACGCAGTATCTGCGTTTCTGTTTGCGTAATGGCCGCCGTCCTGAGGTCTCCGTGGATCACTTCAGCCAGCGCAAATGACATCATTGGCGGAACCGCGTTGCCAATCTGGCGGAAAGCTGGGTTCATGGTTCCGCTGAAGATGAACCCATCCGGGAAGGACTGAAGGCGAGCCGCTTCACGAACTGAGATCGTCCGCGCCTGCGCAGCATCATAGTGGATATGTGAGTACGTATCTTTGCCAATATGAGCCATAAGGGTGCGGACCGGGAACTCAGGCCTGAGCTTCCACCAGCGATTAGGAAACTTGGTTACATCATACGGTGGAACGATGCTATTCCATAGCTCGTCGAATGCTTGCGTTCCCTGCCTTATGCCGCGCTCGGACGCAACCCGTTCAACGATCTTTGCTGCGGTTGAATGAGCTTCAGGATATTCTGCGCCCGGGCGCATTTCGGCGAAGGTAAGGTGGTCCCGCGGCAGGTATCGTATCACATGATCCCACACGCCTTCGTCCGATTCGAACCCCGCCCAATTCCGCATGTTGATCGCGTAAGCTGACGGCTGCCGGTCTTCGCGGTACGTAGAGAGAGTATTGAAACGTCGCGTGCCACGCTTCACGGAACGACCACTGATAGGTGCCAAGTCTCCGATCGCCTCCTCGGCGGATACCGGAGCTGCTAATCCAATATGGCCGAGGTCCGGAGAGACATAGCCTGACACACCCTCGCGATCTACGTAGCGCAGAGCAACCGCACGGGTGCCGGCATAGCCTGGTGGTAGCTTGAGATGATTTGTGGCCTTAGGGAAGCGTACATCTAGTCCCAGCTCTCGCCTGTAAGCGATCAGATAAACGCGATCTCGCATTTGCGGCACGCCATGAAACGCCGAATTGATTAGCGAGTATCGCGCTGTGTAGCCGAGGTCGTCTAGCGCATCGACAATCTCCTCTGCTACGTTGTGATGGCCGTAGTGAAGGATGTCAGGCACATTCTCGATTAGGACGGCGAGAGGAGAGAACGCGCGGACGTAAGCCAAATAGCGCAGATAAAGGTTGCCCCGCGGGTCAACGCGGAACGCCTCTGGATGATCTGCGACTTCACGCAGCTTGGCGCGGCCGACTCTTGCATAGGCCTGGCAAGGTGGGCCGCCAACGAGGACGTCAATCGCACGTTCAACGTCGCCCAACTCCAGTTCCTCGGCCAGAGCTTCTGGGTCCATCCTCATATCCCGAGGTTGGGCATGCGCCCTAAATTTATCCGCTTCTAAATGCCCGTGAAAGTTCCTCGCATGGGTGAGCGCCGCCAGGGGATCGATCTCAACCGCGCCCCGCATCTCGAAGCCTGCTCGATGGAAGCCAAGACTGATGCCGCCAGCTCCTGCAAACAGATCAAGAGTGCGTGCCGGCTCGCCCCGACGAAGTCTGTCCAGCTTGTATAGAATGGGGGAAGCCACGATGCCGGCTGCGGCCTTGCTCATTTTATCGTGTAATCCTCTTGCTTCCTGCACCGTGCGACTCGGCAAGCCACTCATAATTCAGTAGCACATCTGGCCCGTATAGGAGCCCGACGGCCCCAAATGCTTTTGCAACAACTCAGCCAAAACTGCCCTGTCTCCAACTTGGCATTCCCATACAACCAATGGGGACCATCCCAATTCTTTAAGTTTTGAAAGGGCTGCTAGATCTCTTTCCACATTGCGATCCAGTTTGGCTTTCCACCATTCCCTGCGCGTGCGGGGCAGTACAGAATTTTGGCAGCCATGGCGATGCCAAAAGCACCCGTGCACAAAAATTATCTTTCGGCGGCCGGGGAAAATGATATCGGGGTGCCCGGGAAGGTCTTTGCGATGAAGCCGAAACCTATAGCCGAGTTGATATAGCAGTTGGCGCACGGTGTGTTCCGGTTTGGTGTCTCGCGATCGAATGGCGGACATGTTCCGGCGTCGGGATTCCGACACATCGGAGAAATCAGGCGATTTAAGTCTTTGCGATTTTTGTGGTGGAGCTTGTGAAGACATAAGATGACCGTTCGCTGAAAACATGTAAGAGAGAAGCTCAATGTTCGGCAATGAACTTTCCGGGCTTTTCCGATCGCTATGTTGTCTGCCAATGAGAGCAGATCACCCAATAGGTATTTTCCGGGTCTGCGGTCGCACTCAAGTTCTTACTTTCTCTTTTGGGGTTTAAGCTCCTGCTCTGAGTTGCTCTTAAAGGAAATGTCATTGTTTCCGATCTCAGTGATTTGGCAACCCGGGCGGGGCGGGCGAGGGACGTGGTCGTCACCTTGGCATCGCAGATTACGCTAGCACATTCGTGAAAGCTGAAGTCGGTGCTGGTATCGACGTTGGCGAGGCTGTATCAACCAAAGGGTTACATAGAAACCAACGATCAACTTTTTCAAGGTAGCTCAGCTTAGTCGCCAGATTGGCGTGGCATAGCGAGGATTTAGCCCGTGGAATTGCAAATACTTGACAGGATTTCCGAGGGTGAGGCCGTATGCCTCCTCTGTAAGACTTCGCTTGCTCAATATGTCGAAAATTTGCCACTTAATTTTCGCGAGTTTTATATCCAAAGAGGCATTGTAACTAACCGTTTCTTAGACAACCTTTGGGACACGCTTTCTAAAAAAAGGCACATACCTCCAATCGTTCTTGTGGCTGGGCCGACCCCGCCTGCGCGAGATATGGGCACCGTCTTCAACCTTGGTTCGGAATTTAAGGTTCTGGACGGACTTCAGCGGAGTCATCGCCTCAAAGAAATCTGGGACACTGTGGCCTATCTCAACAACGAGTTCGTTGACCAGCCCGGCGTTCCCGTGGCTCGATTGACGCGTCAACTCTCGTCGAAAATACGTGAAATCGATCTCAGTCCCCAGATTTTTCAGAAGGTGTTGGAGGCAAAGCGTGAAGGTATCGAGGGGGCTGAGCTCTTCGAGAACAACACCATCTGGCTTGAGATTTGGTTCGGCCTGTCGGAAGCGCAGCAGATACAGAAAATGCTGGTATTAAACGCCGGGCATAAGTCGGTGAACATCAAGCATCAAATCGAGCTGATATTCTGGAGTAATTTTGAAGTTCTTGCCGAGGCGCTGGCGCCGAGCACGATGGTTCGTGAAAAAGACAAGGCGTCCACCACCTACAGCAAAGGAAGAAAAGCCGGAGAATTTCACTTCGCGCACCTCATTTCCGCGTTTGTTTCGCTAACAGAAGGCGAAACTGTTACAACAAATGCCGAATTCTCAGCGTCCCAATCGTTTGGAGGCAGCAACGGCTCCGACGAGTCGCTGTTCGATATCGACGACCGTTTGCTTTCGGCGTTCGCTAAGACACTTAGGCGCCTGGATGGCGCGCTACGCAGCGAGCATGGGATTCGATGGCTCGGTCGGGAAGTGGTGCTAGTAGGAATCTTTGGCGCTATCGGCGCGATGGCAAAAAACCATCCTGGCACAAAAATCGAAGCTCTATCAAATTTCGATTCCTATGTCGAACAGTACGCCGAGGTCTTGAACCTAGAAGGGTTCGAGGAGTGGCGGAATACGCTTGACCTCTCGAAGGTGAACATCGGTAACGTGAACAAGCGAGCTGTTTTCAATGCCACTACGGCATTTCTGGAAGGCAAATTGTCTGGCCCGATCAACTGGCGCAACGTAAACGTCAAGGATGAGCTCCATGACGCTTCGTGAGAAGATTCTTGCAATCATTACACACGCCCTTACGGCCGACGAAACGATTCTTCCTCAGGAGCAGCTCGATAATATCACAGACATCATTCTTAGAGCTGATGAGCTCTCTGCGATGGCATCCGAGATTTTTGGGGACACGGGTAGTGCTTTGATATCCGAGATTGTCTCGCTCTTCGCGCGACTACCTGTCGCGGCGCCACTCGAGAAGGTTTTCCCTAAGGCCACCAACCTCGTCGCATTCGTTAATCTCGTCAACCAGCTTGATCCCGACGAGCTGAACAAGGAGGTACCCGTCGAACTGGGGACTTTGTTCGTTCGCGAGACCGCTCTTGAAGCGTTCAGCAAGCGTGGGGATAGATTGAAGCTATTTGTCTACGAGCACCCGACAAACTTCAACGAGTCGGTTGCTCTCTTGGATTTCAGCAACGGCCTCGAAATCGCACCTAACTCCGCGAATTTTCCGCACACGATGGCAGCATGTGTCGCCATCCAAGTGGGACTTGAAACAGTTGATCTCACAGGCAAGCGGTGGATTGTATCCTCGGTGGAAGATGAGCAGCGCCGACTTTATTACTGCAAGTACCACGTCCTTCTCGCTGGGCACCTTCTGACAAACCCAGTATTTGCCCCCTCTTCACTAGCGCTTCAAGGGATCGCAGAGACACTCAAGACTGCCGAGGAATACAACCAGTTTAGCGAGCCGTTTGAGATATTGGGAGAGATCAATAGCCGAACGACGGTTCTCGACACATTACTCAGTTGCTACCATGTGCTCGAGAATTACATGATCCGCGCACAAATCGTTAAGGTTGTAGGGCGCAACAGCGCATCCACGCTGTTTGGTATTCGGAATTTTAAGCAGATGGAAATTGCCGTAGAGAAAAAGGAGTTGGCCCATCTGAGCCAACTGATCTCCGATTCTTGGCAAAAGCAGATTGGAATCCAAACATTTCGTGACTATGTCCGCGATCGTTTCGACGCGCTGTTCCACGATCCGGCCTTCGTGGCCGACGAATTTCACGATTTCATGGAAAAGCTGACTGTGAAACCCAACGGCAATCGGCTCAATCTTGGCAACCTTAACGACGCCTGCGACCTCCTCCCCAGATTGCTATACCAAATTCGGTGCTCGATCGTTCATAACAAAGAAACGGAATTTCATCTCTCGAATCGAGAGTTGAATGTAGAAACGGTTCTGATGACCCTGGTCGATCTGTGTTTGCCAATCATGCAAAGATTGGCTTTTGGTCTTCCGTCTGTGCCGGCTCCGAACCCATTGTTGTACGCGAGACCGGCGCTGAGACTCTATTGAGGAAGGCAAACGGCAAACGTTGTGTGCCCAATACAGCCGAGCGTCGCATGCCGTTGCCCCCCGATCCAACCGGAAAGGATTTCCGCGTTGTTCTTCAAGTAGCAGTAGCTCTCGCGGTCATCTTGTAGGATCAAGCACTCGATGCCACTGAGACCGTTCAATGAGATCGGGCTCATCAAGGCGATTGCAAAGACTGCTATGGGATAGTACTGGCGGCGGATGCTGAGGTCTCCGTCGTTCGAGCTGACGGTTCACGCGGTTCATCCGATCGGGTTGAACCGCATCCTAGTTGCACCCGTGCCGACCGTTCGGAAAAGTGCGCGACCAGATTCAGACATTGGATTCGGAAGTTCCATCACCCGCCAGCGGGTGGGGTCGTTTACGAAAGGGACATAAAGTAGCCTGTAGCGGCGGGAGCCGTCTGCTGCACACTCGGCTGCAATCCGCATTTCGTTCTGCGTGAACTCGAATTCGAATGTCTCTTCGAGGCTAGCTTTGACTTCGTATCGCCACTCCACCTCCTTCGTGCGGACGCGGAAGTCGAATCCGAGGCCGTCGTCTCCGAACTCCCCATCTCGAAGGGCGAGTTCCCTATTCCGCGAAACCCAGCAGGCGTCGTCAAAGCGAACGCCATGTTTGGCGGCAAGGTAGCGCCCTGCGAGAAACTCTCCGGCGAACCCCATGGCTGCCTTCACGTCATCCGACATGTGCACGGTGCGTCTCCGATGCGCACCACTCCCGCCGGGAGGTCCCGACGAGTTGGAGCCCGAAGGCATTTCCGCAAGCTTGAAACGCCGTCGCGACCTGCGTAGCCAGTCCTCGCCCTCCATCGTCGCCTCCGCTATTTTGACCAACCGATCCGCGAAATCGCCAGCCGCAGTGTCCAGATCCTCGCCGGCGAAGGTGAAGGACCGGCGCTGTTTCGCTGTCGCCTCCTTATACTCCTCCTCTCTCTTTTTTCCTGCCTCCAGATCGTCGGACGTGAGCCCTAGCTCTGCCAGATCAAGCGAGGCGCGCATGCCGTGAGGCCAGAGGCCCGCGGCGACCAAGAGCGGAAGCTCGCGGTCAGCTTTGATCTGTTCAAAATCGAGTACGCCTTTTTGCTCCAGCGCTTTGAGGACAGCGTGCACGCCGCCCGCCCAGACGTCGTCGACCGCCCCATTCCTCACAAGCCAAGCGGCGGCGATCGGAACTGCTCCGTCTAGGAAAGCGCGCAGCATCTTTATGTTCTTAGAGCGCACCGTTCCGAGCGGCTCTATATCGATGTTTAGATCATCGCCGACTACCTGATAAAACCGTTCATCGGCGACCCGCGCCACATCTTCGAGACTGACCTCCTCCTTCTCCAGAATCCATTCGGCTGGAAATTCAACAAACTCGAGTGACCGGAGGGCGACGTATCGATCAACCGGGATTCCCTTTCTGTAGTCCCCGAGGAAGCGGCGACGGAGCCGATCTATCGCGGCAGGACGAAGATCGTCCTTCCACGTGTCGAACAAGCGCCTGAGTTCGGATTCGTTGCTCAACGGCTGCTGACCAAACGAAACCAAGATACGGTTGAACCGGCCGAACTCCAAGTTAAGTCTCCGTCGCAGTTCTGCGAGATCTCGCACACCCACAACGAGGTCGACCAATTCGCCTGCGGACATTGGCAGAAGTTCGCCTATTCGCTCGAGCTCCGCGAGCGCACGGTGCCGAGTGACGCTTTCGCTCAATGCGGTCTCCAGAACCCGGCCGGTCTCCTCGTCCGCTAAGCACCCGATGATCGGTGGCAGCCTCCAAAGAAGCAGCTCGTGGTCAGCACTCTTAGACTCGAGCAACTCTCGGACGAGTTCCGGTCGGCAATCGAGAGCGCGCGCGAACGCCGCTTCTTCTGGCCTGATACGAGGATGACCGCCGGCGGCGCGGACGGCGAGCAGCGGCAGAAGCCGCTGAAGCGAGCGCATGCGCCTGTCGAGGAGCGAAGCGAGATGCGGAGCCGACTCCGCCAACGAGCTCCAATCCAATTCCGTCGTACCGGCGACGACCAGGGTCGGCATAAGTTCATCGGGATAGGCATAGAATCGAAGCGACTCGGCACCGTCCGCAGCCCCGACCCTGAGGGACAAGGTTTGGCAAAGTTTGAGGCGGATGCGCCGGAGCCGATCCTCGACGGCGGCCATGGAGATGGCACGCTCCAACTCTCTTCCGAGCACCTCGTTCGCAAGCAGAGTGGCGTCTGACAGCCACTCCAGTCCATCCGACGCCAAGAGCGGATCGCGGAGATTGGGAACGAAGGGCGCACCGTCTACGTAAACGACAACCTCGCCGCCTTCGACCCGCGCCGCGTCGAATCCACCCGAGGCGGTTAGCATCGCCAGCGCAGGATCGACGTCTTGGTCCCTACCAAGCTCCAGAAGGGGAAAACTCGCTGCTATTACCGCACGAGCTTCCGGGCGCTGCGCGTCCGAGGCGACGAAGAGACGGGGAGGCGCCGCTTGGTTGCCGACCATCACCTCCATGCCTGCACCCAGCCAGATGGCGAGGGGCAACGTCGGAGGAAGCACGGCATTCGCCTCCACTGCGAGAGACCAAGCCCTCTCGTAGGTCTTGCGGAATGAAGCTCGGTCGCGAGACTCGACCATTCGGGATCCTTCGGCTAAGTCCGCCAGCCGTCGCGCAGACTCGGTGTCCGGCGCCCAATCACGAAATCCGGTGTCGCCACCGATCAGCAACTTGGTGAGGCGCTGATCGCCTTGGATCGCGTCGGCGAGCCTATCGCGGGGCCGCCGGACGTATCGGGGCACGCGGGCGCCGGCGTTGCTCGTTGCCCAAAGCTCGTCCAGCGCTCCAAAGTCTTCGTCGCTGCCGTCCACCGGCACCCACCGGGCAGTAAGAACGAACGAACCAGCAGGAGTGTGCGGCCGAACCTCGTTCCATTCACCCTCCCAGCGATCATATCGGCCTAATCGCCAGCGCAGCCAGTCTTGGCCCTCCTGCCTCAGCATGATGAGAATTAGGTCGGCCAAGCGCTCGCGCGCCTCCGGTGGCATCCGCTCGTGCTCCAACTGGCCGGGGAGGCGCCAAAGCTCGCCGTGTCGCTGGTAGAGAGTCATCGGGTTCTTCAGATTAATGGAGCGGTTCAGCTTCAACCAGCCGGCATCGCGCCCGACCTGCTGCACGGGCGTTTTGAAGAAGCTAGACCACAGGTTCCAAGGCGTTCCTGACGCTGGTGCAGCGTCATCGGCAATTAGAGGCAGGCCATCGCGAACGCCGACGGCCCTTAGGAAGGAAATCCACTCCCGGCGTCCAGTGTCGGAACGCGGTGCCCATTCGGGTTCGTCGACCAGCAACGCGTCGGCAGCTCGGCGGCAGTCAGCCGACAAGGCGGCCACCTCGGCGAGGTAAGTCGTCAGTTTGCGACCGTCGGATGTCCAAGCACCCGAGAAGAAGGACGCGCTTGCCGGCCGCCAACCACCCCGCGTTTCGACATGTAGGTCGATGCGCGACATGACCTTTTCCGCCTTCCCGCCCTCGGTACGCCACACGTTGAAGGCCCACTGGAGGGCGTCGGCGCGGCGACCGGGGGCCGGGTGATCGCCGAAGAGCTGCGGAAGGCCTTCAAGCAACTCAAGCGCGTCGTACCTTCGAAGCAGACCCGCCTTGACAAAGTCAGCCACGACCTCTGGCTTGAGGGGTACGTTCTCGTCGAAGATCGCCAGCTTGCGCGCGAGGCTGGCGGGCGGCAATGGAGCACGATTCCGATCCCGCTGACGCGAAACACCATCCTGCCGGATGTAGACTGCACGATCTGCGCTACCGGCCGTAGGCGGCGCATGCAGCTTGCCGTCTCGACCTTTCAGAAAAGGTTTCCCCTTCAGTTTCTGCAGTGTGTGCAAGCCCCCGAACGCACGGCGAATCTCCTCGTAGAAGTTGCCCCACGTCTTCGGAGAGGCTTTTTCTTCGCGCAGTGCGGCCGCGATCAACTGCGTCCAATTCGACAGCGTGTCTCCGTCCGGCTCGGCCACGGTTCCCGTCGCGCGAATGAGTCTCGTTAGACGATCCAGGCGCGCTGGGCCCAAATCCGGATCAGCGAGGTTCTTTGCGCCCGCCTTGACGAGCCGCCTAGCGCGGAACAGACGATAACCGGACTCCTTCCAAAACGATGCTGCGGCAAGCGAGGTCCACCTCTTATCGTCCGCCGCCGGAATGCACGTGCATTTGGTCCAGTCTACGCCCAGTTTTCTCCACGCCGACGCCAGCCGCTTGGTGTCCGCCGCATCCCAAGCGGCAAGATCGAAGAGAGGCCCGCTCCCAAGCTTTGCTGAGAAAGGCTTGAGTTCTGATGCCGCGACAACGGCGGTCTCGGCCAGCGCGTCGAGCAGGAACACGTTGAGCGGTAGCTCAAAATTCGCGCGCCTCCGATCGATGCTGGCGTAGAACGGAGCATCGACGTGCCCAGCGATTGGGGCGGGCATCTCTGCCGCCATGGGCAGGAAATTGTAGATGCGCCCAGGGCGGGCGTCCGGGCTCTTGAGGGCAACCGCCACTGCGACCTTAGGCTCGCCGCGCCAGTCCCGCCATCGTGCGAGCTGGGGCTCATGCGGGATGCTGCGCTCCACTGCGGCGAGCAGCCTCTCCCGGTCAACGGTCTTCCTGGCCACAAGGTAGCGCTCGCCCGCCGGCTGGATATCGACTATCTCGTACTCGCTCCCGCTCTCCTCGTTCGGCTGAAGCCGCTCTTTTACCTCCCGGGACAAAAGCTTGCGCTGAACCGTGCCTCCTTCTGCGATCTCAACCGTCACCTCGCGGAGGCGGTCGAGAAAAAGAAGCAACGGAGCCTCGGCGCTGAGAAGTCCCAGGACCTGTTTTCGCGCAGTCGTCAGCGCCTCTTGGCTCGAGATCGGAACATGAACCACGGTGGCGAAGCCTTCCTGAGCGAAGGCGGCGATGTTGGTCGGTTGATCTATAATGGGAACGGACAAGAGATACCGGGGCAGTGTTCGGGCGACCTCCCGAGCTACGTCGGCACGGGCGATTGCCGAAACTTCAGAGAGGATTTCTTCGGGCCCGGCGAAGCGGAAGCAAAAGCCGTCGAAAGATTCATTGAGCTGTGCTTGAGCCTGTGAATAGATTCGAGGGTCCTGCGTGAGCGTTTCCACGCTGCGGAAGCCAAGTCCCTTGTTGCCGATCCCCTCGCCAACCGTCTTGCTCGACAAGCCGACGTTCCGGATCGCCTTCACGTTATCCCAGTCAAAGCCCCTGCCGCCGTTGGCTACGTAGAGATCACCGTCAGCTTCGCTTCGGATCACCAGCCGCAATAGGATGCGCCCATCATGACCCTCCCGGTGCGCGTCGTGGGCATTTTGGATCAACTCGAAGATAACGCGGTCGCCATACTCCCCGCCGATGACCTCGCTGAGGTTTCGAAGGCTCTCGTAAGTTCCCAGCCCCTTTGTCACTGCGTCGACGGCGTTATCGAGCTGATCCCGAACCGTGCGACGCAGCGCCGCTGCTGGCTCGTGGAGTTCGCTGGGGCTGTCACGATCCAACGCGAGTTGATTTAAGTTGGGCGCCAAAGCTTTCCTCCTTGGTTCGCGCTAAGGTCTCCAGCCCGGCTGAGGCCCGAACGACAGGATAAACTGTTGGAAGCGGCTGGCAATCCAGTAGGCGAGCCACACTGACCCAATCTCGGGTAACCGATTTGCCGGAGGCTTAAACGGAGATTGGCGTGGCGGACGTTGAGTATAGTAGTCTATGGTCGGCAAGGACGATCTGGCCCCCACCCTAAGGAGCGGTCTTCGATTTATCCTCGTCGTCGCTGTGGATTTTCACTTACACGTTCGCGGGTATTTCAGAGCGCCCAACTGTTAAGCGGAGATGACGTTCATGACGATCGCGAGGATCGTGTGCTCGACCTTCCTCCGGACTTGGCAACTGCGTTTCGTTGATGCCGATCGCGGCTCGAATGGTAGTCTGTCACCCAATCACTTCCGCCGCAATACAACCTGTGGCTAGTGCCAGCTAAGCTGAAGATGAATGTTGCTGGTGCCGTGGCAGCCTATGTGATGCCACTCGATGGTGGCTGAGCCGCATTTCTGGAAGCGAACAGTTACTCATTGACGTAATTCCGGTCCGAGGTGATGCCCTCCTACACAAGGATTCAATCGGTTGGGGTTACCCGAACGCACCACGTTACATTGAACGTGGCTTGCGGGCCAACGTGCCCTTGAGGTTTGCCTTTTAGTCCTGTGGCGTTCCCGAAATGAACTCCCTTGTCAATAACTCAATCCTTCAGGTTGTGTTCTTCAATTTTTCCGGCTCGATGTGCCGTGAAGGATTCATTTCTCGTAGAGCTGCTAAAAGATAGAGGATATATCAATCAAGACAGATGGTTATGGGAATTGTCTGATGTTAAAAATAGTTGCATTGTTCTCAGTGTAGTGTCAGATTTTTTAGCGCTGGTATCCTAGAAGAACGATGAATGCACCCTAAGGTTGCTGCCCGTTCCAAGGGCGGTGAATTGAGCCAAAGCAGTTAAAGGCTGAACAGGGCGTATCCAAATAGAAGAGTCGGCAATGCGTGAATTGAGAGCAAATCGAGGAGCGGCGCGTCATCTCCGAATGACGATGCAGGGCGCGAAACGATACGGCTCAGATATTAGTATTTCAGACAACTGGTCAGGGCCGATCCCAGTGGGGCGGGCTGAGATCGAAACTATCGAACGATTTGTTCTCGTCCTATTTAACGAGACGTCTGCGCAGAGCAATCACTGCGTGGTGAGGGAAGCTGTGAGAGACAGCCAACTGGTAGCGAACAGATCTGTTGAACGGCGAGACACTTGAAATAGCAGGGCGAACTCAGATCAATGGAGGGAGTAATGACAGATCAGTTTGAGCAGCGACGGTTGGAGCCGACCGAGCTCCGTGCTGTGGGTTACTACCGCGTGTCTAGTGATAAGCAATTGGAAAGGGACCTTTCTGTGCCGGACCAGCGACGACAAACCGAGGAACTCTGCAAGGCGCGAGGCTGGAGGTACGTCGGAGAGTACGTTGAGGCAGGCTTGACAGCTACCGATGATAATCGCCCAGAATTCCAACTCATGATGGAAAGAGCCACCGATACCCACCGTCCATTCGATGTTATCGTGGTACATTCCTTCTCCAGATTCATGCGAGAAACCTTTTTATTTGAACTGCACTACAGAAAATTGGCGAAAGCGAAGGTTCAACTGATTTCGGTTTCGCAACCGTTAGGTACCGAGCCTGGCGATAGGATGCTGCGCAAGATAATTACGCTCTTCGATGAATACACGTCAGGCTAAATCTCAAAGCACGTGCGAAGGGGAATGAAGGAGAACGCGAGGCAAGGATTCTGGAATGGTTCCCGTCCGCCCTTGGGTTATCGCCTCGTGGAGGCCGAGAAAAGGGGAGACAAGATAAAGAGACGCATCCTTGTCGATGAAATAGAAGCCGAGCTAGTTAGGTTAATCTACCGGCTGTATCGCGCGGGTGATGGGAAAACAGGTCCATTAGGCATAAAATCAATAGCGACCTATTTAAATTCCGAAGGCTATAGGACGCGGCAAGGGGGGTATTTCGGAACCTCGACGATCGCCAGAGTACTAAGAGATCGGGTATATGTGGGAGAGTACAATATATAATAAGAAAAATTACAAAACACGCGAGAAGAACCCAGCCGACGAAACCGTCGTTATACCTGTCCCCGCGATCATTGAGCGGCAAGAGTTTGAGGAGGTTCAAGCGCTACTTACTGCCCGCAGTCCCATTGTAACGCCGCCCCGGATCGTGACGGGACCTGTGTTGCTTTCAGGGCTTGCTTACTGTTCTAAGTGTGGCGGAGCTATGACGATGTCATCCGGTACGTCTCACAACAAAAAAGTCTATCTCTATTATAGCTGTATCGCTTTTCGAAAGAAGGGGAAGCTGGCTTGCTCAGGACGTAAAATCTCAATGCCAATCTTGGACAAGCTTGTAGTCGAGCACTTGATGGACCGCTTGTTAACGGCCGAGCGGGTCGGAGAGATAATCTCGGAGCTAAGCGATCGATTGGCCAAAAAGGCCACGGAAAGAGACAAGCGCTCTGCGGATTTGCGAAAAAGGCTGGTTGATGCTGAGGCTCGATTAAGCCGGCTTTATGCTTCAATTGAGCAGGGGATTGTCGAGCTCGATGATCTATTGAAGGAAAAAGTCCTATCGCTCCAAACGGAGCGGCGTCAGGCGCAAACTGCTCTCGATCGGATCCACGAAGCAAACGTCGCTTTCGAACCCGCTTCGGAGGAGGAAATAGAAAGCTTCACTCAAGCTATGCGGGACGGGGTGATTAGCGGCTCGATCGAGCTTCGAAAATCTTACATTCGCTCAGTGGTGGAAAGGATTGAAATCGGCATCGACTCAATCGAGATCATAGGAGCAAAAGCAGACATCGAAAGATCAGTAAAATCAAAAAATCTTCCGCTACCGAAAGTTCGTAGTTTTATACCGAAGTGGCACGCCCTAGGGGAGTCGAACCCCTCTTCCCAGAATGAAAATCTGGTGTCCTAACCGATAGACGAAGGGCGCGTGCGCTTCGTGGTGGCGCCCT
>Ga0055531_10000984_pt1 | contig 22677 bp, 13 predicted proteins | sample AraplaCvi_mCL_r2_FD_55008 | JGI IMG/M metagenome (GOLD analysis project Ga0055531, IMG submission 55008) | Arabidopsis root microbial communities from North Carolina, USA - plate scrape MF_Cvi_mCL_r2 | ecosystem: Host-associated > Plants > Roots > Endosphere | place: USA: North Carolina...
GTGGCCCGCGTCTGTTGCGTGGATACGCCCTGCAGGGGATGCAAGGTGGGACTGGTCCTGACAGTGCGCTGGTTGACATCCATGTGCATGCTCCCACGTTGGATGGGCTGGAGCAGCAACGACGGCAGGATTAGGACCCAGCGGCCAAATAGCCAAGCACCAGTTTCCAAGATGAGGAAGCTGATGCGCCAGTCGGCGGGATCGATGAGAGCCTGCCGCACGGTCCCGATGTTTCCGTCGCTGCCCGTGACCGTGCAACGCCTCAGGAGGCTAAAACTGCTCAGATGCGCAGGGGAATCCACCATCTATCGCCTTCCAACCCGCGGGCGCGCCGCGGGAGCGACCGGAATCGCCGGAGACGGGGGACGATCGGCTTCGGGACGCTTCTCCTGCCTGGGCTTCTTCAGTTCCTTGTTGCCATGTTGACGCTTCGTCATTTCGAGTCTTTCGTGAGTTTGAGGCAGCGGGCGCGCGCAATTCCACCCTTGGAAGGTGGGACGCACTCATGCCCGTGGCGACCACAGGCTGCGCCATTCAGCACGCGGCGTCGGTGCGCCGTCGCACGCAGCCGTCGGATCTCGGTTGCTGTCTTCTTTCCTCATGGTGTGTAGTTCCGCGTACCTGTGACGGGCGGTGGCGTGCTGCTCTTGCCGTCGACCAGGCGGCGCAGCAGATTGACCACGCACATCTTGGTTGTCCGCCACCAACGCGAGCCGACGACTAGCGCCCGCCTATGAATGAGGTGGCTTACGTCACTACGCTTCGCCGCGGTCCGGCGGTCCACTGACCTCTCATCAGGAGAGGTTCATGTCGTCTACATCGTTCTACATCTGACCCGGAGACTTCTTTCGCCTCGGCAACTCCAGCAGCCCGAAGTTCAGCAACATCCGACCGCACGATGTGGATCTGACGAAGGTCAACGACATCGTCGTAGTCATCGCCAACAACGCCGGCGTAAGCGTGGTCAACGAGGGAGGACTAGCCGAGCGGGACATGAGCGGCTAGGTGTGGCAGTTCAACGCGGCCACGCCGATGCCGCAGGGCCTGAAGCTGGTGCACGACCGCCCGAGCCAATACACCATCGCTCCGACCGCTAACATGCCGCTCGACAAGTACAAGGCCGTGCAGGCTGTGGGTCAACCGGAACCCGATACGGCTCTCCCCAACCCCGCTGCGCTCCGGGAGTACCCGCTCTTGATGGAAGAGAGGGCCCAACTCCGAATTCATGCGCGTCGAAGCTGGAGGCTAATCCTTCGCGGCGTGCCACACGTGAAATGTTGCAGGAGAGGCGGGAGCTAATGCGGTTGTGACTGCGCCCGTAGCCAGCCGAGTCGGCGAAGTGTGGACGTGGCCGAACATTTGTGTTCACGTTGTCGAGAAAGCCAGTCAAGTTCACCGAAATGCGCAGCTGCATATTTCAGCCGCAACTGACCATGAGGTTCAGCGCGACCTGATCAACCGTTTCGGCAACGCGTGCACCGCAGGGGGCGGCGGGCAAGATCACTGACTGCTCAAGGGCTGGTCTCGGTCGTTCTTGGTTCAGGATCTGACGGAGCGCAACGGCGAAAACCCGGTCCTTGACGGCTGCCGGTCGTGATCAGCAGCCTCTCCCAACGAACCGGTCGCTCGTAGCGGACAGAAATGATCGCTTTCGAGTATGTGCCTCGGCGCGGCCGGTGGAGGGACCGCTCTTCGCCACGTTGACTTAGCCGCCAAGCAAGGCGATGAGCCCGGTTGCGCCGGCGCCCAGGAGCGATGCGACCGTGTTGTTTTCCAGGAATTGTCGCAACAAGCCTTTGGCTTGCGGATCGCTCGTGGCGGCCACCTGTTTGACGAGTTCGGTCAGCGAGATGCTGACGACCTGCGAGTTGTGGCTACCAACCTGCACCTGATGGCCGGTCACCGAGCCGATGTGGATGGCCGACGGCGCCGGCTGCGTTCGGTGCGCCGCTGTCGACAGATTCTCCACCGACAAATTCAAGATGTGCGGGTGGTGCGTCCCGATCTCAAGCGAGCCACCGATCTGGAAATCGACGTCGAGAACCTTGAGCTCGATGCGGTTCGCCCCCGCCTGCTGGACGATCACGTCGCCGAGTCGAACGTCAGGTGCGTCGGTGTACGGAATCGACACCTCGTTCTTCCGGCGATCGCGCGATCCTTTGTGCAACACGCCGCTGATCTCGAAGGTGTCGGCGTAGGTCATCTCATCAAAATCCATCTGTTCCTCCCTGGTTGAAGCCTCTCGAACGCGGACGGCATCTCGACGTTGCGTGCGCCGTCGACGCACATTGATTGTGGCTGGCGGCTGGCGGCTGGCGGCTGGCGGTGATGGCCGGTGAAGACGTTCATACTTCGGGCAAACAAGGGAGGGTCAGGGCGTGCATCAGCTTCCAGAAAACAGCGTCGCCACTTGGGTCGTCGACGGGTCGCGTAGCCATCCGGTGCACATCGGCTGGATGTGTCCCTACTGCCGCCAGAACGTGTCGTTCACGGCGGGAGCCTGGCAGACGGTCGGAACCTCCAACTGGCACGCTTCGGCCAACTGCCCCCTGTGCCGGCAGGCAGTCCAGTTCTTCACGATGAACGTCGGCACAGGGTTCAACTCACTGTGCGGCGGTAGCCTGTACATGTATCCGCCTGCGCAGGCCCGTGTGCCCGACTCACACATCCTCGCGAGCGACCGTCTGCCGGAGCCGTTGAAGCGGGCCTACCGGTCCGCCGTCAATGTAGTCCGGGTTCAGGAATGGAATGCCGCGGCGGTGACCTGCCGGCGCTTGCTAGAAGGTATCACCAAGACGGCATTGCCAGAGAAGCTACAGAAAGATGTCCTAGCCAAACAGATCGAGGCACTTCCAAAGCACGTCGACCTCAATAAGCCCCTGTTGGACTTGGCGGGAGCTGTGCGGAAAGGCGGCAACCTCGGGGCACATTTCAGCCTTGAAGAAGAGGCGACCGAAGAAGTCGCGACCCTGATCCTCGACCTCTGCGAAGACCTGATTGAATATCTGTTCGTGCTGCCTGAGCGCATCGACGAACTGAACATCAAGTTGAAGGCTCTAGGAAACGGCGCTGAAGCTGCTGCTTCGGGACAGGGGGCTCAGTGATATGGCGCGCTTTAGCGGTTCTCCCTTCCGGCGCTTCCTTAAGCCATCCGAGGCCGAGCCGAAGGCCTATCTACCTCACGGTCCAGGCCGCTTGACGCACAAAAGCTCTACTAAACACAGGGACAGGGCAACGAGGGGGTCGCATGGAAACGCTTCGGGTCAGCAAGATCAGTGTCGCCTTCGTCCGCCGCATTGAATGCGTCCCGTGGTCGGCGCGGTCAAGCCCCAGCTCGTCTACCCAGTGCCCGAGGATCCTGGCGTACTGATGCGTGCCCAAATGTGGCGAGTCGTGCAGTCGGCTCGGGAAGAGGTAGTCCTCGGATTTCAGGCCAGCCCGCTTGATCCACGCTTGCACGGCGTCTCGAGCAGCGGGCATGATCTCGAACTGAACCGGGCGCTGGGTCTTATGCTGGTCAACGATCGCGCGTGAGGCCGCCTGGTCGCCGTGGCAGACGTCGCGGACCTTGAAGCCGACCAGGTCGCACCCGCTGTCGATACCAAGGTTGAAGAGTGCCAGTTCGCGACCCCTGCCTTCCATCTACAGCCGGACGCGCAAGGCCCTGAGCTTGAAGGGCGCCTTTTGCCCAACGAGCTTGCCCTTGTTCCACGGCTCGCGAAGAACGGTATTGACTGTAGCGCCTATGATGGTCTCCCATCGAGTTGAGGGCCTTGAAGGATGCGCCTGGCGCTGAAGGTCAGCTTCGAAGTGACCGATCGAACTGCCGGACTCGTGTAGGTGACCTTGATCATTGAACGGCGCGCAAGCGCTTTCGTAGGCCCCGCGTTGACAGCATTTTATGTTCGGCCTCGGTCTCCCAGTCGCTGTTCAGTCGCTCGGAGGTTCGCCGACGACCATCTCATTTAGCGCCTCTGGTCGCATCGGCAAGGCGATTCCGTGTTTGCGCAGCAATGCGGTGAAGTCAGGTTCTTTCAGCAACGCTCGCAGCGGCTTGCTGCTGACCGCGAGTTTCCGAGCCTTGGATGCGTCCCCCACTGATAACCCCCAGAACCTTTGATACAGCATCTGGTGAAGCTTGAAGTTGTAGGGCGGCGAGTCCCTTCGGAAAAGTCCGGAAGCGTCGAGCAGTGTTCGCAGTTCCTCTTGGTTCTCGTAGATCAGAACTAAGCCAAAGATGTATTGGGTCTCCACGTGGGTTATCTGGGCAGAGACGACCGCCCGATAAGTCTCCAGGTCTGCGTGGTCTGGGCATCGCTTTTCCAGATGCCTCAGCAGTGCCAAAAGGCTCGCCGCAACGCGGCGCTGATAGCCGATCGTGTATTGCAGCACTCTGCAATTTTCCGACGCCACATAGTCGAGCAGGGACTTCTCAAGGTCCGTAGCGTTACCCTTTTCGATCTTCGCCATGAGGGCTGGTTGGATCGCGTGGAGCTTCCGTTTCCGTAGCTCAGCTTGCATACAGGCGAGGTAGTGCGTCAGCGCGTCGCGCCCCGTGTACTCCTTGCCGCGCCGGATCAGCCTAACGCCGTCGACACTCGCCTGATAGAGCTCAAGAAGACGAAACAGCAGTTGCTCGAACTGGGCGACTTCGTCGCGCCGCCGCCCTTCAGCGTCGCGCTCCGACTGCTGACGAAGTTCATTGGATTGCAGCGTCAGCTGGCGCTGTTGAAACGCCAAGGTGATGAGCAGGCCCATGAACCCGAAGGCGGATACCACTGCATTGAAGGCGCCGAAGCTGTCACCAAACGCGCCGCGCTCTGCCAGCGTGGAAACCTCCGCCGGATACGGTAGGCGCCCCAGCCATACCAGACTGAAGGCGATGGCGAACATCCCGAGCGCCGTCGCGCACCCTGTGACGATCCATCTGGTTTTCATGCGCACCTCCTTAACGCCACGCCATGGCCTGCGGCGGCGGGCGCGTCGGGTGAGGCACCTAGCCGCTTACTTTTGCGCCAGTATGGCGCCCACCGGTCTCAACAAACTGCGAATGTTCACGCATGCCCGCGCTGCAAAAGCCGGCGCAGCAGGGAGGTGATACGGGCACATGTGCGTTTGTGCGGTGGATTAGCCGAAGGCGTAACCCGCCTCTTGGTATAGCTACAGACGGCCCGGTGCCACCCACACGGCGGGTTACCTCTGCGGCAATCCCGCTTTGCCGCCGCTTGTGACGGCTTCCCGGCGCTTGCGCCGGGCATCACCGCCGACCACAAGGGGCCTCGAGTTGCCTTCCGCAAGTCGTCGGACTGAACGACAGTCTTTCGGCGACCAATTTGACGCCGCGGATGGCAGAAACGGGTCGATTGCTGCTGGTGGGCTTGCTCGCAGCGAACGGCCGTACCCATCCTGAAGCGGCCGTCGGGGACTTGCGACTGGGACATTGACCCGCTACCGTCACACGGTCGTGTCTCGTGTTTAATGGCACCATCCCTAACACGACCTTGCCCGGCTCAGTGCCGGGCTCTTTCTTTGGCCTGGGCTTAGCAGGTGCGTGACCACCTCTTCAGCAGCTCGACTTAACGAGCCATGACGTTCACAAACGTTGATCACGAGGTCTCTACGAGAAGTTGAAGCTGACACGACTGCCGCCGCTTGAACGCGAGGCCTGATGTGTCGGAAGAAAGCCGGGTGCGGGAGATCCGCAGGTCCGGTGGCGGATGGAAATGTGTAAACAGAGCAGTGGCGAGGGTACCGGGGCATAGCCCGGCGAAAGAGCGGCAAAAGACAACCGAGCCCTACGACCACTGCGCCACATCGTTACTCTGGCTGCGGACAGCCATGTTGCCGGGCGAACGGGCCGCTGCTCGTCGGCACATTCTTGGGCAGCACTGCTACAACCCAAATGACGCCATCGTCGCCGATGCATTGTCCGGACCGGCCTGGCGCTAGCGTGTCGAACTGGGTGTGCTCGACGTTAGCGTTGTGCCGCGTCTTGGGCCAGAGGAAACTCGCGTCAACGCTCGCGCGCCGCCTCCTGCGCAACCTTCTGCACCGGCGACAGAAGGTACTCCATCACTGTGCGGCGCCCCTGGTGGATCTCGGCGGTTGCTAGCATGCCGGCATTTAGCGGGTAGCGTTCGCCAGAGCGAGGATCGACAAGTGCAGTGTCTTTCAAGCGGATGATCGCCCGGTAAGTCAGCGCCGGCTGGCCCTGCACCTGCTGCTTCGGATCGGTAGCATCGGGACTGATCATCGCGACTTCGCCGTCCATCAGGCCGTACTTCTGGAACGAGTAGGCAGCGACTTTCACCTTCACAGTCTGCCCATTCGCGGTAAAGCCGACGTCCTCGTTCTTCAGGAGGACTTCAGCCTGCAGCGGCTCCTCCTTGGGCACGATGTTCATCAGCACCGCACCGGCCTGCACGACCGCGCCCTGTGTCGTCGTAGCGAGGTCCTTCACTACACCCGACGTGGGCGCGCGAATATCTAGAAGCCCCGCCTTCACGTTGGACTTCTCCAGCTCCTGGTCGCTGCGGTTCAGCAAGGCCACCGTCTCCATACGCTCGTTCTCGAGCTGCGACCGGTACTGCGAGCGCATCGCCGCCAGCCGCTTCTCCGACTGCGTGATCGTCGCGTTGAGGCTGGTCACCGTCGCCGCCTGGGTCTTGACGTCCTGCTCCTTCTCGATCGCCTCGCGCGTCTTTTCGTTCGCCGCGAGCTCGCCTACGAATCCTTCCTGGACCAGCTTGCGATAGGCCTCTGCCGACTGGCGGTAGCTCGGCAAAGTCTGGCTGAGCTTGGACAGCACCTGCTGCGCAGCCAGTAGGTCGGCTTTGGCCTTGTTCATCGCCTCGGTCTCCTGCGCGACCGCGTCCTGATAGGCCTGTCGCCGTGCGCGGAACTGGCCTTCGACCTGTGCGTAGAGATCGGCCGGATCACCAGCCGACGGCCGCATCGCGCGGTCGGCCATCTCCGCGTCGATGCGCCGCAGCGTTAGACGCCGCAGCGCGACGTCCTTCTTCAGCGCCGTCGTGTCCGCGGCAGACAGGCGTTCATCCATGCGCATCAACAACTGGCCAGCTTGCACCGCCTGGCCGTCGGCCACGAGGATCTCCGCCACCACACCCGAATCGGCCGGTTGCACGACCTTGGTAAAACTGAGCGGCACGAGCCGGCCCTCGGCACTGGCCACTATGTCCAGCTTGAAGAAGCAAGCCCAGGCCAGCAGCAGCAATATCAGTGTCACAAGAGTCACCGCGATCGCGCGCGGCATGCGTGAGGGCGGTCGCTCCTGCAGCGCGAGGAGGTCGGGGGCGAAGTCCAGTGCCTCAGGGGCCAGGCTGATCAGGCGCCCGGGCGTGACTGCTTCAGCCGCCATGCTGAATCTCCGCCAAGCGCGGACGTCCGTCGTCCTGCAGCTCCCAGAAGGCCGCGCGCGACGCCCCGGCGATCTCGCCCAGTGCCTGAGACGCGATCTCGCGAGTGCCGCCGAACGGCGCCAGTACATCGATGAACCACAGATGCGGACCGGCCTGCCACTCATGTGGCGCGATCGTGGGCACTCCACTGCGCAAGCGCTGATCCACGGCATCGTCCACCCACGCCCAACTCACAAAAGCCCAAGGGACTTCGGATCGGTTATAGAGCTTGCACTGGTCCAGTACGAGCGGCGGCGTGTACCGCCAGTCGATGTCGGCGAAGAAGTTAAAGCGGCGCTGCTGGTCTCGTGCGAGCAGCCACGCCACCGGGCCCAGCAGTGGCAACTTCGCCAGTTCGCGCTTTGCGGTAGCCATGTCGGCCCCGCCTCCGGTTTGGTCTTGAGATTGAGTCATGGTGGTCATTCTTTCGGGGGGGGCGCCGCCAGGAGGCGCATGGAGGCGCGAGGTATTGCTGGGCCGATCAGAGCGCCGTCGAACGGCGCGGCGTTGCGCCGCCGCCGATCAGACCGTTGCTGGCATGCTCAGACTCCAGGCGTTGGCTGTCGCCTGACTCCATGCTGGCCCATCCGGCACCTTTGGCCATCGCAGTCCCGCCGGAGGCGACATCCCACGGGGTCACGTAGTCGCCCGCCGGCAGACTGTCGATGGACCAGGTGTTCGAGGAGATCCTGACCTTCATCGTTGATGCCTGGAAGCGGTCGATGGTCAACAGCGACATCTGGCCATCGTGGCGGACCTGAAGCTGCCAGCCGCTCTCGGTCGTCGCGACGGTGACCTTCGCCGGATCGACATAACTGCCCAAGTCCAGCATGTTGTCGCCCTGGGCATCGCTGATGTGGTCATTACCGTCACCACGTTCCCAGAGGTAGAGGTCGCCACCGCCCGCGCCCGCGAGTAGGTCGTCGCCCTTGCCGCCGTGGATGACGTTGCTCTCAGCACTGCCAGTAATCACGTCATTTCCGTCGCCGCCATCGATCGCGAAGTTCCTGATCTTGATTCCACTGAAGTCGAGAGTGTCGTCGCCGGACGACCCAAGGATGCGGCTGGCCATCTGATTGGGGTTTTCGCCGGCGATCTCCTGGATGTTGCGTAGATTCGCCAAGTGGTTGTCGACGCGTAGCACGTCGCTGCCAAATCTGCCTCGGATCGCGTTGACGCCGGCGCCGCCGTCGAAGAGATCGATAGCGTAGTCGCCTTCGGTGAGCACGAAGTTGTCGTTGCCTGCGCCACCCGACAGCGTATCAACACCTCGGCCGCCGCGGATCCAGTCGTCGCCGTCGCCGCCGACGACTACGTCATTCCCGTCGCCCGTGTCGATCATGAAGTTCTTCACAGTGATGCCGGTGAAGTCCAGCATGTCGCTTTCGTCGGTGGAGACGATGCGGGCAGCGCCAAAATTCTGGTCGACGCTCTCGATCCGTTGGATGTTGACCAAACTACCCAACGTCGTACCGACGCGCAAGACCTTTGCTCCCCAGTCTGCGTAGAGCCGGTTTGCCCCTGTACCGCCATCGAAGTGATCGATCTCATAGTCGCCTGGTGATAGGAAGAAGGTGTCGTCACCGGCACCGCCATACAGCGTGTCGGCGCCCTTGCCGCCTTGGATCAGATCGTGGCCGCTGGTGCCGATGACCTCGTCGTCGCCGTCCCCCGGCGCGATGACGAAGCCGCGCACCGTCATCCCCGAGAAGTTCCAGGCGTCGCGCCCTTCTGAGCCGGCGATGAAGCTGCTGTATGCGTAGGTGTCCAAGCCATCGATGAGCTCGATGCCGTCCAAGCTGCGCATGTCGGAGGAGACGCGCAGGACATCGGGCCCCCAACCGCCCAAGATTCGGTCGTAGCCCAGGCCGCCATGGTAACGGTTGACCAGATCCGGGGCGCCGTCGCGCATGTAGAAGGTGTCGTCACCACTGGTGCCGAAGAAGTCCATGCCGGCAGGCTGCTTGCGCGCGTCGATCGCGTCGAGCAGCGCCTGAACGCGCTGAGTCGCGCCGTCGGCGAAGCGGATCTCCTCAATCTCGAAGCCGGTGCTCGCGCCGCCTTCGAGTTGAACACCCTCGGCGGTGGCGTTGCCTTCAGCATCGAGGCGGATCAGGGTCGTGCGCAGCCTACCGTCGACCTCTTCTGTCACATAGTCAAAGGACTCGGCCGAGAGTGCTCCCCCGAAACCAAGCACGTCGAAGCCCGACAAGTCGCTGATGGCATCCAGACCGTCGCCATCCTTCCACTCGAAGAAGTCGTCGCCGTCGCCTCCCATCATGACGTCGTTGCCGAGTCCTCCGATGATCGTGTCGTTGCCCGAACCACCGTCGAGATGGTTTTCGAGTTCATTGCCAGTCAGCAGGTTATCCAGCTGGTTGCCGGTCGCCGCGACCGCAGTACCAGTGAGCATCACGTCTTCCACACCCGCGTCGGCCACGTAGCTCGTGCTGGCATGCACCGTGTCATGCCCACCCATCAGACGCGGATCGCCCCAACTCATCGACAAGAAGTCAGTGAAGTAGGGTAGTGGCTCATCGAGCAGGCTGCTGTATTGCGCGCTGTAGAACTCCATCAGGATCGAGGAGACATCGGTCTCCCAGATGCTGGTGGCCCCTTGCTCATAAGCGGCTTCTAGAGAGGCTTGGACCTGCCCCATGCGCTCATCGATCAGTGCGGGCCACCAGTCCTCGCTCACGGCGTTCTTGAAGATCTGCGTCATGTCCCGCAGACCATAACTCCACGGTTTGTCGAAGGCATCGGCCTCGAGCACGCGGTCGCCCACGCTGTCCACGAAGTACAGATCGTCGCCCTCTCCTCCGACCATGAAGTCGGCGCCGGATCTCCCGTCTAACACGTTGTTGCCCCCGGTGCCCACAAGCTTGTTGTTCAGCGCGTTGCCGGTGCCGGCGAGCGCTCCGTCGGTGAGCGTGAGGTTCTCCAGGTTGGCGCCCAGCGTGTAGTCGAAGGACGCCACGACGGTGTCCTTGCCGCCGTCCAGTCGCGAGCCGCTGGCGTAATCCAGCGTTAGCAGCGGCGTGAACCAGTCCTGGTTCCACTCAATGATCCACGCCGCTTCCATGTCCCTGAACTGCTCGGCGAGCATGGGCACGTCGATGAGCTGGCCGGGGTGTGCGGCGATGTAGTCGGTCATCGCGTCGACCATCGCGGCACCACCCTGCACCCATCCGATCTGGTTCTTCAGCGTGCGGATCGTCTTGAGCAAGACCGGGTCACCGTTGGCCATCTCGTCCACGACGTCGTCGACGTTGTCGACGACGTAAGTGTCGTTGCCCTGGCCGCCTCGCAGGATGTCGGCGCCCGTTCCGCCGTCCAGCGTATCGCGGCCCTTGCCGCCGATCAGCAGGTCGGCGCCCGCGCCGCCCGCCAGCGTGTTGCCGTTGTCGTTCGCACGCAGCGTGTTGTCCAGCGAGTTGCCGGTTCCGCTGGTAGCGTACCCGGTGATGATCAGGTTCTCGACAGCATCGCCGAGCGTGTAATCGACGCCGGCCGTCACGGTGTCCAAGCCTTCGCCGGAACGCTCGATCACCTGATCGCTCCACTGGTCCACGACGTAGGTGTCGTCGCCTCGTCCGCCTTCCAGGGTGTCGGCGCCCAACCCGCCGTCGAGCCGGTTGCCTGCGTCGTTGCCGGTGAGATGGTTGTCCAGGTCATTGCCGGTTCCAGACAATGGCGCATAACCCGTCATCACAAGGTTGTCGACCTGATTGGGCAGCACGTAGTCCACAGCCGTCCGCACCGTATCAATGCCTCCGCCCCACTGTTCGACGACGACGTCGCCTGGGTTGTCGACGACATAGACGTCGTTGCCCTGTCCACCAATCAACGTATCCGCCCCCAGTCCACCGTCGATCAAGTCGGCCCCCAAGCCGCCCTCCAGGACGTTGGCCAGTGCATTGCCAGTGAGCACGTTGTCCAGCGCGTTACCGGTGCCGCGAAGCGCGCCGTCCTTGAGCGTCAACTCCTCCAGGTTGTCGGCCAGCGTGTAGGCTTCGGCGCTGCTGCCCACTTGGTCCCAGCCTTCGCCGGCCTGCTCGGTGATCGTGTCACCGACCGCATCGACCATATAGCGGTCGTTGCCCGTCCCGCCGATGAGCGCGTCGTTGCCCGCGCCGCCGTCGAGCAGGTCGTCCCCCCCGTCGCCTTGCAGCCGGTCGTCGCCTTCGTTGCCCATCAGCTGGTCGGCCCCCTTACCGCCGAACAGCGCGTCGTTACCTTGCTCGCCAGTGATGACGTCGTCACCGTCGTCGCCTGACAGCACGTCGTTGCCGACACCGCCGGACACGAGGTCGTTGCCTGCACCACCAAAGAGGATGTCGTTGCCGTCTTCGCCCAGAAGGGCATCGTCCCCGTCCTCTCCGAACACGAGATCGTTGCCGGCGCCCGCCATGACCGCGTCGTTGCCGCTCCCTGCGATCGCCACATCGTCGTTGACACCGGTCATCACGGAGTCGTCGCCGGCGCCGGCCTCCACCACGTCCTTGCCCTCGTCATCGAAAATGAAGTCGTTGCCGCCTAGGCCGCGCAGGTAGTCGTTACCTACGTGCCCGATCAGCGTGTCGGCCACTTCGGTGCCAAGCACCTCCGCATCGGACGAACTCGGCGGCCGGTTGACAGTCTCGACCGAGCCGTCTGCGCGCACGATCTGCACGTCGTCCGACACAGCGAACGCAACGTCGTAGGCGGAACTCTGCCGCCCATCAGTGAAGGTCAGCGCGGACTTGCCATGGATGGTGTTGCCGTCCTGCGTAGCAAACTGCCGATCGCTCTGCAAGGCGATGCTCGCGACGCCCGCCGCGTCCAGCGATACCAGCTCGCCGACCCCGGAGATGCCATCGCCATTGAGATCGCGCCAAACCTTGAACCGGCTCCAGCCGATATCGCCCGCGGTAATACGGCCGTCATTGTCCGTGTCGAACGCCGCTAGCCCTTCGAGATCGGTCTGCGCGCCGGGTTTGTAGCCCTTGAAGCTGAGTTCCTTCTGCCCGGCGATATCGCCGTCGCCATTGGCGTCGTAGGCCAGCAGTCCGTCGCTGCTGTCGACCCAACCGGTGCGATGGCGCAGACCGTCTCCGGTCATGTCGAAGTGCGCCTGGCTTCCTGCCAGCGACTTCAGCGAGGCCCCGTTTCCGTCCAGATCGAGCACGATCGGCGCGCCGACGTCCAACAGCACGCCGGGCACGTCCACGGTGATCGTCTTGATCGTCGTGCCGCCATGCGCGTCCGTGATCTCCACCTGGAACGCGTCCATCACCCCTTGAGGACTGCTCAACTCGAAGTGCCAGTTCCCCTCGTTGTCGATCGAGGCGGTACCGAACTGCGCCTGGTTCTTGATTCGGAAGGTGAAGGCGCTGTCGTCGACGTCGGTGACGGTGAGCTTTCCGTTGAAAGGGTCGGGATAGCCGGTGACGATCGGCGTGTCATGCCAGCCATAACCGCGGCTGTTGTCATATTGCGCTTCGCGCCAGAACCCCGGATGGAATCGCGGATAGGCGATGTCTCGGTACAGATCTCCCTCGTCGAACCCGCCGAACCCGTAAAGGTCGCGCAGGATATTGCCTTGTCCCCCGGCCACGGGCGCGTCGTTGACGGGCGCGAGGTCAATCAGCACGTTGGCCTGACCGATGACCCCGGCTGCATTGCGGGCGGTATAGCTGAAGCCAGCATCGCCGCCAAAGTAGTCATGGTCCGGCGTGAAGTGGACGACGCCATTTACCAAGCTCACGGTGCCGTGGCGAGCATTACCGACTTCCACCAAGCTCAGCGAGGGGCCGGCATCACCGTTGATCCTGTCGTTGGCCAGCAGGTCCCCCGCCAGAATCTGCAGTTCGCGGTCCTCGATAATTTCGGGACCGGAGATACCGTCGTTCCCCATGGCGACACCGGTGCCGCCGCCGGGGTTGCCCGGATCTCCTCCCCCCGGGTTGCCCGGATCGCCTCCGCCTGGGTTGCCGCCCCCCGGAGCCGTCCCGAGGTCGTTGACCTTGCTTACGATCAGCGACGTCTGTCCGTTGCTGCTCTGCACGACGATGCCGCCGGTGACGAAGTGCGCCGAAGTACCAGCGGTGTCCGCCGTCAGGTCGGGACTGCCCATCTGCAGCGCCACGCCGTCGCGGACGAAGGTACCCAGGCGATAGTTCAGCGAGCTGATGCCGAGGTCGGAGAGCGACTTCGCCTCGCCCTGCTGGACGACACCATCGCTGTTGGCGTCGGCCCAGACTCGCAGTTGCGAGAAGACCGGATCGTCGATCCCAATGCGCCCATCTTGGTTCGCATCGAGCCAGCCCATGCCGGCGAGCCCTCGGACCGACGTGTCCACCTTGCTGTTGCTGAACAGCTCGCTGCCGCCGTCGACGGTACCGTTGCTGTTGCGGTCAATGACCAACAGCCCCTCCGTCGCTCCGGCCCATGCCGTATGTTTGAGGAAGCCTGAGTCGTCCACATCGAACGCGACACCACTGTTCTCGCGCGAGATCGTCTGGATACCGTCGCCGTTCAGGTCCAACACGACGGGCCGGAACGTCTGGTCCGCGGCGCCAGCAGGCAGAAGGCGCGCCAGCTTGCCGTTCTTTTGGGCCCGCTGGAGCTCGGTCAGCCCTGCCATCGGGTCGCCGTTGGCAGTTTGCAAGCGAGCGGTGTCCACCTCCCACTTGGCGGCCACTGCCTCGCGCGCGACCACGTCATAGATGAACTGCTCCCCAAGGGTGCGGAAGTACTCTGGCGACCCCAGGGGGACGTCGAGCGCGTGGCCATCGAGGTAGCGGATGGTCCCGTCCGCGCCGGTGACTTCGTCGATGCGGTTCAACGTCCAGATACTGTCGCCGAATCCGATGCCCGACAGTCGCTGAGGGATCAGGCCCAAGTCAAGACCGGCCGCGTTAGCCGTAGCGACATATTGCTTGAGCCCGTCGAGCAGCGCCTGCGCCTGCGATCTGACCAAATCCTCGCCGCCGTCGTCCCCAAGGATCTTCAGCGTGACATTGCCGCTTTCGTCAAAAACGAACCTCGCTTGGCCCCACGGGTTCGGCGTGCCCTGAGCGAGCGAGTAGATGATCTGCGCGATCATGATGAACGGCGCCGCCGGCGGGAACGCGATGGCCGCGATATCGGCGATGATGCCCACCGCATTGCCGTGAGCAATGTCGTTGACCAGGTTCAGGTAGGCGAGCGGCGTTCCGCCCGGCAGCGAACTGCTGATGGGCGTCGACAGCGAACCGATGGCCTGTCCAACGGCGGTAGCGCCAGCGGTCTGGGAGAATAGGCTGGTGTAGGCATTGAGTCCGAGGCTAAGCGCGTTTGCGCCGGCCGTGACGGCTGCGAGGGTGTCGCCTTGCTGCAGCGCGCGATTCAGGTTGTAGAGGCTGGCCAGGCTGCCCAGGCCACTCGATACGCCGGACAGGGTGGAGTCGCCGCTCACCGCAGCCGCGACGTTGACGCCCGAAGTAATGAGCGGCAGCGGCTTGCCGGACTGGATGGCCTGGATGAGACCGAGGAAGCTGGCGAGTTGGCCGACTGCGGCGGTGATGGCCTGAGACCCGGCGGAGATCGTTTCCTCGGATTGAACGTTTCCGGAGGAATCGAAGAGCGCACGTCTAACGTCTCCATTCGCTTGGGTGGTGGTGATGGAGTAGCTTCCGTCGAGTGCTCGTTGCAACACTGATTGGCGAACCAGATTCCCAGCACCATCGAAGAATGATGTTGTGGTGCGGTATGCTGAATCCACGACTTCAACGGACTTTCCGAAGAGCTGCCCGTCCGATCCGTAGGTCATCCTTACGGAGCTTCCATTCTCCGTCCACTCGGCGACGCTGCTTCTGTCATCACCAATCGAAATGGTGCCGATAATGGTGCGCCCCGCGCTTCCGCCCAAGCTCACTTTCCATACACCGTCAGGTGATTGCCCCACATAGAGCTGACCAGCGGTATCAAGCGTAATCGACATGCCTGCCAAGGCCCGATCCAACTCGGGCCGACTCACCGGCACGCCGTTCTGCTGGGAAATGCCGACGATGATCGGCTCGCCAACAGGGTTCAAGCCAATCTTGAAATCAATCGTCTGATTATCGTTCTCCGTGGCGGGCGCAAATCCCAGAATTCCACGCAACGTACCCCATGCTCCCGACTCCCGCTCTCTAGCAGTTCCATAGGTCACCTCACCACGTTGAGGAACCCATCTCACCCCTCCCGCGCCGTCATCTTGGGCGATTGACTTTCTTGCGACGAGAACACTTGGCCCGCCGGAGATTGTCCATCGTTCGGCAGGCTTTCCGCTCTCCGAAGGGAGAATCCAGTCAATGATCCACGAGCCTTGATCATCGATGGTCAGGTTTTGGGGGACGGTCGGTAGCCAATCATAGGACCCATCCTTTGTAGGCATTCCGAGACGAACGCCGAGAAAGCGCTTCAGATCATACTGGCCATAGGTCTCCGAGGGGCTCGTACTTGGGTTGGCGTAGTTTTGATTAATGAACCCCATTCGCGGAGCCAAGTCAGCCATGATTGCCTCATTGCTTGCTCCAGCGCTTTTTAACCCGTCATATATGGCGCGCCATTGGGCAACCAGGTTATCCCTGAAGGCTAGAGATGCCGTCGGATCAGGGTCAAATTTGCTCCCTAGGACGGTTACGAAGGGAAGCGTAGTCAGCAATTGGGAGTATTGAATCTTCTGCGCTTGCAGTAGATCCATAATGAACAGATACTCAGCAGCGATCGATCTGCCTTCTCCCAGCGAACGCATATTGAGAAAGTCGGTCGCAGAGACGAAGTCCCCTACATCCTTGATGCTGCCAGTGGCATGCTGCATCTCATGCACCAGAACGGTGGCCGTATGCATTTCGGCCCACATCCGAGTGCCTTCCACTGGACTGGTTAACTCGGCGAAAAATGCGTCGCCGATCCTAATTCCTCGGCCTTCCTGACCAAATCCTAGCGATACCGTAGTCGCATATGCGCTACTGCCGGATGTCCTCTCAAGGAACTTGGTGATCGTCGGATCGATCTCCCCTCCAACGATCCACTTGTCCTCTGCAACTCCGCTCCAGCGGCGAATGTCGTTGGCAAAACCGTTAAACAAGCTGGTGGCGAACGGCGAGGCCGCAAGATAGTCAAAGACCGCGCTGGTCGCGCCAAGTTTGGCATAGAGCGCTTTCAGCGCCGGATTCAGTTGATCACTCATGTCCCCCCCGATTCAGAAGTGTGATTATTGGAAATTCAATTCGCATCTGGCGTCAGTTCACGCGCGTGCGGACGCTTGATCCGCCAATAGCGTCGATTAGAGGCAGTTAAAACGGACACTGATTCGATGATCTGCTACGCCATCTAGCGAGCGCACGTTGGGTGGTTCCAGCGCCTCGATGGACACGGCGATCTTCATCGGCCGAAAACCTATGAGGAACGTTCGAATTTCTTGAATCCGATTGCCGATGAGTTGATAGTCGTTGCGCGGCATCGACTCCGGCGCAAACCGATATTCGATGGTCGCGATGCCCGGCACAGGCGGGCTGAAGGTGCAACGTTGCGGAATTTCCTCGATCGCCGCCCGTAGTTGCCGCTGCAGTTGGTCTGAAAGTTTGGAAGATTCCTCTTCAAACGTAACACCAACCCACCAAGGCTCTTTCGGCGACGTCGGACTCAATGCTTGTGCGGAGTGGCAGCCAATACACAGAAACAAGACGAGGATCCACCTCATAGACATTACTCCCGTAAAGAAATTCGCTAAAAACGGAGCGGGTATCGATCATTCGTCTCCCGCTTCCGTGCTGAAATTTGAAGAGCATCGGACGCGTTGCGGGCGTTCATTGCTCCAAGCCACCGGCGGCGGCCACGGGAATTACTCGCGGAGTAGCCGACACCACCGTCAAGCGCTGCAACCCGTCCTTGCCAAGCTGTAGTACCTCATCGATCTGCAACGCCTTGGGCATCGCATGCGTGATGAACACCATGGTCACTTTCCCCTTCAGGTTGTTGACGGTCCTGGCGAATCCTTCGGCCGTTTCCTGGTCCAGCGCTGACGTCGCCTCGTCGAAGATCAGCACTCGCGGCCGTTTCAGCAGCGCTCGTGCGATGGCCAGCCGCTGCTTCTGCCCACCCGACAGGCCCACGCCGCGCTCCCCGACCTCGGTCTGGTAGCCCTGCGGCAGGCCCTCGATGACGCTGTGGATGCCGGCCATCTTGCAAGCCTGCACCGCCTGCTCCATCGTGGCCGCTGGGTTGCCGGCCACCAGGTTCGCGTAGATCGTTCCGCTGAACAGCATCGTTTCCTGTGGCACCACGCCGAAATAGCTGCGCAACTCATTGGCCGCCATGTGGCGCACATCGACGCCATCGATGCGGATGCTGCCCGCCGTCGGTTGGTAGAAGCCCAGCATCAGCTTGGCCAAGGTGCTCTTGCCGGTACCTGAGGCGCCCATGATCGCGACCGCCTTGCCCGGTTCAATCGTCAGCGCGAGGTTCTGGTATAGCAGCGGCCGGTCATCCGCATACCGGAAGCCCAAACCCTCGACCTCGATGCGCCCCTTCCCGTCAGTCATCCGTTTCGGGATCAGGCTGTATGGTTCCACCGGCGCATTCATCAGGTCGCCCAGCCGCTTCACTGACAGGCTCGCCTGTTGGAACTGGCTCCACAGGCCGACGATACGCAGCACCGGCTGACTCAGCTTGCCGGCGAACATCTGGAACGCGACCAACATGCCGATCGTGAACGACGGTTCGTTCATCACTGTGTACGCGCCAATCATCAGAACAAGCAGCGTTTGCGCCTGGTCCATCGTGTTGGCGAAGACGTTATAGGTGTTGCCGATCTGCTTGGTCTGGAAGCCCGACTGCAGGAAAGCCGCGAGATAGTCGGCGTAGCGGCGCTTGAGCTGCGGTTCCATCTGCAGTGACTTCACCGTCTCGAATCCGGCAAGGTGTTCAGTGACGAACGCCTGGTTGCGCGCGCTCATCAGGAACTGCTCGTTGAGCTGCTTCTGAAAGAGCGGCGCTACCACCGCGCTGACAATGGCAACAACCGCCAGCATTGCCACGACGATCATCGTCAGCGTCACGCTGTACCAGAACATCACGCCCAAGCAGATCAGCAGGAAAGGCAAATCCAGAATGAGCGATACCGCAGCGCCGGAGATGAACTCGCGGATGCTCTCTACCCCATGCATGCGCGCCGCGATCACACCCGTGGCGCGGCTTTCGAAGTAGCGCAGCGGCAGCTTGAGCAGATGGTCCCAAACCGCGGCGCCAAGCACCGCGTCGACGCGATTGCCGGTGTGCAGCACCAGGTATTGCCTGACCCAGGTCAGCAAGCTGGTGAAGCACGTGAAGATCAGCATCGCGATGCCCACGGCGATCAGGGTACTCTGCGTCCGATGGACGACGACCTTGTCGATGATCGCTTGCGTGAACAGCGGGGTGGCAAGCGCTATCAGCTGCATCGCCAGCGATGCCATCAGGACATCGCGCCACACCCCGCGATGCTTCATCAGTTCCGGTACGAACCAACCGAAGTCGAAGCGCCGCCCCGTCGTCGGCGCATCGGGATCGTCGACCGCCTTGCCCTGTGGCGCGAGCATCCAGCCGGTACCCTCCAAAAGGGCGGCGAACTCATCGACCGTCGTTGTCCGTGGCGAGCTTTGACCGGCGGGAAAGAAGACAATGTGTCCTTCCTCAGCGGCGGTGACTATGGCGAGCAACGGAGGGGCCGTCTGACCTTCCTTCCTATCCGCGTCTTTCAGCGCCACGAGCAGCGGCAGCGCCATGCGTCCAAGCTTGGCAGGCCGGACCATGAACGGCTTTATGCGAAAAGACAACGCCCGGGCGGCGGCCATCAGCGTCTGCGTGGTGCAGGGTGGCGGGAACTCCTTCGCCACCAGCTCCGCTGAAAAGGGGCGGCGGTGCAGCGCGCACATCGACCCCATCGCCCACAGGATCTCCTCCTGCGGCACCTCCCGACGCCCATCCTTCACAACAGTCCCCTCTTCTTGTGGACGCGGAATTTACAGACTTGAAGAATTAAGTCGTCCCCCCTTTTGTGGGGCGACGCACTTTGGCGACAGACCGATCGCTGATTGCGCTACCACTACAGGTTTGCGCGATTGACAGCTGCCTTGACGAAGTCGCATGTGTTGAGCCGCCACACCGAGCACCGAGGGAAAGCCCGAGGTTCTTCGCCTTCCCACGCATTCCCGGGGCTCTATCGTTGCGCTGGACGTAAACCGGGGAGAATCCGCGCCCATCGGACCAATAGGGACAGGCGGGCACAAGATGGATTGGCGATTGAAAGTAGGCCGTCAGGCCGTTCTGGCGCGTTTGCCGTTCGGACACGGCCTTCGCCGCGCGAAGCGCAAGCTCTTCGGCTACCAGCCCAACCTGAGCAACCTCCGCAGCACGGTAGAGGCATGGACCCAGATGCGTCAGGGCCTTGAACGCAGCGGCGGTTCAATCGACGGCGCCACGGTGCTGGAGATCGGCACCGGCTGGTTTCCCACCATTCCGACCCTGCAATGCCTGCAAGGCGCGAAGCGCGTCTACATGTCCGACCTCAACGTCCATCTCGACGACGTGAGCTTCGCCGCGACGCTGGCCTTCTTGCGTCGGACCTTCCCCGATGACGCACGCCTTGGCGCGATCCGGTCGCGCGCGGACCTACCCCTAACTTACCTTGCACCGTTTGACGTGAGCGCTCTTCCGGACGGATCGATCGACCTCGTGACCTCGCGCACAGTGCTCGAGCACATTCCGCCAGACGAGCTGCTCGAGCTGTTTAAGGCGCTGCGTCCGAAGCTGTCGGCGCGCGGCCGCATGGTGCACTTGGTGGACCACTCGGACCACCTCGAACACTCGGACAAATCGATCACCAAGATCAACTTCCTGACCTGGCCGGCGCGCAAGCATGCTTGGGTGAACCGGCTGACGCGCGAAGGGGAGAACCGCCTGCGTCATCATGAGTATCCGGCGCTGTTCGCCGATGCCGGTTATCGTGTCACGCTCCAGGAGCACATGGTCCACGAGCCCACGCGTCAGCTGGCGAAGTCGCTGCCGCTGCAGCCGCACTACGCGGCAATGACGGCGGAACAGCTCGCGACGATGGCTTCGATGTATGTACTGGAGCCTTGAAGGTCTTCGCGCCAAGTCAGTCGCAGCTGCAGCTCGCGTCTAGTGCGCAGGCTTACGTGCTGCGCAGAGCTCGGGCTCTCGTAGCGCGCACGCCACCCTGCCAAGTTAAGCAGAAGAGGTCACCGCCGTTGGGCGTGAACAATGTGCTTTCGACCCAGCGAACGCCCGGCTTCGCGTCGGGCCTTTTCGCTTCAGGCGCCAGTGATCTCGCGCAACGGCCCCGGCCACTTCTTGGTAGCACGGTCGACAAGCGCCATGATCATCAGGCGAGTCGCGTCTCGAGTTCCTGCTTTCGAGCGGCCGCGGAGCACCAGTAAAAGCTGGCGGCGGCATGCGCCCGTGCGCCGACGCGAGGCGGGGCGGGGCGCGACGGAGGCCGACGCTTGTTTAGCTCAAAAGACTTGCTTAGCTGTACAGCAAAGGAAGCTGTTTAAGCTAAGGAAGGTCTGCAAAACCCCGGGCTGACACGCGTTGCATGAGCGGGCCCGAGGGCCGAGGATCACCCCGCATGACCGGCCCCAACTCGCCAGCCGCCTGCTCATCGTGCGTGGGAGGCGGCGGCAGACACGAACCCTCGGGTTGTTCGGTCAGGGTGCTTTCAAGCAGGCGACGCTTCAACGGATCAGCTTTGATGCGGCGACGCGCTTCCATGATGGCGCCACGGTGTTCGGGCCGCCGACGCGACCAGTCCACAAGCAGCGCCCCATGTCTTTGCGGATAGACCGCCCACCATTCCAAGATGGATGAGGCATCGTTGAGGTCCAGGAGCATACGCACCCCTTCAAGTTGGTCCAACCACTATACTGTACATTCATACAGCATTTCATCATGTTGGTCCGAGCACTTCGACTTCGCAGGCAGGGCGTCCGTCTCTCCGCTGCGGAGCTCCGCGCCGAGGTTCCGCTCGCCGGGCTGCTTCGGATCCGCGACAGCACCTATCAGGGCCGAGACGGACGCGGCAAGCAGGTGTGCTTGCTAATGCCGCAAACGGGCGGGGTGGTTCCTCTCGTGGAACTCTTCTCAGCGCGAGTTTTGCGTATTGAGGACCGCGGCATCCTGGTTGGAGGGCACGAGGAGCTATGGAACAGAAAGCGACGAACCACCTACGTGCAGGTGCTATGGGCGTGGCCAATGCCGCCAGAATCGGAGGAGCGCCCCCCAACCTCCTCCGTGAGTAGTCCGGAGGTGCGACGTCTTCTCGAGGCTCTCGACGCAATGGCCTGAGCTCGCGGCGGCGGAGCCATCAGTCACGGATGAACGTGGAGCGCCGGATGTGCAACCTCTACCACATGAGCCCCCGCGACGACTTCGAGATCTTCGTCCGTCGGCACCTCGGAAGGCTTTGGCTGCCGGAGGCGGCGCCCGAGGGCATCAAGCCCACTGTGGGCCCCTTCGACACAGGACTGTTCCTGCGAACGGACGGCGAAGGCGGGGCGGTCGGGGAGGTTGGCCAGTGGGGACTGATCCGCCCGGGCGCGCCGGCGCGCAAGGACATGATGCAGCCCAAGACGGTGCCGGGAAAGAAGCCACCGGCGGCGCGGCCGCGCAGCACGAACAATGCGCGCAGCGAGACCGTCGCCACGTCGCCCACCTTTCGCGCTGCCTGGAACGAGGGCAGGCGCTGCCTGATCCCGGCCACCTGGTATCAGGAGCCGAACTGGGAGACGGGCCGCAACGTATGGTGGCAGCTCAAGCGCACCGACGGCCTGCCATGGATGCTGGCCGGCATCTGGAACCGTTGGACCGACCCCACGACCGGCGAGATCGTCCCGAACTACACGCTGCTGACGTGCAACTGCGACGACCATCCCATGCTCGCCCGTCTGCACAGGCCGGATCCGAAGCTGCCCGCCGACAAGCAGGACAAGCGCGCCGTCATCCAGGTCGAGCCGGAGCACTGGGCGACATGGCTGACCGGCACGGTGGACGAGGCGCGCGCGCTGATTCGGCCAGCCCCCGTTGAGGTCTTCGACCAGACCGACACGGCCAGGACGGACGCCCTCCTCGCACGAGCGGGACGTTGACCGTTTTGCAGCGGTCGCCGCCGTCCACCGTCATCGAGCGAAATCACGCTGTATGGCGCTAAGCAGTCCTGGGCCCCGGCGGCAGGCGCTGGCCCAAATGTTGGCTC
>Ga0055531_10000991_pt1 | contig 22566 bp, 14 predicted proteins | sample AraplaCvi_mCL_r2_FD_55008 | JGI IMG/M metagenome (GOLD analysis project Ga0055531, IMG submission 55008) | Arabidopsis root microbial communities from North Carolina, USA - plate scrape MF_Cvi_mCL_r2 | ecosystem: Host-associated > Plants > Roots > Endosphere | place: USA: North Carolina...
GTCGAGCGCCCCCGTGCGCAGGCTTCCAAAGAGGGTGTCGTTCTTGCCGTCGCTGAGGTGGAAACTCACGTCGTCGAGGTGGTCGCTGAGCCGCGCCACGACCTCGGCCGCGGCCGGGACCACCGAGGGGATCGCGCCGATCCGGACCACGGCCTTGCCCCGCGCGGCCGCGTCGCTCATGTCGACGAAGGCGTTGTCGGCGGTCTTGAGCAGACGCTGGGCGTGCGGCAGGAAGGCGGCTCCCGCCTCGGTCAGGGAGACATGGTGCGTGCTTCGCTCGAATAGCCGCACGCCCAGATGCTCCTCGATCTGACGAATGCCCGCGCTCAGGGCGGGTTGGGAGACGATCATCCGCTCGGCCGCCCGGCTGAAGTTGCCGGTATCGGCCAAGGCGGTGAAGAAGCGCAGCTGGCGCAACGATATGGCCTGAGTGCGCGCCGCGGGACGTGGGGCGGGCGCGGTCAGAATCTCTGGCATGGCGGCCTTCAGGGCGTGGGAGCGGGCCGGCATATGGTTATAAGCAGACCCTATAAGCAGATAACTACAAAGAGTTTCCAATTCTAAGGAGGCGTCATAACCTCGTAACAATCGCGCACCGATGGAATAGTTGAAATAAGCAGCAGGATTGCCGCAGAACGTGCGAAACAAGCATGGACTTTGAGCAAATCCACTTGCTGGGGTCGGCAACCATAAGAAGAAACGCCTGGGGAGGCTGTCGGCGGGCGCGCCAACCAATACGGGGGTTCTTCATGTCTGCCATCGGCTATCTGCCCGAACGCGCCGCGACCGCTCGCGCTCTTCACACCAAGGCGTCGCTGCTGGGCATCGCCTCCATCGCCGTACTTGTCGCGCTGTCGTGCGGAAGCGCCGCCCGGGCCCAGGCTCAGGACGGCGCCGAGGTCGAGGCGGTCGTGGTCACCGGATCGCGCATCAAGAGCCCCGACGCCACCAGCGTCAGCCCGATCAGCACCGTCACCAGCAAGCAGATCGCCCAGCGCGGCGTCGTGCGCGTCGAGGACCTGATCAACACCCTGCCCCAGGCCTTCGCCGACCAGGGCAGCGGCAATCGCGGCGGCACGGTCGGCGCCAGCGGCACCGCCACCATCAACCTGCGCAACCTCGGCAACCAGCGCACCCTGGTCCTGATCGACGGCAAGCGCCTGATGCAGGGCGACCCCGCCCGCTCGGCGGCCCAGGCGGCCGACATCAACAACATCCCCGCCGCCTTGATCCAGCAGATCGACGTGGTGACCGGCGGCGCCTCGGCCGTCTACGGTTCGGACGCCCTGGCCGGCGTCGTCAACTTCATGCTCAAGCGCGACTTCGAGGGCGTGCAACTGGATGTACAGGGCGGCCTGTACATGCACAACAACCACAGCTCGATCGTCTCGGCGGCCATCGCGGCGGGTCAGACCCCGGCCATCGGCCGCAAGCTCGACGGCGGCCAGCAGAGCTACTCGATCACCGCCGGCAAGAATTTTGCCGACGGTCGCGGCAACATCACCGCCTTCGCCAGCTACAAGGAAATCGCCGGCGTCGGCACCAAGGATCGCGACTTCTCGACCTGCAACCTGTCGGCCACCGCGACCGGCTACGCCTGCTCGCTGTCCAGCGCCACCTATCCGGTCCAATTCCAGCTGACCAACCCAACCACCGGCGCGACGCGCGGCAGCTACGCCCTGGACAGCGCGACCGGCAACACGCTGCGCACCTATCGCACCTCGGACGGCTTCAACAACGGCAACACCTACGACCTGCAGTCGCCGGACAAGCGCTACAACCTCGACCTGTTCGGCCACTACGAGCTGTCGAGCAAGGCCGACGTCTACGGCGAGTTCATGTTCATGCGCGACGAGGCCGACATCAAGCTGTCGCCCACCGCCGTGTTCACGGTCTCCGAGAAGATCAACTGCAACAACCCGCTGATGTCAGCCCAGGAAAAGAACCTGATCTGCACGTCGGTCGGCTTGACCGACGCCCAGAGCGCCAACGTCATCGTTTCGCAGCGCAACGCCCTTGGCGGTTCGCGTCACGACTACACCAACCACACCTCGTATCGTGGCGTGGCCGGCCTGCGCGGCGACCTGACCTCCGACTGGCATTACGACGTCTACGCCCAGTACGGCCGCACCGACTACACCTCGCGCCTGACCGGCGACTATTCGCTGGCCAAGTTCGCCAAGGCCCTGCGCGCGGTGACCAACGGTAGCGGCCAGATCGTCTGCGAATCCGTGGCCAACGGGACCGATCCGTCCTGCGTGCCGATCAACCTGTTCCAGATCGGCGCGATCTCCCCGGCGGCGTTGAACTACGTGCAGAACGTGGTCTACCGGAAGGGCTACACCGAGGAGAAGATCCTCAGCGGCGCGCTGACCGGCAGCCTGCCCATCACCAGCCCGCTGGCCAACTATCCGATCGGCGTGGCCATCGGCGCCGAGTATCGCGACGAGAAGATCAGCTTCCAACCCGACAGCGCCTACAGCAGCCGCGACGTGGCCGGGAACTCGGGCGGCGAGTACCCGATCGACGGCTCGTTCAACGTCAAGGAAGTCTACGGCGAGGTCCGCGTGCCGCTGGTCGAGAACAAGCCGTTCTTCAAGAGCCTGTCGGTCGAGGGCGGCGTGCGCTACTCCGACTACAGCACCGCAGGCGACACCTGGGCCTACAAGGCCGGCGGCGAGTGGTCGCCGATCAGCGACATCCGCCTGCGTGGCAGTTTCCAGCGCGCCGTGCGAGCCCCCAACCTGGTCGAGCTGTTCGGCCCGCAACGCGTCGTCACGGCGGCGATCACCGACCCTTGCGAAGGCGCGACGCCCAAGGCGACCGCTGCCCAGTGCGCCCTGTCGGGCGTGACGGCCACGCAGTACGGCTCGATCGCCCCGGCGGCTGGCCAGCAGTCGGGCGCCATGGTCGGCGGCAATCCGGATCTGGATCCCGAAACCTCGAACACCAAGTCGTTCGGCATTCAGCTGATGCCGCGCTTGGTGCAGGGCCTGAGTCTGTCGGTCGACTATTTCGACATCGACGTGAAGAAGCTGATCACCACGGTGCCGGCCAGCATCGAGCTGAACCAGTGCCTCAACGCCGGCATCGCCTGCGACCTGATCAAGCGCAATGCGGCCACCGGTTCGCTGGTGACTAGCGGCTACGTGATCACCACCAGCGTCAACGCCGGCTACCTGAAGACCTCGGGCCTGGATTTCTCGGCCAGCTATACGCATGGCCTGCCCGAACTGTTCGCCAAGGACATGGGCCGGCTGGGCCTGAACTTCGCGGGCACCAGGACCAACAAGTACGAGGTCCAGATCCTGCCGGGCCTGGCGCCCTACCGCTGTAACGGTCACTTCGGCGTCACCTGCGGTCAGCCGATCCCGCAATGGCGTCACCGCCTGGTTGTCGACTGGACCTCGCGCGGCGGCGTCAACCTGTCGACCACATGGCGCTATATCGGCGGGACGAAGAACGACAAGTCGAGCTCGTCCATCTATCTCGCCGGGACCTACCAGCCCTACGACCTGAAGATGCCCAGCGTCAGCTACATCGACTTCGCCGCGTCGATGGACGTCGCCGAAAAGGTCACCGTGCGGGTCGGCGTCAACAACGCCTTCGACAAGGATCCGCCCCTGACCGCCAGCACTGGCGGCCAGACCTCGAACGGGGCCTTCTTCTCGGGGATGTACGACTCGCTGGGTCGCTATGTGTTCGTCGGCGCCACGGCGCGCTTCTGATCCGCGCGCGGGGAACCCTCCCCTTTCCCGCGACGGCTAGGCCAAGGACTTCATCTTATGCCGCTCAGCACCATTGCCCCTTACTGGCGCCCTGCGGCCCTTGGCCTGTCGGCGCTGCTCGCGAGTTGCATGCTCGCGAGCAGCGCATTCGCCCAGACCACTCCGGCCGCCACGCCGCCGCCGGCCAAGGTCAGCGTCTTCTTCGACAACGACTTCCTGGGGCCCGGCCAGAGCAACATCCAGTCGCTGATCCCGCTGCTGCGCGATGACCGGGTCAAGCTGCTGGGCGTCGGCGTCGTCACCGGCGACGCCTGGATGACCGAGGAGACCGCCCACGCCCTGCGGTTCCTCGAAATCGCCAGGCGTCCCGAGGTTCCGATCCATCCTGGCGCCCGCATGCCGCTGATGCGCACCCAGGCCGAGATGGCTAACTGGGAAGCGCGTTATGGCAAGGTGCCGTTCAAGGGGGCCTGGAGCACGCCGCGACCGGGCCGCACCTACCATCCGCTCGAGCCGGATCTGATCCCGCCGATGCCCGAGGGCGCGCCGACGATCAAGGCTTCCAATGAGGACGCTGTCCACGCCCTGATCCGCACGGTCCGCGCCCACCCCGGAGAAGTGACCGTCGTCAGCGCCGGTCCCTTAACCAACATCGCCCTGGCCCTGCGCATCGCGCCGGACATCGCCGGCCTGGCCAAGGAGATCGTCATCGAGCCGGGCAAGCTGGACACCGCCGTGGCGCGGGTGACCGGGAACACCGACTACGCCACCGACTTCAACTTCCTGTTCGACCCCGAGGCCGCGCACATCGTGCTGACCGCGCCGTGGAAGCGCGTCACGGTGATGGGCAACGTCACCGCCGCCGCCAAGGCGACCCAGCCGCTGGTCGATCGCATCGGCGCGGCTGGCACGCCCGTGGCGACTTACCTCAAGACCTACGCCCGCATCGGCCAGCCACTGTGGGACGAGATAACCGTCGCCGTCGCCCTCGACCGCAGCCTGGTCACCGAAGAGTTGGTGGCCCGGATGGACGTCGACACCCTGCCTGGCCCGTCCTACGGCCAGCCTGTCGTCTGGAGCGCCGAGATGGCGCCGAACAGCGGCGAGCGCGAGGTGCATATCGTGCGGGCCATCGACGTCGATCGCTTCGTCGAGACCTTCACGGCGCAGGCCGCCAAATGAGCCGCTTCACCGTCTTGCTCGACCGACGCTTCGCTCTAAGCGCCCGTGAGACCACGGTCAGCCGCGAGATGATGGCTGGGCTGACCAGCTTCCTGGCCGCCGCCTATCTGATCGTCGTGATCCCCTCGCTACTGTCGACCGGCGGCATGGACCGGGGCGCGGCGACCACCGCGGCGATCCTGGTCATGGCGCTGGGCAGCATCGCCATGGGCGTCTATGCCAACCTCCCGTTCATCGTCGGCCCCGGCATCGGCGGCTCGGTGATCCTGGGCGTGACCCTGGCCCACACCGAGCACGTGCCCTTCGCCACGGGGCTGGCCATCGCCATGACCTCGGGCCTGCTGTTCCTGGTCCTGACCCTGACCGGCGCGCGCGAGCTGGTGGTGCGGATGATCCCGTCGCAGATCAAGCTGGGACTCGGCGCCTCGATCGGCCTGTTCATCGCCATGCTGGGGTGCCGCGACGCCGGCATGGTGGCGTTGAACATCAAGTCCAACGCCCTGACTCTGGGCGACTTCTCCCAGCCCGGCCCGATCGTCGCCCTGATCGGCCTGGCGGTGGCGGTGGCCATGCAGGTGCGGAAGATCCCCGGCGCGGTCCTGGCGGGCATCGCCGTGTCCGCCCTGGCCGGCGTCCCGTTGGGCCTGACCCACCTGCCCCAGAGCGGCGTGTCCCTGCCGCACGCCCTGACGCCGGTTGCGCTGAAGGTCGATTTCATGGGCGCGTTCACCCTGGCCGCCCTGCCCTATGTGTTCGCCTTCTTCGCCGGCGAGTTCTTCTCGACCCTGGGCACCACTCTGGCCATCGGCGCCAAGGCCGGGCTGACCGACGCCGAGGGCAACCTGCCCGGTATCGAAAAACCGTTCCTGGTCGACTCCCTGGCCGCCGCCCTGGGCCCGCTGATCGGCATCCCGGCCGGCACCGCCCTGGTGGAGTCCGCAGCGGGGGTCGAGGCGGGCGGCCGCACGGGCCTGACCCCGGTCACGGCGGCGATCCTGTTTTTGCTCACCCTGTGTCTGCTGCCGCTGGCCATGGCTATCCCTAAGCAGGCCACTGCGCCGGCCCTTATCCTGATCGGCATCTCGATGCTGGGCACGATCCGCCACCTGCGCAGCGAGGCCGTCACCGACATCCTGCCCGCCATGGCCATGGTGCTGCTGACCCTGATCTCCAACAGCTTCGGCACCGGCATCGCCGGGGGCCTGCTGGTCCACGTCATCGTGCAGGTTCTGGCCGGCAAGGCGCGCGAGATCCCGATCGGCCTGCTGATCCTGTCCATCCCGCTTGGCTACTATTTCTACACCGCCGCCACGCACTGAGTTCCTGTTTCAAGGCATCATGATCACCGACCCTAACCAGAGCATCGGCAACGTTCCCGCGTCCGCGCTCGGCCGCCAAGTCGACGTGGCGCGCCGCCGGTTTTTCCACGCCTTGCCGAAGGTGGAACTGCATTGCCACCTGCTCGGCGCCGTGCGTCGCGAGACCTTCGCGGACCTGGTCCGCAAGCGCGGCGCGCCGATCACCGAGACCGAGATCGCCGCCTTCTACGCGCGCGGCGAAAAACCGGTCGGCGTGCTGCGCGTGCTGCGGGCGCTGGAGCGGCACCTGCTGCTGGAGCCCGACGACTTTCGCCGGATCACCTACGAATACCTGCAGGACGCGGCGGCCGAGACCGTGCGCCACGCCGAGTTCTTCTGGAATCCGACCGCCACGATCCGCGACACGGGCCTGGCCTATGGCGACGTACAGGCCGGCATCCTGGCGGGCCTGCGCGAAGCCCAGGCGGACTTCGGGATCAGCGCCCTGCTGATCCCCAGCATCGACCGTGAGGCCGAGCCCGCCCGCGCCGTCGAGATGGTCGAAATGATGCTGGCCCACCGCGATCCCGCGGTGGCGGGCGTCGGCATCGACTATCGGGAGAACGACCGGCCACCGGAGTTGTTTCTGGAAGCCTACGCCCTGGCGCGTCGCCACGGCCTGAAAACCACGGCCCACGCCGGCGAGTTCGGCATGCCCTGGACCAATGTCGAAACGGCGGTCGACCGCCTGAAGGTCGATCGCATTGACCACGGCTACACCATCATCGACAATCCGGAACTGGCGCGGCGGTATGCCGAGCGCGGCGTCGTCTTCACCGTGGTGCCGACCAACTCCTACTACCTGCGCACGCTGGAACCCGAACGCTGGGCGATCGATCATCCTATCCGCGCCATGTCGGCGTTGGGTCTAAAGCTCCATCCCAACACCGACGACCCCACCCTGCACAATGTCAGTCCCGCCGGCGCCTGGGAGCTGATGTACAGCCATCTCGGTTACGGCCTGGGCGACCTGCGGACGATGATGCTTAACGGCGTCGACGGCTGTTGGGCCGACGAGGATCAGCGCGCCCAATGGCGATCCGCCTGGCCGATAGAGTTCGACCAGCAGGCGCTCGCGGTGGGCTGGCCGCCCGCCGCCGACGCCCCGTGAAGCCAGCATCAGGTCTGACGGCCGACGTCGTCCGCCTCAGTCGCGCGTCCGCTGTCGACATCCCGCCGGCGACGCTGGAGATGGCCAAGCTGTGCGTGCTCGACTGGTTCGGCCTAGCCCTCGCCGGAACGCGCGGGCCGCTCTCGGCGCTGTTACGGAACTCCGCACTGTCCGACGGCGCCCGCCCCACGGCGAGCGTCGTGGGCCACGGCCGCGTCTTCAGTCCGCGGCAGGCGGCCTTGATCAACGGCGCGGCGGGCCACGCGCTTGACTATGACGACGTCAACCTGGCCATGCGCGTGCACCCGACCACGGTGATCCTGCCCGGGCTGCTGGCTCTGGCCGAGGCGCACCGGCTGCCGGGCCGAGCGGTGCTGGAAGCCTTCGTCGCCGGCTACGAGGCAATCGGCCTGATCGGGACCGCGCTCAGCGCCAGCCACTATGCGCGCGGTTTTCATGCCACCGGCACGATCGGCGTCTTCGGCGCCGCCGCGGCTTGCGCCCATCTGCTCGGGCTCGATGAGGCGCAAACCGCGATCGCCTATGGTCTTGCCGGCTCCCAGGCGGCGGGTCTGAAGGCGCAGTTCGGGACCATGGCCAAATCGCTGCATGCGGGTCGCGCAGCCGAGGCCGGCCTGACGTCGGCGCTGTGGGCGCGGGACGGCATGACCGCCCGCTCCGACATCCTGGAACATCCACGAGGTTTCGCGGCGACCCAGACCGACGGCGCACCTGCTGGACAGGTGCGTTGGACCGGTTACGAACTGGACCGCAATCTCTTCAAGTTTCACGCGGCCTGCTTTGGAACGCACGGCACGCTCGAAGCGATCGGCATCTTGCGCCGCCAGGGCGTGCGCCCCGAGCAGGTCCGCGCGATTCGGCTGAAGGTCGACGCCGGCGCCGACGCCATGTGCAACATCGCCGCGCCGCGCACCGGGCTGGAAGCCAAATTCAGTTTACGCTTCAACGCCGCCTTGGCGCTGCACGGCGTCGATACCGCCGACAGCGAGGTCTATGCCGACGCGATCGTCCTGCGTCCCGACCTGCAAGCCACGCGCGCCTTAACCACGGTCGAGCTGGCGCCGCCAGGCTGGCCTGAAGACGTCACCGAGGTGGCGATCACGACACTGGATGGCCGCACCCACCTCCAGAGACACGACGTCAGCCTGCCGCTGGACGACCTCGCGCGGCGCCACGACCGCCTGCACGCCAAGTTTTTCGCCCTGGCCGCCCCCATTATCGGCCACGATCAGGCCAAGGCCCTGGCAGCCTCCATCGGTTGCCTGGAACACGGCGCGGATCCATTCGAACTTTTGAATTTAGCGGCGCCGCCAGCACCTCTGACCCGCCACGGGGACGACTAGGCGCCTCCATCCTGTTGTCGGCGCGAGGAGGCGTTAGCGGTTCGATTGCCCTGGTCCCGCAAAGTAGAGCGAGGGTTTCTGCTTCGCGCCAGAAACGGAACTTGGGACCGTTCCAGATTTCGGACCTTCAGCCGTTGGTGTGCGAAGGTAAGGTTATCGCCTTCGCACGCCCTTCCGGCCCCGCCCCGCCTCAGAACTAACCGACGACAGCTATAGGCGCCGTAGGCTTCGGGCTCGAGCTCAATCACCGACATGGACGCGAACCGGCACGGTCAGGTCCCGCCCTCTAGAACAGCGAGCGGCCCACGGCGTGTTACTGGCGGCCTCGCACCATCCGCCGCCGCTGGCTTACCTCCAGAAAGACGGCGTTGGGCCCCTGACCAGCGAAGAGAGCTCGCGCCCAAGTCCCAGGGGACTACTTCTTCGGCTTCACGGCCGGGCCCGCCGACTTAAGAGCCGGTCACGCCGACCGCACGGAAAACCGCGTCAGCCGATCCGGGTCTCGTACAGTGAGATCGAGCCGGTGGGAGTGGCGACCCGATCGCGCTCGGACACCGCCGTCAGCCCGCTAGACCGCATCAGCCCCGGCAATTCGCCTAAGGCGTTGAACTCAGTGCGTTCGAAGCCGTCGATCGCCTGGACCAGGCGAAACAGCAGTCGCATCAGGCCGCGCTGGCGGCCATAGTCAGCAATCAGCACCCGCGCGCCCGGGCGCCCCAGTCGAACCATGGCGCGCAGGATACCGGCCTTCACCGGCACGTCACACTGGTGCAGGACCAAGCTGGAGATCACCGCGTCGGCGACGCCGCGGCCGACCAGGGCGTCAGCCTCGTGGCCGAAACCCTGCAGCCACTCGACCTCCACGCCTCTTGACCGAGCCTTGGCCTGAGCGATGGCCAGCACGACCGGATCCGGATCGACGCCGATCACCCGCGCGCCGGGACGGGCGGACTTGATCGCGATGGCCTGCGAGCCGGTGCCGCAGCCGATGTCGACGATCAGGTCGCCGTCGCTCGGCGCCAAGACCGACAGAAGGGCCGCGCGCCAGCGGCGCTCGCGGCTAACCAGGGACAGGACCAGGTCGTAGAGGCCGGTCAGTTCGGGACGGCCCAGGGCCGGCACGTATTGGGCTTGCCGCGTCATGCGAGGTCCTCCAGATCTTCAGTTTGGCGGCTCCCAGCGGCGGGGTCTTGGACCGAACGCCAGTGGGAGGCAGGATGAGCGCTTGGTCGGGACGGATCTGGATCGGCCGTGACTGGTGGTGCTTCGAGGGCGTCAGCGGCGACTCGCGACCGCACGCCCACCTGTGCGCCCAGATCGTCGGCGCCCTGCACGGGACGGCGCGGGTCGAGACCGAGGCCGGCGTCGTCGACGCGCCGGCAATCGCTATCCCAGCCGGCGCGCGCCATCGCCTGCTCGGGGCTGAGGGCGGCCTGCGGGCGATCTATCCCCGGCCGCTGGGCCGGCTGGCGCGGCGCTGGCGGATCGCCGGCGAGGTCGCGGCGCGTCCGGACTTGACCGGACTCCTGACCGGCGGCGACCTCACGGTGACCCTTGAGGCCGAGGCGGCGCTGGGCGAGACCCAGCCGATCGATTCGCGCCTGCGCCGCGTCCTGGACGCCTTGGACGGCGATCTCAGCATCTCCGACCTGGCCCATCGGGCGGGGCTCTCGACCGCGCGGTTGCGGGCCCTGGCCCAGGCCGAGTTGGGTGCGCCGCTGGCCCACTGGCGGCTGTGGCGGCGGCTGGAGCTGGCGGTGCTGCGGGTGCGAGCCGGCGCGCCCCTGGCGGCGGCGGCCGTCGAGGCGGGCTTCGCCGACCAGTCGCACCTGAATCGGACCATGAGCCGCTTCTTCGGAATCACCCCGCGCACGGTCGCGAGGCTGCTGGACCCACTGCCTAAATAGGCGCGATATGGGCTAAATATTGTCGTTTGATGGAAGGAGACCTGTGTCCGCGACCCATCCGTCGCGACCATAACCGATGGGGGTTTCTGCGGCGGCGCTGCGCCGGAACCCGCCCTTGGCGTGCTTCCAGGATGTTGACGTTGGACGCCTGTCTCTCAGCTCGCCGCCGCGAAGGGTCATGTGCGGCAATGCCTACGCCCGTGCTCTTGAACAGCTGCCGTTACCATCCACTATAGCCCTATCGAATAGAATGAACGGAAAGACGGCGACATGGCTTTGCTCGACGAAATCAAAGCTGATCAATTAGCGGCGCGCAAGCTGAACGACCGCCTGAAGGCTGACGTGCTCACCACATTGATCGGGGAAGCTACGCAGATCACGACCGAAGAATTCAAGCGCGGCGTGACGGAAATCACTGACGAAAAGGTTGTCGCCACCGTCGCGAAGTTCTTGAAGAACACGAAGCTGACGCTAGAAAACCTCGCGACCGAACGCGCGCGTTTGATCGAGGCCGGTGGTGATGCTTCGAAGGTGGACGAGCGGACCAAGGCGGCTGAAGCCGAACTAGCGATTCTGTCCTCGTATGGCCCAAAGCAGATGACGGAATCGGAACTGCGCGAGGCCATCAACGACTTCCGGGCCAAGAACCCCGGCGCCAACGTCGGGACGATCATGGCCCACCTGAAGACGAGCTTCGGCGGCCAGTATGACGGCAAGGCGGCCAGCACGTTGGCCAAGGCTTAGATTGAGGACAACTGCCCAGTCTCGCGGCCGAACTGCGAAGCGAGCGCCCCGTTCATTGGCGGATATTTACTGAAAGGCCGTCGCGATCGTGATCCGCATCCAGCGACCCAAGTTCAGACCCCCTTCGCGGCCATAAGCGATGGTGGCTTCCGTGGCGACGTCGCGCCGATTCCGGACTCAAGCTCCGCTCCGGAAACGCGACATTCAAATGCAGCCTTGCACAGACGCCGCTCGCTCCGGCAAGGGAAACGCCTGGCCGAAATCATATTTGAACGGTCGCCACCGCGACCAGGGTTTAGAGCTGGCGATGGCGGGACGCCTGTCCACCCGCAGCGCTGTATCTCGCATGCATGGACTTAGCGGCCCTTGGGCTTGGCCAAGGTCCATGCGTCCAGCTTCGAGATCGTCGCCACCCCGCCCTTAGCGCTCGCCGACCATTTCAAGTCACCGCCGACGGGGAAGAAGCGGTCGGTGATCGTCGCGGCGCCGTCGTTGATGTAGAGTTCGATGATCGAATGATCGACGAGCATGCGCAGACTGACCTTGCCGCCCCTGAGATCGATGGGCGCGGCATGGCGGCCGGTGAAGCTGTCGTGGAAGCGCGAACCCGAACGCGAGCGGTCGATGAAGACCTCGTCGGCGGCCGGAGTCACGCCGATCACCGCCTGGTGGCCTTTGCCGTCGGCCAGAGTGAGGGCCACCTGCTCGGCGGCGCCGACATCGACATCGAGCTTTAGCTCGACAGCGCCGCCCGTCGCCGGCAGGGCGACCGGCTTTTCGCCGAGACGGATACGCTGAGCCGTCCTGTGACGGGTTCGCCACCGCTTGAGTTCCGTCACCGGGGCCTGGGCGATGCGATAACCGTCCGCCGTCTTGAGCAGCCGCACCGTCCGCGGAACCGACATCAGGCCGCGCGCCGGATCGGCGGGGATATCCTGGGCATAGTCCCAGTTGTTGGCCCAGCCGATCCAGATGCGGCGCGGATCCTTGGCGGGCATGTCGTTCCACGACACGGCCGCGTAGAAGTCCGCGCCCCAGTCCATCCAGCGCGGGGCTTCGCCCCAGTTCGCGACCGGGGAGAACCTGGCGCCGTCGAAATCGCCGACGAAATACTGCCCGCCCGAACCGCCGGCGACCCCGCTGTCGCCGAGATTGACGCTCAGCACCCAGCGCTTCTCGCCGGACCGGCCGCCTTCGACGGGAAGCTCGAACAGGTCGGGACATTCCCAGTTCTTGCCGCGCGCGCCTTGCGGGCCGAAGTCGCTGGCGTGGCTCCAATCCTTGAGGTTGGCCGAGGTGTAGAACGACACCCTGTTCTCGGCCGCCAGCACCACGGCCATGACCCAGCGCCTGGTCGCCGCGTGCCAGAAGACCTTGGGGTCGCGAAATTCCGTCGAGCCGATGTCCAGCACCTTGCCGTGGACCGTGAAGGTCCGCCCGCGATCGTTACTGTAGGCCAGGTATTGCGACTGGTTCTTCGTCTTGGGATCGAACGCCGTATAGATCGCGATCATCGGTGGCCGGCCGTTTTCACCCAGACCGCTGGTGTTGTTCCAATCGATCACCGCGCTTCCCGAGAACGCCATCACGTCCGTCTCGGGTATGGCGACCGGAAGTTCCTTCCAGGAGGTGAGGTCGCGGCTCACCGCATGGCCCCAGCTCATGTGCCCCCAGCGGTCGCCGTACGGATTGTACTGGTAGAACAGGTGGTACTCGCCCTCGTAGTAGACCAGGCCGTTGGGATCGTTCATCCAGTTGCGCGCCGGCGCGAAGTGATAGGCCGGGCGGGGATCGGCCGCCGGGTCGGCGACGGCGACCGGCGAGAGCATCGCCGCGGCCGCCATCAGCATCGCGACGATCATCGGCCGGCCCTTTCCAGGTTCATGTCTTCCAGCGCGACGCCGTTGGTCTCGGGCATCTGCTTCCACACCCAGAGGAGCTGCAGCAGCATCATCGCCCCGAAGAAGGCGAACACCCATCCGCCGAGCCGGGTCGCGAACACCGGGAAGGCCCAGGTGATGGCGGCGGCCATCACCCAGTGGGTGGTGCTGCCTAGCGCCTGGCCCTTGCCGCGCACGGTGTTGGGGAAGATCTCGGAGATGAAGACCCAGATCACCGCGCCTTGCGAGATGGCGAAGGCGGCGATGAAGCCCAGCAGTCCGGCCAACACCAGCGCGCCGTTCGGCGCCTTGCTTTCGAACTGCCAGGCGACAAGGAACAGCGCCGCGGCGGTGGCGATCGACCCGAAGAACAGCAGGGGGCGACGGCCGAAGCGGTCGATCAGGAACATCGCGGCGATGGTGAAGACCAGGTTGACGCCGCCGATCGCGATCGACTGCAGCATCGCACTGTCGGTGGCCGCGCCGCTCAGTTCGAAGATGTGCGGCGCGTAGTAGAGCAGCGCGTTGATCCCCGAGAGCTGGTTGAACATGGCGATCGCGATGGCGCAGGCCACGGGGAGCGAGTGCGCTCGGACGAACAGCTTGCCCGTGGCGTGGCTGGCCTCGATGTCGCGGGCCGCGGCTTCGCGCATGTGGCGCATGTCTTCGGCGGGATCGGGAAAGCCCAGTTGATCCATCACCGCCAGCGCCTGGGCGTCACGGTCGGTCGAGACCAGCCAGCGCGGGCTCTCCGGCAGGACCAGCGTCACGGCCAGGAACAAGGCCGAAGGCACGGTGACGATACCAAACATCCACCGCCACGCGACGTCGGGCGAGGTCAGCCCGGCGACGACATAGTTGGAGATGAAGGCCAGCAGGATGCCGAACACGATGTTGAGCTGGTTGAGCGCCACCAGCCGACCGCGCACGTGGGGCGGCGAGACCTCGGCGATGTAGATCGGCGCGATGACCGAGGCCGCGCCGATCGCAAGGCCGCCCAGAAAACGGAAGGCCAGGAACACGGCCCAGGCTTCCGACAGCGCCGTCCCCAGTGACGAAACGACATAGGCGATCGCGACCGCCAGCAGCACGGGCTTGCGGCCGAAGCGGTCGGCGGGCGAGCCCGCGACGAGCGCCCCGACGATCGTGCCGATCAGCGCCGAGGCGACGGTGAAGCCAAGGTGCGCGTCGCTGAGCGCGAAGCGTTCCTGCAGCGCCGAGGTGGCGCCGGAGATCACCGCGGTGTCCAGTCCGAACAGCAGGCCGCCGAGCGCCGCGCCGGCCGCGCTCAGGATCGTGATGGCGGTCACACGCTTGTGCACGCGCGCCGTCGTAGCCAGGGGCTTGTCGCTCATGAGATCAGGCTTTCTGTCTTGGAGGAGTCCAGGGCCCCGACCGCCCAGTGCATCGGCCATCGGCCGGCGACGAGGCGGTAGGCGAGCGCGAGCGCGCCGGTGAAACCGGCCGACGCGCCGGCGGTGGGCCGGGCGATGTAGTCGGTCGGGTCCAGGTCGCGAAGGCTGGCGTCATAGCCCGCGAGCTTACGCACAAGCGCCTCGCGAACCAGTCCGTACATGGGCGGCCGCATCACCCCGCCCCCGATGATGATCCGGTCGGGCCGCAGCGTGTAGGTCAGGGTCGCGCAGAGTTCGGCGACATAATGGGCCGCCATCGGCCAAGCCGGGTGTGCGTCGGGGAGGTCCTCAGCGGGCGCGCCCCACCGCGCGTGCATCGCGGGCCCGCACGCCAGGCCTTCCAGGCAGTCGCCGTGATAGGGGCAAGCGCCCGGGAACTCGGTGTCGTCCGGGGCGCGCACCACGCGGACATGCCCGGCTTCGGGATGATTGGCGCCGTTGTGCGGCGCGCCGTTGATCAGCAGGCCCATGCCGATCCCGGTCCCGACGGTGACATAGCAGAAGGTGTCCAGGCCGCGTCCGCCGCCGAACAGCAACTCGCCGACCGCCGCGGCGTTGACGTCGGTGTCCAGCACCATCGGCACGCCCAAGGTCCGCCGGAAGTGGCCGAGCAGATCGGCGCCGGGCCAGCCGGGCTTGGGCGTGGAGGTGATGCGGCCATAGTCGCTGGCGGTTGGTCGCAGCGACAGCGGCCCGAAACTGCCGATACCGAGCGCGGCGATCGGGCCATGGCGTTCGGCGGCCCGGATGAAGAAGTCGCTGGCGACCGTCAGCGTCTCGGCCGGCGTGGTGGTCGGGATGCGGACCTGGTCGAGGACGGCGCCATCCTCGCTGGCGACGCCGCACAGGAACTTGGTCCCGCCGGCCTCGATACCGCCTGTGATGAGAGGAGACGCCATTCGGACTACCTTGCTTGTCGGGGTCTTCACGGGAAGCGAGGCGGTTCGGCCCCGTCGGACCAGGTCCGCGCGGCCAGGCGCACGGCGACGACGGGGCCAAGGCGTTCGGCGTCGCGCCCGAGGGCGAAACCGTAGTCACCGGCCGGCATCGACCAGCCGCCGTCCTTCCAGTCGGCGAGCAGGCGCGCATCGATCGTCACGGTCACCTTCTGACTCGCGCCGGGCCGCAGGCTGACGCGCTCGAAGCCGACCAGTCGCCGCGTGGGCTGCCCGGCGCGGCTGACCAGATAGAGTTGCGCGACCTCGTCGCCGGCGCGTTGGCCGGTATTGGTGACCGTGAAGATAGCGGTCTTGCCCTTCACGGCCAGGCCGCTGGCCGAGAAGCGCGTGTAGCTGAGCCCGAAACCGAACGGAAACAGCGGCTTGGCGTTCTGGCGCGCGAACCAGCGGTAGCCAACGTCGGCGCCTTCGATATCGTAGTCGGCATGGAGCTTGTCGCCGCTGGGCGGGATGTCGTCCGCCGTATAGGGTTCGACCCAGTCGCTGCCGTCGAGCTTCGGGCGCGGGAGTTGCTCCTCGCTGGCCGGGAAGGTGATCGGGAGGCGTCCCGCCGGATTGGTCTGGCCGAACAGGACCGAGGCGATCGCCTGGCCGCCACGCGCGCCCGGATACCAGGCCTCGATCACCGCGGCGGTCTTGCCCAGCCAAGGCATCTTCACCGGCCCGCCGGTCTCGAGAACGACGACCGTGTTCGGATTGGCCTCGGCGACGGCGGCGATCAGTTCATCTTGCCCATCGGGCAAGGAAAGGTCCGGCTGATCGAACCCTTCGGTGCGCCATTCGGTGGCGAAGACGATCGCGATCTCCGCGCCCCTCGCCTGCTCGACCGCATCGGCGATGTAGCGACCGTCACGGAAGGTGATCGCAGCGCTCGGGGCCATCGCCTTGATGGCCTCTAGCGGGCTCGAGCGATGGTACTGTTGTGACGCCGAACTGCCCGATGGCCCCACGGCGACCGGAATGGTGACCGCCGGCCCGGCTTCGCCTTGAACCTGGCTAGACCCACCGCCCGACATCACGCCTCGGTCAGCATAGCCGCCGATCACCGCGATGCTCTTCGCCGACGGGGCCAGCGGAAGGACCGAACGTTCGTTGCGCAGCAGCACAATTCCCGCTCGCGCCACCTCTTCGGCCACCGCCGCATTCTTGGCGAAGTCAATCTTGCCGCCGGGCGAGGCCGGATGCTTGTCCAGTCCGGCGGCGTAGATGGCCGTCAGGACGCGAGTGTTCATGTCGTCGAGCTTTACCGCGTAGCGTCGATCGGAAGCCGCCTTCTGCTTGAGCTGGTCACCGAGGAACACGGCCTTGTCGAGCTGCGAGCCCGACTGCTGGTCCAGGCCGTTGAGCGCCGCCTCCACGCCGGGGACGGCCTTGCCCCAGTCGGACATGACGAAACCCTTGTAGCGCCAGGACTGCTTGAGCACCCGGGTGAGCAGCCAGTCGCTGTCGCAGGCCTTCACGCCGTTCACGCGGTTGTAGGCGCACATGACCGAGAGCGGCTGGCCCTGCTCGATGCCGATCTGGAAGGCCAGGAGGTCGCTCTCCCGCGCCGCGGCATCGCTGATCCGGGCGTCCACGATCTTGCGGCCGGTCTCCTGTCCGTTCAGCGCGAAGTGCTTGATCGTCGAGATGATGTTGTTGGATTGGACGCCACGGATCGCCGCCCCGGCCAGCACGCCGGTCAGCAGCGGGTCTTCGGAAAGATATTCGAAGGTGCGGCCATTTCGCGGGTCGCGCATCAGATTGACGCCGCCCGCCAGCAGGACGTTAAAGCCCTTGGCGCGCGCCTCCGAACCGATCATCGCGCCGCCACGGTAGAGCAGGTCGGGGTTCCAGCTCGCGGCCTGCGCCAGGCCGGACGGCAACGCGGTCGCCCCGTCCTTGCGGATCCCCGACACATAGCCGACGCCCAGGCTGGCGTCGGTCTCCTTGAGCGCCGGAACGCCGAGGCGGGGTATTCCTTCCACATAGCCCGCCCCCAGGACCGCGTCGGCCGGCAAGGGCGGGGCGTCGCCGCCCAGGGGCAGGGCCATGATCCCGTGGGTCAAGACGACCTTCTCGTCGGCGGTCATCCGCCCGACCGTCGCCGCCGCCCGCGCCTGCGCCGCCGCGACGTCGGGAAGCGGCGCCGGCTGGGCCAGGGCCAAGGGCGCCGTCGTGGCTTGGGCCAGCAAGGCCACGGCCAGGATCGTTTTCGTGTTCATGCTCGGGCCTGGTTCAGGAACTGGGAAATTCGCGGGCCAGACGGCGGGGCCGCGGTGCGCGCCGCCCCCACCGCCCGAGCCGGCTCCGACGCGCTGGCGGGCGCGCCGGAGGGCTTGGCTCTACATCTTGAAACGCACACCGAGGCTGATGTACCGGCCCTCGAGTCTCACGTCGGCTGGGAAGTACTGCGTCTCGTTGTAGTACCTGTAATCTTTCCACGGCTGCGCGAGTAGATTGCTTCCGGTCAGGACGACCGAGTACTTGTCGTTGACCTGATAAGAAAGCGAAGCATCGAGACGCGACACGGGGCGAACCAGTTCGCCCGCATACTGTTCTTCGTTCGCATTGCGGTAGTATTTGTTCACATAGTGCGAGCGACGATTGTACGAGATACGAGCCGAGAACGGTCCCTTCTCGTAGAAGCCGACCAGGTTGTAAGTCCACTTCGAGGCGTTCGCCATGGGCACCAAGGCCCCCGTATCCTCGCCGAAGGTGGCCGGAAGCGCGTTCTTGGCGTCGAGATAGGTAAGGTTGGCCTGCACGCCGAAACCGGAGAGCCAGCCGGGCAGGAAATCGAAGAAGGTCTGGAAGGAGGCTTCCGCGCCCTGGATCCTGCCCTCCCCCGCATTCTCGGGTCGGGTGATCTTGACGGTCCCGGCCGTCGGATCGGTTTCGTAGTGGCTGTAGGTGTCGATGAAGCCCCAGATGTCCTTGTAGAAGACCGCCAGCGACGCGGACCCGTGCCTGGCGAAATAGTATTCAAGCGACGCGTCGTAGTTCGTCGAGGTCAACGGCTTCAGATCGGGGTTTCCGGTCGTGAGCTCCAGCCCGTTGAACGTGCCGGTGGCGCGCGACAGGATCGCCGTCGGGCTCAGCTGCCCGTAGCCGGGCCGGGAAATCGTCTTCGTGTAGGCGAGCCGCAGCAGGAGCTTGTCCGAGAAGTGGATCCTGGACTGGATCGACGGCAGGACGTCGAGCCAGTCGTGATCCGCCGAGGCCGGCACCAGGTCGCTTTCGTAGCCGTAGTTGGTGCCGCCGGCGTAGGCGACGCGCGCGCCGGCCGTGCCGTCCACCCGGACGCTTCCGACGTCGAACGCGTACTTGCCCTGGACATAGCCCGCGTAGGTCTGCTCCTTGCCGTAGAAGGACCGGAAGGTCTGGATTTCCGGGGTGCTGTACTTGGCCGTGTCGCCCGCGAGGAAGCCGGCCCAGTCATAGTCGGCCATGACCCGTTGCAGCGAGGCGTAGGCGAGCTGCCGCAGGTTTTCGCTGTTGGCGAGGATGGCGCCGCCGTTCGGCGCCAGCCAGTTCTGGAAACGCTGGGGATCGTCTCGGAAGGCGCCCCTGACCACCTCGAGCTCGCCCGTGGGCAGGTCGGCCAGCGGAATGTTCCTCAGCCGGATCCAGGCGTATCGATCGCCGTAATAGTCGATCGAGGTGCGGGTGGTGGCGCGCAGTCCGGCCTGGATCTTCGGCAGCCAGGTGCTGCCCGTGTCGTAGTCGACGTCCAGTCGCCCCTGCCAGCCGTCTCCCTCGGCGGAGAGATAGGTCTGGTAGATTCCGCTCAGGACATAGTTGTCCGGGTTCATCATGTCGTAGCCGCCCAGATCGAACACCCCCGATCCCGCGACCTCGAACTCGGCGTTCACGGTGGGCGTGCTGGTCAGCTGGGCGTCCAGGCGCGTCTGGTTGGCCACATAGCGGCTCTTGGAATAGGCGAAGTCGCCCGAAATCGTCGCGCGGCCCGTCGTCCATCGGAAGCCGAGCGCGCCCTGATACAGGTCGGTCCGGTCCTTGAGCGCCGACCGTTGGACGTCCGGCGAATTGCCGCCGGTGTGGGTCAGGCTCGCCGCCTTCCCGTCCTCGCCGTCGACCAGTACGACATTGCTCAGCGTGCCGTCCCTGAGGCTCTGACCATAGAAGTCGTTCGCCTGCGTGCCGCGATAGCCGCTCCAGAGCGCCTCGGCATAGAGTTCGAGATTGGGGCTGGGGCGCCACTGCACCATGGCGTTGACCGCCGGGCGCTCGCGGGCGCCGGTGGCGTAGTAGTTGCCGATGTAGTCAGGATAGTGGAAGTCGCCCACGCCCGGCGTCGTGACGGTGGCGTTGCCCTGGCTCGGGGTGATGACGGCGGCGCCGTCGAAACGGAGCGCCTGGTGATACTTGGTGCGGACATAGCTCGCGCCCAAGAGCGCGCCGATCTCGCCCCTCGACGTGTCCCACGTCTTCGCCAAGAGCACGTTGCCGGCCGGCTCGATGGTCTTCGATTGATCGTTGTAGGCGCCCCTCACCTCGCCGGCGATGGTGACATCCTTCATGTCGAACGGACGGCGCGAACGCAGGTTGATCAGCCCGCCAAGGCCCGGCTCGACCAGGTCGGCGGTCGCGGTCTTGTAGACCTCGAAGCCGGCGGCGACGCTGGCCGGGAGATCCTGCCAATGGAGCACGCGATCGTCGGTGCTGAAAAGCTCGCGGCTATTGTAGGTGGTGGCGAGATTGGGAAGACCCCGGACCAGCACTTCCGCGCCCTCGTCATAGGTCCGCGTGATCTGGACGCCGGGAATTCGCGACATGACTTCGGCCGCGTTGTTGTCCGGCAGCTTGCCGATGTCTTCAGCCACCACGGCGTCGACGATGGAGTCGGAGGCGCGCTTCTGTTCCTGGGCGGACTGTAGGGCGCCGCGAAACCCGGTCACCACGACTTCGTCGACGACGGTCGCTTCGGCTCCGGCGCTCGGCGGCGCGACGCGCTTGGTCGCCGCGGGCTTTGCCCCGGCTTGCTGTTCCGGCGTCGCGGCGCTTTGCGCCCAGACCGGAGACGCCGCCAGCATCGCCACCCACGACGTAGAGCAGAGCAGGACTAGACTGCGCTTGAACATATATTCCTCCCCAGAGTTATGACGTCCAAATCCGCTCTGCGGTTATTTGGACATTCACGCCGTTTTGTTTGATTTATGCTTTTGATTTCCTGGAGCGCGCCGGTCGGACTGCGAAGCGGCGGCGTAGGAAACGTCGTCTCTGGCCGTCACCCCCGGCCGTGGCTGTCTAGGCAGCGCCCCGTTTCGACTCGCCTGCGTTGGTGTCCCCCATTTGCACCTCCCTTCCCGCGCCGCGGTTTCCACGGTCAATGGGCTCGACAGACTAAATCTATCGATGTGATTTACTAAATCTATGAAAGTGATTTAGTCTGTCAAGGCGAAAGTTTGTATGGTCGCCAGGCGTCCGGCGACAGTCGTCCGCAGGTTGCCGGAACGACGAATGGTGGGCAGAATCCTGCAAGCGAGCGTTGCAGTCGGTGAGCGGCCCGCAAGTTCTCGGGCGGCGGAAGGAAGGCGAGAAGACCGGTCGATGCAGCGAGGAAGCAATTCAATCGGCGTACGGCGCTACAATGAGCGCCTGGTGCTGTCGACGATCCGCCGTCTCAACGGCGCCTCCAAGGCGGACATCTCCAAGCTGACCGGGCTTTCGCCCCAGGCGGCCGTGAGGATCGTCGAGAGCCTGGAGGAATCGGGCCGATTGGTTCGCGCGGGCCGGCGCACCGGCGGCATGGGCCAGCCCTCGATCATCTACAAGATCAACGGCGGCAGCGGATGTACGGTCGGGGTCGAGATCGGTCGCGATCGGCTGATCTGCGTGCTGCTGGACTTCGACGGCGCGATCCTTGCGCGCCGGTCGCAACCCCACGACTTTCCCCGGCCGCAGGAGGTGATCCGCGACGTCAATGCGTTCATGACGACGCAGCTTGCGCTTCTCCCCGAGACGCAGCGCGAAGGTTTTTTGGGCATCGGCATAGCCATGCCTTGGTTCCTCGGCGAATGGCGCGACGAACTGGGTATGACGGACGACCAAGCGCGTGACTGGGTCGGAAGCGCCGTTGAAAAACGCTTCCGTTCGGCGCTTGAGGCTCCAGTCTTCTTCGAAAACGACGGCAACGCCGGCGCACTGGCCGAGCTGCTATGTGGCGCCGGGCTGGACCTGCGGGACTTCCTCTATATCCATCTGGGCAAGTTCGTCGGGGGCGGACTCGTTCTCGGCGGACAAGTGCACGAAGGCCGCAACGGCAACGCCGGCGCCCTGGCCTCGATACCGGTGCCAGGCCGCAGCGGCGCCGATGTCCTGCTCCACCGCGCCTCTCTCTACAACGCCGATGTTGATCCGGTGGACGGCCTGACCGACGTGGCCCGCGAGGCCTGGCTGGCCGATTGCACGGAGGCGCTGAGCTTCGCGATCATCGGCGCCAACAGCCTGCTGGACCTCGAGGCAGTGATTCTGGGCAGTCCGCTTCCCGAGGAACTCCTCGGCGCCCTCGTCAGCCGGATCAAGGCGAAGTTGAAAGCCGACGCCCCCCGCGACTTCTTCCAGCCGCCCCTGCTGCGCGGCCGCAATGGCGAGATCGCGCCGGCGCTGGGCGCCGGCCTCCTCCCGCTCTTCGCGTCCTATGCTCCCAACCTCGGTTCGCTGATGAAGAGTCCGAGTTCCGTGGTGATGTCTGAGGGCGCCAGCTGAGCGTTCTCGGCTGGAACGCGCCATGAGCGGACGCCGGGCTTGCTCGAGACCTCGTCGCGGATGCCTGGCGGCCCTGCCGTTCGCCGATAGCGGCGGCGGATAGCCTGGCGCCACTAGCCGACTTCGAACCAGTTTCAGGACCGGTAATTCGAGATCCTATAGGTAAAGCCCGAAAGCCTACCGCTGGATCAACCCCAAGACTCCGTC
>Ga0055531_10001019_pt1 | contig 22192 bp, 24 predicted proteins | sample AraplaCvi_mCL_r2_FD_55008 | JGI IMG/M metagenome (GOLD analysis project Ga0055531, IMG submission 55008) | Arabidopsis root microbial communities from North Carolina, USA - plate scrape MF_Cvi_mCL_r2 | ecosystem: Host-associated > Plants > Roots > Endosphere | place: USA: North Carolina...
TTGCGGAATTCAACCTTGGCGCCCGACTTTTCGAGCTCAATCGCTTCTTCGATGTAGGCCTTGATGATTTTCGCCTGCCGCTTGATGTCGGCGAGGCCGGTAAAGCGGAGCTGGCGCCCCGCCTGCACGTTGGCGGTCTGCTGCACCAGGATGTTTTCCGGGTCCTGCATCAGGGAGCCCTTGAAGAACAGGAGCGCGCAGTATTCCTTGAAGCCGTGGATCAGGACGATGTTCTGGTCATTCCAGGTGAAGCACGCGCAACCCCATTTCGTCTCCTCCGTCAGGTGCGTGGAGAGAACGATCTTGCGCAGTGCTTCAAACTCTTCGTGCCATTTATTCTCAGCCATTCTTGCCTCCCGTTGTTGTTAGGTCGGCAATATACTACTTCAGAATGGCCGATTCGGCTCAGGCCTGTTTGTGAACAATTAGAAGTTCATGAGACGTTTTGCGTCCAATCCTAGTCAATCGTCCAAAAGTTGATGAGACAAGAATCAAGAGTTAACGAGACAGTTCACTTGAAAACCCTCCGGTTCGATGGCCCTTGCACGTTCAAACTATGAGGTCGCTAGTAAGAGCACGCCAACAATACGTCTGCTGCCATTTGTGAGTTGGCCAGCTTGCTCAGTTAACAGTCGCCAAACTACCTCGTTTAATCGCCATATCTAGAATATTCGATGCCCCCCCTCGCTCCGCACACGCACTGATTCGAAGCGATCTCTCGGCTCGACTCGAACCCAAATAGACACTAGAGATAAATCGTCGACGCAATCCTAAGCTTCCATCCGTCGGCGCAGCTGCCGCATCAACATGAATAAGGAAGACCGTGTCAAATTGAAGACCGGCAACATATTCAGGCATACTGAATATGAAGCGTTTCCCTGCGTGACGAAGCTCAGGAGATGCGTCACGACTCGCGATCGGAAATATAGCCCCCTCGTACTGCACCTCAGCTATTGAAAGATAGCGGTCGAACACCTCGACTTCCGGGCACAAAACAGCGACTCGCCGCCCGCCGCCAGGTAGGCTTCGGGCCAATTGTCTCGCTTGATCCAATACGGTCGTGAAAAGCAAACGCTCGCTGGGGAACAGAGCAAGCTGAGGAACATGTCCACTGTCTAATTGAGCTTTACCAGAATAGGCATCCCAGTCACCTGGCACATCAATAGCAGGGAAAGATGCGTCAAGGTCAGAAAGGAACTCTGCAATTTCCGGGGTATATCGGAAGACCTTCTCCAACTTAACAAGCTCAGACCCTTGCAGCCCAGTACTTGATGAAAAGAGCGCACTCCCACCTTCGGGCGAAACGAACGCATCGGACGGGCTCTGCTTCAAATCGTACGCCATAAAGATTGCAGGACGTTTGGGCCTTCCAGCTTCGTCTTCAGCTGGCTTAATCAGCTTATGAAGAATCTGGCGCTCGATCGACGTGAAAAGATGAAGCTCATCGACAAATAATGCGTCAAAGCCAACCCGATGCTTCATGTTGTCCCAGCGATTCGAATCAAGGAATGAATTGAAATCGGCGAGCATTTGATCCACGCTAAGCGTATTCATGTTGCTCAACTCGTTTCGGTACCGTTTATGCACTTCTAAGAAGAACCGCCGATCGATTTCTGAATCAAGAGGGAAGAGCCAGCCGGAACGATTGATCTCGCCTTTAGCATATTTTTCTCCTTTTTCGCTCCCCGCACGTACGCCGTCCGCATCAAGAATGCTGGCAAATTCGTTCATCAGCTCAGCAACGAAGCGAGGATCTTGTCCTTCACTCGCGGCTCTCCAGTGCTCTTTGATTCTTTCCGCAACCTCATCAAACTGACTGCCTATGATCGGTGATTGCGCCATTTCACGAAGAACTGAGCAAATGATCTCGAATTGAAGATGCCTGCCTTCCCTACCATCTAGAGAAAGTGGTTGCAAATCTGCCAGATCAAATTTCAAATACTGATGGGCCAAATCGTAAAGCGTTCGCAGCTCAATACTGCTATTTTTAGATCCTCCAGACAGCAATCCTGTGTGATCTAGATTCTCCATAATAGCACTGATCATATCAACGGAAGCAAGGCTATGAGTAATGAAACCATATTTCGTCTGAACCTTTGCTTTATCTGCCGCTTGCGCATCCCTTAAAGCCTTGATTATCAGAGAAATCGTCTTTCCCGTCCCCGCAGCTCCACGAAGTCTCACAGGCCCATCATGCGGTTTATTGACAAATTCAAGCTGTTCTATTGTAAGTTTCGATTTATACCAATCATCGAGCGTATATCCCTGAGAAAAACCCTGTGGCAACCTCGTGCTTAATACAATTCCCGCCCGGCTGTCTTCAGTTCTAGGAGATTCTGGCTCCAAGATGGCTTCTGCGAGGTCGGATCGAGCTTCGCGATAAAGATCCATATCACGCGCAATACTCGAAAGCGCCATCTCATCAACTGTCGTAGCAAAAACAAACAGCGAAGCCTCTCCCGCAGGGTTCATGTCGAAGTTAATTCGAGCACTGCTCTCCTTAAACTTACTAGCCGCGTATATGGAAAGGAGGCTCTTGTCATGATACGGGCGCCAGGCAACAGGAATTTTCACACTATTGGTGAAATGCGATCGCGCGACTGTTATGATCCTCTCAAAGACGTAAATATTAAATTTACCACGAGAAAATACGGAATTATTACCGGCGAGGTTGATTACGATGAGGGGCCCATCATCCTGATTTAGCGATTCTTCAATAAAATAGACCTTGTCTGACTTTTGGACGCGCTTGATATCAGTTAGAAGAACTGGCAGCTGGTACTTGGAGAACCATTCATCTTCAATAATGCATTGTGAGAGCTTGAACAGTGCTCCAGGAGTAAAGACTAATGCTTTCATTTATTGATCACCTTGGAAGTGGAACGCCATGTCCGAAATTGCTAGTTCCGACAACGCTGTTACATCGTCTGGCAATCCAATTCGCGAGTATTGATAGGCAAATAACTGCGCAGCCTTGAATTTATAGTGCGGCGTCAAGCGACATATACGGTATGCGGAGGCTCCGCTTACATTGGCACTTTGAAGTGCAGAATTTGAATTAAAGCAGACATCGGCCGGAAGGGAATAAATTCTGCGCATTCTAACAACGTAGCCAACCGAATCGTCATTCTTTATTTCTGTGATAAAGAAATGATCGTCTCCCATCCTTTTTTTCGCGTCAATAATTTGTTCGCGACAATACTTCTCTTTATCTTTATCCGAAGGGGCAAATTTTGATACAGAACTTAACTTCGATTCCTTTTCGCATATCATAGAATCATTTAGTCTGATCAACGCATCATCCAGTTTCCTCATTTGCTTAGCACTAGGGCTATAGGCCGCAAATATTTTTTCAGCTCCTTTTTTTAATACATTCGTGCCGTCGCTTGCAATCCACGATTGGAGATCGTCAATATGCTCGTTCTTGATATCCAAAGCGGAACGTATAACTGCAATCGCCTCGTTCCTTTTCCCCAGCAGGAAGCTATTTAGCCAAAACTTTCGAAGATACTGCTGAAACGTGTAGATCGGCAATATGGCTATCACCCCATCATGCTTACTGCTTTGCATATCACAATCAGCATTAATAATCATAGCCAAATTGAAGTCAAACTCGGCTTTTTCATCGACTAGCTGAAGGATATCACCTTGCAGCAATCTTTCGCTTATTGGAGCGCGTTCAGTTTCTTCCATATTAAAATTAAGGACGAAATTTTGGTTTAGTTATTTTGCATCATATCTTCTGGAGTGTACTGCAATCAACAGAATTTTAGGCGCTAACGGTCCATTTCCTGCCCTAGGCATTGCAGAAATATTGACGCAAGCCGGTCGCTCGGGGCCGCTCGGTGAGCGAATGCCCCGACCACGGTGAGTTCTCTTGCATGAAATTTGATCTCCGCCACTGAGCTACCCTAGTCAAATGGCGACTTGCCAAAGGATTGAAGAACCAGGCTGACAAAATCGTTGCGATACATTTGTATCCTGTCATGCTTATCGTTCCAGTTGATACGCGGCGTGAGACCGTCGCACCAATTTTACGAGAGAGGCATATGCCAGTACGACGAATACCCAAAAACCATCTGAGCGTTACAGGCAACTTTGCAAGCCGCAAGAATGGGACTATGGGAAGCTTCGAATCCCTCCTGGAAAAGGAATACATGTTGCTCTTGGACTTTGACGATGATGTCGAAAGTTTCGAAGAGCAGCCTGTCAACGTTCCAGTTCATGGAGTACGGAGGGGATACACCCCTGATATTCTTGTGCGCTTTCGCCCCAGTTCGGTCACTGGCGAAGTCCGCCGACCATTCCTCACTGAGGTAAAACACTCAGATGACCTCAGAAGAAATGCGGAGAAGTATGCTCCGAAATTCGCGGCAGCCCAACAATATGCGTCCGACCGCGACTGGGAATTTGGGCTAACCACAGAAAAAGAAATCCGTACCACTCGCTTGAATAACATCAAATTCTTAAGGGAGTACCGCAACATATTTCCCGCAGAGGGTGAGTGTAATCAAATCCTTAACCTAGTTGAGTCGTTTGGCGGTTCAGCATCGCTGCAGGACCTTGTCGACTGCTTGTCCACTAATAAGGAAGATCAACTTGCGTGGCTCCCAGTTACTTGGCACATGGTGCTCACGCGCAGGCTTTTCACTGATCTGAACGCTTCGATCACTGGCAATATGATTTTGCAGCTACCAAGGTCGATCTTGTGAAAGATAAAGAACCAACGCAGCTCTGGCTAAAAGAAGGGGCGAGAGTTGTCGACAATGGCCGAGACTATGTCATCTTGGCGCTGGCCGACCTCAACCTCGTGCTGGCACGAGACGTTGCATCAGGTGAAAAGGTATTGCTTCGAATTGATGGGCTTGCTGCACCACGTAAAGTCGAAGCTCAGATCAAGACACAGGTCAGCAAACCAGATTTATGGGAAGTATCAACCGATGACTGGCAAGTTGCAGCTGACCGCAAACGTCATATCGAGCCGCTACTTAGTCTTCCTTTTCACAAGAGCGCTGGTGGCCAAGCCCAAAAGATCGCGACCGCCGCCGGGGTCAGTCGACCGACAATTTATCGCTGGGCTGCGGCTTTCCGCGAAACAGGGCTACTGTCATCGCTGTTACCGAACATTAGCGTTCGCGGTGGAGCTGGCCAAAGCCGCTTGTCACCCGAGGTGGAAGCCATCATTGCTGAGAGAATTGAAAACTTCCATGAGACGGAGCAGAGTCCGTCGATTGCAGCAACTGTTGAAGAGATTAGAAGGCTTTGCGATAACGCGAATCTTCGGCTCCCGGCCCTCAACACTATTCGAAATCGCATTGAGCGTTCTAAAGGAAGAGAACAAGTAAAGCGGCGTCGAGGTGAAGCCGCCGCACATGATCAGTTCGATCCAATCAAAGGCACGATCCCTGATGCGAATTGGCCATTATCATTAGTTCAAATTGATCATACCTTGCTGCCAGTGATCATTGTGGATGATGTTTATCGGAAGTCAATTCGTCGAGCCTGGATCACCCTGGCGATCGACGTGTACAGCCGCGTATGTTTGGGAATGTACCTGACGTTAGACTCTCCTTCAGCAATGTCAGCTGGAATGTGTATTTCCCATGCCATTTTGTCCAAGGAAAAATGGCTGTCCCGAATTGGCATAACAAGTGGTGAAGTAGATTGGCCTTGCTGGGGTGTTATGGGCATCCTTCACATGGACAATGCGCGCGAATTCCGAGGAGACATGCTAAAGGTAGCATGTCAGGAATACGACATCGATCTGCATCTGCGCCCGGTAAAGAAGCCTCGATACGGTGCCCATATTGAACGACTGATGGGAACGGTGTCACAAGGGCTAAAGGCCGTCAAAGGATCAACCTTCTCAGGCCCGGAAGAGAGGGGAATTTATGACGCTGAGGGCAATGCCTGCATGACGATTGGCGAATTGGAGAAGTGGTTAGTTTTGTTCTTCGCGCGATATCACCGGAAAGTTCATTCAGGTATAGGGACTACTCCTCTGGCCAAATGGCGCGAAGGAATTCTTGGGACCAAAGACCGACCAGGCCGAGGGCTGCCGGCGCGTCGTCTTGACCACGAAAAGCTACGTATCGATTTCATGCCTTTCATTGAACGTACAGTGCAGAACTACGGAGTCGTGATTGACGACGTGCACTATTATCACGACGTACTGCGCCCATGGATCAACGCGCCGCACCCAGAATATGCTCGCCATCGCCGCAAATTTCGCTTTCATCGTGATCCGCGCGATATCAGCCAGTTGTATTTTTTCGACCCGATTAGCGCGCGCTATGCTTCGATTCCATATCGCGACACCAGCCTTCCACCAGTGAGTATTTGGGAACTTAAGGAAGCCCATCGTCGCGCCGATCAGAAAGGAATCTCACACGAAGATGAGAAAGCTGTGTTTGCCCTGCTGAACGAACTGCGTGAACTCGAGGCCGAAGCAGCCGCGAGCACTAAATCAGCGCGTCGTGCTCAACAGCGTAGAGTAGAGCATGAGAAGGCCCGCGCTGTGAAGGTCGAGGAGCATCTTCCGCAAGTAAGCAGATCTGTTCCAACATCGTTGCCACCCGCAGTGCGCGGATATGATCCTGAAGCCGTGCGGCCACTCGAAGATGACTAACCAATTTTCCGGCACGATATACTCGCATCTCAATGACGCAGCGAAAGCGTTAATCGAGCAGCCCGACAAAGCCCGCATATGTGCTATCCGCTCCGGCTCGTGGATGGGCTACGACGGGGCATTACAAATTCTAGAACGCATGGAAGAGCTGCTGGAGTATCCGCGCATTACGCGCATGCCGAACATGCTACTTGTTGCGCCCTCGTTCAATGGAAAGACGTCTATTCTTGAACGGTTCATGACGCTGCACAAACCGGATCTCGACCCAGCCAACGAAGTAACCATTTGTCCGGTGGTCATGATTGAAGCGCCGCCAAAACCGGACTTGTCAGATTTCTATACTCGCATTTTGGATGCGTTGATGGCCCCCTACAAACCTACAGCTTCACCTTCAGAGAAGTGTTCTCAGGTCAAGCTTCTATTCCGGAAAATGGAAGTGCGCATGTTGATCGTTGACGAAATTCATCACTTGATAGCAGGCAGCTTGAACCGCCAACAGGAGTTTCGCAACGCTCTCAAAAGCCTCGGCAATGAAACAAAGATCACCATCGTCGCGGCAGGCATTGAAGATGCTTACAATGCCTTTAACACTGATCCTCAGATGTCGAGTCGTTTTGCACCGGAAGTCCTCCCACGGTGGAATCCGGACAACAACTTTGGATCCTTGCTGGCCACCCTTGAATTACGCACGCCATTGAAGAATCCCTCCAATCTCAAAGATCCGCAAATGATGCTCGCGATACATACCCGCAGCGAAGGGACGCTTGGCGACATGTGTGACCTGGTCAAGGAATTGGCTGTCGACGCTATCCAGTCGAAAGCCGAAAGGATCACATTGGAACGCATAAACGCAATTCACTGGGTACCACCGTCAATGCGGAAAGAGTTCAAGCGGCTGTAGTCGCCATGGTCATGAGCAATTCAACTCTTTGGCCAATACGATACAAGCCGCTACCTGACGAGCTGCTTTCTTCCTGGCTGGTTCGGCTGGCGCATGGCCATGGGCTAAAAGTGCAAACGCTTTGCAATCTGACCTTCGGCGCGCAGCGACAGATCTGGAATCGCGATATTGACCGTTTGGCGCAGCCCTGGCTGCGAAATGAGTTGAGTGTTCGAACTGGCGCCTCGGCCGCATCAATCTTCCACACAACCCTTCAATCTTACGAGGGAATTCTATATCGAAGATTTCGAACAGCGGGAGCTCTACCTTGGATACTCGTACAACAGATGTATCACAGGAAAAGAAATGGCCATGGTCTGCAATTCTGCCCAACCTGCTTGGCGGAAGACTCAGTACCATATTTCAGAAAGCATTGGCGAATCGCTTTAGTCACTGTCTGTGTAAAGCATCACACCATGCTGCTCGATCGCTGTCCAGGTTGCGGTACAGCGATCGCAATCCACCGCGTTGACATGACGAAGGCTGACATGGGTGTGCCACCCGATTTGTGTTTCTGCCATTCCTGCGAACTTGATCTACGCTTTGCGCAAGCAACTTTGCCTGATGCCTATGATGCGCAATCGACTGCAACGATGTACGGACTCTCGAAAGCACTGAGTTCCGTTGGCTCGCCAAACAATGCGATTTCGCTCGACAACCTGTCGGTTCTCCATCAATTGACAAGGACCATGACCTCGCGCTACAAACATGTGCAGCTGCGACGTTTTGTTCTTGAGCGCCTTGGAGTAAGAGATATCTACCTATCGGAGGGATATATGTCGCTTGAGATGCGCCCGATCGAGCAGCGGCATCACCTGCTTCAACTAAGTTCTTGGTTATTTGCTGACTTGGAAGCACGTCTTTCGGAGGCGTGGCACGCCGGAATGATTCGTTATAACGTTCTCCTTAAGGATTTTCCTAACGCCCCCGATGGGTATCGCAATATCATCAAGAATTTCGCTAACTGGCGATCTCGATCGCTGAACTTAAGGATCCAAGTCAATTGAAATATCCTATTCAATTAATAGGAAAGCCAAACACAGATCCGCGGAATTAATAATCTTATAAGTGGAAGTAACTGTTATCGACAATCCAGCTACTGCGGCGTTTGCACAAAATATTAGCCGACTGAGGTTCTGCACTCGAAGTGATCTTCGCTTACATCAGGATAGTATGGTAAATTATTGTTTATCTGCACACTGTTCAATCAGGTAAAAATGCAGGAATCTATCAAATTCTAACAGAGCCATCATGACCAAAAAAACGGCATCGGCATTCCCCGCCAAGAGATTCTTCGTCGAAATGCTAACGCGAGATATCGAGCTACAGGATGCAATCCTTGACTTACTTGACAATTGCGTTGATGGCGCTATGCGACAAAATAAGGGTAAATCCGGAAGCAAAAAACATCCTTACAAGGGGTTTACGGCCTGGATTGACTTTGACGGGAATTCATTCACGCTGAAAGATAATTGCGGTGGCATCCCACGAAGCCTTGCGGAAGATTACGCCTTCCGAATGGGACGCCAGGATGCCAATCGAGACCCAGAACTTCCTACTGTTGGGGTATATGGGATTGGCATGAAGCGCGCCATTTTTAAGATGGGACGCGCTGCCACGGTTACCAGTCAGACGGAAACCGATGAAGGCTTTGTCGTAGAAATTGATAGCAACTGGTTGACCGATGATAACAATTGGAATCTCCCGATCGAAGCTTCGCCTGACGCTCTAGATAGACCAGGAACGATCATTGAGGTAACTGAACTTATGGATGGCATTTCTCGATTGTTATCCAATGACACAGATTTCCATAAGGAACTAGAAAAAGCTATCTCCGCATATTATGGCTACATAATAGAAAAGGGCTTTACAGTTATCTTAAACGGGAAGAAAGTTGCTCCGGTTCAAGTTGAGCTTTTATTTGACAACGATAGCTCGGATAAAAAAGAAGGAATAATTCCGTATGGTTATAAATTCGTATCCGATGATGGGATATCTGTCGAGCTTGTAGTTGGATTGTACAAGAGTCTTCCAACCGAGGCCGAAGAGCAGGAGGCACTTGTCGGAAGCCCGACCACTGAAAGGGCTGGATGGACAATTGTTTGCAATGATCGTGTCGTGCTCTACGCTGACAAAAGTCGCGTAACCGGCTGGGGCGAAGCTGGAGTTCCGAGTTATCACACCCAGTTTATATCTATAGCGGGAGTTGTAATTTTCCGCTCTAACGATCCAGGAAAGTTACCTATAACCACAACAAAAAGAGGGATTGATGGTAACTCTGAGCTTTATCTCAATGTAAAAGAACACATGCGAGAAGGCATGAAACTCTATACCGATTTCACAAATAAGTGGAAAGGTGCTAGCACTGAGCAGAATAGCTTGAAATCCAAGACGGCAGCTTCCAGTGTCGAAAGTATTATCGACATGCTTTCTGATAGAAATTGGTCTAAAGTTAGTAAAGGAATGGGCGGAACCAAGTTTAAGCCGACATTGCCGACGCCAAAAGAGGACGATCCAATTAAGCAAATAAGATTTTCGCGAAAAAAGAGCCAGATTGCATTGGTATCGGAGTATTTATTTGAAAACTCTACGACTGCAGCAGGCGAAGTAGGTGCCCAATGCTTTGATGATGTGCTAAGGAAGGCGTCGAAATGAGCGCAGGCGGATCGATCCCTTATCACTTAAGACAAAATAAAGCGATTGAACGTAATTTATTTGTTGACCTTTTGATGCGAGTTGGGCGATACACCAATATATCAGACTATACGTATATAGGTTTCGGCGGCCCTTTTTTAGAGGACTTCAAACATTTACACTCGTCGCTGCGCATATCAAACATGGTATCGTTAGAGATTGAAGAAGATGTGTTCTATCGTCAAACCTTCAATCAACCTATTTCTTGCGTCTCATTAAGGCATGAAAACAGCAAAGATTTCATCTTTGCCCATGATTTTTCTGAACCATCAATTGTCTGGCTTGACTATGCAACCCCGGAAATTGGACAGCAATTAACGGAAACTCAACGCTTGGTTGAAAAATTAGGTCACGGGGATATTTTTAAGATCACCGTGAACGCAAATCCACAGTCACTGGGTGCTCGTGATGGTGTTCCGCTTCACGAATATCGTGCGTCTGTTGCGACGTCGAGACTGGGAGATTACGGGCCGGCAAATATTGATGAAGACGATGTGCTGCCTAAAAACTATCCAGGTCTACTATTGAGCGCACTAGTGAGTGCAAGCCGTCAAGGTCTAAAAGGAAACCCTGGCCATGTTTTGCAGCCCCTTACCGCGTTTATTTACGGAGACGGGCAGCAAATGCTAACATTCACTGCAATAATTTTGAAAACTGAGGAATTGGAAACATTTGAACAGAGAACGAGATTGTCCCATTGGAAGTTTTCATGCCTCGATGGGAAGAACGTAAAATCAATTAGCGTTCCTTCATTTTCTTTGAAAGAAAGAATTCATGTTGAATCGCTTCTTCCGGAAAAGGATGCCGAAGCAATCATAGACAATCTTGGATACTTGATCGGCGACAAAAAATCGGCTAAAGAATTGATGAGGAATTTTGTCGAGTATTATCGACTCTATCCTTGGTACTCTCGAATAGTTGTCTAGTAGGCAGATGACAGATGACAGATCATGTATCCCAGGAAGATCGTAGCAGGATAATGAAAGAGGTCCGAAGTAAAAATACCTCGACAGAGTTAGCCGTACGAAAGCTTATCTATTCTTTGGGGTACAGATATAGACTTCACTACAAAGAACTTCCGGGCAAACCAGACTTAACTTTTATTGGCAGAAAAAAGGCAATATTTATACACGGATGTTTTTGGCATGCGCATGAGTGCCCAAAAGGTAGGCCACCAAAGTCGAATTTAGCTTACTGGTTACCAAAGTTGGAACGTAACAAAGCTCGCGACATCGAGAATATTAACTCACTCTCATCGCTCGGCTGGAAAACACTAACAATATGGCAGTGCGAAATAAAGAATGAAGAATCTTTAAGGAAAAAAATTCTTCATTTCTTAGAAAGTTAAGATTGTCGCTGAGATTTTAGAGTGGTCACTAATACTTTATTTTTTATTACTTCTAAAATTGATTCCGAAACCAATGGCGAAACGCTATTTCCAATCATTCGGAAACTATGCCATTTCGCCTTGTGGAACGAAAACCAATCGGGGAAACCCTGAAGACGAGCAGCCTCTCGAACTGTAATAACCCGAGCTTCCGCAGGATGCAATGGGCGAACTGCCTGATGACTTCCTTTATCAGTTCCTGTTCCCGCGCGCAAAGTTGGGCAAAAGCCGTTCCATTCCAATTTCTTTGCTTTACTTACCTTATCGGTCAAACCCGGTTTAACTGCTGCATAACGCGCCTTCACTTTCTCAGTGTGAACCGTGTCGAAATTTCCAGAAGTAATGCCTAATTTTAGCTTTTCCACCGCAATTGGCCACCCCATTCCAACAACAGGGATAGCTCTCATTCTTTGAGCATATTCTGATATTGTTTTTTGCTGTCGATATTTCGCCCAACCAATATTACTCTCCTCATCGTCCTGCGAAACCGGCGAAGGTAAATCTTTTATCGCATCTTTGACTGTTACTAACGTCTTTTGTGCAGCGATGAAATCCTTTTCCGAAATACTGGATATTAATTTTGGATCGTAACCCACTACCACGACTCGCTTACGTCTTGTTGGCGCTCCATATAACGATGCATCCAACAAAATCGGGCCTAAGATTTCATACCTCTTATCTACGGTTTCTATTGCCGCTTCGAGTTCTTGAATATTCCCTTCATCAAGAAGACCCTCAACATTTTCCATTACAAAAAACTTTGGCTGCAGGATATTAACATTTCTAAAGAAATGGAATAACAGCGAACGCCGAGGATCTGCGACATCCCCTTTACCCATTCTGCTATACCCTTGACAAGGTGGGCCACCTATCACGCCATCTATTTTGTCTTTTGCAAGTGCGAGCTTCCAGGCTTCTTCATCCATTTCGGACAAGTCGGCCGTTAGAACTCGAGTATTCGGGAAGTTTTTTTTATAGGCTGATTGCAGTGTTTGATCAATATCTACTGCTACCGCAACGTCGAAGCCCGCTTGCTTTGCGCCAAGTCCAAAACCTCCACAACCACAAAATAAATCTACAATTTTTGATTTGCTAATCATCGTCCAGCTTTCACACGCGATTCTACGCGCGACTTTAAATATTCAGTGGATTCGAAACAGGCATTGGCCCACTAAATATCGAGATTCGAAATAGATCTCTGACACAATGCGCTCGGAGGCCGATACCGGAAAACAAGAACAACAATTTCCCAAAAGAAATTGTTGTAACATTATCAATTATTTATCTTTCTCGTCAGTTCATGCGTATTGTTTCACATATCGCATTTCAAGTCGATCGGAAGATGAGTAAGAAACGTGAAAATTTCCAGACCAAGGTGCGAAAAGTGGCTGCATTGTCAGCGAATTTGACGTGCGTGGCTGGGCATTCAGTCATCTGTCCGCCTCTGATCGAGGTTACGATCACAACGGCGTAACGTCTTTTGTTGCAAGGAACCCAACTATGTCAATAGTATCATCACGAATAGAAACAATTCGCTGACTATTCATGAGTTGGGTTCCGTGTACTACACCGTTCAAGAATGGAACATGAGACTTTAATTTCTTCAATGATTCAATCAAACGGCTTCTTAGCGCGGAATCAAAAATGTTTTGATTATCGACTAACCACGGAATTATCATTGGCGGGTTAATTCCCTGGGCTTTCTTTTGAGCTTCCGTGTGGTTCTTCTTTTTTCCTTCCGTACTTAAGTAGAAATGTTCTTTGACATTTTTATAATTCCCGCTCTTATCAATAAATCGCTTTAATGACGCCTCTATAATTGCTCTATAAAGCATTGCGGATGCATAAGGGAAGTCGGCCATCTTAAAATCAACCGCTTCTATTATTAGCGAGTTTAGAAAACTATCATCAGAGTGCGGAAAATTTCCCGGCAATAGGGTAAGCCAGTTTTTTACATGTAAGTCAGGATTATTAGCCGCGTGTGCCCCCGTCGCGCTAGAAGAACTGGTGGCAGCGCTTGTTGACTTCGCATTTTTCGCGCCTTGAGTTGAGGATGGATTTGTCGAGTTACTAGTCCCGGCAGTTTTCTTATCACCCTGCACAACAATCGCATCCTGCCCTGCCCGTTTCTTCGGATAACGTCGCTTAATATCCGCACGGTATTGATCAGCGATTGGCTGAAGTTGATCTCTCACCTTTAGAAAGATCGTACTGTCAGTTCGGATCGCCGTTTTGGCAGTATTCCATGGCATAGATTTCGAGTCTTTTGAAACAAATCTAACCAAGCAAACGAAACCGTTATATTCAGAGTGCCAAGTAGCGGTCCAACCATGTTCGCGAGCTAAACTACTCGCCACAATAACCCTATCATTGCAGATAAAGTATAGGCCGTAGTTCTTTGTAAGAAGTCGATTCTTCGAAATCGAATGCTTTACTTCACCGGGAAAAAAATACTCTTCATGAATCCCTGAGTTAATATAGATATCGACTTCATCAATTTTTATGATGGGATTTTTAAAGGGCGGGAAGTTTCCATCCTCACGCAGGCTTGGCAACGTCGCATCTATTTTAATATGCTTGTGATGGACGATACTTCGTATAGTGATCTCGAGTCCTTTCGCAATATATACGGCGTATCTTATTGAAAGCTCATTAATCGCATTATCGAACCAGATCGGGCTATTAATTTCATATTTTATCTCTGGCTTTAGGTCTGACACCGAAAATAGTGTTTTCCGTTTCCCTGAGGTCATGTACTCATCAGCGCTTAACTTTGAAGAGCTTTTTCCTCCAAAGTTATTATTATCGAATCGCATTTTATATGCTTGTTCGCCGGTGTCGGTCGACATCGCGTACTTTGAACCAAACTTTAAGAGCGCGCGCTTTAGACCTAACCCATAGTAACCAATCCCAAACTCGTGGTTTGAGCGGTTGGCGACGGCGATAGTCCTTTCAGAAAGTGTGGTCTCATTTATTCCGAGGCAATTGTCTGAAATACGAATGCTGTCTCTATCTACTCTTAAGTGAATTTTGTATCCAGAATAATTTGCAGGCAACCCATATTCGTCCTTAACAGGGTTACCTTGAAATAGGTGGTCCCTGGCTGCATCAATTGAGTTATCTATTAAATCGAATAATGAAGCTAGCGGACTAATATCTTCAGTTAAGGTATTTTCCAAAAATTTCGGATTTACACCGGTTTGAACTTCTATTGTTTTAATCTTACTTTTTTGCATTTGCTCTCTCATTCTTAATCATTTTTCGCAACGAAGTGACTCTGTCTAAAGATTGACTAGTAACTTGCCGATAGTTCACATCAAAGCCGAGGCAGCATAAAGCTCTTCTAGCACATTCCCTCTACTATAATGCTTTGAACATCGCCGTTATCTCATACCATGAAGTCAAGTCTTCGTCGCTCAGTTCGCAATCACGTAAAGTGCAGTTAGTCAGAACAATCGGGTCATAAATTTCTATTGCCTTGATCACACATCGCTCCTCGATAAAGCAAATTCTATAAATGCTTACGCTCGCGATTTTCAGTAGGGTACATGCACGTTAGCATCGCCAATGCGTCAACGCGATACTCAGATCCTAGCGGCCTTCAATATCAATTCTTTTCTCCGTACTCCAGCACGATGGTAAGCGATCATGAGCTCCGCAAGTTTATCGTCTTCTGTATAGAAGTACGCGGTCGGAACACCAAGAACCTCTGCGAGCCGCTGCGCAATCAAGAAATCAGCCTTGTGTACCCCAAGTTCATACCTGTTGATGCGTGTGCTGGCCACGAACTGATCCAAGCCAGCAGCGATGCCAAGTGCCTTTTGCGATAGGCCGCATTCGGTCCGAATTTCCTTGAGTCTGCGCCCCCAGAGCTCATTTACGTGTTCCATTCAGTAGTTCCATCAAGTTTCGGAACTACGAGAATCGTTATTTATATTCAGCACAGATACTACGAGTTTCGTAGCATTGGGTAAAATAGTCCTTTCGCCGCTCAACTGTTCATTGGACATGGTTGTCAATGATGCAACGGTGTGAGCTTAGGGTGCGGCCTGCGTCGCGTTTGAACTGAGGGATGAGATGGAAACTACAATTTGGGTCGTCATAAGTCTGGGCCTGCTAGGCTGGGGGCTTATCGAAATGCATAAGAAGGGCATCGCTAACTTCTGGCGTCTACTCGCTGAGACTAATGAGCGCCACGGAACCAGCTTTGGCACTTCGCCTGAGGCTAGAGCGACGACCATCGGCTATAACATGTACAAGGGCGGTACGCTGGTCTTCGACCAAATGAACCGAAAGATTGCCTACATCACCAAAGGCGGTAAGTCCATCGAAATACTTGGCTATGATTTCGTGCAGTCCTGGCGGATCACCTGGCGTGAAAGAACAAGTGGCGGTGGTGCTCAATTCGGCGTTGTGGTAGTGGGGGCCGCAGAAACGAGACACGACAATGTCATCCTCGAGATCACGACGAACGATTTGAATCGACCGATCATCAAAATGCCCATGTCATCTTTGCGCTTTGCCGAGGAAACGTCCGCAAGGCTCAGGATCATGATCAACGCGAAGAAATGAATTCGATGCCTCGTGAATTTAGCAAGTACGTATCCGGCCATACCGACCTCCGTCAGCATTTTCAGAATTATTTTGAGCTCTTGCTGGGCGCGGAACGGAGCAAACTGCAGCAGGCGATCAGGTCGTTTGATACGAAGGACGAACAGCGGGACCTTTTGGTGGAAATCGATTGTAGGATCGATTATCTTCGTGGTGCAGTAAGGATGGGGAAGCTGCTTTGCTTAATCGACCAAGATGAAGCCAAAATTAATCTTGGTCTGCTGTCGGCGGAGCGTGATCGTCTACGTGCGAGCGCGCTAGCAGAAGACCGCAACGCATACTCGGATAGTCCGTTACCGTCTGCATCTTCACGTCTCGCGTCGATTCGGAACTCACTTCGATCAGCGACATAAACGTAAGCCATGTCACTGCGAGAGCCCAAGCAGACCAAGATCTTACTGCTATGTGATAAAGAACGGTGACGTGATTAGCCTGCGAAGGTACGAGATTCGCTGTCTCTTAAGGCCAGACACAGCAATGAGTGACATAAAAGAAAATTTGACGCAGGAACTGCAAGCGAAACTCCGCGCTGTCCCAATCCATCGTCGCGATGGTCGTCGCTACTTTATACGGATTGGAGACATTCCTAATCCTTGGCAAAGTCAATTCATCGAAGCTTTGCGCGGCTCCGCTTGCCCAGTATTGGATGGTGAAGGGGCGTTGGCGTTCGCATGGGACTGGGAGGCATGGCGAGAGGGCCGTTGGCCTGGTCGTTCTGTACCCACTGGACTAATCAACTCCGATCCTCGGTTGGAAAGCAGTCGGAAGGTCATGGAAGACCAGGACATACTTCAACAACGTCGTTTGGCTCGTTTGCAAAAGGCGTCGGTGGATGCTCGACTCCTCGAACTCCATCGTGTTGCGGAAGCGGCACTCAACAGCGATGATGGGGCAGTTCTTGCTCAGGCACTAAAGCAGATCGACAAGTGGGAATCGAGAAACCTTTGCAATCCACACTTTGTTCAGACTTGGAGAGGAATTTTGAGGTTGCCCCCGATAGAGCGGGCGGCAGCGATGTTGCGAGAAGATGATCAGGGTATTTCTCTGCGTCAGAACTCGCCATTTGGATTTCTCTTGAACACGCCGCCCATGCATCTTAAATGAAGCTAAGGGCGACGAGTACTCTGGCCGAAAACACCGTTATCTGTAGTGGCTCAAACTCGACCTGACACATAGTGTCAGGTGAGGTAGAGTTCGTTTGGCCCAATTCCGGCCAGCAGCGGCCATTGGCAAAATGTCGGGATACCTCACCAATGTTGTCCTAGAAGAACCTTTCGTGCGCTAGGTTCTCGTGGAAGACAGTAAACTGCCTTAATAGATACCGACAGACGTCAGGTTTAGAACAGAGCAACAGTAGGAAAGTGCACTGGACATACGCTCTGCAAAGATTTATTCAACTACCCTCACTCTGGGGGGCTTGCCCGCAAAAATGTGGGCAATTTCTTGCCGTCCCTCTTTGCAATTCCGTGACACACGCTGTGGATCAGCCTTTCCATAGACTCTGTGACTTGCCTCGAGACGGAATAGTGCAGACGAGCTGCTCTATCGCGTCCACTTAGCGCCAAGCCAGACACTGTCAGACGAGACGGCGAACGGTACTATGGCTCATTGCAAATTTTTATGCCCAACGGTTTCTTCCCTATGTGTTGGCGACCGCACCATCAACTCCTCCTTAAGCGCCTAGCCTATTTCAAATGAATAGGCGCACTGATAACGAAACAGCTGAGAAGGTAAAGTTGGCACTGCTTACGAAGGCGGCGTTCGGTTTGGATGCGGGGGTGCATGTGGCAAAGCATTACGAATTGTCTGAGTCCCTGGTCACTGACATTTTTGCGAGAGCAAAGGGAGAAGTAAGGAAAGATGTGGCGAATGTAATGATTGAACTCGAGCGTCGTCGTCAACAGCGCTAACATCTCCATTGAACGCCGGTTCTGCGTCTCTTCGTTTTTCGCTTTGGGCGGCCAGCAACCATGCTCTTGCCCACTTGGCTGAATTCTTACGTCGCGACTCAACTGCTCCCGATAGAAGGGACTCGAAAGCCACGGCTGCACGAAATCGGGCGTAGGAAAATTTCGAGTATCGTTGGGACGAGAAATAGGGCACTACTTCAGCTTAATCTTCCCGCAAGTGTGGATATTGAGGAAAGTCAAACTAGATGTTACCTCTCGTTCTTCCGCCTGTCCTTCGCTGGAGACGTTGCAGGCATGTCCGTGCGCGCCTCGGACGGAGGCCGCTTGAAGACCGATTCGACGAGAGTTGAGCTAATACCATAAAGAAGCGCAGCACGCATCCCCGCTCGTTGCCCAAACGCCGCTTTTGTCAGCAGAATAATGGACAGTTTTTCAGCAGTGACATTGTCTGTGCGCCGCGACATGTTTTCAGACTACCGCAGCCAAAAATCGCAAAGCGCCATGGAAGGGACCGATCACATCGCAGTGAATTGAGGAAGATTCAAACCCATCTGACAATTGCTGCCAGGTCACGTCTGGCTTATTACACTTAAGCCGATACGGAGCTGGCGGGATTCATTCTGCCGCGATCCATTCGACATCGACCGAGCCAGTCGGCTCAATGTAGCGCAGTACCGACCCTTGCAAAAGGTCAAGGGCATTGGCACGTGTTTTTCTATAAGGAGCCATTTCCAAGACGGGTTTTCCATTGTCAGTGATGATGATTCGTTCACCTAGTTCTTGCGATAGCCGGAAAAGCTCAAGTGCCCTTGCCTTGAACTCTGTCTTTGAAACTCGGGTACAGTGCATGTTTTCCTCCCGGAGGGAAATTGGCGGATCTTATATGTAGCCGTTGGGGGCTCAAAATTGAGTCGCCACACGAGAACTCTAGCTTGGCGCGACGGGCACCCTCACGTTCCAGGTCTTCACTGGTGATCCCTTAACGGTTCGCGAGCACACGACTTCGACAGTTGGGCGCTCGCCTTGCTCGACTTCCATCCATTTGGCGGCTGGAACCGCTGCACACCTTCGCACGACGACGCGGATATCGGGATCGCCTACTTGCCAATGAGTTTTGCCTTTTGAGTTTTCGCGGCGAATGAACTCGCGCGCCACTTCCCTGATCTCGTAAAGGCCGTGATGGGTTTCAGTGGTCCGATACTTCGACAATGGATCCTCTTCAGTGCTATTTTGCGCAATGCAGTCCACGGATGCCGCTGCAAAGCACAGTAAGAGCCCAACTGCGCTATTCAATCGTGACGGTCCCAACATATTTCCCTTCCTTGTCGCTTCGATTTGAAATGAGGTAGCGATACACGTCGTTCCACTTAGTCAGATCGTACACAGTAACGCAACCTTCCGACAGGTTCCCAACATGGACGAAATTACTGTTCCCGGTGGGAGCATACTCAATCGCAAACCATACCGTATGGTACTTGAGGTCTGGATTGCCACCAGGCTCGGTGACGTAAAACTCTGTACTCCCCGGATCGTGTGCATGTTGAGGGGCCAAGATCTTGTACGTTCCCTTTGGCAGGGGTTGGGAGTGCCGGAGATTGTTGAATCGTCCTAGCGCGGGGTCCCTAAACTGGACATCTGAATCCAACGTAATCATCGAGGTCTTTCCGTCAAAGTAAAGCGTAGCTACGAGCTGGTTCAGAGTCTCATTCCGAGGCTTTGAAAAGAGCCTTTCGCGTCCTTTGATCTTTGCCACGAGCTTCGCGCCAGAGCCTCGACTTGCTGACACCAAGCACTTAGCGGCATTTTCACTTTTGAGGCTAGCGGTCTCCCCTTTGTGCTCTCCCTCGAGGATCATAAAGTGAGTGCGACTACCTTCCTTGGTCACCGAAACCTTTACGAACTCGGAAAGGAATACCATCTTTCCCGACGGTTCCAGCTGAACTTTCAGCCAGCCTGACGTGTCAGGTGATTTCGTGTATTTCGTCGTAACGACTGCAGGATGTACGCTGTTCGCGTTGGTGTTGGTGCGAGCCCTCGCAATTACCTGATTCATGAGTCGATGTGTCCTAAGCAAACCTCGATGTACTGCGCATCATCGGTGCGGTACCGGCCAGTGCGCCCCTCGTCATCTGTGATGCCGTGTATGAGCAGGCCGGACGGCAGAATTACGGTGTATGGCATTCCGGCCAAAACTACGTCGTCTGCATCTTTGAGCAAGAACTGCTCGTCGAATAGCGATCCAATCCCAACTTGGACTGCAGTCAATGGCGAGCGTGAATTGGCGGCGGCGACCGACGCCATAACTGGAGCAGCGATAGATGACTCGTTACGCCGTTGCGCCGACGTGGCTGAAGCGGCCTTGCTTGTGCTTGAAGAGCCACCGCCACCCCAGTCGACGGTGTCGGTAAATTGGCTGGCGATGAGAACTGCGCCGCAGGACGTCTTCATGCCTGCCAGCGCAACGCCCTTGCCATAAAACGTGGTGGTCAGCACACCTTCAATAATGGGATAGTCGCCTTTGCACTTCGGACAGTGAACCTTGTGCCCGACATAAGCGATCGGCTTACCCAAGCAAATATCGGTTTGAGATCCTTCAATCACTGTCCCGTCGTGGCTCGTCCTGTCGCCCAGGCGAATAATCTCTCCAGCCATGCATTGTCCTAAAATTTGCGCAACCTGAAATTATAATTTTGATCACGCTTTGGCGCCGCACTGTTGAGTCATCGCTCAGCGGCATTGCGTCAAAATAAAGGGGGCAGTACATTGTGGATCGCCAATGTGAATCGAAAGCTTTCCCACGGCCGACCACCCACGACAAGTAACTAATAATGCTCATCTTTCTGGATACGGAATTTACTGACTTCGTACAACCCGAGTTGATCAGCATTGGCTTGGCCGCGACAGGCGTCCTTGATTTTTATGCCGAGCGGAATGACTACCCGCGCGAGCGCTGCACGCCGTTCGTTATCAACGAAGTGATTCCTTTGCTGGGGCGAGTTCCGAATGCTGCATGCGATGCATCTGAACTGACCACCCGCTTGCGGATCTGGTTCGACCAGCTGCCGGAGTCTGCGAGCATTCTTTATGATTTTGAGACTGATTGGGAGCTTCTGTGTAACGCGTGCGGCGGTGAACTACCCGCTAAGGTTGGAGCACACCAGCTGGTTGATCAGAAGACCTTTCGACACTCGGCGTATAAGCTGGGAGAGGTACTGACCTATAAGGAAGCATGGCCACCACATCACGCGCTGGCTGATGCGCAGGCGCTTCGAGAGGGCTATTTGAGATGGAAACTAGCTTCTGAAGGCCGGCAATGGAATTCCCGCATGTAGTTCATGGAGCGGACGGGTATCTGAATTTTCGAGTCAGCGAGTCCCGAAGTCTCGGCAAGCTTATGACATCACCGTTTCTTACGACATCGGCTGCGGGACGCAAGTGTTCTGGGTGCACTTTAAAGTATCGAATAGCGCAGTTCATTAACACCTGCGATTCAACGGGAAAGCGAGACTGAATCACCATCGCGGCTACCCTGAACACGTTCGCCTCGCGTCCACCGTTTGCGTCGAGAGAAGTTCCTTCGGACCGTGCTACTTCCACACACCGATTAAGTATAAAGTCTTCAAGTTCACGTGGGTCCACCGTACCTCCATCATCTTGACTTTGCCCTCATGTTAATCGATTTCGGAACAACGCAGCTCTGCATTAAATACCGCACTTTAGTCCGGTCACCTCATTTGCATCGTTTCCTTAAATGCACCCAAATTCCATCTGTAGGATGCCAGTTTGTACGCGGGTCAATTTGACCCGTATGAAATGTGCGCGGGTTCCTTTACATTAGTCTGCAACTCTTACAAATGAAAGTCCTTGTTTTCATTGATGTTCATCAAATTAACATGGGTCATTTTGCATGCAAAATGACCCATGTTAATTTGCAGCGAAAACTGACCCACTTTGCCGCATAAATTGCAAACGAATCTGACCCACGTATAAGACACAATCCTGCTCTCGACATTGAGCGGGGA
>Ga0055531_10001069_pt1 | contig 21511 bp, 21 predicted proteins | sample AraplaCvi_mCL_r2_FD_55008 | JGI IMG/M metagenome (GOLD analysis project Ga0055531, IMG submission 55008) | Arabidopsis root microbial communities from North Carolina, USA - plate scrape MF_Cvi_mCL_r2 | ecosystem: Host-associated > Plants > Roots > Endosphere | place: USA: North Carolina...
CGATCCAGCATAAGATCATCATTGCGAGCATCGCGATTTTCGGCCTGGCGGGCGGCGCCACAGGCGTCGGCATCTGGTCCGCGTCCGTCCTCTCCGCCAACAGCGCCGATGTTGCCCAGTCGGCGCAAATTCTGCGCAACCACATGCAGGCCGACATGATGCATGACGCGCTGCGCGCGGACGTGCTGGCATCATTGCTGGCATCCAATCCGGCTGCAGGCGTCACCGTCGATGCCGTAAAGGCGGACCTGGCCGAGCACGTGGCGTCTTTCCGCGAAATGATCGACGCCAACAAGGCTCTTGCCACCGATGAAAAGACAAAAAAGGTCCTTGCCGGCGTCGAACGTCCGCTTTTGACCTATATCGAAAGCGCCACGAAGCTGGTGGATCTTGCGAGCGAGGATCCTTCGGCGGCATTGAAGGGTTTGCCCGACTTCATGGGGCAGTTCTCCGTGCTGGAAACGGCCATGGAACAGGCCGGGGATCAGATCACGCAGACCTCCGAGGATATTTTCCAACGGAGTGCCGATATAAAGGCATCGGTCGACATCGTTCTGAAAGCACTTCTCGCCGCCGCCGCGATATTCGCCACCGGCCTCTATTTCCTGACCCGCAGGACTGTCAGCAAACCGATCCTGGCTCTTTCCAACGATATGCAGCGGCTCGCCGAAGGTGACACAGCCATCGCCTGCAACGGCATCGGCCGCGCCGACGAAATCGGGACGATGGCATCGGCCGTCGAGGTCTTTCGCCAGGCGGCCATTGCCAACAGGCTACTCGAGCAGGACGCCGAGGAAGCCCGATTGCAGGGCGAAGCGGAGCGGGTCATGGCCCGAAAGCAAGCCGACGACGATGCCGCCGAACGTCTGCGGGCCGCGACGGCCGGCCTCGCCGCGGGTCTGAAGAGACTGGCATCCGGCGACCTCGCCTTCCAGATCGAAGAGCCCTTCGCCGCCGATTTCGAGGGCCTCCGGCATGATTTCAACATGTCGATCAGGCAACTCGACCGGACGCTCAGCGCCATCAGGGACGCCATTACCGCGATCGACGAAGGCACACGCGAAATCGCATCAGGGGCGGGTGATCTGTCGAAACGGACCGAACAACAGGCCGCCTCTCTCGAAGAAACCGCCGCAGCGCTCGATCAGATCACCGCCAATGTCTCGAATTCAAGCAAGCGGACCGACGAGGCGCGCGCGGAGGCGACTAATGCAAATCGAAACGCCGCGAAATCCGCCGAGGTTGTCTCGCATGCCGAAGAGGCCATGCGCCGCATCGAAGCCTCCTCCGAGCATATCTCGAGCATTATCGGCGTCATCGACGAGATCGCGTTCCAGACCAACCTGCTGGCGCTGAACGCCGGCGTCGAAGCGGCGCGCGCCGGAGAGGCGGGCAAGGGATTTGCAGTGGTGGCCCAGGAGGTCCGCGAACTCGCCCAACGATCGGCTCAGGCGGCAAAGGAAATCAAGGGCCACATCCAGAAATCGTCGGCGGAAGTGGAAGGCGGCGTCAAACTGGTTCTCGACACCAGCCAGGTGCTTAAGGCGATCAGCGAACAGATCGCCCGCATCAACCAGCACATGGATGCAATCGCCGTGTCGGCAAGAGAGCAGTCCACCGGCCTTGCCGAGGTCAACACCGCCGTGAATGCCATGGATCAGGTGACCCAGCAGAACGCGGCGATGGTGGAGCAATCCACCGCCGCATCCGCCCATCTAGCCGAGGANGCCGCCAAGCTTCGCGAACTCGTCTCCCGGTTCAACCTCCTCGATGCGGCGGCAACGCAACCACATGCAGGACGGCGTGGCGGGCAGCTGGCTGCCTGACGGCGATCTGCCCGCGGTTCCGTCGCCGCATCATATGCTCTGACAGCACCGATTTCCCGGCAAGGTTCGACTGGGCTCTCCTTTTGCCGGATCCGGAAGAAGCTTGCAGGACAGCGAACATCGTGTTGGGGCGGAAAGGATTACGTCGCATTCGGCGCCACCACGCTGGAGCACAAGCATCTGCAGATGCTTGTGCTGGATCGATCAAGCAGCCTTAACGGGCAGGTTCTCCACCCTGTAGGCGATGAGGTCTTCGATCGTGATCAGATGAAGGCCGTGGCGTTCGGCAAACACCTCGAGCTCTGGCAAACGCGCCATGGTCCCGTCATCGTTGGCCACTTCGCAGATGACACCTGAGGGGAAAAGACCGGCGAGCCTGGCAAGATCAACCGCCGCCTCGGTGTGCCCGGGGCGCGACAGAACACCATTGGGATGGGCGCGCAGCGGGAAGATGTGCCCGGGCCGGGCAAAATCATCCGGTCTGGAGCCGTCTCTCACGAGAGCGCGAACCGTCGCGGCCCGATCTGCGGCCGAAATTCCCGTCGTCGTTTCCAGAATGGAATCGACCGACACGGTGAAGGCCGTCTTGAGCACCTCGGTGTTTCGCGGCACCATCAGTGGAATGTCGAGCTTATCAAGCCGTTCGCCCTCCATGGCCACGCAGATGAGGCCGCGGGCGTAATTCATCATGAAGGCGATCGCCTGCGGGGTGATCGCCTCGGATGCGATGACGAGGTCGCCCTCGTTTTCACGATCGCGGTCGTCGACGACGACAACGATCTCGCCACGCCCGATCGCGGCTATCGCATCTTCGATCCTGGATATTGCCATTTCTCTGCCTTTCAAGGGTTAGCCGCGTGCGCGGCATACATGGCCTGTCAAAAGCCACCATTTTCCCTTGGGCGAACAAGCATATCGAACGCCGCTTGCCGAGCGGCGTCCTCTGCGTTGCTCTCTTCCATCCGGACTGTGACCGTCGGCTCCGGCATCTCACCGGATCTGCTGACCCTTCGCTTTCACGAAGGCGCTCGCGGGCTCCGAGTTGCCTCGATACCGCCGGTGGGGAATTACACCCCGCCCTGAGAACATTACTTAGATAGATGACGAAGGCCTTGTTCCGCAAGAGGTTGGACGCAGATCTTGCCCCCGGCAACCGCATCGCTGGGGTCAAAGCACCGTCGCCTATTGTCGAACAAAGCTAGGACATGATCAGGCCGCCATCGACATTGATGGTCTGTCCGGTGATATAGGCGGCATCATCGCTGGCGAGGAAAGTGACGAGGCCCGCGACATCCTCACCCGATCCGGCCCGCTTCATCGGAATGCCATCGACCCACTCTTTCATCAGTTCGCCTGGGCCGTAATTGCCGAGCAGCTTGCCCCATGCCTGGTCGTTATAGGCCCACATGTCCGTTTCGATGATGCCCGGGCAGAAGGCGTTGACGGTAATGCCATCGGTCGCGACTTCCTTGGCCAGGCTCTGGGTAATGCCGACGACGCCCATCTTGGAGGCGGCGTAGTGTGGCGTATAGATGAAGCCGTCGCGCGCCTGGCCGGAGGCGGTATTGATGATACGGCCGCCGCGACCATGCTTGCGCATGCGGGCGATCGCTTCCTGGGCGCAGAGGAACACGCCCTTGGTGTTGACCGCCATGACCTTGTCCCACTCCCCTTCCGTCATATCCTCGATGCGGGCAATGGTGATGACGCCGGCATTCTGGATGGAGACGTCGACAGTGCCGAAAGCCTGTTCGGCCGCGTCATAAAGGGCCTTGACGCTGGCTTTGTCGGTAACGTCGCCGACAAAGCCCGCAGCTTTGCCGCCTTCGGCCCTGATCTGTCCGGCGACGTCGTGCACGCTCTCTTCATTGGCGGAGACCATCAGGTTGGCACCCTCGCGCGCGAACCGTCTGGCGATTGCGGCGCCGATGCCCCGGCTTGCGCCCGTAATGACGACCGTCTTGTTTATGAAGCGTTGCATTCTCTTTTCCTTTCACGGCGCTGGCGGATGCGGCGCCGATGCGACCCGACCATCCGCTCGAAGTTCAGACTGCTGCGGAAATGATGCCGGCGAATTCCGACGCCTTCAGCGACGCGCCTCCCACGAGGGCTCCCTCGACNTTGGGGACCTCGAAGATCGCCGCCGCGTTCGAGGCCTTGACCGAACCGCCGTAGAGGATCCTGACATGGCGACCATCGTAGCCCATCCGCCCTTCGAGCACCTGCCGGATCGCCGCATGGGTCTCCTCGATCTGCTCGATCGTCGGAACCAATCCGGTGCCGATAGCCCAGACGGGCTCGTAGGCAATGGTCGTGTTTGAACTGGTTGCGCCCTCCGGGACCGATCCTTCGAGCTGGGCGCGGACGACGTCGATCGCCCTACCGTACTCGCGCTCCTCGCGCGTTTCACCGAGGCAGATGATNCTCGTCAGCCCGGCCTTGTGGGCCGCCGTGGCCTTGGCTGCAACCGCTGCATCGGCCTCACGGTAGGCGGAGCGCCGTTCGGAATGTCCCAGGATGACGAAATGCGCACCGATTTCGGCGAGCATGTCGGCGGACACATCACCGGTATAGGCGCCCGTGGACTGCGCATGGCAATCCTGTGCGCCGACGAGAATGGCCGAACCCCTGGATTCGGCCACGGCCTTTTCGATCAGCGTGAAGGGCGGGCAGACGACGATATCGCACGCCGCCGTGCCCGTTAGCCCCTTCAGCGCCGCGATCTCTGCCAGGGAGGAGGCGAGACCGTTCATTTTCCAGTTCCCTGCGATCAGCTTGCGCATGACATCACCAGCAGCAGAAGCCGCCGTCGACGAGCAGGTCGACGCCCGTCACGAAGCTCGCGGCGTCCGAAAGCAGAAACACGGCGGGGCCTACCATCTCATTGACGTTCGCCATGCGCTGCATCGGGGTCTGTTCTTCGAAAAGCTTGGTCTGATGGACCATTTCCGGACGCGTGTTCATCGGCGTCGCAGTGTAGCCGGGAGAGATGGTATTCACGCGGACGCCGCGGTCGACCCACTCCATCGCCATCGACTTCGACATATGGATCACGCCCGCCTTGGACGCGTTGTAGTGAGCCTGGCTCAGGCCTCGATTGACGATAACGCCCGACATGGATGCGATATTGACGATCGAGCCGCGTCCGTTCTTCAACATGGCGCGGGCTTCTGCCTGGCAGGAAAGGAAGACCCCCTTCAGATTGATGTCCATCAGCGTCTGATACTGGTCCTCCTCCATATCCTCCGCCGGGTTCGCGTTGGCGATGCCGGCCGCATTGACGGCAAGGGTCAGCGGGCCGAGCTCGGCCTCGGTGCGGGCCACGGCGTCTGCCAGGGAGGATTTGCTCGTGACGTCGGCCGCGATCCGGATCGAGCGTTGGCCGGCGGCCTCGATATGCTTTGCGGTGTTGGCGAGCCCGTCGTCCGTGCGGCGATCGAGCAGCGCGACGCTGGCGCCGCATTGGGCGAGACCGATGGCGATACGCTGGCCAATCCCGCTTCCGGCTCCGGTGACGATGGCGACTTGGCCGCTGAGATCGAAAAGCTTCGGGGCGTTCAGAGTGATGTCGGACATCGCTCTCTTCCTTTCCATAGTTGTTTAGATTGTCGCCAGCTCCATGACGGAGACGTCGTTGGCCTCGTCACGGTTGAGGATGCCCGCCTGCTTCCCTTGAGCCAGAACCAGAATTCGGTTTGACACTCCGAGAACCTCTTCGAGATCGGAGCTGACGACGATGACGGCCACGCCCTGCTTGGCGAGATTGACGATGATGTCGTAGATGCCGGCCCTCGCGCCGACGTCGATGCCGCGCGTCGGCTCGTCCAGCACCACGACCTTCGGATCGCGCATCAACCACTTGGCGATGACCACCTTCTGCTGGTTGCCGCCGGAGAGGTCGGAGGCGAGCTGCTCAGGACGACCCTTCACGCCGAATTTGGCGACCGCCTTCTGCGCGAACGAGCGCTTGACGCTCGGGGAAATCCACCCCCCTCCGAGCTTGTCGAGATTGGCATAGACGATGTTGTCGCCGATGCGGTGGTCGACGACCAGTCCCTGGTCCTTGCGGTCCTCGGGGACCATGACGATACCCCGGGCGATCGCATCGGCCGGGTCGCGAAGCTTGAGCTCCCTGCCTTCGAGCTTGACCGAACCGGCGCTGATCTGATCCGCTCCCGTNATGGCGCGCACGAGTTCCGTTCGGCCGGCNCCGACCAGNCCGGCTATTCCGAGAATCTCGCCGGCCTTCACGTCGAANGTGACGTCGCGGAACGAATTGGCTGGAGAGCTCAGTCCGCANACTTCCAGCACCGGCCGATCCGTGGGAACGGGCAGTGCCGGAAACATGCGCTCGAGCGAGCGTCCGACCATGCTTTCGACGATCGTCCGCACCGGCGTCGCGCTGTCGGCGAATTCCTGGACGCGTTCGCCGTCGCGCAGCACGACGATGCGGTCGGTGATCTTTTTGATCTCCTCCATGCGGTGGGAAATGTAGATGATGCCGACGCCCTCGGACCGCAGCTTGCGGACTTGCTCGAACAAAGCCTCCGTCTCCGCGCCGCCAAGGGCCGCGGTCGGCTCGTCGAGGATCAGAAGCTTCGCATCGAGAGCCAAGGCCTTGGCGATCTCGATGAGCTGCTGGTTGGCGGTCGACAGGCCCTCGACCTTGCGGGAAGCGGGAATGTGCAGGTTGAGGCGGGCGAGCTGCTCCTGAGCGCGGCGGACCATCTGCGCACGATCCAAGACACCGTTTCTCACGGGCCAGCGTCCGATGAAGACGTTTTCTGCGATGGAGAGCTGCGGCAGGAGCTGCAGTTCCTGGTGGATCAGGACCACGCCCTTGTCGATAGCCTCCCTCGGAGAGGCTGGGGCATAAGGCTGTCCCAGCCATGTCATCGATCCCTCGGAAGGCGTGCGTGACCCGGCGATGATGCCGGAGAGCGTCGACTTGCCCGCACCGTTCTCACCCAGAAGTGCGACCACTTCGCCCGGATAGACGTCCAGGCTGACATCCTTGACAACCTGAAGCGGCCCATACCACTTCGATATGCCCCTCAGGGAAAGAACCGGATCCGTCACGGCACGCCTCCTCAAGACCTTGACGTTATTATGGATGGTTGGCGATGAAGCCCGCCACGTTTTCCTTGGTCGTCAGCGTCGCGTCCATGAGCTGCACCGCCGGCACCTTCTCGCCGGCGACGAGCTTCGCAGCGTTGGCGACCGCGTCCCGGCCCATCTTCTGCGTCTGCTGCGTGGCAGTCACATCGAACACGCCCTTGCTGAGCGCTTCGAGAGCCGCGGTATCGCCGTCGAAGCCGCCGACAACGATCTTCTGCGAGGGATTGGCGACCTTGATGGCCTGTGCAGCGCCAAGCGCGAGTGCGTCTGCCTGGGCGAAGACGATCGACACGTCCGGGTTCGCCTGCAGCATGTTCTGCATGATCTGGAAGCCTTCGTCCTGGCTCCAGATGTTGGAATACTGCTCGGCGACGACCTTCACGCCCGGATTGGCCTTGATGGATTCACCGCAGCCTTTGGAGCGGTCGACCTCGGGCGTCGTGCCCTTCTGGCCGTGAATGATGACCATCTTGCCCTTGCCCCCGGCCTGCTTCAGGATGTAGTCGCAGACGCTCTTTGCAGACGCGACGGAATCCGTTGCGAGGAAGGTGTCGCCTGGTGCGCCTTCGGCGTTGCGGTCGACGTTCACGACCGGAATACCGGCGTTCTTCGCAAGCTTGACCGGAACGGTCGCAGCGGCCGCGCCGGCGGGAATGTAGATCAGGGCGTCGATTTTCTGCGTGAGAAGGTCCTGGATCTGGTTGACCTGCGTCGGACCGTCGCCCTTGGCATCGACCGTCACGACTTCGATGCCGCGCTTCTTGGCTTCGGCTTCGACCGACTGCTTGATCTGGTTGAAGAAGTTGGCCTGAAGGTTCGCGACGGCCAGGCCGAGCTTTTTCAGTTCCGCGGCGTGGACCGGTCCAAGGGTGAGACCGAGCAGAGCAGCGGACGCGAGCATGATGCGCGCAATTTTCATCGTAGTTCCTCCGTTGTTAGATGAAACCCTCGAGCAGGTCCTCCCCTCGGGGTATAGATCCGCTCCGAGAATTCGGGGCGGAATTCCTGGAGGTCCGCCAAGCAGCGGACCCGATCCTCAGATGCGACGCCGACGGATGGTCTCCGCACCTACCGCAAGAACGATGACGATGCCGATGATCACCTGCTGCAGGAACGGCGAGACGTTAAGCAGGTTGAGACCGTTGCGCAGGACACCGATGATCAGGACGCCGATGAGCGTTCCCCCGATGCCGCCCGCGCCTCCGGAGAGCGAGGTGCCGCCGATCACGACAGCGGCGATGGTGTCGAGCTCATAGCCAAAGCCGCTGGACGGCTGCACGGAGTCGAGACGGGCGGCCAGCACTATCCCGGCAAGCCCCGCAAGCACGGCGCTGACGACATAGACGCCGATCGTCACCAGCCGGGCGTTGATGCCGGCGAGACGAGCGACTTCAGGATTGCCGCCCACCGCGTAGAGCATCCGGCCTTCGGAACGGAAGTGCAGGAACAGCCAGGCCACGAGGACGACGACCAGCATGAGGAAGACGGTGGCCGTCAGGATGCCGAAATGCCGGTCGATCGCCAGCATCATGAACCAGTCCGGGAAGCCGACGATCTGCTGGCCGTCGGTGATCATGTTCGCCACGCCGCGCGCTGCGGACATCATGGCGAGAGTGGCGATGAACGCCGGCACCCTGAACTGCGTCACGAGTATCCCGACGATCAGGCCCGACATAGCCGCAGCGACCAGCCCGAACACGATGCCGACGGCCAGCGGAAGGCCGGCCACGTTTGCGCTCCAGCCCATGACCATCATGGCGAGCGCAAGCACCGAGCCGACCGACAGATCGATGCCGCCGATCAGAATGACGAAGGTCATCCCGACCGCCATGATGCCGAGAACGGTGATCTGGTCGAGAATGTTCAGCCCGTTTCGAACGGAAAGAAACGCGTCCGTGCTGAAGCTCAGAAAGACGCAGAGGGCGAGCAGGCCCACGAGCGGACCGGTGGCGCCCTTGAGCTTGCCGAGCCAACGGCCGGACGAAAGTTTCTGTTCCTTGATGTCGAGCGCCACCATCTTTCCTCCCAAGGCTAGGTCGGTAGCCAATAGCTGTTCAATTAAGAATATTTATGCATACATGCTGGAAAATTCATTAACAAGTTGCCACACGGGTGTCAACAGGATTTGAACCCTCCTCACTCAGCTTATCTTGTCCGCGGGGGCTTGACTGAAAGCCAATTTGTGCAAAAATATTGATATATGAATAAATATTCGCGAGAAAATCCATGGATATCAAAGAACTCGAGCGTCTCGCTCGCGAGATCCGACTGCGTGATCTTCAGGCCGTTTTCGAAGCGGGCGCCGGACACATCGGCGGCGAGATGTCGGTTATCGACATCCTGACGGCCCTTTACTTCCGTGTATTGAGGGTCTGGCCGGACCAGCCCAAGAACCCGGAACGAGACAGGTTCGTGCTTTCCAAGGGACATACGGCCTGTGCGCTCTACGTCACCCTGGCAAAGCGCGGCTTCATCCCCGAGGATGAAATTTCGACCTTCCTGAAGCCGCATTCCAGATTGAACGGCCACCCGAACTGCAACAAGGTTCCGGGCGTCGAAACCAATACGGGACCGCTTGGCCACGGCCTGCCGGTCTCGGTCGGCATGGCGAAGGCCGCCAAGCTCTCCGGCGCCAAGTATCATACATACGTCGTGACGGGGGACGGGGAGATGCAGGAAGGCTCGAACTGGGAAGCCATCATGGCGGCCGCGCAGTTTAAGCTGGACAACCTCACCCTGGTCATCGACCATAACAGGTTCCAGCAGGGCGCCTCTCTTTCCGACACCAATGATCTCGCTCCTCTCCGTCCGAAGCTCGAGGCTTTCGACTGGGAAGTCACCGAGATCAACGGAAACGATATGAGCGAGGTCGTTTCGGCTCTCGAACATCGCGGCTCACGGCCGCATTGCATCGTGGCCCACACCAACAAGGGCCACGGAATTTCGTTCATGCAGGACCGTGTCGACTGGCACCACAAGGTTCCGAGCAAGGAACAGTACGAAACCGCTATTGCAGAACTGTCGGAGGCACTGTGATGAACGCGCCTGCAAGCACACCCAAGCTCTACGATTGCCGCGACGCGTTCGCCGCGACGATCGAGCGCCTGGCAGCCGAGAACGAAACGATCGTCGCGGTCTGCAACGACTCCGTAGGCTCCTCGAAGCTCGGCGGATTCAAGTCGAAGTTTCCCGAGCGTCTCGTCAATGTCGGCATCGCGGAACAGAACATGATCGGCGTTGGAGCAGGCCTGGCCAACGGCGGGCGCCTGCCATACGTCTGTGGCGCCTCTCCGTTCCTGACGGGACGGTCGCTCGAACAGATCAAGGCCGACATCTCCTACTCCAATGCCAACGTCAAGCTGGTCGGCATTTCTTCCGGCATGGCCTATGGCGAACTCGGCCCTACCCATCATTCGATCGAGGATTTCGCCTGGACGCGCGTCCTGCCCAATCTTCCGGTGATCGCGCCTTGCGACAGGATCGAAACCGCCGCGGCCGTCGAATGGGCAGCCGCCTATAACGGTCCGTGTTTCCTCCGCCTTTCGCGCGTGGGCGTGCCCGACCTTCTTCCGGAAGGTCACAAGTTCGAGCTTGGCAAGGCAAACCTCCTGCGCGAAGGTTCCGACGTCACGCTCATCGCCAACGGAACTCTGACCCATCGCATGGTAACGGCTGCGGAACTTCTCGCGGAACGCGGCATCAGCGCCAGAGTACTCAACCTCGCGACGGTTCGCCCGATCGACGAGGACGCCATCATCGCCGCGGCCCTGGAAACCGGCGCGATCGTCACGGCCGAAGAGCATTCGATCTTTGGCGGGCTCGGCTCGGCGGTCGCCGAAGTGGTTGTCGACAACGCTCCCGTCCCGATGAAGCGTCTCGGCGTTCCCGGCATCTACGCTCCGACCGGATCGGCGGAGTTCCTGCTCGACGAGTTCGGCATGGCGCCGTCGGCAATCGCCGACGCGGCGCAATCGCTGATCAAGCGCAAATAGACCGGTGGCGCGTAATCAAGCCGGGGCGCACTCCGCCGCCCCGCCCCTATGATCTGGGAGGATCCGATGCGGGCTATTCTGGCGATCGACCAGGGCACGACCAATTCCAAGGCGGTTCTCGTGGGCGAGAAGGGAGATGTCGTCGCCAGAGGCTCGGCGCCGGTCGGCATCTCCTATCCGAAGCCCGGTTGGGTCGAACAGGATCCGCGCCGGCTCTACGCTTCCGTGTGCGAGGCAATCGACGCCTGCTTGAAAGCCGCGCCCGATGTGACCATCGAAGCCGTGGCGATTTCCAATCAGCGCGAATCGGTCACCGCCTGGGACGCCGAAACGGGAGAGGCGCTGGGCCCGGTGCTGAGTTGGCAGTGCCGACGGACGGCGCCGGATTGCGAGCGTCTGCGTGCCGAAGGCCGCCTCGAGCGCGTGCAGGCGCTCACCGGCCTCCCGTTGGACCCGATGTTCCCCGGCTCCAAATTCCGATGGCTGCTCGACCGCGTGCCGAAAGGCCGACCGGTCCGGCTTGGAACGATCGACAGTTGGCTCGTGCACTGCCTGACCGGCGGAAAGCGGCACGTCTGCGACGCCTCGAACGCCGCCAGAAGCCAGTTGTTCGACCTCCAGGAGCAGAGATGGAGTGAGGAACTCGGAGAGATTTTCGGCGTCGATACCGCACTTCTCCCGAAGGTGCTCGACAGCTCTGCCGATTTCGGCGCGACACGGGGACTTCCGGGCGTACCGGACGGCACACCTATCCGGGCCGCGATCGGTGACAGCCATGCCGCCCTGTTCGGTCACGGAGCGTTCAAACCGGGCGACGGCAAGGTAACCTTCGGCACGGGCTCCTCGGTGATGTCGACGCTTCCCCGGTTCATCGCGCCGCGCAACGGTGTCACGACCACTGTCGCATGGCGTCTGAACGGAAAGCCGACATTCGCTTTCGAAGGCAACATTCTCGTTTCCGCCGCAAGCCTCCCGTGGATGGCGGACATTCTCGGACTGCCCGATGTGGCAGCGCTTGTCGAGCTGGCGGCGACCGCCGAACCCGGAGGACCAGGCTTCGTGCCCGCCTTCGTCGGGCTGGGCGCGCCGTACTGGAACTCCGACGCACGCGCCCTGTTCTCGCAGATCAATTTCAGTACCACGCGGGCGCAGATGGCGCGCTCCGTGACGGATTCGATCGCCTTCCAGGTCCATGACGTGATCGCGGCCATGCGGGCACAGAGTGGCGGCGAGCTCGGCGCCCTCTATGTCGACGGCGGCCCCAGCCAGAACCGCTTCCTGATGCAGTGCGTGTCGAATCTTGTCGAGCACGAGGTCATCCAGTGCGAGGCGCCCGAAGCATCGGCGCTGGGTGCCGCATATCTGGCAGGCCTATCGCTCGGCCTGTGGCGGGATATCGACGTCATCGCGGAACTGCCCAGAAGTACACAGATCATCGCCCCCGAACCTGTGGACCGCACAACGCTTCTGAATAGCTGGAATGATGCGTTGGAGCGCTCGACGTTGTGCCAAACACCGGCTAAAGGTGAATAAAAATTCACACCGGAACCTACGATGTCTCGTCTGAACGAACTCCGACTTATTTCACGGGTTGCCCAGATGTATCATATCGAGGGCAAGCGCCAGGCGGATATCGCCCAGCATCTCAGGTTGTCTCAGGCAACCGTTTCCCGGATGTTGAAGCGCGCCGAGGTCGAGGACATCGTCCGCACGAGCGTCATTCCCCCCGTAGGGACCTATAGCGAGCTCGAAGGCGCGCTTCGCGGAAAATACGGCCTGCCGGAAGCCATCGTCGTGGAATGCACCGAAGATCGCGACGGAGCGATCATGGCCCGCATCGGTGAGGCTGCGGCCCATTTGCTCGAGGTCACGCTCGCGCCCGGCGAGATCATCGGGGTTTCGAGCTGGAGCCAGACCATCTTCAAGATGGTGGAGAACATCCATCCGCAGAAGAGCGCCCAGGCCAAGTATGTCGTGCAGACGCTCGGCGGCATGGGGGACCCGTCTGTGCAGACCCATGCAACGCAGCTGACCACTCGACTGGCGCGGCTTACCGGTGCGGAACCGAAGCTGCTTCCCGTACAGGGCGTGACATCGTCGCGGGAAGCCAAACTGCTGATGCAGACCGATCCGTTTGTCCGCGAGACCTTGGACCTGTTTGGCAGCATCTCGCTTGCGATCGTCGGGATCGGCGCCGTCGAGCCGTCCGAACTGCTGGCGAGATCGGGGAACATCTTCGTCGCGGGAACTCGCCGACCTCGCCGAGGCCGGCGCTGTCGGAGACATCTCGCTGAGGTTCTTCGATAAAAACGGGAAGCCAGTGAAGACACCGCTGGACGAGCGCGTCATCGGCCTCCCTCTTGAGGATCTCGCACGTGTCGACAGGGTGATCGCGCTGGCAGGTGGCGCAAAGAAAACGGATGCGATCGCAGGCGCGTTGAGAGTTGGCGTCATCGACACGCTGGTGACCGACAAGTTCACCGCCCAACGCCTGATCGACTAGCCCGGGCAGCCGAGCCGGCTGCTGCCGAGCCTCGCGCTCCGCCGTGCCGCAAATCAGCTGTAAAATGGCACAGCAATGAGCNACGCGACGGGCAATTCAATCCTCGATCGTATCCCTGCCCTCCGCCTTGAGGCGTGCGAGACCGTCCTTCATGGCCTTGAGCTGTTCCTCCGTGTGGCCCTGCCAGTCGGTGAGTTCGCCGACGATGCGCAGCGGATCGCGGGAGCGATAAGACTTCGTTGGATTGCCGGGGAACTTCTTGTCGGTGAGGTTCGGGTCGTCGACATACGGCCCTGTCGGCTCGACGATATAAATCCTCTGGCGACCTTCGCCCGCCGCAAGCTCTGCCCCCCAGGTGGCAGCCTCTACCGTTGCGCTAAAATAGACCCATGACAGCGCTCTTGCCGTATGGTTGGACATGTAGCCGACGCTGATGAAATCGCCCGGCTTCAGGTCCGCCCGGGTGCCATGGTAGAACAGGTCCGAGGTAATGGGGCCTTGGTTTTCAGTCATGAATGGTCCTTCTTGGAAAGAGCTAGTCCATCGAGCGGAAAGACTCGAAAATAAGGGCCCTTAGCCACCGATGAACAGGATCCGCATCCATGCGTGGATGCCAGGCCTGCACGACGCCAAACCCCGATACCGCGACTGGCAGCTCGAAGGTATCGATTTCCGTGACTGCGCCGGACCTGCAATAAGATCTCGGAACGGAACCGATCAAATCCGATGCTGCCGCAACCGCGATCACGGCAGGGAAGCTTGGCACGATCAGTCTCACATCACGGGCATGGCCAATCCCGGCGAGCGCCCTGTCGATCGGACCAAAAAAATCCGCATGAGGCGAAAAGACGACGTGGCTCCAGGCGACATAGGATGCAACCGTGATCGGATCCGCTTCAAAGATGGGATGCCCGACCCTTGCGATCCCGACATATCGGTCTTCAAAGAGTGTTTGACAACGCAGTTCCCCGCTCTCCGACGGGAGGACACCGATGTCCAGGTCTATGGCCGCTTCTCTCAAAGACTGGACGTCCTTGTCCGATCGCGGCGCAAAGCGGAGCCTTATGCCGGGTGCCGTGTTCGCGACAGCGGCGCTCAGGCGTGCCGCATAGAGGAGAACGAATGCCTCATTCGCCCGGATCGTGAAGTCGCGCCGTGCGTCCCGAATATTCACGGTCGCTGGCGGACTGAGACCGTTTTCACCGCTTCCTGTAGGAAGCGCACCTCCTCGGCGATCGCCAGGGCATGCGGCGTCGCGACCATGCCGCGTCCCGCCGGCACAAGGATCGGATCGCCAACCGCGGCTCTCAACCGTGACAGCGTTCGGCTCATGGCNGACGTGCTGAGGCCAAGCCGGCGAGCGGCTNCCGTTACGCTCTGCTCCTGCAGCAAGGCATCGAGTGCAGGCAAGAGATTAAGGTCAAGATCCGACATGGNCAAATTTTACCAAAGCATGGCGTCATACGCAACCATNTCTTTACTTTGTTGCGNCTGGCGCCCGCACTGGGGAAACTTTACCTTTCCGTCAGATTTTCACAACGACGGAGGCATCGATGTCGCTTTCCCATACCCAAACCACGTTTCATGACGGTCTGGCGCCGCCTCGACGATACCTGGCCGTCGCCGTCCTTCTGTTGGCGGTTGTGCTGGTGGTTCTCGACGGCGCGATCGCCAATGTAGCCCTGCCCTCGATCGCACTCTCGCTGCAGGCGGAGGCAGGCAGCACCGTATGGGTCGTGTCCGCCTATCAGCTGGCGGTGCTCGTCGCCATCCTTCCATGCGGCGCCCTTGGCGAAATCTATGGGGCGCGGCGGGTTTTCCTGATTGGCGTCGTGCTGTTTACCGTGGCGTCAGCGGCCTGCGCCTTTGCGGGCAACCTTCCCTTGCTGGTCCTTGCCCGTTTTGCGCAAGGGCTTGGCGCCGGCGCGATCATGGCGCTGGCGATGATGAACCTGCGTCAGGCCTTGCCGCAACATATGCTCGGACCGATCATCGGCTTCAACGCCATGGTTATCGCGATTTCCTCCGCTGCCGGGCCGGGGGTCGCGGGCGCCATCCTTTCNTTCACCACATGGCCATGGCTCTTTGCGATCAACATACCGCTCGGCGTCATCGTGCTCGCCGGGGGCGGTCTGCTGGGTGAGGTCGGGAGCNCGAAGCGGAAGCTGAACACCGGGGCGCTTCTGGCCAACACGCTGATGTTCATCCTGTTCTTCTGCGGCGCCGACCAAATGGCGACTGCACCGGTCAGGGGCGCTGTTCTCATTGCCGCCTCGCTCGCCTGCCTTCTGGTCCTGCTGCGCCTCGAACGGGACAGCGACGCGCCCCTCGTGCCGACGGATCTGTTAGCGGCCCCTGCGTTCCGGGCATCGGTCATCGCCTCGATATGCTGCTTCTGCGGCCAGATGCTGAGCTACATCGCCCTGCCCTTTTACCTCCAACGCACCTTGCACATGACGCCGGTTGTGGCTGGCCTCTACATGATGGCCTGGCCTGTCGCGACCGCCTTCATCGCGCCCGTTTCGGGCCGTCTGGCAAACCGCGTCAAGACGGCATGGCTCTGCGCTTTCGGCGGTGCGCTGCTGGCCCTTGGACTTCTGGTAGCAGGCCTTGCGCCGGTCGATCCCAGAGGTATCGCATTCCTCGTCGGCACCGCGATCTCCGGTCTCGGCTTCGGACTGTTCCAGACACCGAACAACCGAATTCTCCTCTTGTCAGCACCCAAGGAAAGAAATGGTGCGGCGGGCGCCATGCAGGGGACCGCCCGGCTTCTCGGCCAAACCCTGGGCGGGATCTCCGCGTCCGTGATTTTCGCAACATTGCCGTTGTCAACGGCACTTGAGCTCGCGGTTTTTATTGCAGCCGGTTGCGCGGCGGCAGCCGGCCTGGTTAGCCTGAGCCGGGCGCGCCATGAAGTGGCGGGACAGCCTGGAGCGGCCTGAAAAAGATCGGGACCGCTCTGCGGTTAACAAAGCCTTCCATCCGGTGACTGCGGCCATGTCAACACACGGCCGCAGTCCACCGGCACCTCGTCAATCGATCTGCACCGGTCTGCCCGTCTGCCAGCTCGCGGTAGCAGCCTCCGCCAGCTTCTGAGCCTGAAGCCCATCCGATCCATCAGGCCTCGGCGAGCGATTGCCGCTGTCGACTGCGTCGATGAAGGCACTGATTTCGTTGGCGTAGGCCTGCGCATAGCGTTCGAGGAAGAAATATTGAACCGGATCGCCGCTGACGCCGTTCGCGTTGGAAAGCTCGACGCTGGTGGCATGGATATTCTTTGCCGCAAGCATGCCGGCAGCTCCATGGACCTCGATGCGCTGGTCATAACCGTATGTCGCCCGGCGCGAATTGGTGATCACTGCAATGCGCCCGGAAGCCGTCTGCATCTGCACGGCGGCGGTATCCACATCACCCTCCGCACCGATCGCCTTATCGACGAGCGACGATCCAAGTGCGTTTACGACGACGAATTCCTCTCCCATGAGAAAGCGGGCCATATCGAAATCGTGGATCATCATGTCGCGGAACAGGCCGCCGGAGGATTTGACATACTCCGGCCGGCGGCGGCGCGGGATCCCGGCTGGTGATCGTCACCATCTCTATTTCGCCGATATCGCCGCGACGCAACCGCGCTTCCACGCTGGCGAAGTTCGGGTCGAACCGGCGATTGAAGCCGATCATCAGCGTCGACCTGTTCCTTTCGACGACATCCAGGCAGGCATTGATGCGCTCGACTGACAGGGACACCGGCTTTTCGCACAGGATTGCCTTGCCGGCCTTCGCCGCCGCCTCGATGAGGTCGGCGTGGCTGGCGGTCGGCGTCGCGATGAGGATCGCATCGACATTCGGAGAATTGATGACGTCCTCAGCGTTCGCAACCTCGGCGCCCGTCTGCGCGGCAAGCGCCTCTGCCGATGCCTGGAAGGCATCCGCCACATAGGCGAGCTTCGCCTTCGGGTTCGCCGCGATGGTCGCGGCATGCACTTTGCCTATCCGGCCGGCACCGATCAATCCAAACCTGATCATCTCTTTTGCTCCATGATATGTAAGCGTTTGCTATCGAAGTCTTCAAACCGTGAAGGCGTCACGGAAGCGGGCAAGCGCCGTTTCGTCATCGCCCGAAGCCCAGGCCTCCATGCCGATCGTGCCGCGATACCCCATATCCTTGAGCGCACGGGCAACCGCCTTGTAGTTGATCTCGCCGGTGCCCGGCTCCATGCGACCGGGGACATCAGCCACCTGGATTTCGCCGATATATTGCANCGCGCGCCGGCACAGCTCGATCAGGTTCCCCTCGCCGATCTGGGCGTGATAGAGGTCGAGGTTGAGCTTCAACGCCGGTCGGTTCACCGACGAAACGAGCGCAAGCGTATCCTCGGCCTTCGCAAACGGCGTCCTGGGGTGATCGACCGCTTCGTTGAGGTTTTCGAGCACGAAGGTGACGCCCTCTTGCTCTCCGAGATCGGCGATGCGGTTAAGCGTGTCGCGCGCCTTCAGCCACATCGCACCTGTCACCTTGTCGGCCTTGACCACTGGCAGACCCTGGCCGTCGAGACCGGTCCCGTGCAGGTTGAGGCGCGGGCAATTGAGTTCCCTGGCAACCGGGATCGATTGCCTGGCGGTTAGCAGCAGCTCTTCTGCGCCTTCGTCGTCGGCGAGCGTGCCTGTCACATAGCCCGTCATTGACGAAAAGACCGCTCCGGATCTCGCAAGGGCAGCAATGTCATGTTTCGTCCAGTCCCAGATCTCGGCCTGAAAACCGAGCTCGGTGATACGCTTCAGCCTGTCGACAACAGGAAGCGACTTGAAAACCATCTCGGCGCAGACTGCGAGCGTGAAGGGGGATGAAGTATGCGACGGACCGTCGTTCATGACCGTATTCCATGTTTGATGATTGAGTGGATGCGGCGGCCTTTGAAAGGCGCGCCGCATCCGAGCAGCCGGGCTAGATTGTGCCGCCGAGTTCTGCGGACAATTGCTGCAGTTCCTTGCCGCCGGCCATGAGGTTCTGAAGCTCGTCCATGGCTATGTCGGCCTTGGCAAAGGTGCCGAGCGTCTGGCCGCGATTGAGGATGGTGAAGCGGTCCGCCACGGCATAGGCGTGGCGGACATTGTGGGTGATGAAAATGACGCCCAGCCCGTTCTGCCGGACCTGGTGGATATATTTCAGCACCATCGAGGTTTGCGCCACGCCGAGCGCAGAAGTCGGCTCATCGAGGATGAGGATTTTCGCGCCGAAATAGACGGCGCGCGCAATCGCAACACATTGGCGTTCGCCCCCGGAAAGCGTCCCCACCGCCTGGTTGGGGTCGCGGATGTCGATGCCGATCTTGCGCATTTCCTCACGCGTCACGTTATTGCAGTGCGTGAGGTCGAGGTGACGGAAAGGGAAAATCCCTTTGCGGGGCTCCCGGCCCATGAAGAAGTTACGGGTGATCGACATCAGCGGGATCATTGCGAGATCCTGATAGACCGTCGCGATCCCCGCATCGAGTGCGTCGCGCGGGCTGCGGAAATCGACCTGCTTGCCTTCCACCCGGAATACGCCGCCGCTCGGCCGGACGACACCGGAGAGCGTCTTGATCAGGGTGGATTTGCCCGCACCATTGTCCCCGAGGAGACACAGCACCTCTCCGGCCGACACCTGCATCGATACGCCGTTGAGAGCGATCACGGAGCCGTAGTGCTTGATGATATCGGTTACTTCGATGATCGGGGCTCGATTGTTGACATCTGGCATGATCAGCGCTCCCCGGTAACCTTGCGGCGGATAAAATTGTTGAAGAGAACAGCCAGAAGCAGCATCGAGCCGAGGAAGACCTGGAACCAGTCGGAGTCGAACTTTGTATAGGTCAGGCCGATGGAGACCGAGCCGAAGATGATTGCGCCGAAGAAGGCGCCGATCGCCGAGCCGTAACCGCCTGTCAGCAGGCACCCGCCAATGACGGCGGCGATGATCGCCTCGAATTCCTTCTGAAAGCCGCGTCGGGCGTCGGTCGAACCGGCATCGAGCACGGTGATAATGGCGACCAGAGCAGCCGCGCATGCCGTCAGGGCAAACAGGCCGGTCTTCACCCGATGAACGGGGACGCCGGAATTTCGTGCCGCGTTCGGATCGCCTCCGGCTGCGAAGATCCAATTGCCCATGCGGGTACGCAGGAGCACCCAGGTTGCAGCCAGGGCCAGGACGACGAACCACAGGACCGATACGGGAATGCCCGTGACCTTCGGCATGCCATTCGGAAATTTGTCGATCAAATCGTGATCCGCGAGCCAGACAAATGCGCCCTTGAACGCGTCGCCGGAGAAGAGCCCGAGCAGCGGGCTGTCCTTAACGCGGTCCCCGATGCCGCGAAGCTGTGTCGAACCACCCGTCGCCCATTTCAGGCCAACGAGCGTCAGGCCGCGCAGGATGAACAGAAACGCCAATGTCACGATGAAGGACGGAAGGCGCGTGTGGATGACGATCTGTCCGTTGATCGCTCCCATGAACGCCGCAAAAAGCATGGTCATGACGATGGCAACCGAAAGCGGCTGACCGAAATTCGTGAGGATGACGCCAAAGATCAGCCCGGCGAAGGCCACCATCGAGCCGATCGAGAGATCGAACTCGCCGCCGATCATCAGCAGTGCTGCCGCGATGGCAAGGATACCCAATTGCGACGCGGGCGCCATGATGGTCATCAGGCCGGAAAGGGAAAACATCGTCGAATCTGCGGTGAGAAAGAAGAAGACGATGACGAGAACGAGGCCGGCCACGGCACCAAGCTCGGGGCGCCGCATCATATGCGTCACAAAACCCACTTGTTTGACGCGCTCGTCGGCCTTCGGTGCAGCGGCGGTTTTCTGCTCAAGCGAAGCCATAACTCCTCCCACGGGTTATTATCTAAGATAGCGACGACGCTGCCGGTGGCGCGCTCTGTCGGCCAAACCCCCTCCCCCGTTCAGGGGAGGAGATTCTGGGAGAATGCCTTTCGGCAATTCCGGTCAGCGAATGCCCTTGGCGGAAAGATCCACGACCTGGGCGGCCTTTTCCTTGGTGATGAGGTTCGGGCCGGACGGAACATTGCCACCCGGGATAAGCCCGTATTTGGCGTAGTTGGCCAAAAATACGACCGGCAGGTAGCCCTGCAGGAACTGCTGCTGGTCGATCGCGAAGGCTGCCTTGCCGTCGGCCACGGCCTTCAGGAAATCGGCGGAAAGGTCGAATGTCGCAACCTTGATCTTGCCGGTCATTCCAACATCTCCGACTGCTGCCAGAGCCGGCTCGCCTGCCGTGCCGGCACCGAGCGCCATGACGGTGTCGACGGCTGAATTGGAGCTCAGCGCCGCCTTGACCTTTGCGCGGACGTCGGCGGGATCGTTGCTGACGGGCAGAACCGTGACCTTGCCGCCGAAACCGTCGGCAAATCCCTTGCAGCGCAGATCGAGCGCAACGTTGCCGACCTCCTGGTTCACGCAGAGGCCTTCCTTGCCGCCCAGATCATGCAGCTTCGCGCCTGCGGCCTTGCCGGCGGTATATTCGTCCTGGCCGACATGCAGAAGCGCTCCCAGCTGTTTGGAAACGTCGGACCCGGAATTGATCGAAATAACCGGAATGCCGGCGGCGACAGCCTTCTTGATCGACGGACCGAGCGCCGAGGCATCCGGGATGGAAACGATAAGCCCGGCAGGCTTCTGATTGACCGCCGCATCGATGAGTTGCCCCATCGACACCATGTCGAAGGTTTCCGGCGCGCGGTAATCGACGCTGATACCCATGTCTTTCGCTGCGGCAGTGACGCCGTTCTTCACGACGGACCAGAAAGGATCATTGGCTTGGCCGTGGGTGACGGCGACAATTCGAACATCAGCGGCATTGGCGATCNCCGACGAAGACAGGAGCGCGGCAGCCATGGCTGCGCAGCCGAGAAGCGATTTCAGACCGAATTTCATCTTACCCTCCCAAAACAGTCCGCACGGTTGCGAACTTTCCCATGTCACCGGTTGCAACTCCTCTTGCTACCGGTAGCAAGCTTCGCAAATCTACTTTATTGTCGGTAAAAATCAAGCGGCATTCCAAATATATATTT
>Ga0055531_10001082_pt1 | contig 21392 bp, 14 predicted proteins | sample AraplaCvi_mCL_r2_FD_55008 | JGI IMG/M metagenome (GOLD analysis project Ga0055531, IMG submission 55008) | Arabidopsis root microbial communities from North Carolina, USA - plate scrape MF_Cvi_mCL_r2 | ecosystem: Host-associated > Plants > Roots > Endosphere | place: USA: North Carolina...
TCGCCTTCGACGTTGAAGAGCAACGAGAAGTCGATGTCCCAGTTGAAGTCGTTGGACAATGTCAGCCCGGCGGACAGGGTACCGAAGAGGCCGTCGCCGTCGAGGGCCGAGTAGCCGACATTCGCGCCGACCGTTGGCATCAGCTTGAGGCCGTTTTCGAGCATATAGGTCCGATCGAGACCGAAACCGGCGCTGAGGCGCAGCTGCTCCTGGGTAAAGCCGTTTAGGCCGATGACGCTGGCGCCATCGGAGACGCTGTAGTCGTCCACGCGCTCGTTGAAGTAGGCGACACGCAGTTTTGGCGTGAGCGTCGTGGCCTCGTCGAGCATCCACTGTCCCTTCAGGCTGGTATCCGACATCCAGCGCCGGGTATCGAACGTGCCGTCATAGGTCCGGGTGTCGATATCGTTCGCAGAGCCGCCATAGAGAAGAGTGGTATCGAGGAACACGCCCCTGCCGATTTCAAACGAAGCGTAGGGGCCGGCGAGCCAGCCGTTGCCGGTCAGTTTCGCGTCCGCATCGGTCGGGTCGGTCATGCGGTCGTAGTGGAACGACAGACCGATCAGCGCCTTGTCGCCAAGCAGATAGTCGGCGCCGGTCGAAAATAGGGCGAAGCTTCCCCATTTGTCGCCGTTGTCCTCGCGGTTGTGGAACAGCAGCGTGCCGTTGACCCAGATGTTGAAGGGAGAAAGATCAGGCTCGGCGGTCTTGCCTCCTGTCTCGGCCGCATCGCGTGCCGCGCGGATCTGCGCGAGGCTGGTCGAGAAGCTCAGGTTCGCGCCCCGGGCACTGGGCGAAACGCTCGTGGTGACGGGTTCGCTTGCCGATGTCGCACGNCGGCGGTCCAGCAGACCCGGCAACTTGATCGAGGTNGACAGCAGGTTCTGGCGGCTCCTCACGAAGCCACGCGTCATGCTGTCGATCTGCTCCGCCGTCTCATCGGCGCCAACNCCGATATGATAGGTGACATTGCCGGTGTTGGAGGTCCCGATCGCGCTGGTCAGCGTGTAGCCGACTACCGCGGTGCCGTTGAAGGAAGGCTTTGGTGTGAACTTCAGGTAATAGCCGACCGGCGCAAACCCGCTCGCGGCCGCCAGTTCACCTTCGACGATTTCGGCGGTACCGGCTTGAGCCGGATTGACGAAAGCGATCCTGGCGTCGGTGAACGGTCCGCCGGTCGCTTCCCGATTGAGATAGACGTTGTTCGGCGCCGACCCGGCCGGGACCGTGACCTCCTTGTCCGCCGCGGTAATGGTCTGTTCGACCACGGTCAGGGTAAAGGTTGCCGATCCCGTCGCTCCGGCGCGATCTGTCGCGGTGATTTTGATGCTGTAGTCCCCGAGCTTGGCGTCCGCCTTCAGCGGTCCCGTCAGCGTACCGGTCGAGACATTGAAGACCACGCCGTCGGGCAAGCCGCCGCTGATCTTGTAGATCACCGGTCCGTCTGCGCCGATAACGGAAACGGACGTGGCATAGGCTTCGCCGGCCATGGCCGGCGGCAGGTTGCCGCCCGCCGGATTGAGCACCAGGACGGTCTCCGAATTGATGTCGAGCGAGTAGCTGGCGGTACCGGTGCTACCGTTGACGTCGGTCGCGGTGATGGTGAAATTGGCTGCGGCTGCCTTGCTCGGCGTGCCCGAAATGCGGCCGGTCGTTGGATCCAAAGTTAGGCCGGCCGGCAATGTGCCTGCGGTGACGGCGTACTCGTAGGGCGCGTTCCCACCGGAAGCGGTGATCGTCTGACTATAGGTTTTGCCGATCTTGCCGGCCGGCAAATCGCCACCGGCGGGGACAAAGGCGAGCGTCGGAGCCGAGACGGTAATCGTGACCACCGCCGGCGCCGAGGTGCCGGATGCATTGGTCGCCGCGTAAGCGAAGCCGTCGGGCCCGGAATAGCCGGCTGTCGGCGTGTAGGTAATCGACGTGCCCGCCGCCGTGGCGGTGCCATGGGTGGCGGCCCAGGTAACGCTGACGGATGTCGCCTCGCCTCCGCTGAGGCTCAGCGTGATCGGATTGGACGAGGAATTGGCCGCAACCGTTGCGCTCACGGCGCCGGAGACCGGCTTGGCAAGCGTATAGGTGAACCCGTTGGTCAAGGTCGCGGTGCCGCCAGCGGTCGTGATCGCGATAGTGGCTGCCCCCGCAGAGCGGGCCGGTGTCGTCGCCGTGATCGTCGTGTCATTCACCACGGTGAATGTCGCGGTCGTACCGCCGAAGGTTGCAGCCGTGGCGCCGGTAAAATTATGGCCGCTGATTGTCGTGGATGTACCGCCGGTCGTTTCCCCCGTTGCGGGCGAGATCGAGGATATGGTCGGTGCGGGAGGTACGATGCTGATCGAATACGCTCCCGATACCCTTGAGGCGAACCCATCCTTGACCTCGAAGGTGAAGTCGGCCTTGCCGAGGGCTGTGGGCGTGCCCGAAATAAGGCCGGTCGCGGTATCGAGCGTGAGGCCCGCAGGCAGTGCGCCTGTCTTGAGCGAGTAGGTATAGGGCAACTTGCCCTCGGATGCCGTGATCGACTGCGAATAGGTCTCGCCGATCCTGCCGGCGGGCAAAGCACCGGCTGCTGGCGCGAGGACCGGTGTCGGCGGGTCTATCATGATTGTCACGATGGCGACTTTGGACGTGCCGAAGGCATTGGTTGCGGTGTAGGTAAAACTGTTCGTTCCGGCAAAACCTCTATTGGGCGTATAGGTAATCTTGGTCCCCGAGACGGTGGCGGTGCCTTGCAGCATAGCGGTACCGGTCACCGTGACGTAGTCAGCCGGACCGCCGGACAGCAGCAAGGGCACATTGAAATCGACGGCGTTGTAGGGNACCTTTACCGAGTTTCCGGTGACATCCGGCTTTATTGCCGCTTGTGCCGCGACATCGAGCGTATAGGCTGCCGTACCGCTCGCGCCATGGGCATCGGTCGCGGTGATGGTGAAGGAGAACGAGCCGCTCGCGGTCGGCGTGCCGGAGATGGTGCCGGTCGTGGTGTTGAACGACAGCCCGGTTGGCAAACTGCCCGAGACGGAGAAACTGTACGGCGCGGTACCTTGGGAGGGGGAGACCGTCTGGCTGTAAGCCGTTCCCACNGTTCCCTTCGTCAACGCCCCGGCAGCAGGAGACATCGCCAGCGTCGGCGCGNTCACCGTGACGGTGACCGTGGCGGCCGTCGAAGTGCCGATGGCGTTGGTGGCGGTATAGGCGAAGCTGTCGGCACCGGAATATCCGGCGGTCGGCGTATAGGTGATCGACGTGCCTGTTGCCGTGGCGGTGCCATGGGCGGCCGCGGTGGTGACGGCGACCGAGGTGGCCGCGCCGCCGCTGAGGTGCAGCGTGACAGGGTTGGTCGAGGAGTTCGCGGCAACTGTCGCGGAAACGGCGTTGGCGACCGGCGCGCTGGATGCCGTGGTGTCCCCCGAACAGGTGATCTGTAGGGTGAGTGAATTGTTCCCACCCGCCTCATTGTCGACATCGTATACCAACCCGAACTGGGGTGATGCCTCAGTGCCAGCCAATGTAATCTGGCCTGAAACATTGAAGTTGTTCAGTCCGATGCTGAACTCGTCGCTCGCATTGCTCTCGTTCAAAACCGTGTTGGCGAGGCCGCTGTACGCCGATATCGAGGCGGCCGCTTCGTTGTTGCTAATGGTTGAATACCCGTCGCCGGTTGAAGAAACGGTCCAGCGGATGACTTCATTNTTGGCAAACCCCATATAACCGGGGTCGAATAGACTGTCGGGAGAGTGTGGCCGTCCTCCCATGGGAGCGGTGATCGTCCGAGCAGTTCCGTAATCGTTGTTCACCTGCGTACATGCGCTCGAAAGCGCCATGGCATCGGCGACATATGCAAGGTTTGCAAAAAGTCCAATAAGCGCGACGAGGAAAAGCTGGAGGCCGAAAGCGGCTAACATCCTCAATTTGCGAACTGCCGCAGGGACCGGAGTCGCCGGTCTGGAGGTGGTCACAAACCGAATATCAGCAATCGCCGATTGGCGCGCATCCGGCTCGTGATAGCCCGCCAGGCGACGCTGAGTGCGCCGGTTTCGTGATGTTGCCGCTGTCATGCCCCAATGCCCTTGATCCGCATTTTCCAATGGAGGCAGAGGAAGCGGGCTGGCCGCTCGATAGGTCCTCTGCCCATTCGGCAGGGACCCTAGTGAGCGATGCGGAGCGGCGACAGAAACGAGATGGAACGAACTGCAACGGAATGGAACGAAACCCGTTGCCGGCCTGCATCACGCATCGGAATTCGATATGGACAAGTGACCGATGCTTTTGGAGTGCTGATCAGACCGTGGCGATCGGCAGGATAATTCGCACGGTCGTGCCGACGTCCTGCTCGCTGGCGATCTTGACTGTCCCGCCATGGGCGACCGCCACCCGCGACACCAGCGACAGCCCCATACCAGAACCTTCGGTGTTGCGGGCATTCGAGCCGCGCACCCCATGGCTCGTCACATCGGCCAGTTCGGCGGGCGGAATTCCGATACCCTGGTCGGTGACCGAGATGACCGCGTTGTCATTATCGACATCAAGGGCAAGGACGATGGGGCAACTTCCCTTGGTTGCCGAGAATTTCACGGCGTTTTCCAGAAGGTGGACGATCGACAGTTCAAGCATGCCGGCATCCGCCATGATACAAACGCCCTTCGCCTCGGGCCGGATATCGGTTTCGATATCGGCGCCCTGCAAGAAGTCCCGGCCGCGTGCGCCGGCCGCCGCCACGACGTCGCCGGCGGTGGTCCTGGTGAGCTGCGGCTGGAAAGACGATCCCTGAAGGCGGCTGCGCTCCAGATTGACTTCCAGCACGTCGACGAGCCGGGCGATGGCCCGCCGAATGCGGCTGATCCGGCCTTGGTTGGCGTCGTCTTTGCCCGGCAGGCTGATGGCGATACTGTCCACGTTCGAGCGGACCGCTGCCAAAGGCGTTCGGTATTGATGCGAAATCACCTCCATGAAGAGCACCTGCTGCTCCTGCGACCGCAGTTCGGCGTGAAGCGCGTCTTCGGCGATTTTGCGCGCCTCGACCAGTTCGCGGGTCCGTTTCTCGACAAGGGCTTGCGCGGCGCGTTCAGCCTCCTGCGCCGCGGAAAGCGCCTGTTCGCGCATGATGCCATTCATTGCCTCCGCGGCGCGCAAGCGAACGGCAAGCGCGCCGGTCAGCAGGATTGCCTGAATCAAGCCGCTGACCGCATAGGCGTGCCAGAACACGTTCGGCATCCACACAAATCCGAGGCGCTGGATCAGCGAAAACATCGTCCCCACCCAGACAATGCAGAAAGCGGCCGCCCGCAGGCGGCTGGCGGTACCTTCGTCGTTGGCACTGCGCAAGCCCTGCGCCACATTGACCACGCCCATGACAAGGCTGAACGTATTGCCGAAGGGACCAAAGACGATATTGCTTTTGAACACTGCGAAGCCGACGCCGACGAGCCCCACACCGGCCGTCATCTGATAGACGCGATGAAGCAAAGGCGCACGCTGCGGCAGTTCCAGTATGCTGGAATAGGCAAGCGCACTGGCGAAAAGGCCGAACCAGGCGACCGCTCCCATGAACAGATCGTTGCCGGCGCCATTGTCTGGAAACAGCAGGAAGCGGCTGACGCCGAGATTGCTGGTATAGACCAACATGATCCCGAGCGTGCTGAGCGCCAGAAGCGGATACTGGAGTTTGCGGTCGAAAAGATAGAATACCAGCTGGATGACAACCAGCACCCCCATGCCGCCGAACCAGACCCCGTATGCAAGGCTCGCCTGGGTGGACTGAGCGGTATGGCTTCCCGCGGGATAGAGCCTGATGTTGAGATGGGTGGCGGAATTGGGATTGGCGAGGCGGATATAGACGGCCGTGGTTTCTCCCTCGGCGAAATCCAGCGGCACGACATTGGCGAGACCGGAAAGACCGTCGCTTGGAAGCGGACGGTGATCGCCCAATGCAAAATGGACGAAATCACCGGTGTCGGGCGATGTCCACGGCCGGGCAGCATAGACGTCTATGTAATCGATGAAGTTCGGAGTGAGCGACAGCAGCGCGGATGGCGCCGTCGTTCCCGTGAGTTCCAGGCGCAGCCATGCTGCATTTCTGGTGTAGCCAAGATTGATTTCAGGTCCGGGAACCGGTCTGAACTCCGCCTGCCGTTCTCGACTGATAACGTCGGCAAGGGATAACGATCGGGACGGATCCGTAAGGATGGCTATGGCTCCCGTCAGCGACGGCAGGCTCCCGGTGACTTCAGGCGGATTCGGAATCACGTTGACTGCGGCTGCAGGGCCTGCAAAGCACCACATTGCGAATGCAAACCCGGCAACCAGCATTGCTGTCCGCAACACCCCTCGCAACACGGAGACACGCCTCACGACAGCTTCATCCTGCATGCCCTACACACAACTTACCAATATCCATTATTCAAATTTCGAATTTTTCAGCAAAGCGTTATGACGACAAAAGCCATATCCTCACAAGCCGCAAAGACACAGAACAGTCCCGTCCCTCCCGTCCGCGTCATCCTGGCTGAAGATGACAATGATCTGCGCCTGGGTATCGCTGATTACCTGCGTCTGCGCGCGATCGACGTGACCGATGTCGCCTCGGGCCTCGGCTTCTACAAAGCACTGAGCGAAGACGAATTCGATATAGCGATTCTCGATGTGAACCTGCCGGATCTCAGCGGTTTCGACCTTGCCCGATGCGTTTCTTCGAAACGGAGCATGGGCGTCATCATGCTGACGGGGCGAGCCGGCCGGGATGACCGCATCAAGGGATATGAGGAGGGTGCGGATCTCTATTTGACCAAGCCGGTGGATAGCGAGGAGCTGGCGCTTGCCATTGGCAATCTGGCACGGCGTGTGCAGATACCTTCGCAGGCAAAGCGGGTTGCCTCGGCGCCAAGCGAATATCGAGGGGTCGCACCCGCCTGGCGCCTGGAGCCGGTACGTCGCCGCCTGACCTCGCCGCAAGGCATGTCGATTTCGCTGTCCGGGCGTGAATCCATGCTGCTGGAGAGGATTGCGCTTGCCGAAGGGTCCACGCTCTCTCGGGCGGAGATCGATGCGATGTTCGGTTATGTCAGTCCCGACCCCGAAAGCCGACGCGTGGACGCAGCGCTTCGGCGCTTGCGGCTGAAGGCGAAGGAGGCCGGCACCGAACTGCCGCTGCAAATCGTGCACGCCATCGGTGTGCGATTTGCAGGAATATTGAACGTGGTCGAGAATTATTAGGGGGCCTGTGGCAGATGTCGAGCGAGTAACGTTGCGGCGCTCTGTGAGCGCCCACTCGTTGCACAGGCTGGCGCGGTGCCGTCATGCAGTCTCGCGGACCACCATCTCGAAGCCGACGTCGATCACGGCAGGTTCCCGTTGCAATCCATTCAGGCGTGAAAGCAGACACTTGGCCGCCCGGCTGCCGATATCAGCGCGGTCAACCCGGACGGTGGTCAGTGGCGGATGGGTATAGGCCGAAAAGGCGAAGTCTCCGAAGCCGACAATCGCGACCTGTTGAGGGATCCTCAGATTTCTGGCCTGCACTTCAGCCAGGGCGCCCTGCGCTATCAGGTCGGAGCTGCAGAAAACCGCCAGGGATAAGCCGCCCTCATCCAGGAGTTCTGCCATCATCTCGCGCCCCTCGCGAAAAGAGCCGGGCGCGTTGACCGTCTTGAGGGGCACGTCGAATATTCCGCTTGCAGCCAAGCCTTGGATATAGCCGGCCCGCCGTTGAAGCCCGCGCTCATCCTTGGCGCCGATCTGCGCGTATCGTTCATGGTTCAGGGGAGCGAGATGTTCGGCGACGAGTTGCCCCGCCTTGTGGTGAGAGAAGCCCACTGCCATGTCCAGCGGAGCTGAAGACAGGTCCCAGATTTCCACGATCGGCAACTGTGCCGATCGCAAAATATTGGTGGTCTGATCGAGATGGCTCAAGCCGGTCAGGATTATCCCGTCGGGTCTTCGCGCAAGGACTGCGGAAACAAGCTCGAATTCCCTGGCCGGATCGTAGCCTGAAACCCCGAGCAACAACTGATAGCCCGCGGAAACAAGTTCGGAGTTCAGGCTTTCGATCGTTTCCGAGAACATGGTGCTTGATACGGAGGGAACGACCGCCGCGATCAAGCGGCTCTTCCGGGATGCCAGCCCCCCTGCAAGCAGGTTCGGGACATATCCGGTTCTGTCGATGACGGCGCGGACCGCCTGCAGTGTTTCCGGCTTTACCAGGTGAGGGGTGTTGATTGCGCGTGATACCGTGACGGACGAAACGCCCGCCATTTTCGCGATGTCAGCGAGCGTCACATTCTGTGTACCGGCCGTGCTGTCGCACATATCGACCTTTCTTGCCAAAGCCGCACCACAAAAAACAATTGTTTTGACGGCACGGCGCGAGGGACGCCTCGCGTTTGCCGCGCGTTACACTAGCGGCGAAAGACCGCCTCATCAATGTCCCTCGATGGGCGATGCCAAACAGCAATCATAATATGAGAAGAGGCAAATTTCATAAAATATAGTATCTGTCGTCTTTTTTGCTTGCTTAAACCGCGTCTCATGGCATCATGAAAGCGCTTCCATAAGCCAAGAGGAGGGCTTGGAGGCCGGAGTAGGGCGGCGTCATCAATAAGGAGGAGATAATATGACGTTTAAGCGGTTGGTGAAGATTGCGGGTTTTGCAGGCCTGCTCATGGGCGCCGCGTTTCAACCCTTGAGTGCTGAGGAATACCCGTCGAAGTCGGTCACGATTATCGTTCCGTTCGCGGCTGGCGGCAATACCGATGCATTTGCCAGACTTGTCGGACAGGAACTCGACAAGCGGTTCGGTCAGCGCTTCATTATCGAGAACAAGCCGGGTGCCGGCGGTAATGTCGGCCTGGGCGATCTCTCGCGTGCCAAGGCGGATGGATACACCTTGGGCATGGGTACGGTCAGTTCGAACGCGATCAACCAGACCTTGTACAAAGTGCTGCCCTACGACAAGGACAAGGGGTTTGCTCCTGTCTCGCTCGTGGCAACCCTTCCCAACGTCTTGGTCGTCAATCCAAAACTGTCGGTCAAAACGGTGCCTGAACTGATCGACCTCCTGAAGAAGGAGCCGGGGAAGCACACCTATGCCTCGTCCGGTGTCGGTACGTCGATACATTTGGCCGGCGAGCTGTTTTCCACCCGGGCCGGGGTCAAGATGACCCATGTGTCCTACAAGAGCAGCGGTCAGGCGATCATGGATGTCGTGGCAGGTCACGTCGACATGATGTTCGACAATATCCCCACCGCGGCCGAGCAGGTGAAGGCCGGGAAGGTCCTGTCACTTGCGGTTACGAGCGCAGGAAAGGCCGACCTGCTGCCCGAGACGCCGACCATGGCGAGCTATTTCCCGGGGTTTGAGGCGACATCCTGGCATGGCCTGTTTGCACCTCCCGGAACGCCTCCGGAAATCGTCGAGAAAGTGAGCAAGGCGGTCGGAGAAATCCTTCGCGAGCCTGCGATGCGCCAGAAGCTCGAAGGGATGGGCGCAAAGCCGGAAGGCAATACGCCTGCCGAATTCGCCAAGTTCATCGACGTCGAGACGAAGAAGTGGGCTGAGACCATCAAGGCCGCGGGAGTGCCGCTGCAGTAGCCTTAAATCAGCGGCTTGATCGCTGACCACGCCCGGTTCGTGGCTCGCTCCAAGCAGTTCCGGCTNTTGNCTGCCGGGACTGCCTTGCTGGCGATCGATCCCTGACGCCCTTTCGTGCCCGTAACTCCGACGGTGGAGCCTGTGAATGGTAGGTATTCGTAACGGCCGCGACTTCGTTGGTGGCCTGAGCATGATGGTCACNGGAGGCCTGTTTCTCTGGTTCGGCAGAGACCTTGAAGTCGGCAATTCGTTTCAGATGGGGTCTGGATACTTTCCAAGACTTCTCAGCAGCCTGTTGATATTGATCGGCCTCATCATGGCGGCGAAATCGGTTGTCGTGGAAGGCGATCATGACGCCGATACGCCTTTCAATCCGAAAGCCTTTCTTCTCGTCATCGGCGCCCCGCTTTTCTTTGCCTTCGCACTCACGCCGCTGGGTCTGGCGCCGACGGTTTTCCTTGTGACGGCGGGGGTGTCGTTTGCCAGCATCTACGTGCGCTCGGTAAGGGCTCTGGCCCTGGGAGCAGGTCTCGCCCTGTTTGCATCCATCCTGTTCACGCGCCTGCTTTCGCTGCCGCTCGAAGTATTCGGTCCGTGGTTGAGCTTTTGACGTCGCTCCAACCTTGAGACACCCGAAAAAAGATCGGAATGCCTATGGAATTTGTTTCAGATCTCTGGCTGGGCGCCTCTACCGCCTTTCTGCCGATGAACCTCGTCTATTGTTTCGTCGGCGTCCTGCTGGGAACCGCGATCGGGGTTCTGCCCGGGCTCGGTCCGACGGCGACGATCGCGATGCTTTTGCCGATGACCTTCGAATTGCAGCCGGTCTCGGCGTTGATCATGCTCGCCGGGATTTTCTACGGCGCCCAGTACGGCGGCTCGACGACAGCCATTCTCATCAATCTCCCGGGCGAAAGCTCGTCCGTCGTAACGGCGATCGACGGCTACCAGATGGCGAGGAAGGGTCGGGCGGGCGCAGCACTTGCGACTGCGGCGCTCGGGTCGTTTTTCGCCGGCACGGTTTCGACATTGCTTCTGGCGGTGGCCGCGCCGCCGCTGGCCGAGATCGCGCTCAGCTTCGGCCCGGCGGAATACTTCTCGCTGATGATACTCGGTCTCGTCGCGTCTGTCGCGCTTGCGAGCGGTTCGCTGCTGAAAGCCTTCGCGATGATCGTGTTCGGTCTCGCACTTGGCCTTGTCGGTACGGATGTCGAGACGGGAGCAGCCCGATACACGTTCGGCATCCCCGAATTGTACGACGGTCTGAATTTCGTCGCGGTCAGCATGGGCATTTTCGGCATCTGCGAAATCCTTCGCAACCTGGAGAGCGAAAGCGAGCGGACGGTCGGCGTCAAACGCGTCAGCGGGCTGATGTTGGCGAAGGACGACCTCAAGCGCATCGTCGCACCGGTGTTGAGGGGTACGGCGCTGGGCTCCATTCTCGGCGTTCTGCCGGGGGGCGGGGCGATGTTGTCCTCGTTCGCCGCCTACGCGCTGGAGAAGAGGGTGTCTTCCAACCGCGCCGAGTTCGGGAAAGGCGCCATCGAGGGGATCGCCGCGCCTGAATCAGCCAACAACGCGGGAGCGCAGACGTCGTTCATACCGATGCTGACGCTCGGCATTCCCGGCAATCCGGTCATGGCCCTGATGGTGGGTGCGATGATCATCCAGGGCATAACGCCCGGGCCGAACGTGATCTCCTCGCAGCCGGCGCTGTTTTGGGGAATGATCGTCTCCATGTGGATCGGCAACCTGATGCTGGTCGTGCTTAACCTGCCGCTGATCGGGCTGTGGGTCAGGCTCCTGACGGTGCCCTACAGCATGCTGTTTCCGGCCATCATCGTGTTCTGCTGCATCGGCGCCTACAGCATCAACAACAACATCTTCGACGTGCTGGTCATGGCGGGCTTCAGCGTCGTCGGGTTTGCGCTGAGCAAGATGCGTTTCGAGCCCGCCCCCCTTCTTCTCGGGTTCATTCTCGGGCCTATGCTCGAGGAAAATCTGCGCCGCGCCATGCTGATCGGGCAAGGAAACCCTTCAATCTTCGTCACGAGCCCATTGAGCCTGGTTTTGCTTCTCATCGCGGTCGGCCTTCTGGCGCTGGTGCTTTCGCCGCGGATTCGCAAGACACGAGAGGAAGCGTTCGTCGAGTAGGGCCGCTGTGACGCGAAAATTTCAGACAGGGCAGTTCTTACAAATCAATCACGTTCGAAATCGAACAGGAGGAGGAGCAGGCATGCGCAGGATAGGAAAGATTTCACTTGCGGCGCTCTTCGCGTCGGGAGTTCTGATTGGCTCTGCCGCGGCAGACGAGTTCGTTTATGTCGGGAATGCCGACAGCAACGACATCAGCGTGTTTCAGATGGCGAAGCAGGNCGGCGCGCTGTCCTTGATCGAGACGGTCCCGTTCGCNGGCGTAGAGAAGCCTGGCGGTTCCGTTCCCATGGCCGTCAGCCCCGACAAGCGTTTCCTGTATGCCGGGATCAGGTCGCAGCCTTACATGGTGCTGACCTTCTCGATCGCCCCGCAAACGGGGAAGCTCACCCAGATCGGCAAAAGCGAACTGGCCGATAGCATGGCGAGCATCGATACGGATCACTCCGGCAAATATCTTTTCGGCGCCTCCTATGGGGGACACAAGGTGAGCGTCAACCCGATCGCCAAGGACGGAACGGTCGGCGCGCCATCGCAGATCATCCCGACGGGCCAGAACGCCCACGCCATACATCCCGACCCTCAAAATCGCAGAGTATTTGCGACCAACCTCGGATCAGACCAGGTCGTTGCCTTCAAGTTCGACAGCGAGACAGGGCAACTGACGGCCGATCAACCTGCATCGATCGCATTCCCCGCGAAATCGGGTCCGCGGCACCTGACGTTCGCGCCGGACGGCAAATTCGTTTACGTCGTGGACGAACTGGACGGCCAGGTGTCCTCCTTCTCTTACGATGCGGTGACCGGCGCCTGGAAAAATATCGACCGGCAAAGCGCCTTGCCCGACGGTTTCAAGGACAAGATCTGGGCCGCGGACCTGGACATCACGCCTGACGGCCGCTTCCTCTATGCCACTGAACGGACCTCGAGCACGATCAAGATCTTCGGTGTCGACACCGGTACCGGCAAGCTGACCGCGAGAGAAAGCGTTCCGACCGAGACGCAGCCCCGTGACATCAAAGTCGATCCGTCCGGCTCGTACCTTGCCGCTGCAGGCGAGACGTCGAACTCCATGACGCTCTACTCCATAGGCAAGGATGGAAACCTGACCAAACTGAAGTCCTATCCGGTGGGCAAGAAGCCGAACTGGATCGAGATCGTTTCACTTCCATAAAGGCCCCTGCCGCGGTTTTCGTCGGTTCATCGAAGTGACGCGGCCAGATAACGTATCAATGCGGAACCTGTTCACGGGTTTCGCACCTCAGACTTGATCGGATGAAGAATTCCATGCCCCACGACACCTCTTCAACGCGTATTGAATCGACCGCCATGTCCGGCAACGGCATCGCCTGGGTCAAGCTCTCCGCTATCCATCTGCCCCTGAAAACACCCATCAGCGATGCGAAAGTTCTCACCGGCCGGCAGAAGCCGCTGACGGAAGTCGCCTTCCTCTTCGTCGAGATCCAGACACGAGACGGTCACTCCGGCTTGGGTTTCAGCTATTCGAAGCGGGCAGGCGGACCAGGGCAGTTCGAGCATGCCAAGGAGATCGCGGCCACGCTGATTGGCGAGGATCCAAACGACATCGCCAAGATCTGGTTGAAGCTTTGCTGGGCTGGCGCATCGGTCGGGCGCAGCGGTCTTGCGGTTCAGGCCATCGCGGCCTTTGACATAGCCCTCTGGGATCTGAAGGCGAAACGCGCCGGCCTGTCGCTTGCAAAATTGCTTGGCGCACATCGAGACGCGGTCCAGTGCTACAATACGTCCGGAGGCTTCCTGTCATCGTCGATCGACGAGATACTCGACAATGTCGAGCAATCGATCGAAGCGGGTATCGGCGGCATCAAGATCAAGGTCGGGCATCCCGACGCTGCGACCGACATCAAGCGCGTCGAAGCGGTGCATCGCCGTATCGACGGCCGTGTTGCGATGATGGTCGATGCCAATCAGCAATGGGACAGGCCGAGCGCCATGCGTATGGGTCGCCGGTTGGAGCAATACGATCTGACATGGATCGAGGAGCCGCTCGATGCCTATGACGCCGAGGGGCATGCGGCGCTTGCCGCTCAACTGGACACCCCGATCGCGACCGGTGAAATGCTCACCAGCGTTCTGGAGCATGTGAGCCTTATCGAGAACAAATCGGTGGATTTCATTCAGCCCGATGCGCCGAGGGTAGGCGGCATTACGCCGTTCCTGAAGATCTGCTCGCTCGCCGAAGCCAAGAAGCTCAGGCTGGCGCCTCATTTCGCGATGGAGATCCATCTTCATCTCGCCGCCGCTTACGAACTCGATCCGTGGGTCGAGCACTTCGACTGGCTCGATCCCCTCTTCAACGAACGCCTGGAGATCAGCGACGGGCGGATGATCGTCCCGACGCGCCCGGGCCTTGGCTTCACCCTCTCGGAGCAGGCGCGGAAATGGATAAGGGTCGAGGCCGAGTTCGGTGAGAGGCCGTAGACAGGATTGGAGGCATGCCGTCGATCTTGACGCGGAAGGCGGCAGGTGCGGACCGCTGATCGCCGACCCGGTCAAGCTTGCGCCGCTTCGCAGCGTTGATGCATGAATCACTAGGGGCGTATTCGTAGGCGCTGGACCAGCCCTGATAACTGGTCTCCGCCACGATGCCTTTCAAGCACAAAGCCTCTCTCCGTTATCACATCGGCAAGATGAAGTTGAGGATGACGAACCGGCTGGATTACGAGGCAGGTCTTCATCGGCGCCGTAGTCTCAGCCTGTGGATCACGCGGAAGCGCTGTCGTGCTGGCACGCGCCGAAGTTGAAGAAACGCGGTGGAGAGCCGCGCTATTCCGATCTGGCATTCGATAACGCGTTTACCGCTTGGATTGGTTCTCGACCGCGTCTGCGACAGACGGAGGGCTTTGTTTCGTCGGTGCTGAAGCTGAAAATCCCCTTGGAGTTGGCGAAAGCTGCACTTGGTACTGGATGCCGGCAGCGGCGGTATCGTCGCACACGTCATGACCGAAACGATGTCCGCGATGCCTCACAGGTGGAGCCGAACGCAATCCCTCGTCACACGGCGATCTTATTGCACGCATGACCATTCCGGGTGGCGAATTCGATGGTCTGATCTTCAGGCAATGGCGGCGAGAACAAATACCCCTGAACGCTGGTGCCGCCCAGAGCTTTGAGAGCCGCGAGTTCCTCTTCCGTCTCAACACCTTCTATGACGCAATCCAGTCCCATATCGGCACTAAGGGTCAGAAGCGATTTGACGATTTTGTAGCTTGCAGGCCTTTCGTGCAAGTTCGTGACGAAGCTCCGGTCGATCTTGAACTTTGTCAGCGGCAGCGCATGCAGCCGCGTGAGGCTCGAATAGCCGGTTCCGAAATCATCGAGCGAAATACCGCAGCCGAGCCGCCGCAAGGTCGCGACGGATTGAGTAACCTGCTCGAAGTCGTGCGTGAAGGCGGTCTCGGTGATCTCGAGATCGAGGCGCTTAGCATCGAAGCCGCTGCTCTCAATGATGCCGATGAGGGCAAGAACTCCAACCTCAGAATTTAGATCGTGTGCTGACAGGTTGAACGACAAACGCATAGCTGGGTCCCAGCAGCAAGCGGCGCCGAGCGCCTTTCTTAAAAGAGGCTCGTCAGGGAGCTGACAATGCCGGCCCGCTCCGCGATCGGGATGAAGCAGGCGGGGGAAACTTTGCCCAAAGTCGGACTGTCCCATCGCGCCAGAGCTTCAAAGCCGATCGTCACCTGACTGCGAATGTCAACGATCGGTTGGAAGACAACCGACAGCTCGTTTTCCAGGTCCGCTTGTTTCAGGACGCTTTCAATTTTGGCATCACAGTTGATCTGCCGTTCATGATCGGAATTGAAGAGCACGGCGCCACCACGCTGCCGCTTCTTGGCGTGGTAAAGCGCATAGTCCGCTCGGTCGAATAGTTGCTCGCGGTTCAGTGCCAGATCTGGAAAGACCGCGATCCCCATCGACGCTGAAACGTGCACTGTGCCTTCCGGCATATGGTATGGCTCCCTGAGCTTCGCGGCAATGGCATTCGCGTTGATAACGAGCTGATCATTTTCCGGTGGCAGCGGAGCAATGATTGCAAATTCGTCACCGCCTAGTCTGAATGGCGTACTTGCTGTCAGGAGGCCGGACAAGCGGTTGGCCACCTCGACCAGGAGGCGATCGCCTACTGAGTGGCCGTAAAGATCATTGACAGGCTTGAAACCATCAAGGTCCATGACTCCAAGCGCCAGTCGGTTTCCGCTTGCCCGCGCCTTTTCGAGTTCGGTCTCCAGCTCAGCAAAGAATGCCCGCCGGCTCGCGAGGCCTGTGAGGCTGTCGACATTGGCGAGCCTATAATTTTCGCTGCTCAGCGCGTCGCTGCGCTGCTTTGAAACGACCATGGATTCGAAGTTTCGGTAGTTCGTCAGGAGGATGGACATCATACCTGCGCAGACGAGCAATACATTGACCGCGATCGCGACGAAGGTCGGTTGAGCCGTTGAGACGAAGAAGGCGATGAACGCACCATTGACGATGAGTGTCACGATGAAGGCTGCCGAGCGCACATACATCAGACAAAATATGCACGAGATGACCGTGATTGCCATGTAGAAGGCGACATGTGAGCGGGTATAAGCATCGCCGTAGGGAACGAGCCCAAACGACCAGAGCGTGAAAGCAACCGCGATACCGCCCGCAAGCCGATTGGTGCGCTTAAGCGCAGCATGCGCAGATTCAGGAGAAGGGTCGACATTTCTGGTGCGGAGCCAGAAGAGTACCCTAAGCAGGCAACCGAATGTAAGCAGTGACGGCACGCCAGCCGTCAACCACAATGGCGCTACCCCCATATGGGTCATGGCGAGCGCCCAAGTGCTTGAAAGAAGAATGAAATACATCATCGGCATTTGACGAGTGAATGCTCGATACTGAGCTTTGAGAAGCTCCGGATTGCTGCTTTGCACCGACATGAAGTCCCGGATTCTGCGCCGCGCACTCTGTATAGTCATATGTTCATCCATCCATTGATGAACGATTTCTAACATACGTGTCCTTACAATCGCGGAAATCAGTACGGTTAATCAAATGCTCCTTATCGGTGCATCTACCCCGGTTGGTAAGGTGTCCATTCCGCCAGTCCGGTTCATGCTGAAGCCCTGTCCAGCGGCGATATCGTCGCACACTTCAGACCGAAACGATGTCCGCGATGCCCTACAGTTGGAGCCGCTGCGCGCCCAGATCGGCATGCCGGTCGATCAGTTCACCGCTGATGGCGCAAACCCGACCCGTGAGGCCTTCGCCGAACACAGTCTTGGTGCGGCAGTCGTCATTCCGCTAGGCGTCAATGCGATAGAACGGCCGGGCGCCGATCCGTCCTCAATTCGACGCTGGCAGGTGCAAGCCGGAATTCCGTCCCGTACAGACGAACCGTCGAGTAGCAAAGGCATCAAAGGCGGAGATCTGCCTACAATGCGATCGCTGCCCCAGCCCCATCAGCAGCCTGATCCCATCCGCTTTCCGCTTGAGGGATCGAACAGGTGAACTCTCGCAGGATCTCCGCGCACGTGGAGTATTTCACCGACATTCACTTCGCGGTTTCGCGGAAACTCGACCGAGAGCATTTTCGAATGGCCGACCTCCAGATAACCGTAGGTCTGGCTTCCCAATCGTTCGGCAACCATCAGCTCACCGCTGAACCAGGCTTCATCCGCCGGACATTGAGTGAGATCTTCGGGCCTGATGCCGAGCACGACATTCTTTGACGCGGAGCGAGCGACTTCCGCCGCTCCCAGCTCAATGGTCCTGCCGAGTACAAGGATCGTTTTGCCCTCCGTCGAAAGTTCGGCGGGCACCGTGTTCATCGTCGGGCTGCCGATGAAGCGGGCAACAAACAGGCTGGCTGGCTTGTGATAGAGTTCCAGCGGTCTGCCGATCTGCTCCACCACGCCTCCATTCATCACCACGATCCGGTCGGCAAGGGTCATGGCCTCGACCTGGTCATGGGTCACGTAGACAGTGGTCGCTTTCATGCGCCGGTGGAGCTTGGCGATTTCCAGGCGCATTTCGACGCGCAGGGCGGCATCGAGATTTGAAAGCGGCTCGTCGAAAAGAAAGGCGGAAGGTTCGCGGACGATCGCGCGTCCCATCGCGACGCGCTGGCGCTGGCCGCCCGAAAGTTGCGCAGGACGGCGGTCGAGGTAATCCTGGATCTTCAGGATATCTGCGGCCTGGTTTACCCGGTTTTCGATATCGCGCTGATCGCCGCCGCGCATCTTCAGGCCGAAGGACATGTTCTCCCGAACGCTCATGTGGGGGTAGAGCGCGTAGTCCTGAAAAACCATGGCGATGTTGCGCTCGGCAGGCGGCAGAAGATTGACCACCCGGCCTTCGATGTCGAGTTCGCCGCCTGAAATCTCCTCCAGCCCTGCAATCATGCGCAGCAGGGTCGATTTTCCGCAGCCGGAAGGGCCGACGAGGACCAGGAATTCCCCGCTTTCGATCTCGATATCAATGTCGTGAATGACCTGCAGAGCTCCATAGGATTTCTGGATTTTCTTCAATGCAATGCCGGCCACGGCTTTCCTCCTCGATCCCGACTTCGGGCTTGACGTCCGATATCGATATCAATATCAATAATGATAACTTTGGAAATGCGCAACCGGCTGGATCGACCTACATGGCGTATTTTTCGTCTCGACCGACATCGACAAAACCACCCAAGGCAGGCGTCGCCTTCAATGCCTTGAAGCGCGACATCATGCTCGGGACGCTGGCGCCCGGNACCGGGCTGCCCGAGCTGGAGCTGGCCGCGCATTTTCAGTGCAGCCAGGGGACGGTGCGCGAGGCGCTGCTTCAGCTGCAGGAAGAAGGGCTTGTCCGTCGCCAGGGGCATCGGGGCACGCAGGTCTCGGAATGTACCGAGGACGAGGCGATCGAAATGTTCCGGCTGCGCCAGCAGATCGAAGGCAGCGGCATGGCGCGTGTGATGCGTGCGCCGAGCCGGACGCTGGTCAAGGAGCTCAATGATCTCCTTGAGAAGATGCTTGTCGCNGCCGGGGCAGGCGATGAGCTGGAGCTTGCCTCGTTCGACCGCGATTTCCATCGCCGAATTTTCGAGGATGCCAACCTGCCGGCGCTCGACCCGATCCTGCATCGCTGCCTGGTTCATAATCACCGCTTCAAGATTTCCCGCAGCCCGATGGCGCGTGATCTCGAGGCGACGGCGCTGCGCCATCGCANCATCATCGATGCGATCGAAGGCGGCGACGTAAGGCGTGCCACCGCCGCCATGCATCATCATATCGCGACCATTGTCGACTTCGGGCCGGAAGTCTTCCCGGAGGTGATCCAGTGAGCGACGGTGTCGAATTTTCGGATGTCCTGTCGGACGAGATGGTCGCGCTCATGGAGCGGGTTCTCGCCGAACTGGGGCCGTTACCGGATCCGACATCGCTGCCGCCTGCGGAAGGCCGGGCGCAATCGCTTGCCGCCAATGTTCGCTGCAACGTCAACCTGCCGCGGATGGAGAGCGTGACGGAGCTCGTGGTCGCGGAGGACCTGAGCCTCGGTTCTGCACGCTGTCGCCTGAAAGTGCTGGTACCCCCTGGGGCCGGGGCTGGCGCCATTCTCTTTGTTCATGGCGGCGGTTTTGCGTTCTGTTCGCCCGAAACCCACGAGCGGTGCGCCCGGGTTCTTGCACTCGAAAGCGGTCTGCCGGTCGTTTTACCCGATTATCGGCTGGCCCCGGAAAATCCCTATCCGGCGGGCCTGAAGGATGTTGTCGCCTCCCTGCGCAACCTCTTTGAGGTGACGGCCGCTGCCGGGGTTCGCCGTGGCCCATTGCTGATTTCGGGCGACTCCGCAGGTGCCAATCTTGCTCTTGCCGCGATGCTGCACGAACAGGCCGAAGGCCGTGCGGGGCCGGATGCGGCGCTGCTTTTCTACGGCTGCTACGCACGGAGCTTCACGACGCCATCCTATGTCCGCTTCTCCGAGGGGCCGGCATTGACGCGCGGAAAGATGCAGCGGTACTGGTCGTTTTATGCCGGCGGGCGCGTGGTCGAGGAGGACCCGCTTGCCTGCCCTCTCGTCGCTTCCGATGCGGCTCTCTCCGCGCTGCCGCCGCTTTACCTGATGGCGGCCGCCGTGGATCCGCTGCTTTCCGACACCCTGAGCCTGAGCCAGCGCCTCAGGTCTCTTGGCCGTAACGACGAACTGCACATCGTGCCGGGCGTCATCCACGGTTTCCTGCAGAACACCAACGAACTTTCGGCCGCAAGGGAGGCTCTGGCGGCCGCGGGCAATGCAGCAAGGCGACTGACACGACGTCCATGACATAAACAAAGGAGGAGGAGACTATGAGATTTCTGAGGACAATGGCGCTCGGCGCCGCTCTTGCGGCTTCGGCCGCTTTCAGTCAGGCAAAGGCGGAGACCGTCCGCTTCTGGTACCATTTCGACAATCCGGCGAACCCGATGTCGGACCTGGTCAAGAAATTCGAGGCAGCCAATCCCGGTATCAAGGTCGAAGCCGAGAACGTGCCGTGGAACAGCTACTACGACAACCTCTACACCTCGCTGGTCGGCGGCAATGCGCCCGATGCGGCGATGGTCAAGCTTTTCGCGCAGCCGAGGCTCGCCGAAATGGGTGCACTGGAGCCGATCGGCAAGCAGATCGACAGCTGGAAGGGCAAGGCCGACCTGCTGGACAATCTGCTCGAGCTGAACAAGGGGCCTGACGGCAAGCAGTATTACCTGCCGATCCAGTATGTCGTCCTTTATCTCTATTACCGTACGGATCTCTTCCAGGCAGCCGGCCTGCAGCCGCCGAAGACCTGTGAGGAGTTCCGCAACGCCGCCATCAAGCTCACCAATGCACCGCAGACCTATGGTTTCGGCCTGCGCGGCGGCAAGGGCGGCTGGGATCAGTGGGGTGCCTTCGTTCTCTCTCAAGGCGCCGAGCTGAAGCCGGGCGGCCTGACCAAGCCGGAGGCGATTGCGGCCAACCAGTGGCTGATCGATCTCTTCCAGAAGGACAAGGTCATTCCGCCGTCGGCGCCGAACGACGGTTTCCAGGAAATCGTCGCGGCCTTCAAGTCCGGCAAGACGGCGATGACCATCCACCATATCGGTTCGTCCAAGGATCTGGTCGCCGCGCTGGGCGACAAGGTCTCCGCGGTGCCGGTTCCGAAATGCGGCAATGGCCAGTGGACGTCCTATGGTGACGAGTCGCTGGCGATCTTCTCCTCGTCCAAGGTCAAGGATGCGGCCTGGAAGTGGATTTCCTTCCTGGCCGAAGGCCAGAACAACGTCGCTTTCAACAGCGCGACAGGTCAGCTGACGGTCACGAAAAGCGGCTCCGCCGACTGGAAGCTGCACGAGCGCCGTTTCGTCGAGGCGACCGTCCAATCCCTGCCGTTCGCCAAGGTGCTGCCGCAGACCTCGGCGGTATCGGAATTCGTCAACACAGCCTGGCAGACGAACATGCAGCAGGCGCTGACGGGCCAGATCACGGCGAAGAAGATGATGGAACAGCTGCAGACGCTGTTTGCTGAGTAAAGCCGCTCCGGTCCCGGCACGTGTCGGGACCTCCTTCTCCGCCTTGCTTCCCACGGGCAGGATAAGCATGTCCCTATCGATCTCTTCTCCCATGCAACGCCGTGCCACATCGATCTGGC
>Ga0055531_10001096_pt1 | contig 21230 bp, 10 predicted proteins | sample AraplaCvi_mCL_r2_FD_55008 | JGI IMG/M metagenome (GOLD analysis project Ga0055531, IMG submission 55008) | Arabidopsis root microbial communities from North Carolina, USA - plate scrape MF_Cvi_mCL_r2 | ecosystem: Host-associated > Plants > Roots > Endosphere | place: USA: North Carolina...
GGCCACCCTTTCCAGGAACAGTCATCGATGGAACATCGTGAAGCGCTGCTGGCGCTGCGAACCTTTCTTTCAACGCAGATTCTCGGCCAGGAAAAACTCATCGAGCGCTTGCTCATCGCCCTGCTCGCCGACGGCCACATGCTGGTCGAGGGCGCTCCGGGTCTGGCCAAGACCAAAGCGATCAAAGAGCTCGCCGAGGGCATCGAAGCCCAGTTCCATCGCATTCAGTTCACCCCGGACCTGCTGCCCGCCGACATCACCGGCACCGAGATCTATCGCCCGGAAACCGGCAGCTTCGTGTTCCAGCAAGGCCCGATCTTCCACAACCTGGTGCTGGCGGACGAAATCAACCGTGCCCCGGCCAAGGTGCAATCGGCGCTGCTGGAAGCCATGGCCGAACGTCAGGTCAGTGTCGGGCGCAGTACATACGAGCTGTCGCCGCTGTTCCTGGTGATGGCCACGCAGAACCCGATCGAGCAGGAAGGCACCTATCCGTTGCCCGAAGCCCAGCTCGACCGCTTCCTGATGCACGTGAAAATGGGCTTCCCGGATGCCGCCGTCGAGCGTCGGATCCTGCAACAGGCCCGCGGCGAAGCCCTGAACGGCGAAACCAAGCCCGAACGCCGGGTCAGCCAGCAGGCGATCTTCGCCGCGCGCAAGGAAATCCTTGGCTTGTACATGGCGGACGCGGTCGAGGAATACCTGGTGCAACTGGTCATGGCCACGCGCAACCCGGCCAAGTTCGACCCGGAAATGGCCGAGTGGATTGCCTACGGCGCCAGCCCGCGCGGCTCGATCGCCCTCGACCGCTGCGCCCGCGCCCACGCCTGGCTGGCCGGTCGCGACTTCGTCAGCCCGGAAGACATCCAGGCGGTGCTGTTCGACGTGTTGCGTCACCGCATCATTCTGTCGTTTGAAGCCGAAGCCGCTGGCATCGATCAGGATCGCGTGGTGCAACGGATTCTCGACGTCGTAGCCGTCGCTTGACCCCGATGAACGCCTCCCTGCCGTCCGAACCGGGCATCCGCATCAGCCTCGCCGAGCTGATCGAGATGCGTCACCGCGTGCGCGAAGTGCAGCTGTTTTCGACGCCGAGCCAGCGCAGCCCGCTGATCGGCCTGCACCACTCGAAATTCCGTGGTCGTGGTGTGGATTTCGATCAGGTGCGGGTCTATCAGGCCGGCGACGACGTGCGCACCATCGACTGGCGCGTCACCGCGCGGACTCAGGAACCGCACACCAAACTGTTCCATGAAGAACGCGAACGGCCGATTTTCATCATGGTCGAGCAAAGCACGCGGCTGTTCTTTGGCTCCGGGCTGATGTTCAAGTCGGTGCTCGCGGCGCAGGCTGCGGCGCTGATCGGCTGGGCCGCGCTGGGTCATAACGACCGGGTTGGCGGACTGGTGTTCGGCGACAACGAGCATTACGAAATCAAACCGCGCCGCAGCAAGCAGAGCCTGTTGCAACTGCTCAACCGCTTGGTGAAGGTCAATCAGTCGCTGCACAGCGAGCGGGAGCCGGATCGCGATGCGTTTGGCGTGGCGTTGCGCCGGGCCCGCGAAGTGCTGCGACCGGGCAGTCTGGTGATCGTGATCTGCGACGAGCGCGCACTGTCCGACAGCGCCGAGCAGCAATTGAGCCTGTTGTCGCGCCATTGCGATCTGTTGATGATGCCGCTGTCCGATCCGCTGGATCACGCCCTGCCCGCCGCCGGCCTGCTGAGATTCGCCGAGCGCGGCGCGCAGCTGGAACTCGACACCCTCAATTTCGACCTGCGCCAGACCTACCGCGCCCAGGCCGAAGCGCGCATCGCCCGCTGGGAATTGCTCGCGCAGAAGCTGCGAGTGCTGTTGATGCCACTGAGCACCCAGAGCGAAATGGTCGAGCAGATGCGCGAGTTCCTGAACCCGCAACGTCCGGGGAAAGGTCGATGAACGGCCTCGAACAACTGCAACCACTGATCTCCCCGCCACCGATTGCCTTCTGGCCGCCGGCGCCGGGCTGGTGGCTGCTGCTTTTACTGTTGCCGGTAATCGGTTTCGTGATCTTGCGGCTGCGACGTTTCATTCCGATCAAGAAAAAACCGGTCGTGCGCGCCGAACTGCCGCTCGATCCGGTGCGTATCGCCGCACTCGCCGAACTGGCGCAGATGCCCAAACCCTACGACGGCGCCCCGGCCGGGGCCTGGCTGCAGCAGCTCAACGGCCTGCTCAAACGCCTGTGCCGCAACCACTATCCCTACAGCCAGAGCCATACCCTCAACGGCCGCAAATGGCTGGCGTTTCTCGACAACCGTTGCCCCGCCGCCGGCCTGACCCGCTGGATGGTGCTCGTCGAAGGCGCCTACAAACCCGAGTGCAAGCTCGACGACAAAGCCATCGCCGGCCTGACCCAGGCAGTCGACACCTGGATCCGCAAACATGTTTGAGTTCGCCTGGCCGTGGATCTTTCTGCTGTTGCCGCTGCCGTGGCTGATGCGCCTCGTGCTGCCGGTGGCCGACAGCGGCGAACCGGCGCTGAAAGTGAGTTTCCTCGGTGATCTGGAAGGCCTCGCCCGCCGCCGCGCCCGGGCCAACCTGCCAGCGTGGCGCCAGCAAGCGCCGTTCATGCTGCTGTGGCTGTTTCTGCTGATCGCCGCCGCCCGCCCGCAATGGCTCGGCGAACCGCTGCCGATTGCCGCCAGCGGTCGTGATCTGCTGGTGGCAGTGGACGTGTCCGGCTCGATGGATTTTCCGGACATGCAATGGAACGACGAAGACGTCAGTCGCCTGTCGCTGGTTCAGCATTTGCTCGGTGATTTTCTCGAAAGTCGCGATGGCGACCGCGTTGGCCTGATCCTGTTTGGCAGCCAGGCCTACCTGCAAGCACCCCTGACGTTTGACCGGCGCACCGTTCGGGTCTGGCTCGATGAAGCGCGGATCGGCATCGCCGGCAAGAACACCGCGATTGGCGACGCCATCGGCCTGGCCCTGAAGCGCCTGCGCATGCGTCCGGCCCAGAGCCGGGTGCTGATTCTGGTCACCGACGGCGCCAACAATGGCGGCGAAATCGACCCGCTGACCGCCGCAAAACTGGCCGCCAGCGAAGGCGTGAAAATCTATCCGATCGGTATCGGTGCCGATCCCGAAGAAAGCGGCGCCACGGCGTTGCTCGGCGGCAACCCGACCCTCGATCTCGACGAACCGGCACTCAAGGCCATCGCCGAAGTCACCGGAGGCCAGTACTTCCGCGCTCGCGACGGCCAGCAACTGCAAGCGATCAAGGACACCCTCGACCAGCTCGAACCGGTGACTCAGCAACCTACCCAGGCCCGTCCGGCGCAGGCGTTGTATCAGTGGCCGCTGGCATTCGCGCTGCTGCTGAGCATGTTACTGGTCGCCCGTGTGTTGTGGCCGGACAACCCGCTGCAACGACTGTTTACCAAGGAGCTGTATCTGCAAAGCCCCCTGCCTGACTGGCGCGACCGTCTCAAGCGTTTGCGTTTGCGGAGGCGCCGATGATCGCTCTCTGGCCGCACTGGTTCCGTCCCTGGTGGCTGTTGCTGCTGCCGGCGCTCGGCTGGCTGATCTGGCAGCTCTGGCACCGACAGAAACGCGCCGGTCGCTGGCAGATGATTCTGCCGCCGGCCTTTCACGCCACGCTGCTCAGTGGCGGCAGCGGTCGCGACAGCAAACTGCCGTGGGTCGCCCTGAGCGTGGCCTGGCTGCTGACGATTCTGGCGTTGCTCGGGCCGAGCTGGGAGCGGGTCGAACAAACCAGCCAGAAACCCGCCGACCCGTTGGTGGTGGTGCTGGAACTGACCCCGGAAATGCTCGCCACCGATTCACCGCCAACGCGACTGGAACAGGCCCGGCGCAAGCTGTTCGACCTGCTGAAAGTGCGCAGCGATGCTCAGACCGCCATCGTCGTTTACGCCGGCAGCGCCCATACGCTGGTGCCGCTGTCGGATGACCTGGCAACCAGCCGCAATCTGCTCGACGCACTCAAGCCTTCGCTGATGCCGGAAAGCGGCCATCGCGCGGATCTGGCGGTGAGCAAGGCGCTGGCGCTGCTCAAGCAGGGAGCGCTGGGTCAGGGGCGGATTCTGCTGATTGGCTCTTCGCTGTCGGAAGAAGAACGCCAAGGTATTCGCAATGCACTAAGCGGCCAATCGGCGCAGTTGTTGATGCTCGGTGTCGGCACCGCCGAGGGCGCGCCGATTGCTCAGGAGGACGGCAGTTTCCTCAAGGATGAACAAGGCGCGATCCGGGTGCCGCAACTTGACAGCCCGGGCCTCGGCGCCTTCCTCAACGCGGTCGGCGGCGAGTACCGCAGCGCGCGGCTGGATGAGTCCGATCTGGGCGACCTCGGCCTGCTCGATGGCCCGCGCAGTCTGCGCAACGATGGCCAGACCGTGCGCCTCGACACCTGGGCCGATCAGGGTTACTGGCTGCTGTTGCCGCTGTTGTTGCTCGCCGCGTGCGCCGGGCGGCGTGGCTGGTTGTTCTGCCTGCCGTTGCTGCTGGCGTTGCCGCAACCCAGCTATGCCTTCGACTTCGAAGACCTGTGGCTGCGTCCCGATCAACAAGGCTTGCATCTGCTCAAACAGAAGCGCCCGGCCGAAGCGGCGAAGCATTTCGAAGATCCGCAATGGCAAGGGGTGGCGTTGTACGAGGCCGGCGACTACAGTGGCGCCGCTCAGCGTTTCGCCGAGGGCAATGACGCCCACGCCCACTACAATCGTGGCAACGCCCTCGCCAGAAGCGGCGAGCTGGAAGCAGCGCTGGACGCCTACGAACAGGCTCTGGAACGCCAGCCGGATTTGCGTCCGGCGTTGACCAACAAGGCGCTGGTGGAAAACCTGCTGAAACAGAAAAACGCCCCGCCGCCGGCCGAACCGCAAGACAAACCGGCGCAGCCAAACCTACCGGGCGATGAACCACCGCCAGCGACCGCTCCGCCGCCAGCGGTCAAAAGCGAAACCCAGAGCGAGCCGCAAACCGGTGAGTCCGCCAGCGAACCGCCGCCGACTACCCCGCCGCAGCCGGGTGCCAACGAGCTGCCGGACAGCGAACCGGGCAAGGAACAGAACACTGCGCCGCTGCTGCGCCCCAATGAGGACAACCTCGAAGGCGAGCAACAGCAGGCGCTGGAACAATGGCTGGGCAAGATCCCGGATGATCCGGGCGAACTGCTGCGACGCAAATTCTGGTACGAACAGCAACAACATCAGGATCAGGAAAACATTCGATGACCCGTTTCACCGCTCTCTTGCTGCCCCTGCTGATCTGCACGGCCACCGCCCAGGCGGCCGAGCTGACGGCCAGTGTGGATCGCAGTCGCCTGAACTCCGGCGAGACGGTTGAACTTACCCTCGAATCCAACGATGTCACGCAGTTCGGCAAACCGGACCTGAGCCCGCTGGAGCCACTGTTCGAAGTACGCGGCACACGTCAGGTCAACCAGTTGAACACGCTCAACGGTGACAACCGCGCCACCACTCGCTGGATCATCACCCTGCTGCCCAAACAGAACGGCAGCGTTGAAATCCCGTCGCTGAAACTGGGCGAAGTCGAGAGCCAGCCGATCACCGTGCAGGTGATCGAGAGTGACAACCGCGAAGAGAACAATGCCCGCGAACCGGTGTTCATCGAAGCCAGCCTCGACCAGACCAGCGTCTACGTGCAGGCCCAGGCCATCCTGACGTTGCGCATTTACCATTCGGTGTCGCTGTACGACGACAGCAGCCTGACGCCGTTGCAGATCGCCGACGCGCGCATCGAGCAACTGGGCGACATGCGCACCTACGAAAAAGACATCAACGGTGTGCGCCATGGCGTGATCGAGATGCGCTATGCGATCTATCCGCAGCACAGCGGCTTGCTGAGCATCGCCCCGCAGACCTTCAGCGCCACACTGGTCGACGCCCAGCCCGCGCAGGACGCCACGGCGCAGGGGCCGAAACCGGGCAAACTGATGCGCGTCAGTTCCAGCGCCACGTCGCTGACGGTCAAACCGAAACCGATGACCTACCCCAGCGATGCGCCGTGGCTGCCGGCCCGCAGCCTGAGCCTGAGCGAAAGCTGGAACCCGGAGCCGGATCACACTCAGGTCGGCGACTCCCTGACCCGCAGCCTGACCCTCAAGGTCGAAGGCCTGGCCAGCTCGCAACTGCCCGCCCTGCCCGCCACCGAAGCCAACGGCCTGCGCCGCTACCCGGATCAACCGGTGCTGAACAACCAGAGCAGCGACCGAGGGCTGATCGGCAGCCGAGAAGAACGCGAAGCGCTGGTGCCGAGCCGCAGCGGTTCGATCGAGTTGCCAACGGTGGACGTGGTCTGGTGGAACACCTTCGAAGATCACCTGGAACACACCAGCCTGCCGGCGCGCACCCTGCAAGTGGCGAACAACCCGAGCCTGCAAGTCGACACCCCGGCCGGCAGCGCGCAACCGCTCAGCGCGGCCGACAGCGAAGCGTTGTGGTGGTGGAAACTCAGCACGTTCGTTTTCGCCTGCACCACCCTGCTCGGCTTCGGCCTCTGGTGGCGTGCCCGCTGGCAACCGGCGATCCTGCGCGCCGCACAAACCGGCCCGAGCCCGCGCACCCTGCTCGACGACATCAAACGCGCCAGCCAGGCCAACGACCCCCACGCCACCCGCCAGGCCCTCGACGCCTGGGCCCGACAGCAGCCGGAAACCCTGGCCGATATGGCAGCGCGGTTTGTGCCGCTGTCGGATGCGCTCGATGGTTTGAACGGAGCGCTGTACAGCGAGACCGGGCAGCATTGGCAGGGTGAGGATTTGTGGCGGGCGATCCGGACGATTCCGACGGCGGAGCGGGTGCAGGATCCGGTTGGGGACAGTGGGTTGCCGCCGCTTTATCCGAAGTAGGATCGCGATAAACATTGCGTCGGGGGTTGCGTTTGAAAGCCCCTTGCAAGGACTAAGCAGTTTATAAATGAATAAACTCGAGATCTGCCCACCCCGCCGCCTTCCTTGATTTTATAGAAACCTGAGTTTCCAATAATCACTCCCCTCTTTTACCCAATATCGTTCTCTATCGGGAATCAGGAAATTGAAATCAACGCACTGAGCAATCCAGCCAGGGTATGCGGATTCTTCGTGACAGCGGCCATAGTCCATATGCATGTATATTTTTCTGTCAAAGTTCACATAGAACTTAGGAAGCCGCGAAACAAAAATATTAGCCAACTTGAATTCGTCAACACTCAGCGCTTCACCCGATAAATAATGCTGCTCTATTCGTTCAAATAGCTTCCCGTCGGGTTCAAACAGGGCATCCAGTTCCAGTGGAGAGAGAACCTTTCCTTCTGAAGCCTTGAGATACTGCGGAAAGTTCTCTGCAGTCAACCTCAACACCCCTCCTCGAAAATTCTTGCACGCCAGCTCATACTGCTCTTGAGTTATATCCCCGCTTTCCAGGTAGGCGCGATAATCTTTTTCCGCATCAAGGCAGAAATTATATTTCTCATCAACAACCCAGAAACAGCTACCGCGACATACAAAAAAACCAATACTTTTTTCGCCTTCCCAGAGATCATCACAAACTGCTTGATTCAATATCATTCCCCGAACTCTTTTAAGAATCCACCTTCATTTTTTTGCGGAAATTTTTTATGCAAGTAAATCCTATAACTTGAAGGCGCTGCCTCGATGAGAGCGGCAACATTGTCTCCTCGGGCTGAAGAACAGTCGACTATGGATTCTACAAAGTAATAACGCTGTTCCGCCCCTTCACCCAGGCAACGTTGAAAATCCTTAAAGAAAATCAAAAGACTTTGGAATGAATGGGCAGACACCAATGCACTCCCTAAAAGTTCATACGCTGAAATATAGTAGGCGTTTTCCACAACGCCCTGCGCGCCGCCCAGATCAGACAATGCCATCTCCAAGAATTCGGCCGAGAGCAGACCCGAAGAGATCAGCAACTGTAAAAACTCTTCAAAAAGTTCATCAGGCAAACGTGTAGTCGACATTCTCTCCCTCCAAACCATCACCGCTTAAACCGGACGAATCATGTCCACACTTGCTGACCGTCAGTCGTAATCCATACTACGCCAGCGGGAGCCGTGGTCAAAAACCAGAGTCCAACACCATCAAGATCATCGCCCCCGGGGCAAGCAGGCCACGCGAGCTTGATAAGATCAATTTGCTCATCAATTCCACCCGTGAGAAATTTTCCATCCAGCGCGAGTTTTACGTGTCCCTCAAGCATCAGATCAAAAAAGGGGACAGACTTATTTAATCAAATAAATCTGCCCCCCCTTTTACTCGCCCCCCTTTACTCATATATTTTCTCCGAAATAATTTCCAACTCATCCCACAAATGGGACAGACCAATACTGCTCATATAAGTCATGTAATCCACAAATCCGGGAAACTTTATTTCGTCGATCGAGAACCACGTCGCTTCGCACTCAGGGCAAATAAAAATAATCGATTTATTCGCTTTTATCATCGCTTTGAGAACGTCGTCCTGCTGACATCGTGGGCAAATCACATACACCTCTCTAAATATACAAATGGGACAGATTTATTTAATCAAATAAATCTGTCCCCTTTTGTGGTGCTTTTGTGGTGTCACTTTTTAATACGCCCCCTTCTTTATCTATCCACCTGAAAAAACGTAATCACGGGACCGTAGTTACTTTCCGAATCTGACACTTCAACAAAGAATTTTTTTTCAGGGAACTTCTCTTTCAACACCATCCCCCATGAAAACGCCAATACGTTGCGCAACTGCAAAAAAATGCTGTCCGACACATCATCTGCGCACTGTTCAAAAAGTTCATAAACATGCACGTTATTCATAACCTGCTCTACTTTCCGAATATCATGCATTTCAGCCATACGCGCAGCGAAGGTTTCTGAAGCAAAATTACGCTCCAGAAATACTCCTCCCTCGCATGTCAAAAAATCAGGAAAAAGCACCTTTGAAAACAACAACATCTGCTCAGGGTGGCATTGATCACTGATATAAGAAAATATATCCAGACCTTGTTGTTGAGCCCACTGATTTTTCCAAGTCTCATACTTGACAGCGTCTGTGACAGGTGGAATTGAGTAGATCCCATTCATGGTATTTCTTCCGGAGTTACGCCTCTAGGAGGCGCTTTGGTGGATGGTGACTGAACTCTGACTGATCCGTCAGGTAACGTATTCCTACCATACTCAATGACGTGAGGAGTCGGTACCCCTGCGTGAGGAGCGCCAGTAACATCTACTCGCTTGATGATCATGCCTTCCGCATCATATACAGCATAACTGGTGATATTCCCTCGGTTGTCAGCACGATAGAGAGTCGCCCCCTTAGGCCCCAACAAGCTGAACCTTCCGCTGACCTGCGTAGCATGTTCCAAGGGTCCTCCAATCAGATTGGCAGCATTTCTCGGAGGGGGGAATGGCGGTGGAGTATGAGGCGAACCACCGCCGGTCGAACCTTTGTTCGTCATTGAGAGCACTCTGCCGCCCACTTTTACACCGAGCGACTTGAACTCCCCCAAGGCCGCATCTACCAGGAAACGCGCAGCAACGACGTAGTTGTTACCGTCTAGAGGGTACTTGATGTTGCCTTTCCGATGCTCATCCTTTGCATGTTTGTTGCTCTCTCTCAAGCTGTCCTCTGGCGTTTCGGTAAAGAAGGCGGCCAAGTTAATAGCTGCACCATCTTTCAACTCTTCAACCTGCTTGCCTGCAGCAAAATTAATCAGGGCATTTGTAACCATGCTCACCATGAATTTCATCGGCCCCATTACTGCTTGGGCTGCAATTGCAGCTGTCTCTAGCTGATTGCGCTTTTCAACAGGTAAGGAATTAGCAACCACCAGCATCTTGCCCAATTCACCAAGGGCTTCCTGTCCCATTGGGATGACCGTCTTTGTGATTCTGACTGCATCAAGATAAACGACGTTAGTTCCCCCACTGCCGTCGTTTGTTGGTTCGATGATGATGTTGCCTTCATCAACTTCCTTCGTCATCTCCTTATCGTAATCTGCAGCCAGATCCGCGAATCGCTTGAGTCCTGCAAGCACCTCCGGATCGAGGGAGTCCATATCTGAAGGATTTTTTCCCTGTCGAACAAAATTCTTGGTGATAGCCAGTGCTTGCTCATCGCCAAGCTGCTTGCGGAGGGAGGGAGAGACCTCGCTGATATCGACTAATTGTGCATTGATTGCCTGTTTCAGATTGGTCAAGAAACTGGCACCTGCCATGGCTTCCTTGACCATGTTCTCCTTGAACTTAGTGATGCTATCGTCCCAACGGTCAAGTGTTTGGAGCGAATGGCTCACCGAGTCGATAGAAGAACTGCTGACGTAAAGATCAGTACGATGCTCTTCGTCCTTGGTGATCTCATACGCTTTGTTCACATCACGATTGAGACCCGCCGTGGAGTCCTGCCCGGAGGCCTTGTCGTTACGCACGACAATCTGACCCTCGCCCACTGTAGCGTTCAGCGTCTGCTGACGATCCTTGTCGTACTTATAACCCTCCACGGCCCAGCTATTTTTGCTCTCACCTTCCATGCCCTTGTTCGGCTTGTCAGCCTGAGAACCACCGCCACCGCCGTAACTACCGCTGACATTGAGGTAATAACCGTGCTCGTTATCCTTGCCGGTGATGTTGCGATAGCCGAGGGTGTCGGTGTCGAGCTTGAGGTTGCCGTTATCGGCAGTGATCACCGAGCCATCAAGTTGCGTATGTTTTTCGGTACGGATATCGACTTTGCTTTTGCCGCTGATAACCGTCTGGTTGTCGACCCAATTGGTTTTGCCGTTGGTTTCGCCGTAACCCAGCGAGCCACTGACCGTTGCACCGAAGCTGACCGCGACAGTCAGGCTGGCGTCGAACTCTTTGCCCTCGACCTTGCCGGTGTTCGGAACAGAGGACACGGTCAGGTTACGTCCTACATCACCAATAACTTCATCACCGCGCAGAGTGGCGCCAGCAATCGTAGTATCACGCTCGCTTTCGAAGCTCAGCTTGTTACCTGCATACAGGTACGCTTCCTGCTGCTTCACGCCTTCGCGGTTCAGATCGCCGATGCCGACATTTGCCGAGCCATAAACGCCGAAACCATCCTGGCCGGCGATGATGCCGCCCTCCGCGCCCCAGCTACGGCGATCATGTGAACTCTCATAGGCGTTTTGCGCCGACAGAATGTTCAGATCGTTACCGGCCTTGAGGGAGATGTCCCGCGCGGCAATCGCTCGGGTGCCGATCAGGGTCAGATCATTTTTGGCATCCAGGTTAATACTACCGCCGGCATTCAATTGGGTTGCCGTCGAGGTCCCCTGAGTCGATTTGTCCTCGGTACCCGCATTGCTGACCCCGACACCCAGCTTGAAGCCACCGGTGGTGCCGCCCTTGACGCCGCCCTTGCTCTGAGTCGAATGTCCGGAGCTGTCTTGCGAGCCGTGCGCGACATCAAAGGTGATGTCTTTGCCTTTGACATTGATGTCACGCCCGGCATTGAACTGGCTGCCACTGACATTGACACCGTTGCCGGCATCCAGTGTGATGTCATTGCCCGCCGAAAGCGTCGATGGCCGCTGTGTCACCGAACTCTGTGTATTACTGGAGCTGACGCTGGAGGCGCCGATATGCCCGTCAAATTTCGGTCCGCTAAAAAACTGATCAAGGGTATCAACCGATTTTAATACGCTTGAACCTTTGCTGACCCCGTCTTCACCTTTACCCGTCCCCTTGAGGCCATCCATCGTGTTGCCGATGTTGTAGGCTGTTGTCGCGGTGATGCCGTTACGCTTGATGCTGTCACGGATGGTGACTTCGCTAGCCTCTTCCTTGGCATCGATGTTGATGTCGCGATCCGCCTTGAGGCGAATGTTGTTTTCGGCTGCCAGATCGGACCCTTGCTGGTTGATGTCGCGACCGGCAGTTACATTGAGGTTCATCCCGGCATCGATGGAACTGCCCGCAGCTGTGTAGCCTTTACTGTTTACACCGTGCTGGATGGTTTCACTGCCAACGAACGTGGTGAAGGCGTTGCTGTCGATGGTCTGCTTGAGACCAACGCTCTTGTCCGTCTCCCAGCTGTTGCTGCGATGGTTGTCGATCGAGGCGACCACATTGACATCGCGACCGGCATCGAGCGATACGCTGTTTTCGGCACTGATACCACTGCCAATGACATTGATGTCGCGTGAAGCGTCGAGAATTGCATCGCGCCCCGCGTTAACCTGACTGCCGACACTGTTGGAGCGAACAACCTCGCGCCCGCCGTTGTGCGAGGAGCCAACAGTGATATCGGCACCCAGCCCCGGTGTGCCAGCGAACACACCGATTGTGTCCTTTAGCGACATACCCAGTTTTTTCTTGTATTCCTCAGCCCGGCTGTAGGCTTGGTCGTCGGCAGACGACAGGGTGATATCACCTTCCTTGTCTACGAGACCGGCATGGAGTTCGGCATCGTTGTCAGCGTTAACTTCACTGGCATTCAGACGAACATCACGCCCCGCCAGAACTACAGCGTCATGCCCGGCACTCAACTGGCTACCGACCTGGGTAACAGAGGTCTGCAAGTGGCTACTGCCACTTTTTGACATGCCGAAGGCGCCAGTCTTGGTTTTCTTACTGTAAGACCCAGATTCTTCGGTGGCAGAAAGCACTGCGACGTCGTTGGTTGCACCGACGACCAGATCATTACCGGCCTTCAGCTGACTGCCGATGACAGTGACATTGCGTCCGCCATCAAGACTGACAGCACCGTCTTCGCCCTTGGACGAATTAACGGTGAGGTCGCGCCCGGCTTCAATCACCGAAGCAACGTTCTCACTCTCATAACTCTCGGTCTGGGTAGTCTTGCTACGTCCGAACGAGCCTTTTTTCTTCTTGTAGTAGTAGGACGAACTCTCGTCCTTGGCGGAAGCAACCGTGATGTCCTGAACCGCATCCAGGCTGACGTTTTCCTCGGCCTTGATACGACTGGCGATGATGCCCAGATCGTTGCCCGCGTCCAGCGCGATATCACGTCCGGCGTTCAGTACGGATGCTTGTTGAGTGATGCTGTGGGTTTCGTTGGCGAACCTCTTGCCACGCGAAACGTAGTCACTTTCATTGGCCGCCGAGGTAATGATGATGTCATTACCGGAGTTGACACTCAGATCCCGCTTGGCATCCAGCCGGCTACCCACAATCGCCACATCACGATCGGCACTGATCGTCAAATCCCGCCCGGACTTCACTTCAGCGCCATGCTGAGTAATGGTCTGATTGAGGAAGCTACTGCCACGCCCCGTGGTGCTGCGATCCTGCACCGAGGTGATGTTGACGTCGCGATCGGCGTCGAGGGTCATGTCACGGCCGCTTAGCAATACACCGCCGATGTTGTTGATATCCCGGCCAGCGCCGATTGTCAGGTCATTGGCCGCTTCGATTCGTGAGGCGTTGTCCAGTACATCGCGGTGGAACAGGTTGCCGCCACGGTTGCCGTCGATGCTGAACACATCGCGCTGGTTGATCACGCTGCCGTTGGTGGCCGTCAGGCTGACATCCTTGCCGGAGATGATGCCGCCGGACTTGTTGATGATGTCGTTGCCGGCCTTGAGGGTCAGGCGTTCGCCGGCTTCGATCAGGCCGGTGTTGGTCAGGTTGTTGCTAGCCTCGGCCGACAGGTTGTTGGAGGCACGCAAGGTGCCGGCGTTGTTCAGGTCGCCGCCGGCGATCAGGGTCACGTCACCGCCCTGGATCAGCGCGCCGTTCGGCGCCAGGCGGTTGTTGGCCTGGGCCAGGTACAGCACTGGCACCAGGACTTTTTCGCCGTTCACTTCGTGCTCTTCGAGCCAGACGATGTCGTGGGTCAGTGCCGCCACTTGCTGAGCCGTCAGGGTCACGCCGAGGGACAGATTGAGCTGATCCTTGCTGGCGACCGCGTTGTTCATGAGGTACTTGAACATCGCTTCGTCGGAGGTCTGGCCGTCGATGAAACGCTGGCCGGTGCGGGCGACCACGGCCTGCTGCACCATGCGCTGCTCGAACAGGCCGTCACCCAGGCGTTTGGCGCTGGTGTCGGGGTCGTAGCCGAGCTTGCCCAGCAGGTAGTCCGAGCTCATGAACTGCTTGAGGTTGGTCAGCGCCGGGTTGGTTTCGATCAGGTACTTGTGCGGGTTGGAGCGCACGCTGGTGTCGGGCAGGCCCTGTACGCGCGGTACGTCGAACGAAACCTGGCCACGGTTGGGCGCCAGTACGCCGACCGGTCCGTCGCCGGCCACCGGGCCTACGTTGAACTGTGCGGTCTTGTCGTTGAGGTTCAGCGAGGGAACGCCGCTCAAGGCCAGATCGCGTTTTTTCTTCGAGACCGGGTCGTTCTGGTCGAACTGCAACGCGGTCGCCGACCGTGCGGGCATGCCGTCCGAACGCTGGGTGGCGCTGGCGGCAATGGTGCCGATGGTCCAGTCGCGATTGGCTACCAGGTCTTGCTCGCTACCGCCCTTGTGGCTGAGACGGAACAGACCGTTGTCGCCGGTTGGCAGAGTGAAGCCCGGCAGGGACAGCGGGTTGACCTGTTGTTGCGCAAGGTCCGGCGGCAGCTGGGAATTGATGCGGATGACCGTCGGGACCACCCCGCCACCCAGTTGAGTGGAGCCCAGGCGAGACGCCCCGCCCGCCGATGCATTGCCGTTGCGAACGACGCCGTTGTCGAGTTTGTTTGTTGCGTTGATGTAGACCGTGCCGCCCGCCTGTACGACGGCATTGGCGTTGGCCGATGGGCTGCTTTCAACGGTGGTGTTTCTGAAAAACGTTGCGTTCTTGACGGCGCTCGGGGCTTCTGTGCGTACGCCGCTGGCGTAGCTCGAACCGGGATAGAAGAACTTGGCGTCGTTATCGAGAACGATCGAGCCAAATAAATAGAACCTCGGCGATTCACGGCCAACTTGACGGCTAACTATCGCGGTCAGGGATTCAACCTCGTTCATGTCCCAGGTATGTATGGTGGGGACCATGACGATCTTGCCGTTCCAGACACCGGTTTTGCCCGAGTCATAGTTCGGATCGTTTGCGGCGTTGTAAGCAAGAACATCCTCCCAGAAGAAGATATTTTTTGCTTTACTGCCCGGCGAATCAAACCAGCGGGTGACGGTGTAGTCCCCGACCGTGGCCCCTTGGTTGGTGAAATTCTGCACGTTAAGTGTCAGGTCACGTCCTGCGCTGACCACCGAGGCGTCGTTGATGAAATCACGCGCGCTGCCCACAAGATTTCGGCCGGCAGTCAACGTACCCGCTGCCGAGTCCTTGACGATGGTCGATTGGTATTTTTCCACCCAGACCATATGGCTTGGCAGATTCGACTCGCGAAAGACGTTGCTGAAGGAAGTGCAAGTCGTGCAACGAACGCCGATCGTACCGGAGATCAATCCGCCTCCGGCCACCTCAAACACATCCTTGCGGTTCTCGATGTGATCCGCCGCCAGGCTCAGGTCACCAGTGCTCTCGATGGTCCCGGAAATGTTGTTGATCGAGGAACTCCAGCCATTGCTGTCGTCCCGGGCGATGCTGATGTTGCCGATGCCGTAGATGTCGGCATAACGGTTGGTCAACGTACCGACCCGCAACGCCATGTCATCGCCGCTGAAGATCAGCCCGTTCTGGTTCAGCAGGGAATTGCTGTTGATCCGCAGCTTTCCACCGCCACCAAGAGTGCCGTTGTTGACCAGAGAATCGGCATTGACAGTCAGTCGATCAGCCGAGGTGAGGCGCCCGAGGTTGGTCAGGCTGCCGCGACTGGTGATCGTGGACTCAGAGGCGCCGGTGATGCTCGCCGCGGCAGTCACATCTATCTGCGAAGCGGTGAGGCCCATAGTGCCAACGCTACTGATCCGGCCATTCCCGCCGTAGCTACCACCCAGTTGGATATCCATCCCGCCATCACTGGCAATCAACCCGTCGTTGTACCAGTTCACCCCGCGCCCGGTGAGCTGGTTCGAGGCCAGCACCTGGCCGCTGGCCGTTTGCGTGAAGTTGTTGATGTTGAGCGTCAAGCGCCCGGCCTGGATCACGCTGCTGTTGGTCCAGCTGTCGGCGTTGAGGGTCAGGCCGCCACGAGTCACCAGCGAGCCGCCGGCGTTCATCACGTTGGCGGTGGAGATGTCGAACTCGCCCACGCCCACGTGAGTGACCGACCCACCGGCGTTAAGGAAACTCGGCGCTGCCAGAGTGAAATGAGTGTTGGCGGTTTCCACCAGACCATTGCGGTTGTCGAACTGGCTGCCGATCTGGAAGTCAGTCTTGCCGCTGGTTCCGAGGGCGCGCAGTTTGCCGCCCTGGTTGTCGAGGTTGGTGGCACGCACAGCCAGGGTGCCGGCGCTTTCGATCAGACCACCACGGTTGGTCAAACTCGTGCCCGCACCGAGGTCGATAACGCTGCCGCTGACCTGGCCGGCATTGTTGTTCATCGAGCCGGCGCTGACTTTTACCTGGCCTTTGGCGTAGATGCCGCCACCGCTGTTGTCGAGCGCATTGGCGCCGGCATTCAGCAGGATGTCGCCGGTGTTGGCAGCGATGCGGCCGCCGTCGCTATAGATGCCGCCGAGGGCGCGCAAGTCGAGGCGACTGCCTTCGATCTTGCCGCCCTGGCCGTTGCGCAACACACCGGTCAGACGGGTTTGCAGCAAGCCCTTGAGGCTGGACAGCACCCCACCCCGACTGTCGAGGCTGGCGGCGGTGATGTTCAGGTCGCCGGTCTGGGCGATGAGTTTGCCGCCCTGGTTGTCGATGGCCCCGATGCCGGTGTTCACGGTCAGCGCGGTGAAACTCTGCACCGCGCCTTTGCCGTTGTTCAGCGCGGCGGCGGTCAGGTTGACGGCGGCATCGCGGCTGGAAATCAGGCCGTCGCCGTTGTTGTGCAGGGTGCCGTCGGCCTTGAGGTCGAGTTGACCGTTGGCCGAAATCGTGCCGCCCGCGCTGTTGTTCAGGTCACCGTGGGTCAACAGGTCGAGCAGGCTCTGGCTGATCAACTGGCCACCGCGGTTGTCGACGCTGGCCGAGCGCTTGATCACCAGCGGCCCGGTGCTGCCGAGCGCGCCGTTGACGTTGGTCAGGGCGCCCAGCAGGTCGAGGGTGACGCTGCCCTTGCCGACCAGGCTGCCGCCGCTGTTGTCCAGTTGCGTACCGGTGAAGGTCAGCGCTTTGCTGGCCGTGATCCGGCCACCGGCGTTGTTCAGGGTGGCCGCGCGAACATCAAGGGTGTCGCCGCTTTCAATGAAACCACCGGCGCCGTTGCTGATCGTGCCGCCGGTGATGGTCAGGGTCTGTTTGCCACCACTGGTGACGGTGCCACTGGTGTTGTCCAGGCGGGTGGCCTTGATGGTCACCTCGCCGATGCCGCCCAGCCCGCCGTTGCTGTGGTTGATCAACGCACCGCTGAGGTCGATGTTCAGGTTGCCGAGCAGGCTGGAGACGCTGCCTTCCTGACTGTTGTCGAGAGTGCCGCCAGTGACGGTCACGCCCTTCCAGCCAGAGATCAGACCGCCCTGGTTTTTCAGCTCGGGCGCGGTGAGGGTCAGTTGATCGTTGCTGATCAGGTTGCCGCTCCGGTTGTCCAGGCTGTTGCCGGTGAGGCTGAAACTGTTGACGCTGGAGATTTCACCTTTCTGATTGTTCAGGGCACGCAGCGTGGCGATGCTCAGTACGCCCTTGCTGTTGATCACGCCGTTCTGGTTATTGAGGTCACGCAGGTGGGCAATGCTCAGCAGGCCTGTGCTGCTGATCATGCCGTCCTGGTTGTTCAGGTCTTGAGCGGTAGTGCCCAGGTCAATGGCCAGGCCGGCAATGCCCACCAGCGTGCCGCCCTGGTTATCCAGACCGGTGCTGTTAAGCGTCAATTGTTGCGCCGCCTTGATGCCGCCTTTGTTGCGGTTGCTCAAGAGGCCGTCGACGGTCACCTCGAGATCGCTGTCGCTCAGCAACACGCCGCCATCGCTGTTGTCCAGGCTCGCCGCCCGGATCTGCAATGCTGCGGCGGCGATCTTGCCCTTGATCGAGGTCAGGGCCTTGTCGATGGTCAGGGTCAGTTTCTGGTTGCTCAGCACCTGGCCGCCGCTGTTGTCCAGCGACGTGGCGATCAGGTCGAAGGCCTGTTCGCTCGAAATCTCGCCGCCCCGGTTGTTCACCTCACCGAGGTTTTTCAGCAGCAATTGGCCCGGTGCCGTGATGAAGCCGTCCTGGTTGTTCAGCGCACCGCCTTTCAGATCAAGACTCAGGTTGCCGGTACTGAACAGCTTGCCGCTCTGCTGATCGAGCCCCTTGAGGTTGGCCACCAGAGCATTGGCTGCGCCGATGCTGCCGCCAGTATTGGTCACTTGATCTGCGTTCAACTCCAGTCGATCGGCCGAGTAAATGCTGCCCTGACTGTTGTTGAGGTCACCGGTGTTGATGTTCAGGCCGGTCTTGCTGCTGATGACACCCTTTTGCTGGTTATCCAGCGCACTGCTGTTGATCGTCAGCGCGGTGTCGGTGAGCAGTTTGCCGCCCTGGTTGCTGACGGCGCCTCGGGTGTCGACCGTGAGGTTTTTGGCACTGGAGAGCGTGCCGCCGTTGTTGCTAAGGCTTTGGGCATTGATCGCCAGCGCGCCTTCGCTGATCAGGCTGCCCTGATTGTTGTTCAGGTCCGATGACAGGGTGATCGCCAGGTCTTTGCCGCTGCTCAGACGACCGCTGTTTTCCAGCGTCTGCCCGGTCAGTGTGAGACCGCTGTCGCCGCTCATCAGGCCCTTGTTGTGGTTGATGACCTGGCCCACCGTCAGCGCCAGATTGCCGCCGGCAGCGATGTAGCCGCTGTCGCTGTTGTCGAGCCAGGCGCCAATCAGGCTCACACCGGCCTTGCTCGACAGTTCACCGCTGCGGTTGTCGACGCGGTCAACGGTGAGTGTCAGCGCTTTTGTGGACCCCACCAGACCTTCCTGACGGTTGTCCAGACGGGCGGCCGTGACGCGCAGGCCATCGTCGGCGATGACTACGCCGGCCTGGTTGTCGAACAGGTCGGTCACGGTCAGGTCGACCTCGCCGCGCCCACGGATTTCGCCACCGGTGTTGTCCAGGCTGGCACTGCGGCTGTCGAGGCCGGCAGAGGCAATCAGGCCCTTGATGTTGCTCAAGGCCTGATCGACAACCAGCGTCAGCTTCTGGTTGCTCAGCAACTTGCCGCCGTCGTTGTTCAGGCTTTGCGCATTCAGGCTCCAGGCATTCGCACCGGAAATTTCACCTGCGCTGTTGTTCACCTCGGCGAGGTTTTTCAGCAGCAGCTGACCCGGCGTATGCAGGTTGCCGCGCTGGTTGTTCAACAAGCCATGGTTCATGTCCAGCGTCAGGTCAGCGTTGCTGAACAGCTCGCCGCCATCCTGCTCCAGCGAAGTGACCGACACGTCGAGTTGCTGCTGGCTGCCGATGCGCCCGCCGGAGTTGTCCAGGTGGGCGGCTTTCAGCTGCAGGGTGCCGTCGGTGGCCAGGCTGCCTTCATGACGGTTCTTGAATTCACCGGTGGTCAGCGTCGAATCGGCCTTGGCGCTGATGATGCCCTGGTCGCTGTTGTCGAGGCTTCCGCTGTTGAACACCAGGCCTTTTTGCGAGGCGATCAGACCGCCCTGGTTCAGCACTGCGCCGGTCGAGGTCAATGCCATCGCCTCAAGGCTGGACAGTTTGCCCAGACGATTGTCGAGGCTGCCGGCCTTGAGGGTCAGCCGTCCTTCGCTGCTGACCAGACCGCCCTGGTTGTCCATGGCTTCATCGAAGGTCAGTTGCAGATCCGCTTGGCTGACGATCCGCCCGCCGACGTTGCTCAAACCAATGCCACTGAGCGTGCTCGCACCCTTGCTGAAAATCAGGCCGTTGGTGGCGTTGATGATCTGCGCGACCTTCAGGCCCAGCGTGGTGTCGGACAACACCTTGCCGCCTTCGCTGTTATCCAGACGCGCACCGTTGACCAACAGCGCTTGCTGGCTGGACAACGAACCGCCGCGGTTGTCGATCTGCTCGACATTCACGGTCAGGTTTTTCAGCGAGCCAACCAGGCCGTCCTGGCGGTTGTCGAGGTTTTTGCCGGTGAGCAGCAAATTGCCTTCGGCGACCAGTTCACCGCCCTGCTGGTTCAGGGTGTCGATGTTGGCGTCGATATCGGCCTTGCCGGAAATTCGCCCGGCAGCGTTGTTCACTTCGCCGGCCTTGAGCGTCATCAGCCCGGTCGAGGTCAGCAGGCCGCCATTGCGGTTGTCCAGCGTGCGGCCTTCAAAAGTCAGTGCCGCTTTGCTTTCGAGCCGGCCCTTGTCGCGGTTGTCCAGTTCGTCGACCAGCGCTTTCAGCGCCTTGTCCGAACGAATCACACCGCCACGGTTATCCGTGTTGGCACTGCTGACCGTCAGGCTGTCGAGGCCGGAAATCTTGCCGGCGCGGTTGTCCAGGCGAGTGGCCTGCACGTCCATGGCACCGTTCGCCTGAATCAGGCCCTTGCTCTGGTTGTTCAGCTGGCCGCTGATGCGGGTGGTCAGCGTGCCTTCGCTGATCAACTGGCCTTGCTGGCTGTTGTCGAGACTTTGCGCGCGCACGTTCAGGGCAGTCTTGCCACCGAGTTTGCCGGTGGTGTTGTTGATCGCTCCCGACGCCGTAATGTCCAGCATCCGCCCGGCCATCATCAGGCCGGCGACGTTATCCAGCGATGTGACCGTCAACACGGTGTCGGCCTGGCTGCTCAGTTCGCCGTTGCGATTGATGAGCTGCCCGACCGTGCCGGTCAGGTTGCCCGCGCTGTTGATCACGCCCTGGGTGTTGAGTACCTGACCGGCGTTGAGGTTCAGGGAGGCGCTGCCGAGCACGCGGCCGACGTTGCGGTTGTCCAGCGAGCCGGCGGTAACACGGGTGTTCTGGCCGCTGAGTGTGCCGCTCTGGTTATTCAAAGTCTGTGCGGCGTTAACCGTCAGGTTACGGCTCGCGACCAGGCCTTTGCCGCGGTTGTCGATGGCTTGCGCGCTCAGGCTCAGATCGCCATTGGCATTGCGACTGCCGTCAGCATTGACCCCGGCTTCGATCGCGCCGGCGTTGGTCAACTGACCGCCCGCACTGAGGCTGATGCTGTCCCGCGCCGCGAGAGTCTGTCGGTTGGTCAGGTCGCCCTGAGTCTGCACGTTCAGCGAGGTGCCGGCGTAGACCGCCGAGCGGGTCTCCAGGCTGGCGGCCTTGACGTTGACCGCGCCGGTGGCCGAGGTTTCGGCCAGGCTCAACTG
>Ga0055531_10001112_pt1 | contig 20889 bp, 12 predicted proteins | sample AraplaCvi_mCL_r2_FD_55008 | JGI IMG/M metagenome (GOLD analysis project Ga0055531, IMG submission 55008) | Arabidopsis root microbial communities from North Carolina, USA - plate scrape MF_Cvi_mCL_r2 | ecosystem: Host-associated > Plants > Roots > Endosphere | place: USA: North Carolina...
GGCCGTCGATGCGCAGACCCTGCGCCAGCCGCTGGAGACGCTGCGCCGCCGCGCCGCCGAGGAATTCGGCCCCAAGGCCACGCTGACGATCCGCCCGCCGCGCGAGACGGGCGAATCGCTGCGCGCCATCATCCGCGGGGCGGCCTGGGAAGGCACGATCTACCTCGACCCGGTCACCGTGCGCGAACTCGGCCGGCGCGGCGAGGCCGAGGGCCTGGCCAACACCGTCTTCGAGCTGCACAGCGCGCTGCTGCTCGGCGACACCGGCAAGGCGGTGCTCGCGATCACGGCGCTCGCCTACCTGGCGCTGCTGGTGACCGGTCTGATCCTGTGGTGGCCGATGAACGCCGCGCAGTGGCGCCACGCGTTCAAGCTCAAGCTGGACAAGGGCACGACGCGCAGCCTCTTCGATCTGCACCGTTTCGGCGGCGCGGTGCTGGGGCTGCTGATCGCCGTGGGCGTCGCCAGTGGCGCCTGGATGGCCTGGCGGCCGATCGGCGGCTGGGTCAACGCGCTGGCTGGCGACACCGCACCCCAGCCGCCCCAGGCGGGCAAGGCCTCTGGCGAGCGCGTGCCGCTCGACCTCATCGTGGCGCAGGCCCGCGCGCGCTGGCCCGACGGGCGCCTGGGCTTCGTGCAGCTCGGCACCACGGACGCCAAGCCGGTGCGGCTGCGTTTCCGCGTCGCCGGCGAGCCGCATCCCAATGGCCTGTCCTCGATCTGGGCCCACCCCGTCGATGGACACGTGCTCGCGCAGCAGCGCTGGAACGAGCTGGACCTGGCCGGCCGCTCCACCGCGTGGATCTATCCGCTGCACGCGGGCGAGCTATTCGGGCTGGCCAATCGCGTGATCACGGGCCTGGTGGGGCTGGCGCTGTTCGCGATGGGCGTCACCGGGGCGTGGCTGTGGTGGCGCCGGCGGGGTTGAGGGCCTGATCAGCTCGTCGATGCAGCGCGCCACCTCGTCGCTGCCGGGATCCGGATCGAAGTAGTGCGTGTGCGCCCCGCCGCCGACGCACAGGTCCTTGCGCGGCGGATCGTCCAGCGCGACCGCGCCCGCGTCGTAGAAGGACGCGGTGCGCTGGATGCCTTCCGGCGCGGGATGCCAGATCCAGCGCCCCACGTAGTCGCCCGCCGTGAACACGTTGGTCCAGCGGTCCAGGCCGAGGTCGCCGAGCTTCGGGCCCTCCAGCACCCAGCGATAGAGCTCGGGNAAGCGTGCCGCGTAGAGCTGGCGCAGCGGACTGCCGGCGGTGAACAGGTGCACCTCGACCTGATCCAGCCATTGCCCGAGCACCGCCGCCCGGCTGCCGTCGCCGCAGCGGGCGCGATAGGCCAGGTAGCGCAGCAGGTCCGTCGTGATGACGGTGCCCTGGCTGTGCGCGACGATGACCACGCGCGTGGCGCCCTGCTCCTTCAGATGCTCGAGCAGCGCGACATAGCGCGCGAAGATCCGGGCCCGCGGGATCGCGCCGCGCGGGAACTCGCGCAGGTAGTTGTCGATGTCCAGCATCGCATCCAGCGGCGCGCGCAGCCATGGCGCGTACTTGGACAGCGTGCGCCCCAGCAGCGACAGCGCGCCCAGCGCCGAGACCGAGCCCGTGACGAAGGGCGCGAGCATCGCCTGCGACTGCAGCCCGCCGATGATCAGCAGCAGCTTCAGCTCCGCGATGAAGAACGGCGCGAACAGCTGCGTCGCCTCGATCAGCAGCAGCAGCCCGATGACGATGCCCACGGCCGCGCTGACCAACGCCACCAGCGACACGAAGCCCTCGAGCCGCTCATAGCTGTCCGTCAGCCAGCGGCCCAGGTCGCCGGGGCTGCCGATGTCGCGTTCCAGCTCCGCCAGCACGCTGGGCACCAGCATCGCCAGGATGTACAGGATCAGCGCGAACAGCAGCAGCGCGACGGCGCAGAAACTTGCCGTGCTGTACACGTAGCGCAGCGTCAGGAAGCTCTCGGCCGGCAGCACGCGCGCGCTCAGCGGCTCCAGCAGCAGCTGGAAGCCCCAGAAGTCCGCCGCCACCTCCTGCTGGAGCTCGAACAGCCAGGGCCGGTAGCCCCATTTGCCGGCGGCGTTCTCCAGCACCTGGTGCGAGGTCGCCCAGATCACCATGCCGACCGCGGTGAACGAGGTCAGCGACACGCAGAGTCCGAGCCGGGCGGTGGTGATGCTGGCGCGCGCCTGCGGCCCCAGGCGCGCCTGCCGCATGCCGCGGACGATCCAGAACAGCAGCATGAAGGCGGCCACGCCCCACCAGAGGTAGCTGCCGAGCAGCGACACCTCGAAAGCCCGCAGCGCGGCCCGGGTCCACCAGACCCAGACATCGTGCTCCGGCGGCGTCGGCGGCGCCGGTCCGAAGCCGGGTGGATCCTGCGCTGGCGGGAACACCGGCGGCGCGTCCCACATGGCGGCGGCGATGATGCCGTAGCTCATGGCCAGGAAGACCAGCCCGATCTGGCGCGTCGACACGAAGCGGCGATCGGCGACGCGCAGCCCGGCGTCGCAGGCGACGGCGAGCGCGGNCAGCAGCGCCAGGCCGAGCACCCACGGCGTCGCGTAGCCGAGGTACAGGACCGTGCCGGCGAGCGCCGCCTCCAGCACCAGCACTGTCCGCGCCGGCCACGACCGGACCCATCGGTAGGCCAGCCACCAGTCCGCCAGCACCGGACCGGCCACGGCCAGCGCCAGCTTGGCGGAATTCGCCGTCGACCCGCCCTCGCCCGATCCCGCGCCCACGCCGCCGTTGAGCACCGACATCAGCACGATGAACAGGCCGGTCAACACCGACTGCAGGAACAGATTGGCCAGCAGGTGNGCGAAGCCCCAGTCCAGCGCCGTCTGCAGCCGTGACAGGCGGCGCCAGCCCTGCCTCACGGCGGGCGAGGCCCTCGCCACTTCGGCGCCCTTGCGCGCATGGTCGATGGTGTCGCGCGCGAGCTTGGACATCCGGAACAGGATGGTGAACAGCTCGGTGAGGATGGGTGGCAGCGAACTGGACAGCCGCGACAGGTCGGCCCAGTACATCTCGTGGAAATCGATGCGCCGCGCGTTGTCGCCGGGCGCGCCGGAGGCATCCGTGCGCGTGAGCCAGATGCGGCGGCACTCGTAGGGCTCCGCCGCCGTGCCGCCGCGCTGGGCCTTGAACAGCAGGTAATCGGTGAAGGCGAGCCCGAGGTCGGGCCGCTCGTGCGTACGCGCGGGCGGCGGCGCCTCCGCTGCCGGCGAGGTCGTGACCGAGGCCTCGTAGCTGGCGACCTGGGCCCGGACCGCGCCCTGGCGCTCACCCTGCGCCGCCCGGTCCAGCCAGCCGGGCCGCAGGAAGTCCGAACGCAGCGACTGCCGCAGCGCCTTCATCGGCGGCGGCGTCTCGTGGGGATCGGGCATCGCCGGCACGCTGCCCTCCAGCGGCGGCACCTGCAGCATCAGGCAGTCGGAGGCCGCCTCGCTGTAGCGCACGCCGTCCGGTGGCCGCGTCGTCAGCAGCGAGGCCAGCGTGCGGACGGTGTCCCCCGGCGCCTGGTCGGCGACGCCGTGCACCGTGACGACGGCGGTCCGCTGCCGCGGACCTGACGGCGCCCCGGCTTGAGGGTCCTTGCGGTCCCACGTCCGCGCGCGAGCGCGGCGCGCGCCGAGTGGATCGCGCTCGTCCGGCGCAGTGTCGGCCATGGCATGACTCTCCCCTTGTCGTTCCCGGCATCGTGACATCCGGGCAGGGGCGCGTCACGCCAGGCCATCCTCAAGGCATGGGATATCCCCGGCCGCCACCGTTCAGCGCGCCCATTCCGAGCCGCTCGAAGACCTGGCGCTCGCGGGCCCCGACAGCGTGCGCCACCATCCAGACCGAGCGCGGCTTGAAGTAGACGTACTCCGGCGGTGTGCCCGCGGCGATCCGGTCGCGCAGCGGCTGCCACGCCGCGTCGGCCTGCGCCGCGCGGTCCAGCCGGCGCAGCGCGGCGCCCTTCACGGCCACCGCCAGGTCCAGCCACGGCGCGATCGCCAGCGCGCGGTCGGCCGCCTTCAACGCCTCGGCCCCATCGCCGCCCTCCAGCGCCAGCCAGCCCTGCAGCGCGAGCACCGACGGATCCTCGGGATCCAGCAGCGCCGCCGCCCGCAGGGCGTCGCGCGCGGCGTCCAGCCGGCGTGCCATCAGCAGGTCCTGCGCATGGTCGATGCGCAGCTCGATCAGGCCGGAGCGCTCGCGCACGACACGGTCGTACAGCGCGAACGCCGGCTCCCAGCGGCCGGCCAGCGCCAGCGCGGCCGCCTTGCCCCACAGCGCCTCGGGCTTGTCGCCCTGCGCCGCGAGCGCGGCGTCGTACGCGGCGATCGCGCCGTCGACGTCGCCCAGATCGCGCAGCACGCCGCCCACCGCGAGGTTCACGCGCAGCGAGTCCTCCGCGTTCATGCGCTCGCCGCCGGCGCGCAGCTCCTTGGCCACCGCGGCCAGCGGCACGCCCAGCCAGCGCCGCGCCTCGGCGACGGCGACGCGCACGTTGGCGCTGCCGCCGTGCGCCGCGAGCGCCGCATCGGCCAGCGGCCCGACCAGCGCGCGATCGCCGCGGATCGCGCGGATGCGCAGCATCATCAGCTGCGCCGCCTCGTTGTCCGGCGCCAGCGCCAGCGCCTTCTTCTGCTGCTCGAGCGCGCCGTCGACGTCGCCGGTCTCCAGCCGGCGTCCGGCCTCGTTGCTCATCGCGATGGGCAGGCTCGCGCTCGCATCGGTGCGCGCCTGCAGCTTCAGCACCAGGCGCTGCAGGTCGGGATCGAGCTCGGCCAGCCGTTCGCGGACGATCTCACGGGTGTCGTAGGCGTCGCGGCGCGGCGAGGCCTGCGCGTTCACGCCTTCGGCGAAGTATTCCCAGACCGTGCCACTGGCGTAGCGCGACAGGAAGGCTTTGCCGGTCTTCGCGTCGCGCGCCTTGGCGGCGCGGTACAGCGCCTCGATCTCGCGCCAGTCGTCGGGGCCGAGCACGCCATGCACCTGGTGCGACAGCTCATGGAGCACGGTGTTGTAGCGGTCGGCGATCAGGCGCTCCACGTCCTCGACACCGGTGACCGTGTTGTGGCCGCCAGCGCCGCGCACGTCGTCCCACAGCCGTGAATCGGTATCGATGCGCGCGTCGCGCAGCGACTCCAGCTGGGGCGTCTCTGACAGGCGTTGCCACATCGGCTTGATGTAGTGCGTCGCGCTGCCCTCGGCCAGCACCGGGATGTAGGTCTTCCACGGCGCCACCGACAGCGCGACCCGCTTGCGGATGCGGGGCGACAGGTCGTTCCAGTTCAGCACGTAGCGCTCGATGCCGGGCACCTCGGGCATCGGCGCCGCGGCGAAGCGGGCTTCGTAGCCCTCGCGGTGCACCTCCACGGCCAGGCGCTGGAACTCCAGCGCCTTGGCCAGCACCGCATGCGCGCGGCCATGGTCCGGACAGGCCTTGAGCGCCTGGCGCGACAGCTCGCGCGCGAGGCCCGGATCGCCCGCCTCGAGGGCGTCCGACGCGTGCCGGACCAGGCGCTCGGCCTCGTCGAAGCGCGCGCCTTCGTCGCGGCGCAGCTCGGTGTAGTTGCGGCGGGCGTAGCCGTTGCCCAGCAGATAGTGCGCATGCTCGTCGTACGGGTTGTAGTCGAGCGCCTGCTGCGCGGCGGCGGTCGCGTCGGCCGTGCGGGCCAGCCGGATGAAGGTCTCCGCGAGCGCGCCCAGCGTTTCCGCGCTGCGGCGCCAGGCGAGGCTTTCCTCCAGCCGCTTGAAGGAGGTGTCGAAGTCGCGCTGCTGGTAGGACCACTGGCCGAGCGCGCGCAGCGCCTCGCCCTTCTCGCGGGAGGTCGAGGCCGCCTGGAGCGCGCGGTCCAGCAGCGCCTTCGCGCGCTCGTCCTGGTGCAGCGCCAGCGCCAGTTCACCCGCCGCCAGCAGGTCCACGGCGTCGGCCGTGCCGCGCTCGATCGCGGTGCGGGTGCGGCGGTCGATCGCGGCCAGGTCGTCGCGGGCGCGCAGGCCGTCGTAGAGGACGCTGCGCTCGCCGGCGCCCAGCGCCGGCTTGGCGGCCAGCGCCTTCAGCAGGGGCAGCGCGCGCGGGAAGTCCTGCGTCCGCAGCCAGACGCGCAGCCGCGTGAGCTGCGCCGCCGGGCTGCCGTCGAGCCGGGCGAGCGCGGCGGCGGCCTCGTCGACGCGGCCGGCCTCGGCCAGCGCGTCGACCAGTTCCGGGGTCGGCGCGGCCGCCGCTTCGCTCGCCGCCGCCGGCGCGGAGGGTTCCCCGGCGCGCGCTGGCGCGGCTGGCAGGGTCAGCAAGGCGGCGCTCAGCGCGCCCAGGGCCATCGGAATTCGGAATCGGGTCATCGTCATGGGAGTCGGTCGCCGGAGGAATTCGAGGCACCGACTGTCCCACACACGCCGGCAGCTTTTTCCGGCCTGACGGGGCTGAGGGCAAGACCCGGCCCCGGTGGCGCCGGCGGGCGTCCCCGAGGGCGGCGACGGTCCGCCGCCGCGCCGGGAATCTCATCTGCCCCAGGCCCGTCGACACCGGCCCCGACGTTTCCGGTGCGCCCGACCTGATGCCGCTGTACCACCTGCCCCCCGCCCCCATCCCGCCCGTTCCGGTGGGTCTTCCGCCGCCCGCCCCGGCCCCCTCCTCCGCTTCCGGCGGCCCGTCCCCGGACGGGACCGCCGCCCCGGCCAGCCGCCCGACGGCGGCCTCGCAGGCGCTGGAGCGGCGCTGGGCCCAGTCGGTCGCCGCGCATGCGCTCTGGTCACGCCAGGCGCCGGTGGTGCCGCTGTTGCTGGACTGGCTGCGCGACGCCGACGACATCGCCCGCCGGCTCGGCCCGGCGATGTGGCGGCACTTCGCACAGCATCTGTTGCAGCACGCCAGTACACGAGACCTGCGCGCGATGGGGCTGGACGAGCGCGTCGAGGCGCGGCTCTGGACCTCCTGGCCGGAATGGCGCACCGCGGGCTTCCGCATCGCCGACGCGCCGGGCCGCCTGCACCGGGCCGTGGTCTGGTGGGAAGACGGCCGCCTGCCGGAATACCCCCGCGACGACGGCGTCTTCGAGGCCCCCTATGGGGCGGCGCTGTGGCTCGACGGCCGGCTGCTGCCCTATCCGCAGGAGCTGACCTTCGGCTGCTCGATCAACGGCTCCGGCGAGTGGATCGACGATCGCTACTTCGTCGTCGACGTCGACGGCCCGCCGGAGCATCCGGGCTATGTCGAAGAACGCGCCAACGGCCGCGGCTCGGTGCTCAGCCTGCTGGTCGTGGACGCGCGCCGGCGCAGCTGCCACCTGATCAACCCGCGTGCCCACGAGCCGTGGCTGCGGCCGCGCATCACGGTGCAGGCCGACGGCCGCTGGCGCATCGACCCCGGCATCGACGCCGGCGCCGACACCTCGCTCTACGACGAGGACGCGGACCGGCCGTCCGCGCCGTCGCGGCTGATGCTGCCCTCGGACCTGCCGCCGCCCTCGATCGAGGCGGAGATCCCCGCCGACGAGGCCGAGCCGCGCTCGCTGGCGCCGGCGTGGCGTTACGTCGTGGACCTGTGGAACGCGGACATCGTCCGCTTGACCGGGCTGCTCGGCGAGATGAACTACGAGCTCGCCCTGGACAGCTTCCGCGACGCCGCCTTGGGCTGGTGAGCCGCCGCGGCCGCGCGGCAGTTCGCCATGAACTGCTCCGCGGCCGGCGTCGGACGGCGCTGGCGCAGCGTCATCAGCCCCACGGGCGGCAGCTCGATCGGGATGTCGATGGGCAGCACGGCCGCCAGGCCCTCGCGCGCCAGATAGCGCGCGACGTTGTCCGCCACGAAGGCCGCCGCGCCGCGCTGGCGCAGGAAGGTCAGCGTGACCAGGAAGGACGCGCTCTCGATGACGTCGCTCGGCGGGTCGAGCTGCTGCTCGTAGAACAGCTGGTTCAGCTTGATCCGCGACGAGGCCCAGGGCGGCGGCATCACCCAGGGCATGCGCGCCAGGGCGGCCCAGGGCGCCTGGCGCGGCTTGCGCGCGGTGGCCAGCGCATGGTCGGGCCGCACGACGATGCGCATCGGCTCCTCGTACAGCGGCTCCATCGTCAGGTCGGGCGCCGCGTAGCCGGGCTCCAGCCGCGACACGATGAGGTCCAGCTCGCCGGTGCGCAGGCGGGGCAGCAGCCGGGTGAGGTCGCCCTCCTCGAGGTGGACCGTCGTCAGCGAGGACTGCCGCTTGAGCCGCTCGACCGCGCCGGCGACCACACCCGGCGTCGCCACCACCATGGCGCCGACGCTGACCCGGCCCGCCGCGCCGCTGGCCACGGCGTCGATCTCGTCGCGCGTGCGGGCGAAGTCCGACAGCACCGAGCGCGCGAAGCGCACCACGGCCTCGCCAAAAGGGGTCGGCTCGGTGCCGCGCGTCGAGCGCGTGAACAGCGTCAGGCCGAACATGCGCTCCACCTCGGCCAGCGATTTCGACACCGCCGGCTGCGTCTGCGACAGGAACTCCGACGCCCGGCCCAGGTGGCGGAACTGGTCCAGCGCGACCAGCATCTGCAAGTGGCGCAGCTTCAGGTTGGAACGGAGGACGCGGTCGATCTGGCTCATGGAGGCGCATTTTAGGCTTCATGCCGTTCAGGACATGAAGGCTGTCCAGTTCTTCATTTGAGGCGCATGGATCGGATGCCCACAATGCGGCGCAAAGATCACCAGGAGACAAGCCATGACCCTCCGCACGGACCGCCGCCGCGTCCTGCTCGCCGGCGCCGCCAGCCTCGGCGCCGCCGCCCTGCCGCGCCTGGCGCGCGCCAGCGCGGCCTATCCCGGCGAGCGCGCCATCACCTTCATCTGCCCCTGGCCGGCCGGCGGCACCGCNGACGTGACGATGCGCGCGCTGTGCCTGGCCGCCTCCAAGGCGCTNGGCCAGACGGTGATCATCGAGAACCGCGCCGGCGCGTCCGGCATGCTCGGCACCAAGGTGCTGTCGCAGGCCAAGCCCGANGGCTACACGATCGGGCAGATCCCGATCTCGGTGACCCGCTTCGCGCAGCTGCGCACCGTGCAGCTGGACCCGCTCAAGGACCTGACCTACCTGGCGCGCGTCAACGGNCAGACCTTCGGCCTGGCCGTGCGCGCCGAGTCGCCGTGGAAGACGCTGGCCGAATTCGTCGCCGCCGCCAAGGCCAAGCCCGGCCTGATCACCTACGGCAGCGCNGGCATCGGCGGCGCGACGCACGTCGGCATGGAGGAGTTCAACCTGCTCGCCGGCATCCAGCTCAATCACATCCCCTACAAGGGCGGCGCGCCGGCGCTGCAGGACCTGCTGGGCGGCCAGGTGGACGCGGTGGCGGATTCCAGCTCATGGGCGCCGCATGTGAAGTCCGGCAAGCTGCGGCTGCTGGCGACCTGGGGCGAGACGCGGACCAAGGACTTCCCCGGCGTGCCCACGCTCAAGGAGAGCGGCTACGACCTGGTCGTCGACGCGCCCAACGGCATCGGCGCGCCCAAGGGCATGGACCCGGCGATCGTGGCCAGGCTGCGCGACGCGTTCCGCAAGGCGGCCGCCGATCCCGACTTCATCGCCACCTGCGACCGCATCGATTCGCCGGTGATGTACCTGGACCAGCCCGACTATGAGAAGTACGTCCAGGCCACCTACCGCAAGGACACGCAGCTGATCGAACGCCTGAAGCTGCGCGAGCTGCTGGCCAAGGGCTGAACGCGAGACCCCGACGATGACCGCTTCCATCGCCGCTGCCACGACCGCCTCGCCGCTGCTGCGCCTGCATCGCGACGACAACGTGCTGATCGCGCGGCAGGTGCTGACGCTGGGACAGGAGCTGCCGGAATTCGGGCTGCGCCTGAAGGCGCAGGTGCCCGCCGGCCACAAGATCGCGGCACGCCGCATCGCCGCTGGCGAGACCATCCGCAAGTACAACGCGGTGATCGGCGTCGCNGCGCGCGACATCGAGGCCGGCGACTACGTGCACGCGCACAACATCGCACTGGTCGAGTTCCACCGCGATCCGGCCTTCGGCGCGGACGTCAGGCCCATCGACTACGTGCCCGAAGCCGAGCGCGCGACCTTCCAGGGCATCGTGCGCGCGGATGGGCGCGTGGCGACGCGCAACTTCATCGGCATCGTCGCGTCGGTCAACTGCTCGTCGACGGCGATCAACCGCATCGCCGCGCACTTCACGCCGGAGCGGCTCGCGCCGTATCCCAACGTCGATGGCGTCGTCGCCTTCGCNCAGACCAGCGGCTGCGGCATGTCCTCGCCCAGTCCCCACTTCGACCTGCTGCGCCGCACGATCGCGGGCTATGCCCGGCATCCCAATCTCGCGGGCGTGCTGATCGTCGGCCTGGGCTGCGAGCGCAACCAGGTCGCGGACCTGGTCGCCTCGCAGCACCTGGTCCCCGGCCACAACCTGCGCACGCTGGTGATGCAGGACACCGGCGGCACCCGCGCCACGATCGAGGCGGGCATCCGCGCGGTCCAGGAGATGCTCCCGGCGGCCAACGACATCGCCCGCCAGACGGTCAGCGCGGCGCACCTGAAGATCGGCCTCGAATGCGGCGGCTCGGACGGCTTCTCCGGCATCGGCGCGAATCCGGCACTGGGCGCGGCGATGGACATCCTGGTGCGCCACGGCGGTACCGCGATCCTGTCGGAGACGCCGGAGATCCATGGCGTCGAATACATGCTCACCCGCCGCGCCGTCAGCCCGGAGGTCGGCCAGAAGCTGCTGGACCGCCTGGCCTGGTGGGCGGAATACACCCGCGGCCACAACGGCCAGTTCAACGGCGTGGTCGGCCCCGGCAACCAGGCGGGCGGGCTGGCCAACATCTTCGAGAAATCGCTGGGCTCCGCGATGAAGGGCGGCACCACGCCGCTGCAGCAGGTCTACGAGTACGCCGAGCCCATCGACCAGGCAGGCTTCGTGTTCATGGACTCGCCGGGCTACGACCCGGTCGCCACGACCGGCCAGATCGCCAGCGGCGCCAACCTGATCTGCTTCACCACCGGGCGCGGCTCGATGTTCGGCTCCAAGCCGGCGCCGACGATCAAGCTCGCCAGCAACACGCCGATGTTCACGCGCCTGGAGGAGGACATGGACATCAACTGCGGCCTGGTCATCGACGGCGCGTTGAGCATCGAGCAGATGGGTCAACGCATCTTCGAGCACATCCTGCGCGCCGCGTCCGGCGAGCCGACCAAGAGCGAGCTGCTCGGCCTGGGCGACCACGAGTTCGTGCCCTGGCACCTGGGCATCGTCAGCTGATCGGAACCATCCCATGCAAACGAGGAACCACATCGCCGGCCGCTGGCGCGACGCGGCCTGCGGCGACCGCTTCCCGGTCGTCGACCCGGCCGACGAGGCGCGCATCGCCGAAGTCCCCGACAGCCGCGCGGAGGACGCGCGGGCCGCCGCCGACGCCGCGCACGCGGCCTTCCCCGGCTGGCGCGCGGTGCCGGCCAAGCAGCGCGCCGCGATGCTCAAGCGCTGGAACGACCTGATCCTGCGCGACCAGGACCGGCTGGGCGCGCTGATCTCGCAGGAGCAGGGCAAGCCGCTGGCCGAGGGGCGCGCCGAGGTGGCCTACGCGGCCAGCTATGTCGAATGGTTCGCCGAGGAGGCGACCCGCGTCCAGGGGGAGCTCATCCCGGCGCCGGTGCAAGGCCGGCGGATGCTGGCGCTGCGCGAGCCGGTGGGCGTGGTCGCCGCGATCACGCCGTGGAACTTCCCGGCCGCGATGATCGCCCGCAAGATCGCGCCCGCGCTGGCCGCGGGATGCACCGTCGTCGCCAAGCCGGCCGAGGACACGCCGCTCACCTCGCTCGCGCTGGTCGAGCTCGCGGTCGAGGCCGGCCTGCCGCCGGGCGTGCTCAACATCGTCTGCGCGTCGCGCGAGCGCACACCCGAGGTCGTCGACGCGTGGCTCACCGATGCGCGCGTGCGCAAGATCACGTTCACCGGATCGACGCCGGTGGGCAAGCACCTGGCGCGCGAGTCGGCCGCGACGCTGAAGAAGCTCTCGCTCGAACTCGGCGGCAACGCGCCATTCATCGTCTTCGACGATGCCGATGTCGACGCGGCGGTCGAAGGCCTGATGGCGGCCAAGTTCCGCAACGGNGGCCAGACCTGCGTGTGCCCCAACCGCGTGTTCGCGCAGGCGGGCATCCACGACCTGTTCGTCGAGAAGCTCGCGGCNCGGGTGGGCGCGCTCAAGGTGGGGCCGGCCAGCCGGGCCGACTCGCAGATCGGGCCGATGATCAACGCCCGCGCGGTCGAGAAGATCGAGCGCCATGTCGATGACGCCGTGGCGCGCGGCGCCCGGGTCGTCACCGGCGGGAAGCGCGTGCGCAACGAGGTCGCCGCCGGGCCCCACTANTTCGCGCCGACCGTGCTGACGGGAGCNAGCACCGCGATGCAGCTCTGGCATGAAGAGACCTTCGGCCCGGTGGTGCCCGTGTTCCGGTTCGAGTCGGAGGACGAGGTCGTCGCCGCGGCGAACGACACGCCCTTCGGCCTGGCCGCCTACTTCTACACCCGCGACATNGCCCGCGCCTGGCGCGTCGCCGACGCGCTGGAGAGCGGCATCGTCGGCCTCAACGAAGGCGCCATCGCGGCCGAGTCCGCGCCCTTCGGCGGCGTCAAGGAGTCGGGCTACGGGCGTGAGGGCTCGACGCACGGGCTCGACGACTANNTGCACATCAAGTACGTCTGCCAGGGAGGCCTCGCATGAGCGCGCCCGCGACCCTGGACTTCTCCAATCCGTTCAAGCGCGCCTTGAAGGCGGGCCGGCCGCAGGTCGGACTGTGGCTCTCGATGGCGCAGGCCTACAGCGCGGAGGTGTGCGCGACGGCCGGCTTCCAGTGGCTGCTGATCGACGGCGAGCACGCGCCCAACGACCTGAGCAGCACGCTGCAGCAGTTGCAGGCCGTGGCGCCCTATCCCTCGCATCCGGTGGTGCGGGCCGTCAACGCGGACAAGGACGGCATCAAGAAGCTGCTCGACATCGGCGTGCAGACGCTGCTGGTGCCGATGATCGACACGCCGGAGCAGGCCGCGGCGGTGGTCGCGGCGACGCGCTATCCGCCGCTCGGCGTCCGCGGTGTCGGCGCTGCGGTGGCGCGCGCCTCGCGCTGGGGGCTGCGTCGCCACTACCTCGACGAGGCCGATGGCGACGCCTGCGTGCTGGTGCAGGCGGAGACCGCGACCGCGCTGCGGCACCTGGAGGCGATCTGCGCGGTGGAGGGCGTCGACGGCGTGTTCATCGGGCCGGCGGACCTGGCGGCCTCGCTGGGCCATCGCGGTCAGCCCGGGCATCCCGAGGTGCAGGCCGCGATCGAAGGGGCGATCCGCACCATCGTCGCCAGCGGCAAGGCGGCCGGCACACTGACCGGCGACGCGGCGCTCGCGCGCCATTACCTCGCACTCGGGGCGCGCTTCGTCGCCGTCGGCATCGACGTGACGCTGCTCGCGCAGGCGACGCGTAGACTGGCCGCGGACTTCGACCTGGCGCCGCCGCAGCCGGCGCCGGCGGGCTCGCCCTACTGATCTCCCGTTGAAAGCATGACCATGAGCAAGACGTACAAGATCGCCGTCATTCCCGGCGATGGCATCGGCAAGGAAGTGATGCCCGAGGGCCTGCGCGCGCTGGAAGCCGTCGCCAAGCGCTTCGGCATCCGGTTCGAGTTCACGCCCATCGAATGGGCCAGCTGCGACTACTACCAGCNGACCGGGCAGATGATGCCGGACGACTGGAAGGCGCAGCTGCAAGGGCAGGACGCGATCTTCTTCGGCGCGGTCGGCTGGCCGGCCACGGTGCCGGACCATGTGTCGCTGTGGGGTTCGCTGCTGAAGTTCCGGCGCGAATTCGACCAGTACATCAACCTGCGGCCGGTGCGGCTCTTCGAGGGCGTGCCCTGTCCGCTGGCGAATCGCAAGCCGGGGGAGATCGACTACCTGGTGGTGCGCGAGAACACCGAAGGGGAATACACCAACCTCGGCGGCGTGATGTATGCGGGGACCGATCGGGAGATCGTGATCCAGGAGTCGGTGTATTCGCGCTTCGGCGCGGACCGGGTGCTGAAGTACGCGTTCGAGCTGGCGCAAGGCCGCGCGCGCAAGCATCTGACAGTGGCGACGAAGAGCAACGGCATCGCGATCTCGATGCCGTGGTGGGATGGGCGGGCGGACGCGGTGGGCGCCGGGTATCCGTCGGTGACCGTGGACAAGCAGCACATCGACATCCTGTCGGCGCGATTCGTGCTGCAGCCGGGGCGCTTCGACGTGGTGGTGGCGTCCAACCTGTTCGGGGACATCCTGTCGGATCTGGGGCCGGCGACGACGGGCACGATCGGGCTCGCGCCGTCGGCGAATCTGAATCCGGAGCGCTCGTTCCCGTCGCTNTTCGAGCCGGTGCACGGCTCGGCGCCGGACATCTACGGCAAGAACATCGCCAATCCGGTGGCGATGATCTGGTCCGGGGCNCTGATGCTGCAGTTCCTCGGCGAACAGGCGGCGCATGACGCGATCCTGGCGGCGATCGAGAAGACGCTGGCGTCGGGGCCGCGGACGCGGGACCTCGGCGGAGAGGCNAGCACGACCGAGATGGGACAGGCGATCGCGGCGCTCCTCTGAGCCCGGTCCTCAGGCGCTCGCTGGAACGCCCTCGCCCGCTTGCGGGAGAGGGGCNGGGTGAGGGCCAGCAGCCGGCGCATAGCGCCTCACGTACTGCTGATGCGCCGGCAGNTGCCGCACCGTGTGCTCGATGCGCTCGCGCATTTCCCCGAGGAAGCCGCCCAGNTCGCGGTCGTCCATCAGATCCGCGATCGGATGATGCTGCTCCGGCATGAGCCCCTGTCCCAGCATCACCTGGATCCACGAGTTCTCCGTGAACAGCTCATTCGGCGCGCGGAACACGCGTCCCGTCTCGCGGAACAGCGCGATGCGATGCCGCAGCGACGCCGGCAGCGCCATGTCCCGCATGTCGCGCCACATCGGCGCGTCGGTCCGCTTCGTGACGTGGTAATGCAGCACGATGAAATCGCGGATGTGCTCGAGCTCATCGGCCATCTGCGCGTTGTACTCGTCGATGTCGGACTGCCGGATCCCGTCCTTCGGGAACATCTGCATCAGCCGGATCGCGCTGCGCTGGATCAGGTGGATGCTGGTCGATTCCAGCGGCTCCAGGAACCCGCTCGACAGTCCCACACCCACCACGTTGCGCTTCCACACGGCGTCCCGCTGCCCCGGCTTGAACCGGATCACCCGCGGCGCGGTCAGCACCTCGCCCTCGATGTTGCCCATCAGCGCGGCCTGCGCGGTCGCGTCGTCGGTGTAGCGGCTGCTGAACACCACGCCGTTGCCGACACGGTGCTGCAGCGGGATCTGCCACTGCCAGCCCCAGGGATGCGCGATCGAGCGCGTATACGGCACCGCGTCGCGCACCGACGCCGTCTGCACCGCGATCGCGCTGTCGCACGGCAGCCAGTGCGACCAGTCCTGATAGCCCACGCCCAGCGTCTGGCCCAGCAGCAGCGAGCGCATGCCCGTGCAGTCGATGAAGAGATCGCCTTCGATCTCCGAGCCATCCTGCAGCCGCAGCGCGCGCAGGTCCCCATCGGGTGCGTGGCGCAGCACCTCGGCGATCCTGCCCTCGACGCGCTTCACCCCATGCCCCTCGCTGAAGCGGCGCAGATAGCGGCCATACAGCGTCGCGTCGAGGTGGAACGCGTAGTTCATCCCCGCCCGCGGCAGGTGCGCGAAGCGCTGCTCCTGCGCCGCGCGCAGCTCCAGGCAGTAGTCGCCGTAATCGGCCGCCAGCCCGCGCTCACGGCCCTTGCGCCAGAAGTGCTGGAAGCCCGCGGTCCAGTGATCGGTCCCGGTCGTGCCGAACGAGTGGATGTAGTCCTCGCCGACATCGCGCCAGCCTTCGAACTGGATGCCCAGCTTGAACGTCGCCTGCGTCGCCGACATGAATTCCTGCTCCGGAATGCCGAGCAGGTGATTGAAGGTCAGCAGCGTCGGGATGGTCGCCTCGCCCACGCCGACGATGCCGATCTCATCGGACTCGACCAGCGTCAGGTCCAGCCCGCGCCCCAGGGTCTTGGACAGGCAGGCTGCCACCATCCAGCCGGCGGTGCCGCCGCCGGCGATCACCACGCGCCGCACCGGGCGGCGACTCATCGGGTCCTGGCTCATCGGGAGCTCCTCAGCGTTGCAGGCGTTGGATCAGGTGCGCGCGCAGATGACGCGCGCCTTCGTCGGTCAGCGGCGCCAAGGCATGGCGCGCGTGCTCGGGGACATGGGCCGCGGTGTCGGCATCGGCGTGGAAGACGTAATGGCTGAAGATGCCCTCCCACGCCCGCCGCTGCGGCGGCGGCAGGTCGCGCATCGTCAGCAGCGCCAGCATCAGTGCCGCCACCGGCGAGTCCATGTGATCGGGCGACTGCCGCCACCAGTAGTTGATCAGCGCGTTGAAGCCCTCCAGCGCCTCGACGTGGTGCCACCACATGCTCGGGAGGTAGAGCGCGTCGCCAGGCTCGAGGACCGCGTCCTGGCCCTGCGCGAGCGCCTCGGCGAAGCGCGGGTAGCGCGCGAAGTCGGGCCGCTTCAGGTCGACCAGGCTCACCGGTTGACCGGCCGGCGTGAAGTCGAGCGGGCCCACGTAGAGATTGGGCAGTTGCTCCGGCGGGAACAGCGTGAAGCGGCGCCGCCCCGCGACCACGCAGGCGATGTTGTCGGGCAGGTCGTAGTGCGGGGCGATGCGGCTGCGATTGCCCAGCCACACGCTCACCAGCGGATCGGGATGGCCGACGTCCAGGTCGTTGTGCGCGCGAAAGCCCGGCAGGCAGGTGTCGACCGAGGTCGATCCGACATAGAAGCAGGGCGGCCGCGGATCGCCGCGCAACTCCAGCAGCGCCTCCAGCACTGCCGGCAGCGGCGCGTCCTGGCGGCCGAAGTTGTAGCCGGTGAACTCGTCGTTGTAGAAGAAGCGTCCGTCGATCTCCGGCGGCCCGGTCATGATCGCCACCGCTTCGCCGCGCCAGCACTGGCGCAGGTAGTCGACCGCCGCGCGATCGGATCGCCGCGCCGCCTCGACCATCGGCCAATGCGCGACCAGGCCGCGCAGCACGACAGGCTCCGCCGCCTTGAGCAGGCCCTCGGGCAGACGGCCTGCCGCGGCCGCGATCTCGCGGATCGGCTTCACGCGCCTTGGCGGCGATGCCGCTCGATGAGGCCGCGCAGCTGCGACATCGACGCCACCGCCATATAGACGGGCTCGAGGTGGCCGGCGCGCTGGAGCGCGGCCAGTGCCTCGCCGTCGAGCGCGGCCAGGCGCTCTTCATGGATCGCGTGGAAGCCCGCGATGCGCGTGACCGCGCCGTCGTCGGACTCGATGTCCAGCACGAAGGACTCGAGCAGCCGATGCGTCATCAGCGCGTCCATGAATGCCGGCAGCGCCAGCATGCCTTCATGGATCGCGCGCAGCAGCGAGGCGGCGCGCTCCACGTACTCCGTGGGACGGCCGTGGCCGTCGAAGAGCGCGGTGTCGCCGTCCTCGGCCAGGCGCACCCGCGGATGCGCGAGGTCCACGTGNAGCTGCAACTCGTCGTTGCCGCCGGGACCGCCGCCGCGCCCGATCATGAAGGGCTGGCGCTCCACCGACCACGGCAGATAGTGCGCATCCCAGACCGTGTCCGGTCCGGACTGCGCGAGGAACAGGTTGCGCCCCTCGGCCAAGCCGAAGAGCGCCACCGGATGCAGGCCGCCGCCATCGTCGCGGAAGACGATGGGGTAATGCGCCTGCGCGTTGCGGAACTCCGCGGGAAACAGCGGCGCGCTCATCGCGCCGTCGCCGTAGGCGCTGCCACGGCGGGTCACGACGCGCATCGCGCCATGGTCGCGGCCGTTCAGGAGGACTGTGGTCATGGGGCCAATCGTGGTCGAACGCGACGCGCCGCGGAAGAGGAGAAGTCTGGAGGCCGGGTCGCCAGAAATGGCCCGGCGCGCGGATCGGTGAGGACGCCGCGCGCCGGGAAACGCCAGGAGACCTTCCGGCGAGCTCAGAACTTGTAGCGCAGGCCCAGCATGTAGCGGCGTCCGGTCTGCGTCACCGAGAACACCTCCTCGGAGGTGCGGCCATGCTGGCGCAGCACCGAGTCGCCCAGGTTGATCACCTCCGCCTGGAAGCTCAGCCGCTCGCTGAAGTTGTAGCCCAGGCTCACGTCCACCTGCGAGTAGGGCTCCGTGTAGATCGGCGCCGAGCGGCCCAGCGTGTTGCCGTCATTCACCGCCGCCAGGAACTTGTCCCGCCAGTTGTAGGCCACGCGCACGCTGAAGGTGCTGTTCTCGAAGAAGCCCACCAGGTTGGCCGAGTCGCTCAGCCCCACCAGCGCGTACTGCTGGTCGAAGCTCATGTTGTCGTACTTGAGCCCGGACTTGACCTTGGTGTAGTTCGCCGCCACGCCGAAGCCGCTGCGCCCGAACGCGTGCTGCACGTTCAGCTCGAAGCCGCTCAGGCTGTTGGAGCGCGTGTTGGCCGGCACCGTGATCTGGAAGTTGGCGATCGGATCGTCCGGCTGGCCGACGATGTCNCCCGTCGCATGGCCGTTCGCGGTCCCCGTCTTCGTCACGCCCGGCTGGCCGTTGAAGTTGTTGAGGATGTAGTCGCGGATGCAGGTGATGTCGCCATTGCACGCGCCGGTCGTCTGCGCCGCCTGGTAGTACTTGCCGCCGATCGGGGTGTGCAGGTTGAACGGGGTCATGTTCACCAGCGTCGACCCGATGTAGTTCGAGATGTTCTTGCGGAAATAGCCCGCCGCCACATAGCTCGACGGCGCGTAGTAGTACTCCAGCGAGAAGTCGATGTTCTTGGACTTCAACGGCTTGAGCGCCGGGTTGCCCTGCGCGCCGGTGCCGCCGTTGATGCGCGCCAGGTCGTTGAGCGTCTGGCCGCCCTGGATCGCGTCCCAGCCCGGCCGGCCCAGCGAGGTGCCATAGCTGGCGCGCAGCTTGAGCTTGTCGGTCAGGTCCGCGTCCCAGTCGATGCTGGGCAGCCAGTACTTGTAGCTGCCGTCCAGCGTCGTGAAGCCGGGCGTGCCCTTCTTCACCGTCAGCTCGTTGTTGGAGCCCCAGCTGATGCCCGTGGCGATCGGCACCAGCGCGCTCGAGGTGACCTTGGTCTTCTCGTAGCGCATGCCGATCGTGGCGCTCATCGGCACCCCCAGCTCCCACTCGCGGGTGTACTCGGCGTAGGCGCTGGTGGACTTCTCGCTGGTGCGGCGGTCGGTGTCGAAGACGTTGGACGCCAGGTACTTGTCGGCCGACAGCGGGCTGTTCGGATCCTTGGCCTTGGCCGCCGCCGCGGCGGCCGCCGCGAGGTCGCGCACCGTGGCGAAATCGAAGGTGTAGAACTTGCTGAACAGGCGCGGATCGCCGCCGCCCGAGATGTTGCCGAAGAAGTTGTGCAGGTTCTGCTGCTGCCAGACGTTGTCGGGATAGTCGGCCTCGCTGGTGGCGCCGCCCCAGGTGTCGAGCTGGACATTGGAATAGGCCGAGCGGTTGCGCACCTTGGACAGGCCCAGGCCGAAGTCCAGCTTGGACTCGTCGCTGATCTTCCAGTTGCCGCGCAGCTGCTGCTGGTCCACCTGCGACTTCATGTAGCTGTTGCGGAAGGACGAGCCCGTGACCTTCTGCAGCGCCGGATCGGCCTGGCCATCGATCATCAGGATCGGCAGCTTCTGGCTGAAGTCCACCGTGGTGGTGCCGCGCGTGTAGCTGGCCGTGCCGATGACGTTGTTCGTGCCCCAGGGGCTGTCCGCGCCCGAGGTCGCCGTCGAGTGGTGCGCGTCGAACTCGAAGCGCAGCTTGTCATTGGCCTTCCAGTCGAGGTTGAAGCCCAGCGACTGGTTCTTGTTCTTCACCGCGAAGTCGGCGCCGCCCATGGCGATGTCGGCGGGGTTCTTGGTGGCGTCGATGATTTCGCTGTAGCTCAGCGGCGCGGAGACCGGTCCCTGGGTCCAGGCGCTGGTGGACGGGCCGAAGTTGAACCAGGCCGAGACGTCGTTGCGGCGGGTGTGGATCTTGTTCTGCGATGCGGTGTAGTCCACCGTCGCCACCAGCGACTTGATCGGCGCGAACTGCAGCGTCAACTGGCCGTTCGTGCGCTCCCGGCTCACGCCGTTCATGTTGTAGTTCAGGTTCTGCGGCACCGAGTAGACGTCGGTCGGGCCCGGGCGNTTCGTGATGCGCTCCGAGCCGGGCTGGCCGGCCTGCGGGATCGAGCCCCAGCCGCCCTCGTCGCCCTTGAACGGCAGCCAGCCATTGGGCACGCCGGCGCTGTTGTAGCCCAGGTCCCGCTTCTGGAAGCTGCCGCTGACCGCGATGCCGAACTTGCCGTCCGCGAAGGTCGAGCTGTAGATGCCGGAGACTTCCGGCGTCACGCTGTCGCCCTTGAGGTTGTCCGGCAGCCGCGAGTTGCCGGCGTCATGCACCGCCTTCACGCCGATGCTGGCTACGGTCTTCTTCGTGTCGAGCGGACGCGCGGTCTTGATGTTGATGGTCGCGCCGATGCCGCCGGTGGGCGTGCTGGCGCGGCTGGTCTTGAAGACCTCCAGCGCGGAGATCGACTCCGAGGCCAGGTTGGCGAAGTCGAAGGCACGCGAGTTGGACGGCCCCGTGTCGGCGATCGTCGAGGCCGGCATCTGGCGGCCGTTCAGCAGCACCAGGTTGAAGTCGGGGCCGACGCCGCGCACCGTGACCTTGGAGCCTTCACCCATCGAGCGGTCGATCGACACGCCCGAGATGCGCTGCATCGATTCGGCCAGGTTGGTGTCGGGGAACTTGCCGATGTCCTCGGCGACGATGCCGTCGACCACGCCGCGCTGCTGGCGCTTGAGGTTCAGCGAGGTGTCCA
>Ga0055531_10001165_pt1 | contig 20245 bp, 20 predicted proteins | sample AraplaCvi_mCL_r2_FD_55008 | JGI IMG/M metagenome (GOLD analysis project Ga0055531, IMG submission 55008) | Arabidopsis root microbial communities from North Carolina, USA - plate scrape MF_Cvi_mCL_r2 | ecosystem: Host-associated > Plants > Roots > Endosphere | place: USA: North Carolina...
CGCCTTCGGTGCCGAACAGCGCGATCTCCATGCGGTCGGGCGTGATCGTCGCAGCGTTCAGCGCCACGAAGGGACCGGCGGCACGCGACGAGCGCTTGTGGATCATACGGGCGACGAGTTCCTTGCCGGAGCCCGAGGGGCCGAGGATCATCACGCGGCTGTTGGTGGGCGCCACCTTCTCGATCGTCTGGCGCAGCTGCGAGACGGCGACCGAGGTGCCGACCAGTTCGGCCGCGTCGCCGGTGCGTTTCTTGAGCTCCGTCACCTCGCGCTTGAGCTTGGAGTTTTCGAGCGCCCGCTCGGCGATCAGGATCAGCCGGTCGGCCTTGAACGGCTTTTCGATGAAATCGAAGGCGCCGCGCTTGATCGCCGATACCGCCGTCTCGACATTGCCGTGGCCGGAGATCATCACGACGGGCAGATCGGGATGCCGGCTCTTGACCTCGTCGAGCAGCGCCAGGCCGTCGAGCTTGGAGCCCTGCATCCAGATATCCAGGAAGACCAGTCGCGGCACGCGGTCCGAGATCGCGGCAAGCGCGCTGTCGCTGTCGTGGGCCGTGCGGGTTTCGTGTCCCTCGTCGGACAGAATTCCCGACACGATATCGCGGATATCCGCCTCGTCATCTACGACCAGAATATCAGACGCCATAAGCCAATTCCTTGTTATTATCCGTTCCCGGCACCGCCACCCGCTCCAGATGCGGCAGCAGCACCCTGATCATGGCGCCCTTGCCATGATCGAAATCNGCGGGAGCATCGTGCAGCTCGAGCTGCCCGCCGTGTTCTTCGATGATCTTCTTGACGATGGCGAGCCCCAGACCCGTGCCCTTCTCGCGCATGGTCATGTAGGGCTCCAGAATGCGGTGCCGGTTTTCGCTCGGCAGGCCGCTGCCGTTGTCGATGATATCCACCACATAGGTGTCGCTCGCCGCATCGTAGACCGAGCGTACNTTGACCTTGCGGCCGTCGCGTTCCTGATCGCTCGCCACCGCCTCGATCGCCTCGACGGCGTTCTTGATCAGATTGCCGAAGGCCTGGCCGAGCATGCGCGCATCGAACATGCCCTTCAGCGGCTCGTCGCCGAGCTCGCGGATGAAATCCACATGGGTGGTGCCCATCTCGCGCAGGAAGATCGCGTCGCGCAGGATGTCACGCAGATCGGCCTCTTCCTTGGCGGGTTTCGGCATGCGGGCGAAAGAGGAGAACTCGTCGACCATGCGGCCGATATCGCCGACCTGACGCACGATCGTATCGGTGCACTGATCGAAGACCGCGCGGTCGTCCTCGGCGATCTGCTTGCCGTAACGGCGCTTGAGGCGCTCGGCGGACAGCTGGATCGGGGTGAGCGGGTTCTTGATCTCGTGGGCGATGCGGCGCGCCACATCCGCCCAGGCGGTCGAACGCTGGGCGATGACGAGGTCGGTGATATCGTCGAGCGTCACCACGTAGCTGTCGTGGGCGGTACGCTGTTCCTCGCGGGTGACCTGAACCGACAGCGTCCGCTCCTTGCCGCCGCGCATCAGGTTCACCTGCTTGCGGAACTCGCCGCGGGCCCTGCTGCGCGCCTCGGTCAGGACGAGGTCGATCTCCGGTGCGACATCCTCCAGCTTCTCGCCGATCAGCTTTTCGGCGGGAACGCCGAGGAAATGTTCCGCCGACGGATTGACGATGGTGATGCGGCGATCCTCCTCGACGCCGATGACGGCGGCGGTGACGCCCGACAGCACCGCCTCGATGAAGCGGCGGCGGTCATCCACCTCGTCCTTGGCTTCGAGGATCTCGTCGCGCTGGCTGCGGATCTCGGAAATCATCTTGTTGAAGGTGCGTGACAGGCTGCCGACATCGCCATCTGCGGCACGCACCGGCACCACGACGTTGAGGTTGCCGGTCGCCACGCTGTCGGCGGCGCTGATCAACAGCCGGATCGGCCGGACGATGCGGTCGGCGACCGCGATCGCGGTCCAGATCGCCGCGAGCAGCACGATCAGGGCGAAACCGAGATAGAGGACGGCAAAGGCGATCTGCAGCGAGGTTCGGCCGGCCTCCATCGCCTGGTATTCGGCGGTATTCTCCTCCATCAGCCGCATGGCCGAGATGACCTTCGGATCGACGGCGCGGATCGTATAGAGATAGGAGCCCGGGATGGCGTCGAGCTTGATGACGGCGCCGACGAGATTGGTGACACCCGGCGGGATCAGCGTCGGCTGGCCGGCGGCCGCCGTCTTCAGCGCATCCGCCGGGATCGCCGGCAGCGGTTTTTCGGTCTTGATGTCGGCCTGGACGATCGCCTGGCCGTCCTCGCGCACCAGGAAGGCGCCGAGCATGCCGCGGCCGCGCGCCTGGCGGGTCATCAGTTCCACGAAGCCGGTGCGGTCGAGATAGAACATCGGCCGGTTGCGTTCGAGGTCGTTCGACATCGACACCGTCTGGCCCTGGAGGTAGCTGGCATTCTCGAGCATGTAGGCGCGGGCGACATCCTGGGACGACTGCACGATCGACTGGGTGCGCAGCGAGAACCAGCGGTCGAGGCCGACATTCAGCGTCAGGCTGGCGAAGATCGCCACCAGCACCGCCGGCGTGATCGCCACGATCGAAAACAGGACGACGATGCGGACATGCAGCCGGGCGGCCGCGCGGCCACGGTTGCGGGCCCTGACCAGCCGGACGATCTCGCGGCCGATCAGATACATCAGGCCGAGGATGAACAGCGAATTGAGCGCCGCCGAAGCGATCACCACATTGGTGGTCGGGGCGATCGGTGTCAGGCCGAGCAGGATGAAAAGCGTCACCGACGCGCAGATCAAAGCTCCGCCGGCAAGCAGAAGGCCGGGGAGCGCAAACGACGCGCGCCGATCCTGCACTGACACCGCTGGCTCGTCATCGGCCATCGGCGCTGTTACGCCTTCCGTCATCGAATCCACTCCGATCCCCAAACCCTCGCGGGAGATCATTCCAACCCGGTCAGACCGAGCGAAGCGACAGCCACTTTCCCAGAAAAAGGGCCGGTCGACCCCCTCGACGGCCGCCACTCCGTCGAGCATTCACCAAACCCTGCGTGACCTTTAAGCAACGCATTGTGGCGAAAATGCAACGATGAGCGGAAGGTGTCAAGAAGCCCGGAACAAACTATCGTGTCAGTTGCCACGCGAACTGCGATAGACCGAGACCCCCAGTTCGCGGATCTTCTTGCGCAGGGTGTTGCGGTTGAGGCCGAGGAGATCGGCCGCCTTGATCTGGTTGCCGCGGGTGGCCGTCAGCGCCGCAAGGATCAGCGGATATTCCAGCTCCGTCAGGACGCGATCGTAGAGGCCGGGCGGCGGCAGGTTGTCGCCGAAGCTCGCGAAATAGGTGCGCATGTTTTCTTCCACCGCCTGGGCGATGGTCAGCGAACCGTTGCGCGTGCCCATCTTGTCGATCGGGCTGTCGGGAACGTCGGAGCGGAGTTCGGCATCGATGATCTCGCGGCTGATGACATCCTGCGGATAAAGCGCCATCAGGCGGCGGACGAGGTTTTCCAGCTCGCGCACGTTGCCCGGCCAGGCATAGGCTTTCATCAGGTCGAGCGCCTCGTTGTCGAAACGCTTGCCGTCGAGCCCTTCCTTTTCGGCCATCTGCATGAAATGGCGAACGAGGTCGGGAATGTCCTCGGCGCGGTCGCGCAGCGGCGGCAGGCGCAGCGGCACGACGTTGAGGCGATAATAGAGGTCCTCGCGGAAAAGACCCTGGTTGATCAGGTGCTTGAGATCCTTGTTGGTGGCTGCGACGATGCGCACGTCGGTGCGTATGGGCGTGCGGCCGCCGACGGTCGTGTATTCGCCCTGCTGCAGGACGCGCAGCAGGCGCGTCTGGGCGTCCATCGGCATGTCGCCGATTTCGTCGAGGAAGAGCGTGCCGCCTTCGGCCTGTTCGAAACGGCCGGTGGAGCGGTTCTGCGCGCCGGTGAAGGCGCCCTTCTCGTGACCGAACAGTTCCGATTCGATCAGGTCACGCGGAATGGCGGCCATGTTGATCGCCACGAACGGGCCGTTGCGGCGCTTGCCGTAGTCATGCAGCGCGCGGGCGACCAGTTCCTTGCCGGTGCCGGACTCGCCGGTGATCATCAGCGTCAGGTCGGTCTGCATCAGGCGCGCCAGCACGCGGTAGATTTCCTGCATGGCGGCGGAGCGGCCGACCAGCGGCATGCCGTCCTGCATGTCGTCGTCGAGGCGGGCCGGCTTGCGCTTCGGTTCGGCGAGCGCCCGACCGATGATGGCGATCAGTTCGGTAAGGTCGAACGGCTTCGGCAGGTAGTCGTAGGCGCCCTTTTCCGAGGCCTTGATGGCGGTCATGAAGGTGTTCTGGGCGCTCATGACCAGAACCGGCAGTTCCGGCCGCGCCTTCTTGATACGCGGCAAAAGGTCGAAGGCGTTCTCGTCGGGCATGATCACGTCGGTGACGACGAGGTCGCCCTCGCCGGCCGCGATCCAGCGCCACAGGGTGGCGGCATTGGAGGTGATACGCACTTCGTAGCCAGCCCTGGTCAAGGCCTGGTTCAGAACGGTGCGGATGGCCGCGTCGTCGTCGGCGACAAGGATCGTGGCAGTCATTTTACGTTTCCTGTGGAGTTCAAGGCGCGGCCGTCCATGGCCTCTTCCTTGTGCATGGGCATCAGAACGCGGAAGATCGTGCGGCGCGCCTGGCTGTCGCATTCGACGATGCCGCCATGGCCGCCGATGATCTTGGCGACCAGGGCCAAGCCCAGGCCGGAGCCGTTCGTCTTGGTGGTGATGAAGGGGTCGAAGAGATGCGGCACGAGATCGGCCGGGACGCCTGGCCCGTTGTCGATGACGCAGAATTCGAGCGGCAGGGAAATCTTGTCGCGCGTGCCGGCGACCGAAAGCTTGATGCCCGGGCGATAGGCGGTGGTCAGCATGATCTCGCCATCCTGCTGGTCGCCGACGGCTTCGGCCGCATTCTTGATGAGGTTCAAAAAGACCTGCACGAGCTGGTCGCGGTTGGCGAAGACCGGCGGCAGCGACGGGTCGTACATTTCGGAAATCTTGATGTTGCGGGCAAAACCGGCCTTGGCGACCGCCTTCACGTGATCGAGCACCGAATGGATGTTGAGCGGCACCCGGTCGACCGGCCGTTCGTCGGAAAACACCTCCATGCGATCGACCAGCGAGACGATGCGGTCGGTCTCGTCGCAGATCAGCTGTGTCAGCGCCCGGTCGTCGTCGGGCACCACGGTTTCCAGAAGCTGGGCGGCGCCGCGGATGCCGGACAGCGGGTTCTTGATCTCATGCGCCAGCATCGAGGCAAGGCCGGTGACCGAACGGGCGGCGGCGCGGTGGGTGAGCTGGCGGTCGATCTTGTCGGCCATCGACCGTTCCTGGAAAACGACGACGACCGAACCCGGCTCGCTGACGACAGGCGCGACATAAAGATCGACCAGCTTGTCCTGGCCGAGGCGCGGCGACGACAGGTCGACGCGGTATTCGTTGACCGGAGCCCGGCGCTCGCGCACCTGGTCGATCAGGGCGAGAAGCGGGCTGCCGAAGGGAATGAAGGTCGAGATCTTGTTCTTGGCGAGATGGGGAGCGCTGGCGCCGAAGAAGGCCTCCGCCTCCCAGTTGGCGAATGCGACCTTGCCCGCACCATCCACCAGGATCACCGGGTTCTGTACCGAGTTGAGGACGGCCATGGCAAGCGTATTGCCGATCGCCGCATCCTGCGCCTGGGACTTGCTCATGCGGCCTCCTTCTGCGCGGCGACGGGCTTTTGGGCATCGGCAGATTGNCCGCCGAGCGCTGCAATCATCCGGCGCGAGACATCGGCCGGGTCTTTCGAAATCATGATGGCGGCCTTGTCTTCGACCGGCAGGTCGGCCGCGTAGCGGTCGAGATACCAGCCGAGCTGTTTTCGCGCATGGCGGAGGCCGGCCTCGCGGCCGTAAAGCTCCAGCATNGCTTCATAGTGTTCGACGACCAGAGCGGGTATCTCGGCCGGCGACGGCGCGGCATGACCGGCAAGCCAGCCGATATGCCAGGGCCTGCCTTGCGCGCCGCGGCCGACCATGACCGCGTCGGCGCCGGACCGNGCGAGAATGTCCTGGGCGTCCTCGGGCGATTCGACGTCGCCGTTGGCGATCAGCGGAATGGAGATCGCGTCGCGCACCGCGCGGATCGCATCCCAGTCCGCCCTGCCCTCGTAGAATTGCATGCGGGTGCGGCCGTGGANGGTCACCAGCCGGATGCCGGCCTGTTCGGCGCGGCGGGCGATCTCAGGCGCGTTGATGGAGTTTTCGTCCCAGCCGAGCCGCATCTTCAGGGTCACCGGAACGGAGACGGCATTAACGGTCGCCTCGATCATCGACAGGGCGTGATCGGGATCGCGCATCAGCGCGGAACCGGAATAACCGCCCGTCACCTTCTTGGCCGGGCATCCCATGTTGATATCGATGATGTCGGCGCCGTTATCGGCGGCGATCTTCGCGGCCAAGGCCATGGGAGCCGCCTCGCGGCCTGCGAGCTGGACCATATGCGGCGAGATGCCGGCGCCTTTCAGCCGCGCCCATGATTCGCCGCGNTTCAGAATNAGTTCGCCGCTGGCGACCATTTCCGTCACGACCAGCCCGGCGCCATAACGCCAGGCGAGCTGTCGGAACGGCAGATCGGTGACGCCGGACATCGGCGCCAGGACGACGCGATTACGAATGGCGACAGGCCCGATCTGGAAAGGCTTGGCAAGATCCTGAGAATTCAAATGATGATCTTTCGGGCACACGAGATTATTGCACTATTTTTATTCAGGTCTCGGGCGTTTGCCAAGAGCGATTCCTGAACTGCGTTATTTTTGAGCGGCATGCTGGAATTCAGGCTTTTGGTCCTATAGTTCTGCGCCTGTCAATCCACAACGAGTTACGGGTCGGGGACGACAAATCCATGACAATCGGTTCCAGGACAATCGGTATCGTCATCGTCGCCGCNGGCCGCGGGGAGCGGGCCGGCTCGGCCGAGGAAGGCCCCAAGCAGTATCGCCGGATCGGGTCCAAACCGGTGATCGCCCATACGCTCGAACGGTTTCTGACCTGGTCCCGAAGCGGCCCGATCGTGGTCGTCATCCACCCGGACGACGAGGCGCTGTTTGCGGCGGCGACCGCGGGCGTCAGGGGTGCTGCCGGCGTGATCACCACATTCGGCGGAGAGACGCGGCAGCGGTCGGTCTATGAGGGTTTGCGCGCCCTTTCCGGCACCGAGGCCACCCATGTGATGATCCATGACGCGGCGCGGCCCTTCGTCGACCACGGCGTGCTCGACCGGGTGGCGCGGGCGCTCGACGAGGGGCAGGATGGCGTGCTGCCGGCCATTCCCGTCAGCGACACGCTGAAGCGGGGCGGTTCCGATGGGCTGGTGCACGAGACGGTGCCGCGCGCCGGGCTTTATGCCGCACAGACGCCGCAGAGCTTCCTTCTCTCGGAAATCCGCACCGCGCACGAAAAGGCTGCGGCGCTGCGTCGCGAGGATTTCACCGACGACGCCTCCATTGCCGAATGGGCCGGACTGCCGGTCACACTGGTTGAGGGATCGGTCGACAATATCAAACTCACCGTGAAGCGGGATCTCGCCATGGCCGACGAAAAACTCTCGCAGAACCGGTCCCCGGCCGCCCTTCCGGACGTGCGGACCGGCAACGGCTACGACGTGCATCAGCTGGAGCCCGGCGACGGGGTGACGCTGTGCGGCGTGTTCATTCCCCACGACCAGAAGCTCAGCGGCCATTCGGACGCCGACGTCGCGCTGCACGCCCTGACGGATGCGCTGCTCGCCACCTGCGGCGCCGGCGATATCGGCGACCATTTTCCGCCGTCCGACATGCAATGGCGCGGTGCGCCGTCGAAAATCTTCCTCGACCATGCGGCGAAGGTCGTGCGCGAACATGGCGGCACGATCATGAATGCCGATATATCGCTGATCGCCGAAGCGCCGAAGATCGCCCCTCACCGGCAGGCGATGCGGGAGAACCTCTCCGAGATCCTCGGCATTTCGCTCGATCGCTGCTCGGTGAAGGCGACCACCAACGAGAAGATCGGCTTCATCGGCCGCCGCGAGGGGATCGCCGCGATCGCCACGGCGACCGTCGTTTTTCGCGGAGACGCTGCATGAGCCTGTTTCCGGCCGATATCGTGGAGCAGGCACAGCGGATCATTACGGATTTCACCGCGCGCGGGCTGATGGTCGCGACCGCCGAATCCTGCACCGGCGGGCTGATCGCAGGCGCACTGACGGAAATCTCCGGCTCGTCGGCCGTCGTCGACCGGGGTTTCGTCACCTATACGAACCAGGCGAAGATGGACATGCTCGGCGTGACCGACGCCACGCTCGCGACGCATGGCGCGGTGTCGAAGGAAACGGCGCTACAGATGGTGCATGGCGCGCTTTTTCGCTCGCAGGCGGCCATGGCGGTGGCGGTGACCGGCATCGCCGGCCCCGGTGGCGGTTCGGTCGACAAGCCGGTCGGGCTGGTGCATCTGGCCGCGAAAAGCCGGTCGGGGAAAATCCTGCACCGGGAAATGCGCTATGGCGATATCGGCCGCACCGAGGTGCGGCTGGCGACCGTGCGTACCGCGCTCGCGATGCTGGCCGAGGCGGCGGACCGGGACGATATTCAGGCGTAGATCTTGTCCGCCCTTGCCTCGAAGGCTTCGGCGAACATGCGGAAGGCGCGGTCGAACATCGAGCCCATCAGGGCGCCGAGGATCATGCTCTTGAACTCGTAGTCGATGAAGAAATGCACCGTGCAGGCGTTCGGCGAACCCTCCCCCGCCGGCTCGAAGCTCCAGCGGTTGTTGAGGTATTTGAACGGCCCCTCGATATATTTGACGTCGATGATCCGCTCGGCGGGATTGAGCAGGACCTGGGTGGTGAAGGTCTCGCGGATCGCCTTGTAGCCGACGGTCATATCGGCCACGAGCAGCGTCTTGCCGTCGCGCTCCTTGGTGGAACGCACGGTCAACGCCTCGCAGAGCGGCAGGAATTGCGGATATTTTTCGACATCGGCAACGAGCGCGTACATCTTTTCGGCGCTGTGCTTGACGGGACGGCGGATTTCGAACTTGGGCATAGTCCGCAGTTAAGCGCGGGATCCGAGAAGATCAAGAAGATCGCGCATCTGCGCCCTCGATTTCAACATCAGAACCGGCTTGCCTGCCGCATGCGCCGCCAGCCCGGCAAGCACGCGCGGGCCATAGACCTTTTCCCAGGTCCAGACGAAGCGGATGAAATCGAGATCGATCTTTTCCGGGCAGCCGGGCGCCATTTCCGGGCGGGTGCCGCCCCTGTTGGTGATCCAGCGGCTGAGAATGCCCCAGATGCACAGCCAGCGCGGCATGCGCACCCAGATGACGAGATCGCTGCGCGGCACCCGAATGTCGAACGTCGAGGTATTGGTGCCGTCCATGATCCAGCGTTCGCCGGCACTGAACGCGACGAGAAGCCGATTCTGTTCCGGCTTCCCGCGCTGCACCCAGCCGGGCAGCCAGAGCACGTCGCGATCGATCGAGACGTAAGTCAATCCGAAGCGGCGGGCGATCCTCTGCGACAGCGTCGATTTGCCGCCGCCGGAACAGCCGATGACGAGGATGCGATCCGCTTGGCGGACCTTTTCCGCGGCTTCGGCAATTTCTATGTAACGGATCGCATTCGGGCCAGATTCCATATCCATTATGATCTCCCGGGAATCAGGATCGCAGTATCGTGACCGGCGGTAGCCGCCGATGATGACAGGAGGATTTCAATGTCGGGCAGACGGCGTTATAGAGATCGCCGGATGCCATTGTAACAAGCCGCCGACAGGCCTTCGGATCGACCGGTTCAACCGCCGGTCATTTGTTGATGTCAGATGGCATTCAGATTAATAAGATTTAATGTAGGATTCATTCGGTTGTATGGTCTATTGCCGCCCATGGTGGGACAATGGCATTATTCAACCGATAGCAGACCGGGCGCACCCGAAAGAAGCATCCATGGACGATTTCTCGCAGATGATAAAGCTGCTCGAATCCGCAAAGCAGCTCGCAGACATGAACCAGCTTCCCATGCTGGTCTATCTTATTGAAATGGCGAAGAGTGAAGCGCGCGGACACCGTTTCACGCTGCGCGAACGCCGGCGTGGCCAGGACAAGCACGAAAAGATCCAGGCAGCCGAATGAGGCTTGAAGCAGGCTCGCCGCCCTATTCGGCGGCGGCCAGGACTTTCTTCTCGCGTGCAGCCCTGAGGCGAGCGAAATCGTCTCCGGCATGATGCGAAGACCGGGTCAGCGGGCTCGAAGACACCATCAGAAAACCCTTGGTATAGGCAACCGTCTCGTAGGACTTGAACTCCTCGGGGGTGACGAAGCTCTCTACTTTATGGTGCTTGCGGGTCGGCTGCAGGTACTGGCCGATGGTCAGGAAATCGACGTCGGCGGTGCGCAGGTCGTCCATCAGCTGCAGCACTTCGTTGCGCTCCTCGCCGAGCCCCACCATGATGCCCGACTTGGTGAACATGGTCGGATCCAGCTCCTTCACCCGCTGTAGCAGCCGGATGGAGTGGAAATAACGGGCGCCGGGGCGCACCGTCAGATAGTTGCCGGGGACGGTTTCCATATTGTGGTTGAAGACATCCGGCTTGGCGGCGACGACACGCTCCAGCGCGCCTGGCTTCTTCAGGAAGTCCGGGGTGAGGATTTCGATCGTCGTCGTCGGAGACGCGGCGCGGATCGCCCAGATCACCTTCTCGAAATGCTCGGCGCCGCCGTCCGCCAGGTCATCGCGGTCGACGGAGGTGATGACGACGTGGCTAAGGCCCATCTGCTTGACGGCCTTGGCGACGTTTTCCGGCTCTTCCATGTCGAGCGCGTTCGGCTTGCCGGTCGCGACGTTGCAGAAGGCGCAGGCGCGGGTGCAGATCTCGCCCATGATCATGAACGTGGCGTGCTTCTTGTCCCAGCACTCACCGATATTGGGGCAGCCCGCTTCCTCGCAGACCGTCACCAGCTTGTTTTCCTTCACGATCGAGCGGGTTTCCTGGTAGCCCTTGGAGACCGGCGCACGGACGCGGATCCATTCGGGCTTGCGCATCACTTCCTGGTCGGGCCGGTGGGCCTTTTCCGGGTGACGCACGCGCTTTTCATCGCCGGATGCGATCGTGTCGAGAATGGTGACCATAGATACCTGCTTTCAACCGCTTGGAACGCGGGTTTCGTCAACGCCTGACGAGCTTGGCAACAAATAGCAAAATGCAGGAGCCGATGAAACCTGCAACCAGGTAACCCAGCCATCCGTCTGCAACATGGATGTTGAGCCTGTTGAAGATGCCGTTGGCGAGAACCGCGCCGACTATGCCGATGACGATGTTCATGAAAATGCCGAAACGGACATCCATCAGCTTGCCGGCGAGCCAACCCGCCAGGCCGCCGATGATGATCGCCGCAATCCAACCTACACCCATGAGAACCCCCGTTAAAACCAAGTTCGAAAGATATGGGCGACCACTCGCCCGTTCGCAATATTGGCGGACAGGCCGGCCCCACCTAAATCGTTATCCTCGGGTCATCCTCGGGTTAAACCCGAGGACGAGGATAACGGCGGATGGGGCACGTCCCCATCCATCCCAAACGCAGGCAGCGAGCAATGCAGAGCCTGTTACGCATTCAACGCCCGGCCGTAGGCATCCAGCACGCTTTCCTTCATCGTTTCGGAAATGGTCGGATGCGGGAAGATCGTGTGCATCAGCTCCTCTTCGGTCGTCTCCAGGTTCATGGCGACGACGAAACCCTGGATGAGTTCGGTGACTTCCGCACCGACCATGTGGGCGCCGATGAGTTCACCGGTCTTCTTGTCGAAGATGGTCTTGACGAGGCCCTGGTCTTCGCCGAGCGCGATCGCCTTGCCGTTTGCCACGAACGGGAAGCGGCCGACGCGGATGTCGCGGCCCTGTTCCTTCGCCTTGGCTTCGGTGAGGCCGACGGAAGCGACCTGCGGGTTGCAATAGGTGCAGCCCGGGATCTTGTTCTTCTCCATCGGGTGAACGTTCGGCAGGCCGGCGATCTTTTCGACGCAGATGACCGCCTCGTGTTCGGCCTTGTGGGCGAGCAGCGGCGGGCCGGCGACATCGCCGATCGCGTAGAGGCCGGGCACGTTGGTCTTGCCGTAGCCGTCGATGACGATGAAGCCGCGATCGGTCTTGACGCCGACGGCCTCGAGGCCGATGCCTTCGATATTGGCCTGGACGCCGACGGCCGAAATCATCCGGTCGGCGGTGATCTCCTGGGTCTTGCCGTCCTTGAGTTCGATCGTCGCGGTGACCGAGTTGGCCCCCTTCACCACCTTGGCGACCTTGGCCTCAAGCAGGATCTTCATGCCCTGGCGCTCGAACTGCTTCTTGGCNAGGGCGGAGATTTCCGCATCCTCGACCGGCATGACCTGGCTCATGATCTCGACGACGGTGACCTCGACGCCCATGGTGCGGTAGAAGCTCGCAAACTCGATGCCGATGGCGCCCGAGCCCATGACCAGCAGCGATTTGGGCATCTCTTCCGGCTTCATCGCCTCGAAATAGGTCCAGATCAGCTTGCCNTCCGGCTCGATGCCNGGAAGCGCGCGCGGACGGGCGCCGGTCGCGATGATGATGTGCTTGGCGGTATAGGTGCCCTCGCCGAGCGTGTTCTTCGGGATCGGGCCCTGCGGCTGGACAACCGGCTTGGTCGACTTGCCGACAACGATCTCACCGGGTTTGGTGATCTTGGCTTCACCCCAGATGATGTCGACCTTGTTCTTCTTGAACAGGAAACCGACGCCGTTGTTCATGCGCTGCGCGATGCCGCGCGAGCGGTCGACGATCGCCTTGACGTCCGGCTTGATCGTGCCTTCCAGCGTCAGGCCGTAATCCTTGGCGTGGGTGGCGGTATGCATGACGTCGGCCGAGCGCAGCAGCGCCTTGGTCGGGATGCAGCCCCAGTTGGAGCAGATGCCGGCGAGATGCTCGCGCTCGACGACNGCGACTTTCAGCCCGAGCTGGGATGCCCGGATGGCGGCGATATAACCGCCCGGACCGGAACCGATAACGATGACGTCGTAAGCATTGGCCATAGGCGCTTCACTCCTTGGTTTTGAGCGGGCACGGAGTGACCGCAAGCCCTGCCCTGTTTCTTCGGGAGCGAAGCGCCGGCTTCCGGTGTCAGACGTCGGTCTCTTCGACGACCGGTTCCACCCGCGTCAGCATCCCGTATATCTCGTCCTTCAGGGCCAGCCGCCGCTTGCGCAGCTCGACCATGCGAATATCGTCGCATGGTTGCATTCCGGTCTCGGCCTTGTGGACCTCGTGGTTCACATCCTCGTATTCACTGCAGATCCGNTGAAAATGCCCGTCCGTTTCGCGCAGGTAGCGCATCTGGACGAGATATTCCGGAAACTCTTCCGCAAGATGGTGTGGCGTGCTCGACATTTCTATCAACTCCATGCTGATGACATGGAGAGGTAGACCCCACCCCTTCCCGCTACTCCTTGACCCTCGTCAACCGTCCCATACTCATCACAGCCCCAGCATCATCCGGACGATCGGCTCGAGGCCGCGTCCAATGGCACGGGTATTTTCTGCATCCAGATGCACGCCGTCGATAGGCGTCGTTTTCGCGACCGAACCCGCATCGAAAAAACCACAGCCGGTTTCGTCGGCGAGATCCCGGTAGAGCGACGCGAGCATCGACGATTCTTCTATGCCACCCCGAAACAGCGCGCCGGTCATCGGATTGGCGGTTTCGCAAAGGGTCGGCGGCGAGACGATGAGAATTTCCGGCGCCTCGCATTCCCGGCCCCAGTCGTGGAAGCGCACCAGGCTCACCAGCTTCTTCACGCCCTGCCGGGCGCCCATCGCCGTGCCATGGATGATCGGCTTCAGGTCGTTGGTGCCGAGCATGACGATCACCAGTTCGAGCGGACCATGGCTATGAAGGACGGTCGGCAACAATGTCGCGCCGTTGCGGTCACAATCGGCGAGATTGTCGTCATAGGCCGTGGTACGGCCGCCGAGACCCTCGGCGACCACGTTGACCGCGGGACCGAGCGCTGCCTGCAGCACGCTCGGCCACCGATCTTGGAAGGCATGGCGGCCGCCGGTCGCGGCATCCGTGCCCCAGGTCAGTGAATCGCCATAGCAGAGAACGGTTTTCATGAACGCACCTCCGACACCCACACCCGCCCGCTGACGCGGACACCCTCCCCGCAAGGGGGAGGGAAAGACCGGACTACACCAGCATCGCCATCGGGTTTTCGATGTAGCGCTTGAAGGCGGACGCGAGTTCCGCTCCGAGCGCGCCGTCGATGACGCGGTGGTCGAAGGCGAAGGTTGCGGTCATCACCGTGCCCACTTCGATCTTGCCGCCGCGGACGACCGGCTTTTCGACGCCGGCGCCGATCGAGACGATCGAGGCCTGCGGCAGGTTGATGATCGAGGTGAAGTTGGAGACGCCGAACATGCCGAGGTTGGACACGGATGTCGTGCCGCCCTGGTATTCTTCCGGCTTCAGCTTCTTGTCGCGGGCGCGCTTGGCAAGATCCTTCACCTCGTTGGAGATGACGGACAGCGTCTTGGTCTCGGCCTTGCGGACGATCGGGGTGATCAGGCCGTCCGGGATCGATACGGCAACGCCGACATCCGCATTCTTGTGCAGCACGCGGGCCGTCGAGGTCCAGGAGGCGTTGGCCATCGGGACGTCGCGCAGAGCCAGCGCCATCGCCTTGATGATGAAGTCGTTGACGGAAAGCTTGAAGGCCGGCACTTCGCCCTTCTCCGTCTTCTTCACCGGCGCCGATGCATTGATCTCGCCGCGCAGCTTCAGCAGTGCGTCGATCTCGCAATCCATCGAGATGAAGTAGGACGGGACCGTCTGGCTCGACTCGGTGAGGCGCGAGGCGATCGTCTTGCGCATGCCGTCATGCGGCAGAAGCTCGTAGGAGCCCTCGGGGAAGAGCTTGAGCGTGGCGTCATCAGACGGACCCTTGGCAAGAGCCGGGGCCGGAGCCGCGGCAGCAGCCTGAGGCGCTGCGGCCGGAGCAACCTTGGCACCGCCAGAGGCAACGGCTTTCTCGACATCCGCCTTGACGACGCGGCCATGCGGGCCGGTGCCGGTAACGGCTGAGAGGTCGAGGCCGGCTTCCTTGGCAAGGCGCCGAGCGAGCGGCGACGAGAACAAACCGTTTCCAACCCGTTCTCCGTTGTCGGCAACCTTAGAAGCCGGAGCGGCTTCAGCGGTCTTGGCTGCCGGAGNGGCTTCCGCCTTCGGCGCAGGTGCAGCCTCGGCCTTCGGAGCCGGGGCGGCAGCGCCACCGCCGGAAGAGGCGGCGGCAGACACATCCTCGCCATCGGCGGCGAGGATGGCGATCAGGGCGTTGACCTTTACCGCTTCGGTGCCGGCCGGCACGACGAGCTTGGCGACGGTGCCCTCATCGACGGCTTCCACTTCCATGGTCGCCTTGTCGGTTTCGATCTCGGCGATCACATCGCCGGACTTGACCTTGTCGCCTTCCTTGACGAGCCACTTGGAAAGATTGCCCTCTTCCATGGTTGGAGACAGGGCAGGCATGGTGATGTTGATCGGCATCGAGACACCCTCCCCTTATTTGTAGCAGACGGTTTTGACGGCCTGGACGACTTCGCCGACATTCGGCAGAGCGAGCTTTTCGAGGTTGGCCGCGTAAGGCATGGGCACGTCCTTGCCGGCGATCGTGAGCACCGGCGCATCGAGGTAATCGAAAGCCTGCTGCATGACGCGGGTGGCGATTTCGGCGCCGACCGAGTTCTGCGGATAACCTTCCTCGACGGTGACGAGGCGGCCGGTCTTCTTGACCGACTCGATGACGGTCGGAAGGTCCATCGGGCGCAGCGTGCGAAGATCGATCAGTTCGACGTCGATGCCTTCCTTTTCCAGTTCGGCAACGGCCTTGGTCGCATAGGTCATACCGATGCCGAAGGAAACGACGGTGGCGTCCTTGCCCTTGCGGTGGATGCGTGCCTTGCCGATCGGCAGGACGAAATCGTCGAGCTTCGGAACCTCGAAGGACTGGCCGTAGAGGATTTCGTTTTCAAGGAAGACGACCGGGTTCGGATCTCGAATGGCGGCCTTCAGGAGGCCCTTGGCGTCGGCGGCCGTATACGGCATGACGACCTTGAGGCCCGGGATCTGGCTGTACCAGGAGGCATAATCCTGGCTGTGCTGGGCGCCGACGCGGGCAGCGGCGCCGTTCGGGCCGCGGAACACGATCGGCGCGCCCATCTGGCCGCCGGACATGTAGAGCGTCTTGGCGGCAGAGTTGATGATCTGGTCGATCGCCTGCATGGCGAAGTTGAAGGTCATGAACTCGACGATCGGCTTCAGGCCCGCCATGGCGGCACCGACGCCGACGCCGGCAAAGCCGTGTTCGGTAATCGGGGTATCGACGACGCGGCGGGGGCCGAATTCCTGCAGCAGACCTTGCGTGATCTTGTAGGCGCCCTGGTATTCGGCGACTTCCTCGCCCATGACGAAGACGTCCTCGTCGCGGCGCATTTCCTCGGCCATGGCGTCGCGGAGCGCTTCGCGGACCGTGGTCATCACCATTTCGGTGCCGGCCGGGATATCCGGGTCGGCAGCGGTTTCGACCTTCGGCTGAGCCGGCACGGGAGCGGAAGCGGCGCTTGCAGCGGGCGCTTCTGCCGCGGCCGGAGCGGCAGCCTTCGGAGCCTCGGCAGGGGCGGCGGAACCGATCGCATCGGCGCTTTCGCCATCGGCCAGAAGCACGGCGATCTTGGTGTTGACCTTGACGTTTTCGGTGCCGGCTTCGACCAGAAGCTTGCCGATCACGCCTTCGTCGACGGCTTCCACTTCCATGGTTGCCTTGTCGGTCTCGATTTCGGCGATCACGTCGCCGGAGGTGACCTTGTCACCTTCTTTTTTCAGCCACTTGCTGAGCGTGCCTTCCTCCATGGTCGGAGAAAGCGCGGGCATCAGGATATCGATTGGCATGGGTTCCCTCCCGCGATCAGAGCAGAATGTCGGTGTAGAGCTCGGACGCATCCGGCTCCGGATCGGCCTGGGCGAAATCGGCGCTATCCGAAACGACGTCGCGGATATCCTTGTCGATCGCCTTCAGCTCGTCCTCGGTGGCCCAGCCCTTTTCGAGAAGGCGCAGGCGCACCTGCTCGATCGGGTCGTGCTCGGAGCGCATCTTCTGCACTTCGTCCTTGGAGCGATATTTCGCCGGGTCGGACATGGAGTGGCCGCGATAACGGTAGGTGAGCATTTCGAGGATGATCGGGCCCTTGCCGGAGCGGCAATGCTCGAGCGCCTCGTCGGCGGCGGCCTTCACGGCGCGAACGTCCATGCCATCGACCTGGACNCCTGGAATGCCNAAGCCGGAACCGCGCAGCGAGTAGTTCGACTGCGCCGTGGCGCGGGCCGTCGAGGTGCCCATCGCATAACGGTTGTTTTCGACGATATAGACGATCGGCAGCTTCCAGAGAGCAGCCATGTTGAAGCTCTCGTAGACCTGGCCCTGGTTGGCCGCGCCGTCACCGAAATAGGCGACGGAGACGCTGTCGTTGTTGCGGTAGCGGTTGGCGAAGGCCAGGCCGGTTCCGAGCGAAACCTGGGCGCCGACGATGCCGTGGCCGCCGTAGAAATGCTTTTCCTTGGAGAACATGTGCATCGAGCCGCCCTTCCCCCTGGAATAGCCGCCCCTGCGCCCCGTCAGCTCCGCCATGACGCCGCGCGCGCTCATGCCGGTTGCCAGCATGTGCCCGTGGTCGCGATAGGCGGTGATGACCTGATCACCCTCCTGCTGCGCCATCTGCATGCCGACGACGACCGCTTCCTGGCCGATATAGAGGTGACAGAAACCACCGATGAAGCCCATGCCGTAAAGCTGGCCGGCCTTTTCCTCGAAACGGCGGATCAGCAGCATTTCACGGTAGGCGTGAAGATCCTGGTCCTTGCCGAAATCCGGGGTGTTCTTGCCCGTGAACTCCTTGGCGGAGGCTTTCGAGGCTGATTTGATTGCAGACTTTGCCGCTGGTTTACGGCCGGATACAGACGCGGTTTTGGTCGGCGCCATTCATCCCTCCCTTTGAGTTCTGCGTTGAGAGCGAGAATACGCCCTGACAATGTGTCGCCAGATTCCCACTCTGGTTTCGGGGAATACCATAGGCAAGAAAAGCTGCCCCAGCAATGCCATAAACGCATGGCTCACATTCCGTGTAACACGATGAAAAGGTTACAGAAATGTGAAATTAACCGGATTTCGGTTAATTCAGAAGTAGTTGTTGAAGATGACGATTTCGTCGCCGCGCGAGACATTCAGCTGATAACGGGCGATCTCGTCGAGCATGTCCTTGTCGAGCGAACCGTCGCTCATCAGCTGAACCTGCCGCTCCAGCGTTTCGCGCTTGGCGGTGAGCTTTGCGAGTTCCTCCGCCCGCGCCTGCCGCTGACGCTCGAATTCCTCCGTGGCGATCAGACCGAGATCGCCGTGGATGGAATGATAGCCGAAGTANGAGAGAAACGCGACTGTTATGGCGGGAAGGACAAAACGGCCAAATTTTCTTTTCTTATGATGCTTTGTCCACATGCCGCTCTAACGCCTTGCCACGCTTACGGGATCTCAAATCAGATCCGAAACAGAGCNTCAAATTCGCAGAACTTGCTTAAACAATCGTTGACCAGAATCGAGTCCGAAAAAAGCCCGCGTCTTTCGGCGCGGGCTTTGGAATTATGGTGCAATGATTTTGCCGGCCCTTCGCTTGAGCTCAGGGCGTACGTCCTTCGAAACGATTCACTGGATCGTTTCGTTGGCTTCGCCAAACAGTCCTTAACCCTTCAGGATGCCGCGGCCGGCATAAGCGGCCTGCGGGCCGAGCATTTCCTCGATGCGGATCAGCTGGTTGTACTTGGCGAGCCGGTCGGAACGCGACAGCGAACCGGTCTTGATCTGCCCGCAATTGGTGGCGACCGCGAGATCGGCGATCGTCGAGTCCTCGGTTTCGCCCGAGCGGTGCGACATGACGGCCGTGTAGGCGGCCTTGTGGGCGGTCTCGACGGCATCGAGCGTTTCCGACAGCGAACCGATCTGGTTGACCTTGACGAGGATGGAGTTGGCGACGCCCATTTTGATGCCGTCGCGCAGGCGAGCCGAGTTGGTGACGAACAGATCGTCGCCGACGAGCTGGCACTTGGCGCCGATCTTGTCGGTCAGGTACTTCCAGCCGGCCCAGTCGTCTTCGGCCATGCCGTCTTCGATCGAGATGATCGGATACTTGGCGGCGAGTTCGGCGAGGTAATCGGCCATCGCTTCCGGCTCGAGCGTGCGGCCCTCGCCTTCCATCTCGTACTTTGCCGTTCTTGAAGAATTCGGTCGAGGCGCAGTCGAGCGCGAGGCATACGTCGTCGCCCGGCTTGTAACCGGCCTTTTCGACCGACTTCATGATGAAGTCGAGGGCTTCGGGCGCGCTCTTGAGGCCCGGCGCGAAACCGCCTTCGTCGCCGACATTGGTGTTGTGGCCCTGGGCTGCCAGTTCCTTCTTGAGGACATGGAAGATTTCCGAGCCCATGCGCACGGCGTCCTTCAGCGTTTCGGCGCCGACCGGCATGATCATGAATTCCTGGAAATCGATCGGGTTGTCGGCATGGGCGCCGCCGTTGATGATGTTCATCATCGGAACCGGCAGGACATGGGCGTTCGGGCCGCCGACATAACGGTAGAGCGGCAGGCCGGAGGTTTCGGCCGCGGCCTTGGCGACGGCGAGCGAGACGCCGAGGATGGCATTGGCGCCGAGACGCGACTTGTTCGGCGTGCCGTCGAGGGCGATCATCGTCTTGTCGATATGGATCTGGCTTTCGGCGTCGAAACCGCCGATCGCGTCGAAGATCTCGGTATTGACCGCTTCGACCGCCTTTTCGACGCCCTTGCCGTGATAACGCTTGCCGCCGTCACGCAGCTCGACGGCTTCGTGCGCGCCGGTGGAGGCGCCCGACGGAACGGCCGCGCGGCCCATCGTGCCGTCTTCCAGATAGACATCCACCTCGACGGTCGGATTGCCGCGGCTGTCGAGGATTTCGCGGGCGATGATATCGGTGATGGCGGTCAAGGGTCTCTCCCTGGGTTTGGACGTCGGTTTCAGGCGTCATGAGGTCACTGAAAATGTCTCATAATCAATGACACGAAAATTACAATCGACGCAGTTTGCGTGCTTTTTG
>Ga0055531_10001177_pt1 | contig 20113 bp, 16 predicted proteins | sample AraplaCvi_mCL_r2_FD_55008 | JGI IMG/M metagenome (GOLD analysis project Ga0055531, IMG submission 55008) | Arabidopsis root microbial communities from North Carolina, USA - plate scrape MF_Cvi_mCL_r2 | ecosystem: Host-associated > Plants > Roots > Endosphere | place: USA: North Carolina...
CGGCGCGGCAGGAAGTACATGCCGCCGCCGTCGGGAATGATGCCGCGCAGCACATAGCTCCAGGTGAAGCTGGCCCACTCGCTGGCGATGACGAAGTCGCACGCCATCGCGGTGTCGGCGCCCAGCCCCGAGGCGGCGCCGTTGACGGCCGCGATCACCGGCTTGGGCATGGTGTGAAGCAGGGCCTGCACATGGTGCACGCGCTGCTGGCGGTGCCAGCCGTTGAAGCCCACCTCTCCCGCAGGCGCGTTCATGCGCTTCTGCATCCCGCTGATGTCGCCGCCCGCGCAGAAGCCCTTGCCCGCGCCAGTGAGCACCATCGCCCGGATGCCCTTGTCGGCGGTCACGCGCTCCAGCACGTCGATGAATTCGGTGCGCATGTCGTCGCTCATGGCGTTGCGCTTGTCCGGGCGGTTGAATGTGACGGTCGCGATGGCGTCCGTCACCTGATAGTCGATGAGGGTGTAGGTCATGTTCTTCTTCCTGGGGCGGGCCGGTGGCCGCCGTTCAATCGGCCTTGATGCCGTTTTCCTTGATGACGCGCGCCCAGCGTTCTTCCTCGGCTCGCACATAGGTGTCCAGCTCCGTCGGCGGGCCGGCATTGATGACGAGGCCTTCGTGCTCGATCTTTCGCACGAAGTCGGGCGCGCGCGCCGCCTTGCGGGCCGCGGCGTTGAGCCGCTCGATGACGGCCGCCGGCGTGCCGGCGGGCACGTACAGGCCATACCAGCTCTCCACCACATAGCCCGGCACGCTGGCGGCGATGGCTGGCACGCCCTTGAGCGCCGGCGAGGGCTCGGCCGTGGTCACGCCGAGCGCGCGCAGCTTGCCGCTGTCGACGAAGTTGGAGACCGCTGCGGCGGTGGCGAACATCATGTCGACCTGGCCGCCGAGCAGGTCGGTCAGCGCCGGACCGGCACCGCGGTAGGGAATGTGCGAGAGCTTGACCTTCGCGAGGTTGGCGAACATCTCGCCGGCCAGGTGGGCGGAGGTGCCTGCCCCCTGCGACGCGAAGGTCAGCTTGGCCGGATTGGCCTTGGCCGCGGCGACCAGGTCGGCCACCGACTTGTAGGGGCTGTCGGGTCGCACCACCAGCACGTTGGGGCCGCGCCCGATGAGGATGACCGGCGCGAAGGCCTTGTTGCTGCCGTACGGAAGCTTGGGCTGCAGCGCCGGATTGACGGCATGGGCGAACGAGGCGACCACCACGCTGTAGCCGTCCGGTGCGCTCTTGGCCACGTTGTCCGTGCCGATCAGCGTTCCGGCGCCTGGCTTGTTATCGACGATCACGGGCTGCCCGAGATCCTTGGACATTTCGACGCCCAAGGTGCGGGCGATGATGTCGGTGCCTCCGCCCGGAGCGAACGGCACGACGAAGCGGATGGGCTTGTCGGGGTAGGCGGCGAACGCCGCGCTGAAGGCCATGAAGCCGAGAAAGAAAAGGAAGAGCGCGCGCAACCCGCGCAAGCCATGAGCAGCCATGATCTGTTTGTCTCCAGAACCAAGTAGTGAATCCCCGGCAATCGCGAACGTTCTTGGCTACGTCGCATAGGGGTGCACTGACTTTAGGAGGAAGCGCTCGGCTTCGGGGGATGCAATTCCACTGCTTGGAATTTCCCTGCGATGATCACCCGACCTTTGGACACTCACCGTGGAGCGCCATGACCGATCCAGCCCGCTTCTTTCTCGACCACAAGCCGGGGCGCTCGCCCGCCAACCGCTCGCTGGAGCGCGGCATCGAGATCCTTCGTGCGTTCCGTCCCGGTTCGGAGTTGCTGGGCAACGGCGAACTGGCCGAGCGCACGGGCCTGTCGAAGGCCACGGTCAGCAGGCTCACGCAAACCCTGGTGGGCAGCGGGATGCTGCAACTGGACAAGGCCGAGCGCGCCTACCGGCTCGCACCGGCGGTCCTGAGCCTCTCGCATGCCATGCGCACCGCGTCGCGCGTCTTGCAGGCCGCGGCCCCGCGCATGCTCGAGCTGGCGCGGCGGCGACACATCAACGTAGGACTGGCGGCGCCCGACCGCGACGAGATGGTCTACCTCGAATCCATCCGCTACGCGAAACGCGCCGCGCTGCGCCACGTGGTCTCCGGCCAGCGCGTGCCGATGGAACTCACCTCGCTCGGACGCGCCTACCTTGCTGCGCTCGCGCCGCAGCGCCGGGCGCAGCTCATGCAGCTTCTTTCACGGCGCCGCATGCGCTGGAAGGCGATCGAGTCGGAGATCAAACAAGCCTGCATCGACGTGCGATCGAAGGGTTTCTGCGCTGCGGCGTGGCAGCCCGAGGTCGTCGCGCTGGCCACCCCGCTGGAGGTAGAGGGCACGATCTACGCGCTGAACGTCAGCCTCTCGACGCAGGAGTCGATCACCGCCATCGCGCAGGAACTCGGGCCTTCGTTGCTCGGCCTGGCACAGGCCGTGCGCCACGAGCTCACAGTGCGAGAGCCGAGGTCTGGTTGAACTGACGCCCGCGCGATCGCAGAGAGCCGCACAAAACCGAGGAAAAGGATAGCGAAGTCTATTGACAAACCGACGCTTCGGCCTATTCGGTACCGAGCTCGCCCCGGTTGTACTGCCCCTTCCGCAGATCAGATTGGTCAACAGGGTGTGTTTCTTGGCCGCATCACACCGTCCGATGTCGCCACTGCGGGTGTTCTGGTGACCATCTCGTTACTCCAACTTTGCGGTTTAGCCGGTCAAGATTGCATCGGCTTAAGATGCACGCCTATTTCTCAAAGACGAGTCGCGGCTGCATTTTCCGACCAATCTTTCGAATGTCGCGGCGCATGGCGGAACTCAGGCCGCGAACCACCGGCGAAACGATCATCCGACTGGGCCAATCGATCTTGTTGCGAGTCACAAGCCAGGATGCCGAATCCGTTGTACAACGATTGAGCATGAGCCCGGCAAGAGTTCGTCCGTTGCTAGTGCCTAGTGGCATCCCGTGACCCCAGCATCCATTTGCATAGCCTATTCGATCATCGGCAAGCAAACCCACATGTGGAATAAAGTCCCGCGTTGTCGAGATCGGCCCTCCCCAACTCTGCACTGTCCTGAGGTCTGACAGGGCGGGAAAAAAGGATGCCAGATGGCGAGGGCCCTCTGTGAGAAAGTCCTTGCTGATGTCTAGCGACATTTCGTTGCCCTGTGGGACTCTCGCGTAGTAGCCACCAACGTAAAGTAACCGGCCGTCGCGAGTCGGCGCAAAAGAATAGAACAGCTTCGACATGAGGTTGACGCCCGCTCTGCGTGGCCAGTTCAAGGCCCCCCATTGCGACTTCGACAAGGGTTCGGTCACATTGGCGTAGACGAAAACAGGCGATTGAGACCGAATCATTCCCAGATCTTCAAGCCCGGGAAGAAGGTGTGAATATGCGTTCGTTGCAACCACCAGCTTCTGGCATCGCAAGGTGCCTCTTCCGGTGCGCAGGGAGATGCAACTCGGCTCGCGCTCTATACACACCACCGGACTGTTCTCGTGAACCTGCACCCCGAACCTCTGTACGACGAACTTAAGCTCTCGCAGGTACTTCAGTGGATTGAACTGACCGCCGCGCCGATCAAAGACGGCTTTGCCAAAGTATGGGCTTTGAAAGGACCGCGCCACCTGCGCCTCCGAGATCGGTTCGAGGAACGAGTCCTGACCGATTCCTCGGCAAAACGCCAGATACTCGTCAAGCGTTTCACTCCCATCGGCTCTGAGCCCCATTTCGAAGTAACCCGTTTGCTCATAATCGCAAGCGATGTCGTGCTCGTTTATCAGATCTTCGATCGTCGAGATACCTTCGTGAATGTAGGTGTACGCCTCTCGTAACTTCGCCGCGCCATGGCGTCTCATTTGCGCCTTGAAGTCGCTCTCGCCGAACGCAACAATCAACTGCCCCGCATTTCGCCCGCTCGCACCAAATCCCACCACCTCGCTCTCGAGCAGGGCGACAGAGGCATGCTGGTCCAGCTTTTTCAGGTGATACGCAGTCGAGAGGCCGGTAACGCCACCACCCACTACGCAAACATCGACGTTAAGAACGCCCTCCAACGGTGCACTGGGTGCGTACGGTTCGGCAGAGTGAAACCAGTGGGATCGGCTTCGATGTAGCAAGTGCGTCCTCGGTGGAGTTGGTGTGGGTGGGTTTATCGGGGTTTGCAGGGGGACGCTACCCTACAGAGCCTTGGTCTGATCTTTATTCCGAACCATCGTGTCACAAGGTCCACGAACAAGCGTTCTCATCGGCGCGATGCCGCCCGACGAAGGGCGCGGCTTTCTGGAACTGCAGATTTGATGAAGGTGAAGAACTAGCTCAGGTTGAGGGCCCGAATCAGGGCGTCTGGCGACATGTGCCGGTCGCCTCCTCTTTCAGCGACGTGTATCAGTTCGCATATCGCTTTGTTCGTTTCCGCAGTTCCCCCGTACTGGGCCGCGAGGCGAACCACTGCGCCATTCAGATCGTCGACTTCCGTCAATCTTCCTGCTTCCAGGTCTTCCCACATCGACGACCTCGCTTGCGGATCCATGGCGGAGATCGCGGGAACGGCGGTCAGATACTGCTGATCTTCCAGGCAGAGCAGACCCGGAATTTTTTCGCATGGAAGTCCGCCGACCGCCGCAGGCTTGATCGAGGCAGCATCCAGCGCCATCAAGGCCTCCTCGACGAGTGCGGCCAACACGCGTCGATAGCCACGGGTAGATAGCTGCGCGCGGAGCGGCTCGCCCGACAAAGCGTTGATCGGATTATTGAGGTTGAGGAGGAGTTTTCCCCATTGCACCTCGACAAAGTCGGTCCTGAGAGTCAACGGAAGCCGCGCAGTTGAGAACAGCGAAAGCCAGGGATGCCATGCTTCGTGACTTTCCACCATCAATTCACCGAGTGTCGCGCGGTGCAAGCGACCGTCAGGAAGTTGCACGACATTGAAGGGAATCATTGCTCCCACAACGATTTGATTCGGAAGCGCGTCTCGAAGCTTCTGGACGTTGCCGACCCCGTTCTGGAAGCTTGCCACTATCGAGCCCGGCTTCGCGAGGCGTCCGATGTCCGGCAGCACACCATCCGTATCGGCGCTTTTCACTGCGACGATCAAGAGATCGCTCGGAGGGACTCCTGCGATGCTATCCGAGAATTGGACGGATTCGGCAGGAATCGAGGCGTCCCAGCCGTGGAGATCGGAGACATGCAATCCATGCTTCTTGATCCGCTGCCCCATGGCGCTGCGACCGATGAAGCGAACATCGGCGCCGGCGTTAAGTAATGCTCCGCCGACAAAGGCGCCGATCGAGCCCGCGCCAAGAATGGTGATAGTCGATGCCAAGGCGCCCTCCTTCAGGCAGAGTAGCCTGGATCGAGTCGATCGAGCTTGCGCAAAAGCGACGGCCAAACGAACTCCCCTGCCATCCCTGCGGTTTGCACCTTCATTGCGTGAGCCACTCCCGTGATGATCTTGGGGTCTACTTGTACGAGCTCACTACCTCCCGATTGAGCCGCAATCTGGATTTGACAGGTAGTCTCGAACGTATACATCGCGAGGAAGGCATCGGCAATGGTCCTTCCACAGGTCAAAAGACCATGGTTACGCAATAGAAGAAAGTTTGCGCTCCCCAGGTCCGCCTGCAGACGCGACTTCTCATCGTCGTGAATCGCGACTCCTTCATAGTCATGGTAAGCAAGCGATGAGAGTACGAAAGTCGCCTGCTGGCTGATAGGCAAGATGCCGTTCTTCTGAGCGCTGACGGCAATGCCCGAGCGCGTATGCGTGTGAAGAACGCACTGAATGTCCTCGCGCACGGCATGCACCGCGCTGTGAATCACGAAGCCGGCTGGATTCACCGGATACGGCGAATCGATAATCTTCTTGCAGTTCTGGTCCACCTTGATCAAGTTCGATGCTGTGACCTCGTCGAACATTAACCCGTAGGGGTTGATCAAGAAATGATGTTCCGGTCCTGGGATACGTGCGCTGATATGGGTGAAGACCAGATCGCTCCAGCCATGAAGGGCGACCAAGCGATAGCAAGCCGCGAGATTGACTCGAAGTTGCCACTCCTCATCGGAAACGAGACGTTGCACTTCAGATTGCACGGATTTGTTCATGAACCTTTCCTTTTTATTAGGCACTGATATTTGATTGGAGCGATATGCAATCCCGCCGGAGTCACACAGCGGAGGTCTCTGGATTCAGAACTCTGGTCAGGTGAACAGGTGCGGCCGCTGACGCAGCCTTCGACTGGCAGGAGGCCGGCAATTCCGAGTCCAAGAGGCTTCACGCGTCTGCGGACGCCTTCCGAAGCAGCGCACGAATAGCCTCAAGAGACTCGGGTTCGTCGAGGAGCGGCGGGTGCCCACGGCCCTTCACCGTTGTGAGCACCGTGTCCGAGTGGCGTTCGAGCATGCGCTCGACAGTGTCGACCGTAAGAAAGTCGGAATGCTCACCACGTAACAGCGCGATGGGCACCCCGCGCGTAGCGAGATATGCGTCCCACGCATCTGGGCTCTCACGTCCCATCCGAGCAGCGTCTGCCAGAACGAGCAGATCGAAGTCGCGGGCATACCGTCCAGGGGTCATCTCGCGATAGGCTCGAAGCATCAGCTTTACCCATTGATCTTCTTTTAGATCGGGGTACTGGGCGCCGAAGTGATCCTTCACCCGCGCTAATGCGACATCGAAGCTGTAGTCTGCATCTTCGGCGTGCCCGGCGGATCTTTTCACGGACGCCGAGCCGATCTCGGCCCCGATGTCATTGAGAACGATCCCACGCACACGCGCAGGAGCCTCTCCCGCCATGTTCAAACCTATGAGTCCTCCTAATGCGATGCCCAGAACCGCGACACGGTGGACGGCGACATGGTCAAGGAGGCTCCAGACGTCTTGCACGAGAAGATCAAAGTGATACTCCTTGACATCCGTGTACCGAGCAGAGAAGCCTCTGCCCCGCAAGTCCGGAGCAATCACTCGAACGCCCGATTCAGCAAGAACTCGCCCCAATTCCTCGAAATCGCGCGAGTTGCGCATGAAACCGTGCAGGCATAAGAGCGGGACACCCCCCCCTGTGCTGGTCTGAGGCACGAAGTCTCTGTAGAAGATGCTCGCTCCAGAGCGCGAAACAAACCGATTCTCGGTAATTCGGATCTCATTCTTGGCCATCAGGGAACTCCTGTGAGTGAAAAGTTGGCGCGACTGGCGCGACCATCGAGGTGAGCCTCGAGCGGTGTCACTGTATCATTAATCCGATGTTAGTCAACTTTGAGGTAGACTCGTGTTGCGCGCATATGCGCTCCACATTCACAAACCAAGCGAAGACATGAGTGACACGAACATCGTCATTGGCGCCGGCATCACGGGCCTGACCGCAGCCATCACCCTTCAGAACGCAGGCAAAAAGGTGGTCGTTGTCGAGGCATCAGAGCGGCCGGGCGGCAGGCTGGTGAGAATTGAACGAAACGGCGACGCAGCTGAGGCAGGCGGCCAGGGAATTCACTCAAACTACCGCGATATGCTCGGACTCATCCGAGCCGAAGGCCTTGGCGGTGATCTCATGCCGCAGTTAAATCATCAAGCCGGCCACCTGAGTCGGCAAGGAGCTCTTTGCTATCCCAAGGGGAACTTAGGCTTGGCCAAATTGATGGGCCCACGAGGTACGCGAGACTTGGCTTGGTTCGTCACGCGATATCTTATGCTGTCGAAAAAATTCGACTTATTTGAGTCGTCTGTCGATATTCCAGCTTACGACAATGCGACCGCCGCTGAAGCGTTCAGTTGGGCCGGAGAAGGGTTTCGAGACTATGTTTTGCGCCCCGCGGCACATGCCATGTCGAACACGACGCCAGAATTCACAAATTTTTACTTTTTGTTGAATTTGATGAAGCTGGTAGCTACCACAAAGGTAATGACGCTACGCCGGGGAAATGCATCCATTGCAGAACATCTGGCAAAAAAACTGGATGTTCGATATGGCGTTGGAGCCAAGAAAATCTTGACGAAAAAAGGCGACACTGAAGCGGTGCTTCTCGAAGATGGGAAAACACTCAAAGCAAGCCACGTAATCTTGACTGCTCCAATGGATCGCGCAGCAGAAATCATTCCGGATGATCTAATTGCTGAGCGGGAATTTTTTTCTAAATTCCCGAACTCTCCTTTTGTTTTGGTTTACTTCTTTCTTGATCGCCCCCTCCCAACTGAAGCGTTTGTATACGTCGGACATGCCTTTCGCGACGTTGCCTTCAACATGGCGATCAACCACACAGTGAAGACTCCCCACTTGGTAAAGAGCGGCAAGGCGATCATCTCTGCATGGTCCAGTTTCCCCAGATCCGCTGAACTCATCCGAAAGCCCGACAGCGAAGTCATCAAACAGGCACTGAACGAAATCGAAGTCTTCTTTCCAGGTATCACTGGATGGGTAGAGGAGGCACGCGTCCAGCGGCACAACTGGGGAATCGCGCGCCTCTCCCCTGGCCAACACGGTAAAATCCTTAAATTCAAGAAAAATGTCGAAGCGCTAAGCGGGATTTCGTTCGCAGGAAACGATTACGACGGTGTTCATATGGAATCCGGCGTGCGAGGGGGCTTACGTGCAGCACAACGTGCTCTGAAGCATAAATAATTCCCCCGCTATAGCGTGTCGATGCCCCGCCATCTATTCGAGTCATGCGAAAATAGGGCCCTAGTGAAATGAGCGACGAAATTCCGGACACGAGCCCGGCGCCATCTGTGCGACCGAAAGCCTCCCACCGCAAAGGACGTACGGCCGAGACCACTCGAACGCCTCGCATTCCGACGCAGGAACGGAGCAAGGCACGCTATCAGGCAATCATCAAGGCTGCCGAGGAACTGTTAGAAAGATCCAATATTGAGGATCTCAGTCTTTACGATATTGCAAAACAATCCGGCATTGCACCGGCTTCCGTGCATTATCTCTTTAGCACAATTACAGCGGTCCACCTCGAATTGCATCGACTACATAATGACAAGCTCACCGAGCGTGTGATCTCGAGCACGGCGCCTCTGATTGCTCAAAAAAATCCCAGCTGGCAAGACTGGATAAAAACGGGCATGAAAGAAGCACGTGACGCGTTAAACAGCAGTCGCCCCATGTCGGAGGTAATGCTCGGTCCGATCATGCATAGGCAAACCCGTTTGACGAATCTTGAGACCAATTTTTCGCTTGGCCGAAAGGCCGTCGAACATTTGCATGCTGTTTTTATAATCCCCGACATTCCGCATCTTGATCGCTATTACGGCTATTCCGCCGAGTTCAGCGACGCGTTGTGGGCCGGAGCCTACTCAGCGCATGGCCGAATAGACGACGAGACATTCGCCGAGTCGGTCAGGGCGACAGTTGCGTACCTCCGCTGCTTCCTCCCAGAGACCTTGCATCTCCGAACAGCGAAACCGTAGCTTCAGTTTGAAGACTTCGGGCCCCAAAACTCGATGTAAACCGAATACATAAGGCCGAGCCCCCAGGGTAACCGAAGTCTCTCGTCAGCGCTGCTTTGGGGACTGCATCTACTTCACGTCTCCCACGACGCCACGCTTCGAAAGCAAGATCCACCGCCGCTCATCGGTGGCCAAAGCCGCAGTCAGCGAGTCGCCTGACGGGCGGACAGCAACCGAGAAGGTCCGTCCACCGTCCCGACTATGAGCTTGCAAGCCATCGAGCCCGATGACCAGGACGTCATCTCCATTGACCGATATGGCAGTTACCGAGCTTTTGCTTTGAAGGTCGATCAACTGCCATTGTTGAGTGGTTTCATTGCGGCGCATCAAAGTGCCGCGCTGGCCTCCCACGAGCAATGTGCCGTCAGGAAGCGCAGCGCCTGCCCAGAGCGACCCTTTGTAGCCCGTATCAAGATAAGTCCATGTATGCCCCTGGTCCGCCGATCGCAGAACCTGGCCCCGCTCTGCCGTTGCATAGATGGTTCCCTGCTTATCCGCGAACAGACCCAGTAGATTTAGATCCGCTTTCTTGCCTCCCGGAGGCGGCGCCATGTTCTGGGGCGCCCACGTCTTGCCCCCGTCGTCCGTCGTCAGCACGAGAGACCACAAGCCGACAGCAACGCCATGCGTGGAATCAAAGAAGTGGACGGCAAAGAGGGGCCGATCTTCGTCGGTCGAGAGCCTCTGGATCTTCCAATTCTCACCGCCATCGGCCGTGGAAAGCACAACGCCCCAATGCCCCACAGCCCAACCATGAGCCGCGTCTGAAAAGCTCACGCTTGTGAGCGTCGAACTGACCGGGACCTCATGCGCCTGGCGAAAGGTTGATCCCTGATCATCGGACAGGAGCACAACGCCGTTTGCCCCGACGGATACAGCGCGCTTTCCACTCCAGGCAGCCCCAAGCATCATCGCCTGGGTCGCGATTGGCGTCCGTATCGCCGACGTGGGGCGGAGTGCGGGAGCCTCGGTCGCTTGTACTACCACAACGCCGATGGCAAGACCGACCGCTGCAGCGGCGCGAAAAATACATTTCATATCTGACTCTTTGCTCAATGTGCCAGTGCTCCAACCGTACGCACCGGCCTGCGTCGGGGGAAAATCCGTTCCAGCCAGACCGCAAACGCCGGCAGCACCGTGATCGCCATCACCATGTTGACGATGAACATGAAAGCCAGCAGCTTGCCCATGTCGGCCTGGAACTTCAGAGAAGAGAACGACCACGTCACGACACCAGCAGCCAAGGTGATCGCGGTGAAGATCGTGGCAGTACCAACCTCCAGAATTGCGTGCTCGAACGCTTCGACGATTCCGAGTCCTTTCGCAAGATGCAACTGCAGGCGGTTGTAGATATAGAACGCGTAATCCACGCCTATACCGACGGCCAGCACCATCACGGGGAGGGTCGCGACGGTCAGTCCGATATCGAGCTCCTTCATGAACCAGTAGCCGATAAAGGTGCCGATCGTCAGAGGAAGGCAGCACGCGAGTACCGCACGAAGATCCCGATAGGCAGCGAACACGAGCAACACGATCGTCGCGTAGACATACAGCATCATCGGCAGTTCGCTGTGCTCGATCTCGTCATTGATCGCCGCCAACACCCCTGCATTGCCGGACGCGAGACGGATCTTTACGCCATCCATCGGGTATCTCGCGCGGAAATCCTTTACCGCTGCGATGACTCCATTGATAGTGGTCGCCTTGTGGTCGGCCAAATAGATGTGAGCCGCGGTCATGCTGCAGTCCTTGCGCATGGTTCCGGGAATCCGGCTTATCTCTACAGCGAGCGCAGAGTAGTTCCCGGAATCGATCGGCACCACGGACATCTTCGGATTCCCTTCGTTGTAGCCCTCGTTGTATTGCCGCAGAAGGGAAGAAAACGATACGACCGAAAGGACGCCCGGGACCGGCTGCATCCACCAGGCAAACCGTTCCTGGTAAGACCCGATGGCGACGTTGTCGCAGGAATCCGGCGGCGCTTCGAAAGCGACGCTGAGCCAGTCCAACCCGACGTCGTAGCTCGCGCCGATCGATTGCGCATCACGATTGAAGCGCGCGTCCGGCCGCAGTTCCGGAGCGCCGGCTTGCAGCGTTCCTATGACGCGGTCCCTGCTCTCCCAGGCTGAAGCCACCAAAACGACCGAGGCCGAGAGCAGAACCACCAAGGCAACCCGAGGCTCGGCCACGCGGGTGACAAACCGAAGCCAGCGGGCCCGCTCCGCGCCCTTGCGTTCGGCTCCAGCGGCATACGCCTGGTCTACCTGAATCAGGGAAGCGGCGATGGGCAGCATCACCAAGTTCGTGACGATCTTGTAGGCGACGCCAAGCGATGCCGTCACCGCGAGTTCGCGCACCATCGGAATGGGGACCAGAAGCAGCGTGATGAACGATACGAATGCCGTCACCAGGGCGAGCGTCCCTGGTACGAGCAAGCCTCGAAAGCTTGACCTCGCCGCCTGTTCGGTCGTCTTGCCTTGCGATATTTCGCGAACGATGAAGTTGATCTGCTGAACACCGTGTGATACGCCGATCGCGAATACGAGGAACGGCACCAGGACTCCGAGTGGGTCAAGGCCATAGCCCAGAAGATGCAGCGTCGCAAACTGCCAGACCAGAGACGTCAGTGAACATGCGATCGGCAGCAGCGTGAGCTTGATCGAGCGGCAGTACCAGTACACCGCTGCCGCGGTCAGAAGGAGAGCTAACCCGCAAAACTCGAGGACAGATGATGCCCCCTCTGCGATGTCACCGATCTGCTTGGCGAAGCCGATGATCTGGATCTCGTAGTTCCGATCTTCGAACTTGGAGCGAAGCTCGGATTCGAGCAGGCGGCCGAAAGAGACATAGTCGATCCGCTGGCCTTGGGCATCGAACTCGTTGAGGTCGGCGGTGATCATCGCGCTGGTCTGGTCGCGCGACACAAGGCTGCCGATGTAGCCGCCCTGGGCCGTCGACCGTTTGATCGCCTCGACGGCACCGGCATCAAGCCGGTCCGGCGTGACGGTCCCCGGAATGATGGGATCGGCGCGAAACCCGTCCTCGGTGATCTCGTTGACGAACGAATTCGGCGTCCACAGCGATTGCACGCTGCTTCGAGAGATGTACGGCAAGAACGTGAGAGCCTGAGTGACGTCGCTGAGCTTCTTCAGCCCTTCGGGCGACCAGATGGATCCCGCTCTTGCTTTGACCACGACGGTCAGGCGGTTCGCTCCCAGGAAGTCGTTGCGGTAGGTATTGAAGGTTTGGACATATTCATGTCCCACCGGTAACTGCTTCTCAAAGCCTGCATCCATCCTCAACTTGAGGGCGAAGAAGCCCATGATCACTGTAAAGACGGCCAGCCCGATCAGGACGGCGCGGCGGTGAGCGAACAGTATGGCTTCGATCCTTGCAAGGAACCGCTGCGACGCGGTGGCTCCACCGGGAGCCATTGCACTTGTCTCTTTCACGTCGGGCCTAGAAGTTGCGGGAAACAACGATGCCGAAGAAATCACGATCGCGTACGGGGTTGTCGAGCAACGTGCGTCCACCCATGAAGCGCGTGTAGTTGGCGCTGACCTGCCAGGTCGCGGGATTCTGAATGAAGTTCACGTAGTAATTCACCGCTGTGACACCCTTCATGAACTGGGAAGAAATCCCGGGGGTTCGACCGAACAGGCCTCTTCGAATGTAGATACCCGGATTGACCTGCCAGCCCTTGATCAGGGAGCCGTCGTACACCCAGTTGAAATCCACGTTGATCCCGCCCGAGTACTTGGTACCTACGGACGAGCCGGGGGTGACCAGAGCACCGGTTTGAACCACATCGTTCAGTTCATTGCCCCACAGCAGCCCTCCCGAAGCAATCGGAGAGCCTGCGTAACTGGACTTGAGATTTGGATAGCCAATGACAACCGTCTCGGTCGTCAGCGTCGCGGTATCCGCTTTGAGAAGGCTGAGAATCGGACCGGCGTTGCCAGGCTGAAGTGCGAGAAGCGATGTCAGATGCCACTGATAGCGCTCGGTATCCGCCCAGCATTTGCCCCCTTGGGCCACGCACCCGCTTGCGGGATTCAGAGGCACCGCGTCTTTCGGCCGGTACGACAGCTCGGTGCCGATGGCCCAGTCCCCCACCGGAAAGTTCGCACTCAGGCCGAACATGCGGCGATTCTCCGGGTAGCGATAGATGGTCGCGCCTTCAGGACTCAGAGACGTCTGGGGCAGCTTGTCGTGATAGTTCATCACATAGGCGCCGAGATTCAGGTCGGTCCCTTTTGGCTGGTAGCGCAGCGCGAGTCCCCATTGACCGGAATCTTTTGCCCGGGTAGTCGTCACGCCGTAGGCGTTGCTTCCGACGCCGACGACGGAGGTCGAGAAGTAGCTGCCCACAGGCGGCAAGTAGCTCTTGTTCCAGCCCACCTGCACATAGCCCTCCACGTTCACCCCCCCGCCCAGGCCAGCAGCGACGCTCACCATGGGGGCTGGCAGCACGAACTCTTTGACCTGCGCCCCTGGCTGAGCGGCCCGGTTGACGTCGATTGCGTTCGTGGCGTTGATGCCGCCGATCTCGTAGAGGCTCTCGCCCCAACTGATGACCTGGTTGCCTGCACGAACCCGGACCTGCTGCCCCGCCACGTCGAAGGTCTTGCTGACCCAGAGGTCAAGGAGGCGCGCCTTGAACCGCAGGTCTCTGCGCGCATCTGCGGAGAGACCACCCTGGATGTTGGGCGGCACAGCAGACACAAAGTCCTGACCGCTCACCGCGCCCGTCGTGTGGGTCGCGGAGAAGTCTCGAGCCCATGCAGCACGCGCCATAAAAGATAGGCCCTCCGAAGGCATCTTGAGCAGAAGCTCATGGGTGCCCTTGAGGTACGTTGTGAACGGCCTGCCCTCCTTGTAATTGATGTTCCCCTGGTCACTGAGGCCGCTGAATTGCCCCATGATGCCTCCGCCCGTGCGCGCGAAGGTCGTACTGTCGTACGTAGGAGAGACCAGAGAGTTGCTCGGGGATTCGGTTCGAATGCCGGTTCCGATCGAAACGGTTGAATCGAAGCTGCCCTGGATCGACCCGTCGGCGTTTTTGAAGGTTGCCGCCTGCGCGGCACCTGTTGCCAAGGCAATCGCCGCCAACTGATAGCGAACGACTCGCGTCGAGCGGCTCGAGGAGCGAAGGATGATGTTGTTCATTGCTTTTACTCCGCTCGAATCAACGCTCACTCCGCGCGCGCAGACTCTCGGCAGAGTAATAGTCAGGCTTCATCCGGGCGTTGCCCGTGCCGTCGACGACCCATTTCATGTCGGTGCCGTTGGCGAGGGCGGCGCCGTCAATGAGGTAGCGGCCTTCCGCCAAGTTGTGCTGGACGAAAGCGACCGAGTCGCAAGACCCGGTTTCGTAGACAGGAATGACAAACCCTTCTCGAACCTTCCAGGCTTTGCCTTGCGCGTCATAGTCGACTGCGCCCACGAAGGTCCAGCTGTCCTCGTCGATGTAGAACTCCCGCTTCGGCGCGGAGTGGCGCAATCCTGGTTTGACGGTGGCCTCCACAACCCAGACGCGGTGCATCTCGTACCGACGATGCGTGGGGGAGATGAAGTCCGGCTTCAACACGTCATCGGCCTTGGCCTTGAAGTCGTATGGACCGAAGGCGTTGTAAGGAATCACCATCTCCTTCTTTCCAACAAGCTTCCAGTCGAATCGGTCTAGTGCGCCGTTGAACACATAGCCTTCATCGATGTTGTACTGGTTCTCGTAGCCGATCTGAGGCGCATCGTAGGCATAGGCCGGCATCCGGCGCGTGCGCCGCTGGCCAGGAAAATAGTAGAACGCTTCCGAAGCTTTATTGGCCGGCAGTACGAAGACCGCGCCTTGTCCCGCCAGTGCCGTCGGCGATTGATAACTCATCGTGTAGTACGACTCGATCTGATCGGCCTTTGCGAAGGTCGTACTGCTCTTTTCCGCCCACGGCAAGTAGGTGAAGCTGTCAGCAGTTACCTTGATCCATTCGCTGCTGCCCTTGCGCGGAGACACATACACGATCTGGTTCACCATTTCGATGCCCACGCCGCGGTAGTGCACCTTCGCATTGATCATGACTTCCGCCCCACTCTTCGGCACCGGAAATGGAATGCCAGGAACGAACGCGTCCGCGAGACTCAGTCCATCCGGACTCAGCTTCGCAAAGCCGATGTTCTTCTTTGTGTTTTCTGCCACGACGCTCGGTGCGCCACACGTGCGACGGCTAGGATAGACATCCATGCTGTAGCCCTTGGTGGACTTGATCAGAGCCACCTGACCTGCATTCAGCTTGTCTGCATACTTGTCGACATTGGTGGCGTCGATGGTGTAAAGGGGCTTATCCGACTTGTATTTGAAGAAGTCGGAGCGCAGCGCGCCGAACGTCCAACCTTGACCTACTGCACCGGGCGGCGTCCATTCAGGGATTCCGCTGGCGGTGCCCGCCTTTTCCGCCCCCAGGGGCGTGAGTTCCGTGCCGAGCTTGCCTGCGTCGCCGCTCTGGGCGATCGCGATGGTTCCCCCCCCCGCCAAGGCAAGAGTCAACATCACCGTGCCTGATAGGTTTGCAAGCCCTGCGGCGTGGTTAGGAAGAATCGATTTGGACCTCATGAGATATCTCCAGTTGTGAAGGTTGACGTTGTCTGCGGCGAGCACGGACCGCCGCTTGCAGAGGCTGCCTTCGCATGCAGCAAGCTGACTAAAAACGGGTTTTCAGTTTTGCGGACACGATAAGCAGGAGTTGTGCCCGGCCTTCCAGAGGCCAGCATCGACACGTTCCACGGCCTCATATCTGACTAACGTCGATTTTCTATCGGAACGAAGTCGAGACAATAGGGTTAACCTCACCTCGGGGGTCGAGCTATCCCAGCGCTTTATGAGCAATGATGCACACTCCTTGTGCATCGCCGCACCATATGCGTCATCTCGCCGTAGATAATTTGGGCAAGATCAAGAAACGTCCGCCACGAGGATCCTCGGATGGAGGTTTGCTGTCAGCCTTCTAAGCTGATTAATATCTATTAAATGGAAGAGGTTGGCGGCGAACCGATGGGCTCGCCGCTCAGCAGCGAGCTCTACAGGCCGATTGCCTGCAAAGCCGTCGACGGATAGCGCGCAAGCGCTGTGTGCCACCCGTCCGGCTTAAACGACAGCACAGCGGCGTCAACCGATGCCCAGGCTCCGCACAAACAGGGCGGGACCTGGCGCGTTCTCTGCGCTACGGCGACGCCGTTGCCTCAGATTGACGTCCAACATTGCTGGCGAGCTGCCCTCAGCATTCGTAAGCGCGCGGTGATCCCGTCTTGAGCTTGGCCGCGGTGTCTATGACGATGGTGTCCACCAAGGATTTAGGTGGGCACCTATGGACGACTCCAAGCGCGTGGGCCGGCGGCGCCACGCGGCCGATTTGGAGCGGCAAGTGTTGGCGGCGTGCGCAGAGCCCGGTGCGTCTGTGGCTCAGGTGGCGCCGGCGCATGGCCTCAACGCCAACCTCGTTCACAAGTGGCGCCGCATGGTCGACGCGAGAGGCATCACCCTCGAAGGCTGGCTACCCGCAAGCCCAGTTCGTCTCGCTCACGTTGGCGCCAGGCCCTTCGTAGATGACATTCACGTTGAGCTTCGCCCAGCATTCAACGATGTTTACGCCCAGAGATGACTTTGTCCCAGGCAACATAGCGAGCGCCGTCGCCATGCATGGCCATGCGCGCTGCGTTGATCGCCTTGACCGATGCGAGCATCTGCGCGATCCCTCCCACAGGGTCGCAGGTTAAGCCCAAGCGCGCTCCGCTCTCAGCGGCTGTAAGCAACGTCGAAAAACAAATGGCGAAGAAGCTGCTGGCATTAAATGCGAACTGGTTCAAGACCTCGGTACGACAGGCTACAGTCGGCTAGGACGGGCCATTCTCACCGACCTCCCACTTTTCACGAGAGCACAACTTTATGAAGAGCCGCATCATGTACATTGAAGCGAAGTCGGGTGGTCTGACAGGACCAGCTCGCATCGGCCGACTTACCTGCTCGAAGTCCGGGGCGACGCTGTACTACGTAGGCCAGGCTTTTTCGTAGCCGCAAGGGGAACGGATTCAAGTCGAATTACTTCGACGTTGAGCCAGGCGAGCACTACTGGATCTCCGGCCCCGAAGAGACGGCAAGGATGCTCTATACGCCACGTACAGCACATCTGCATCAAGGCTAGGCGGCTGTGGTCGCCCAACTGTAGAGCCTCACCACTTCACCCGAACACCCACCGACCCGTTGATCGAGCTCTTCACCCTGGCGTCGCCGCCGCTCGCCCAGAGCTTGCCGATTTCGCCGTAGAGGCTGGTCGACGGGCCCAGCGCGAGCGTGAAGCCGCCCGCGAGTTCGGTGCTCGTGCCGCCCGTCGGCGCCGCGATGTCGGTGGTGGTGGCGCCGTTCACGAAGCGCGCGATGTCCGCGCCGCTCGATGTCCGGTAGACGTTGAAGCGGCCGTATGGCTGCAGCGTGCCAGCCCCGTGGCGATCTCGCCCTTGACCCGCACGCCCGCGCGCGCGATCCAGCCGCTGTCGGCCTGCGGCTGGACGATGGCGCCGAGGATGGCGGAGTTGCCCAGGTCCATGTGCTGGTGGATCAGCTGCAGCTGCGGCTCGATGCGCCAGCCGCTGCCGCCCAGCGCGAAGGACTGGCCCACCTCGATGGACCCCAGCAGGCTGTTGCCCTTGCCGCTCATGCCCTGGCTCGCCAGCGGCTCGACGGTGTAGCGGTGGCGGCCCGACTGCACCACCGCGTCGGCGTAGAAGCCGCTGTCGCTGGTGTAAGTGCCGTACACGCCCAGGTACTGGCTACGCAGGTCGTTGCGGCCCACGGACAGGTTCTGGATGCCGCTGGCGAAGCCGCGCACGCTGGCGTCGCCGTCGAGCTGGCCGACGTAGAGGCCTGCGCGCCAGTTGGGCGTGGCCAGCAGGTCGGTGCCAGCCTGGAAGCCGGTGAGGCGGCCCGTGCTAGATGGCGATACCGCGCCGCCCTGCTGGATGTCGATGTCGGCGGAGAGCACGCGCGCCCAGGCACGGCGATCGGAGCCGACAGCGTTGGTCGAGGTGCTCGCAGTGCCCTTCACGTCGTCGTCGCCCACGCGCTTGCGCAGGTCGCCGAGCATCGCGAGGTTGCCCTGGCGCAGCTGGCCGGAGAGCGCGGAATAGAGCGAGGCCTCGGCGCGGTAGGTGATCACCGGCGTGGCAGGTGTGGTGGGTGCGGGAGGCGCGGGCGATGCGGTAGTGCTCGAACGCAGGTACCAGTTCTCGCCCGCGCCGCTCGCGTCCGCGGCGTACAGGCGGTACTCGTAGGCGCCGGCGTCCACATGGCCGTTGGCCAGGCTGAAGGCGTCCTTGGTGGTCTGGGCCGTGGTGGTGGCGCCGTTCTTCGCGGTGACCACCTCGATGCCGTTGCCGCTGGTGAGCGCGCCCAGGCCGCCGAGGTTGGTGACCTGAACTGTGGTCTTGCCACTGGCGGACGCGGCGGAGCCGTCGAGCACCAGCCGATCCGAAGGTCCCGTGCCGTTGAGCGCGGTGCCCAGCCTGAGCACGCCGTTGTTGCCGACGTACGCGCCCGTCACCGTGAGCGTGGTGCCGGCGGCCGCGCCCGCGAGCGAGACGGTGCCGCTGTTGGCGAGCGAAGCGACCGTCTGGCTGAAGCCCGCAAGATCCAGCGTGGCGCCCGCGGCCACGCTGTGGGCGGATGCCGCGCTGAAGGTGTTGGCGGCGCCCGCCTTGAGCGTGCCCTGCGCGACGTTGGTGGCGCCGGTGTAGACGTTGGCGCCGGACAGTGTCAGCGTGCCCGAGCCCTCCTTCGTGATGAAGCCGCCGCCGCTGATCGCGCCGCTCAGGGTCGCGTTGAAGGCGCCGGTGTCGATGACCGGATCGGTGCTGCCCGTGAGCTGGATTGCGTTGGCGATCGTCAGCCCGTCGGCGCTGAAGCCCAGCGTCGTGTCGTCGTCCATCGACAGCGTGCCGGTGCCCAGCGCCTGGCTGTTGCCGAGGTTCAGGCGCCCCTGGCGCAGTGCGGTGCCGCCGGTGAATGTGTTCGCGCCCGTAAGCGTCAGCACGCCTGCGCCGGTCTTGATCAGCCCACCACCGGCTCCGCCGTTGGTGCCACCGTCGCTGACGATGCCATCGAACTGCATGTCGGTACCCAGCGCGCCGAGCGTCGCGAAGTTGGCCCCCAGCAGGAGTTGCCCTTGACCGGACAGCGAGCCTATGCCGATGCCGCCGCTGTGGGCCGAGATGTCGACCCGGCCGTTGGCCTGGTTCACCAGAGTCGCACCATCGGCCGTGCTGTTGCCTACAAAAAAGCTCGCACCGCCATTGCGGTTGATGATCGTGGCCGATCCAGCGCTGCTGTCATTGGTGAAGTACGCGGCTCCGATGTCGTTGTCAATGGCCGCATGGCCAGCACTGCTGCTCTGGTAGAAGAAGGTGGTGCCCGTGCTGTTCTTGATGCGCGCATTACCCGCCGAAGTGTTCTCCCGGAAATTGGTGAACGATGCGTCGTTGTTCGTGATCGTGGCGTTGGCACCCTGGCTCGTGCCGTAGAAGTCGGTGCCGCTTGCGTTGTAGTTCGTGATGGTGGCACTGCCTGCCGTGCTCGCACCGAGAAAGGTCGTGTAACCATTCTGATTCGTGATGGACAGCGCGCCCGCATCAACCCCACTTTG
>Ga0055531_10001181_pt1 | contig 20069 bp, 18 predicted proteins | sample AraplaCvi_mCL_r2_FD_55008 | JGI IMG/M metagenome (GOLD analysis project Ga0055531, IMG submission 55008) | Arabidopsis root microbial communities from North Carolina, USA - plate scrape MF_Cvi_mCL_r2 | ecosystem: Host-associated > Plants > Roots > Endosphere | place: USA: North Carolina...
GCGGCGCGAATAGGCGGCCACGTCGTTCACCAGCGCGAACATGCGCGCGGCGGAGTGCTCGACGAGGGCGGAACGGCGGATGGTCTGCATGCGGCGGCGGTCCCGAGACATTGGTATCGCACGGCCCCCGCTTTCGGGGACAATGGCGCGATGGCCAATAATTCCAACAAGAAGACCGGCAAGGATAAGGGAAAGGGCGGCGCCGGCGGCACGATCGCGCTGAACAAGCGCGCCCGCCACGAGTACGCCCTGGAAGAGAAGTTCGAGGCCGGCCTGTCCCTGCAGGGCTGGGAACTGAAGGCGATCCGCGCCGGCCGCGCCAACATCGGCGATGCCTACGCGGTGGTCCTGCACAACGAGATCTTCTTGATCGGCTCGCAGATCACCCCGCTGATCTCGGCCTCGACCCACGTCGTGGCCAACGACCGCCGCTCGCGCAAGCTGCTACTGCACCGGGCGGAGATCGACAACCTCGTCGGCCGCGTCCAGCGCGACGGCTACACCCTGGTGCCCACCGCGCTTTACTGGAAAGGCAACAAGGTCAAGGCCGAGATCGCGCTGGCCAAGGGCAAGCAGGCGCACGACAAGCGCGAAGCGAGCAAGGAACGCGATTGGCAGCGCGAGAAGCAGCGGGTGATGCGTCGTCACAACAAGGACGCTTGAACNTCGTCCGCTTCGCNGCCTTCTCCGTTGCCGTCATNCCCGCGAAGGCGGGAATCCATCTTCAGTGTCGTCACGCTGCCGGCAGGCATGCAGCACGGAACGTTGGATACCCGCCTTCGCGGGGGATGACAGCGACCGATGAGCGGCGGGAGCGGTCAGCGGGCAGCTGACGGCGACCAATGAGCAGAAACCCTCACGCTCGCGTCATCGCTCACTCCCCCAGCTTCTCCCGCGGCAGCGTGAACCAGAACGTCGCGCCCTTCCCCACTTCGCCTTCGGCGCGGATCGTGCCGCCGTGGCGTTCGACGATGCGCTTCACCGACGCCAGACCAATGCCGTGGCCGGCGAAGTCGTCATTGTGGTGCAGGCGCTGGAACGGGCGGAACAGCTTGTCGACGTACGCCTGCGAGAACCCGGCGCCGTTGTCGCGCACGAAATACTCCAGCCCCTGTGCGTCCAGCACCGCGCCGAATTCGATGCGTGCATCCAGCCGGTCGCGCGTGAACTTCCACGCATTGCCCAGCAGGTTGCCGAGCAGGTTGCGCAACAACGGCGCGTCGCCGATGACGAACAGCTCCGGCTGGATGACCACCTCGACCTGACGCCGCGTATCGCCCACGCGCAATTCCTCGATGACCTCGCTCGCCAGCCGGCTCAGGTCCACGCGCTCCAGCCGCAGTTCGCCACGGCTTACGCGCGACATCTTGAGCAGCGCATCGATCAGCTCGCCCATGCGCCCGGCGGCACGTCGCACACGAACCAGATAGCCGCGTCCGTTCTCGTCCATGCCCGTCGAATGGCGCTCGATCAGGATCCGGCTGAAACCGTCGATCGCCCGCAGCGGCGCGCGCAGGTCGTGTGAGACGCTGTATGCGAAGGCCTCCAACTCCTGGTTGGCCTGGCTCAATTCCCGGGTGCGCAAAGCCACCCGCGCCTCCAGCGTCCGGTTCAGCGCGTGCACCCGCGCCTCGGCCCGAAGGCGCTCGGTGACGTCTTCCACCTGCACCAGTCCGACGATGTCCTGACCGATGTTTCCGGGCACCGGCGCATAGGTCAGCTGCGCCTGGCGCGGGTCGCCGCCTTCACGATGCAGGCGCCGGGTCGCCCGATGCACGCCCTGTGCGTCGGTGGTGCCGTGGCCGTGGGCGATCATCTCCGGCTCGTCGCTTTCAAACAGCGTGTCGAATCGCTTGCCCACCAGCGCCTCGGGCGTGAGGCCGACGATGTTCGCCAACGCCGGGTTGGCCTCGACGATGTGGCCTTCGCTGTCCAGCAGCGCCTTGCCGATGGCCGAATACCGCATCGCACTGCGGAAGCGCTGCTCGCTGCGGCGGAAATCCTCCGTCATGCGCACGGCGATGCGGTACGCCTGCGCTTCGGTGCGCGCCAGCATCCATGCAATGGCATACAGCAGCAGCGACGANAACAAGCCCAACGCCAGCAGGTTCTGCAGCCCCTGCAATCGCGGCGCGGCCTGCGCCAGTGGCGGCGATTCGAAATCCACGCGCCAGTGGCGCCCGTACAGCTCGAACGCACTGCTGTGCCGGAACGCCGGTGGTGGCCGGTCGCTTGGTGCGTAGCTGGCGTACAGGAGGCGATCGCCGGAGGAGATGTCGAGCACGCGGAACTGGTTGTCGTTGCGCAGCGCGCCCAGCGCATTGCGCACGAAACCCTCCATCCGGACGGGCACGTACACCCAGCCCTGCATGTCGGCGCGACGGTTGGCGAGCGTCGCCGGACGTCCGCCGCCGCGATACACCGGCAGGTACAGCAGGATCCCGGTGCTGCGCAGCGAGCCGTCCTGGATCAGGTGTACCGGCCCGGACAGCGTCGCGTTGCCGGTTTCCATCGCCTTCAGCATCGCGGCTTGGCGCACCGGTTCGGAGTACATGTCGAAGCCGATCGCGCCGACGTTCGCCGGTGTCTTGGGTTCCAGGTAAAGGATCGGCCCGTAATCGTGGCGCTGCCCGCGCGGCCAGATCTGGAGCAGGCCGTGCCCGGCTTCGCGCCACTCCAGTTGCAGGTCGGCCAGCCGCGTGGCCGGCACGAATTCGGCGAACCCCAGGCCCACCATGCCCGGGAAACGCCGCTGCAGGTCCATGCCATCCACGTACGCCTGCCACTGCACCGGCGACGGCCGCGGACGCGTGACGGAGGCGAACATCGACACGCCGCCGCGTGCGACCAGTTCGTACTTGGTCATGCCTTGGCGCAGCAGTTCGGTGACTTCCGCGGTCTTGCTGATGAACTCCGCCTCGGCCGCACGCAGTTCGCGCTCGCGCGCCGCACGCCACGCCGTGAAGACCAGCAACAACGATCCGACGAGCACGATCAGTGCGAGCAGGTAACCGCGACGCGGTGCCAGCTCGGACAGGTCGGGCGTGCGGTCTTCACGAACGGCCTCGGGGCTCATGCCCGAAGCATACAGAAGCTAAGAATTTGTCGCGTCAGTCCGGCGGGTCGGGGCCGCGNCGGNTAGCGCTCACGTGGATGGTCACGTGCGCGGTCCGCGGGGCGAACGCCTCACGCCCGACAGCGCCAGCAGCTCGATCGCATCGACGCGGAAGCTGCACGCCCTGGCCATGATCAACGCACGTTTTCGCGTGGTTACGTAACCACGCTTGCGCATGCGCCGAAGCATTTCGGTGCTGATTCCCGCCGCCTGCGCGGCCGCACCATACGAGTGGAAACATTCTACGTATCGCTCGACCGGATTGGCCGCGACGTCCATATCAGTAGTCATGGCGCAAATGGATACCACCCTCAGTTGCCACATTCAACAACTGACGAATGCGTGCTTTTCGCGGACGGTGCGCAACAATAAGTTGTGGCGACGCACACTCCTGATGTGCGTGTCAGAACCCCCCAAATTCGAGCGTAGGGAAATGCCTCAAGCACCTCACAAGGAATTCGCAAAGCGCCTGCACCAGGCCTGGGATTACGCCGGCTTTCCGCAGGGTCGCCATCGCACCACGCACGTCGCCGACCATTACGAAGTCAGTCGCGAATCGGCGCGCAAATGGTCCCTGGGCCTTTCCAGGCCCGCCATCGAACGCCTCAATACGATGGCCGTGCAGACAAAGGTCAACTTCGACTGGCTCTCCACAGGCCGCGGCTCGATGGAAATCAGCAACTCCGTCCGCGAGACGCCCACGAAGTACGACAGCGCCGAAGAGCTCCGGCTGGTCGGCCTGGTGCGCAAGCTGCCGCGCAAGAAGCAGCGTGCGCTGATCCAGCTGCTTGAAGAGACCTGACGTTCAACCGGCCCGGCCGGCCTGATCCATGCAAAAGAAAAGGCCCGCCGAAGCCGGCCTTTTCTGACAGATGGTGGAGGTTGAGGGAACTGAGTTCATCAGGTCGCCGCGACTGTTCACAGGCGCCGCGATGTCCGCCAGCGGCCAGAAGGCGGCCGCTTGAACGGGGCAGACGCGCTCCGGGCGCTTCGGGATGCCCGTTTGCCTCATAAACCGTGCCGACTTCTCCGCAGGCGATCACGTCCCCGACCAGCGGTTCGCGGCGCGCGCCGCATGGGCCCAAAGGCCAATTTCCCCGTGCCGGTGTACGACCTAACTTCGCAGTCGGCGGCTAACACTAGGCGGACGTGCCGAAGTGCGCCTTGATCAGCAGAGGGCCTTCGGCAATGGCTCGCATGGACTCAAAGCCTTCGAGGGCGGTTCTCCGTCTTCCGATAGTCGTACTGATGGTGCTGGCGCCATCCTTCGCCCACGCTCAGGACCCTGCGGGGGACGAACAAGCGGCGTCACCCGCTGCTGCGGAGCCCAGCGGATTTTTCCTCTGGACCGACACGAGCGTATCTGTACTGCCCTACGGATATGGATTCGAAGTCGATCCGCGTGAGCAGTCCACCCTCACCATCGAGCACGCGCACGCGTCCAAAATCGGCGACTTCTTCGGCTTCGTCGATTTCACGAAGTTCCATGGTGCGCCGAGCGGGTCTGACACGGAAACCTGGTACGGGGAACTCGGCCCGCGGCTGAGCTTCGGCAAGCTGTCCGGCAACGACATTTCATTCCACCTCTTCAGCAAGAGCGCGTTCGAAGTGAAGGACGTGCTCCTGGCGTTGCAGTACGAACGTGGCGAGGATCCGGACGTCGCCGAGGCGGCGTTGGTCGGGATCGGATTCGACCTCGACTTGCGCGAGAACGGCTTCCTCGGCGGCCTTGGCAAGTTCAACTACGTACAACTGAACTTCTACGGCCGCGCCGAACTTACCGAAGGTACGCGCAGCGGCTTCCGCGATATGCAGGTGACGATGGTCGCCAGCTATCCGTTCAAGGTCGGTCAGAGCGATTGGCTGCTCGACGGCTACTTCGATTGGGTTGTCGGGTTCGGCTCCGAAGAATGGAGCTACCACCTCAACCCTCAGTTGACGATGGACCTTGGCGCCGCCGTCTGGGACGTGCCGCGCAAGCTTTACGCCGGCGTCGAGATCGATCTGTGGTGGAACAAGTACCAGATCCCGGACTCCTCTGCCTTCAACACCAACCAGGCAGCGGTCAGCCTGCTTCTGAAATACCACTTCTAGCGCCAGACGCCGGAAGCAACCAAGGAGCACACACATGTCTCCCGTTGAAGCCAAGCCCACCAGCGCCATCCGTGGCCCTGCCCTTACCTTCAAGGGCGACCCTTTCCAGGACGGGGTCGAAGCGACCATGGTGTACGAGTCCGACGCAATCGTGGCCTTCGGTGGTGGTTTGATCACCCACTTCGGCCCGGCCGACCAGGTGAAATCGCAGTTGCCGGCTGGCCTGAAAGTGAAGGACTACGGACGCGACGCGCTGATCTCCGCTGGTTTCATCGACAGCCACGTGCATTTCCCGCAGACACCGATGATCGCCGCGTTCGGCGAGCAGTTGCTGGACTGGCTGAACAAATACACCTTTCCGACCGAGCGGAAGTACGCCGACAAGGCCTTCGCGGCGTCCGTCGCAGAAACCTTCCTCGCCGAACAGCTCAAGAACGGCACGACTACCAGTTGCATCTACTGCACCGTGTTCCCGCAGTCGGTGGATGCGCTCTTCGAGGAAGCCGAGCGGCTGGGCATGCGCATCGCTGCCGGCAAGGTACTGATGAACCGGAACGCGCCGGACTACCTGCTCGACACGACCCAGTCCGGTTACGACGACAGCAAGGCGCTCATCGAGAAATGGCACCGGCGCGGTCGCCTCATGTACTGCATTACGCCGCGTTTCGCCCCCACCAGCACGCCCGACCAGTTGCAGTCGGCCGGCGACCTCTGGGACGAGTTCCCCGACTGCCACATGCAGACCCACGTATCGGAGAACGTCGACGAAGTCGCCTGGGTCAGGAGCCTGTTCCCCGACCGCAAGGGCTATCTCGACGTCTACGACCATCACAAGCTCTGCCGCCCGCGCGCGGTGTTCGGCCATGGCATCCACCTGACCGACGACGAGATGAACACCATGCACCGCACAGGTTCGGCCATCTCGCATTGCCCGACCTCGAACTTCTTCCTCGGCAGCGGCTACCTCGACGTGTTCCGCGCCGCCGACAAAGCGCGCCCGGTGCGTGTCGGTTTGGGCACCGACCTGGGAGCCGGGACGTCGTTCTCGATTCTGGCCACGCTCAACGAAGCCTACAAAGCCGCGCAGTTGAACGGAAAGAAGCTCACCGCCGCGCATGCCTACTATCTGGCCACGCGAGGCACAGCGCGGGCCATGTACATCGACGACAAGGTCGGCAGCATCGCGCCGGGGATGGAAGCGGACATCGTCGTGCTGGACATGAAGTCCACGCCGATCATCGAGTACCGCATGCAGTTCGCGCAGGACATCCACGAAGCTTTGTTCATCCAGATGACGCTCGGCGACGATCGCGCCGTGCAGGCGACCTACGTCGCCGGCGAGCTTCGCCACCACAGAGCCAACACCTGATACGTCAACCAAGCAGAAGGGAGATCGGACATGGCTGCCACCGATGTACGTGACGAGCACGGAACCTCGCCGCATGGCCATGCCATGGCGTGGTGGGTGTGGATTCTGGCCGTGACCTTCGTGGTCTTTCTCTTCAGCTTCCAGACCGGCTACTCGATCGTGAATCCGAGCGTCCAGAAGGACACCGGCATCTCGATCGCGCAGGTCGGAACCATCGCCGCGGTATACACCTGGGCCTTTGCCATCTGTCAGTTCTTCGGCGGCGCGCTGCTGGACCGCCTTGGTTCGCGCAAAGTTCTGCCGATCTCAATCGCACTGGTGACCCTAGGCATCTTCCTGTTCGCCAACGCCAACAGCTACACGATGCTACTTCTGTCCCAGGTGGTAGTCGCGATCGGATCGTGCACGGGCTTCGTAGGCGCCGGGTACGTCGGCGGCCAGTGGTTCGGCATGGCGAAGTTCAGCTTCATGTTTGGACTGGTGCAGGTGGTGGCGGCATTGACGTCAGCGTTCTCCGTCAACCTGATCGGCGTCGCGCTGGACGCCATGACCTGGCGCGCGCTGTTCAACTGGACTGCCGGATTCGGCATCGTGTTGTTCGTGCTCGGGCTGATGTACATCCGCAATCCCGCTCCCGTAGTCGCCCACCCCGGGGAGGGCAACTTCTTCGCATCGGTTATCAAGAGCATGGCCGAGGTGGCGAAGATCGGCCACGTTTGGGTCGCGTCGCTCGGTGGCGCGCTCTCGTTCGGTGTGATGCTGGCGCTCGGCGTGGTATGGGCGCCGAAGCTCCTGATGGTGCACGGCATAAGCGAGCGCGCCGCTGGCCTGGGCTCCTCGTTGCTGTGGCTTGGGCTGGCCGCTGGCAGCGCGGTGGTTCCGTTGTGGTCTGACATGATCAAGCGGCGCAAGCTGCCGATCTTTCTGGGCGCGGCGATCCAGTTGGCCACGCTGCTAGGCCTTCTGTTCATCGCGAACCTAAACGCCGGCTTGGCGATGATCCTGTGCTTCCTGTTCGGCTTCGCCAACTCCGCCCACATGCTGGCCTTCAGCACCGCGGCCGATGTGGTCCAGCCACGCCAGATCGGCACGTCGGCCGCTATCGTCAACGGCATCATGTTCATCTTCGGCGGCATACTGATCAGCCGACCGGGCGTACGCATCGGCATGGGTCTGGAACATGGAATACAGCCGGCCTCGCTGCAACTGGCGCAGTACGCAAGTCTGCCGGTGATCGCCGCGTGCGTTCTTGCGCTGGTGATCGCACTGATCATGAGGGAGACGTACCCACGCAACTAAGCCGAAGGCGGCAACATGCGCCTCAAGGAGATGGCTATGTCATCCGATCCCGCGACCGTCCAGCACACGTTGGGCGGCGCGCGCGCATGGCGGGTGTGGTTCATCGCTGTTGCGTTCGTCGTCTACTACTTCAGCTTTCAGACCGGGTACGCCATCGTCAACGCGAACGTGCAGAGGGACCTCGGGCTGTCGATCGCGCAGGTCGGGCTGATTGCCGCGCTCTATACGTGGGTGTTCGCGATCTGCCAGTTCCTCAGCGGCCCTTTGCTGGACCGCATGGGCGCGCGGCGGGTGCTGTTGCCCGCGATCGTCCTCGTCACGCTTGGAATTCTGATCTTCGCCACCGCAAGGCGTTTCGAGATGCTGCTCGTATCGCAGGTCTTCATCGCGGTCGGCGCGTGCACGGGCTTTGTCGGTGCCGGATACGTCGGCGGCACCTGGTTCGGCTGGGCGAAGTTCAGNTTCATGTTCGGTCTGGTGCAGTTCGCCGCCTCCCTGTTCTCCGCATTCAATCAGAACTTCCTGAGCTGGGCCTTGGGCATGCTCGCCTGGCGCAGCCTCTTCATCAGCGTTGGAATGCTGGGTGTCGTCTTGCTGGTGGCCGCTTTCGTCGGCCTGCGTGACGCTGCGCCCGTCCGCATCGGCGGCTTGCGTGCGGGCTCCTTCTTTCGGGAGGTCGCGCAGGCGCTGGGGCATGTGGCGCGCGTGGTGCACGTGTGGGTTGCCTCGGCGTTTGGTGCGTTGTGTTTTGGCACGATGCTGGCGTTGGGTGTGGTGTGGGCATCCAAACTGCTGAGCGTGCGCGGGCTCACCACGGATGCGGCCACGTTGGGGTCTTCGTTGCTCTGGCTCGGGTTGGCGGTCGGATGCTTCATCGTTCCATGGGCCTCGGATCGCATGCGCAAGCGCAAGCCGCCCATCCTCGTCGGCATCGCGATGCAGGTTGCAGCACTCTCGCTACTTCTTTACATGCCATCCAGAGGCGCGGCGTTGGACATGGCCCTGTGCTTCGCTTTCGGCTTCGGCAACGCCTCACACATGCTGGCCTTCAGCACCGCCGCCGACGTCGTCGAACCGAAGTACATCGGCACCTCGGCGGCAATCGTCAACGGCACCATGTTCGTCGCCGGCGGCCTCCTGATCAGCCGCCCCGGCATGCGTGTCGGCCTGGGTCTGGAGTCCGGCATAGCCGCCGGTACGCTGGAATTGGCCCAGTACGCGGCCAGGCCGTTGCTGGTGGCTGTGTCGCTGGCCCTGCTCATCGCCTTGCTGATGAAGGAGACGTATCCGTCGCAGCGATGAGTCATGCGATCCGCAGCCTCTTCTGCAAGCACCGTCCATATCCGGAGCTGCGTCGCGCCCGACGGTCGTTCTGTAATGCGGCAGCACGTCATAAGCGGCTGTATTTGAACAAAAAAGGGCCCGCCTTTCGGCGGGCCCTTCAGGTGTTGGTGGAGGTGGGGGGAATTGAACCCACATAAAATCCGCTATACGTGCCACGCAACAATGGGCATCACACTCACGATATACACGGGCGTATGCACACACCCCGGGCAAATGTCCCTTTGCTACTTGGTCGCGGCAACCGGGTTAGCTACGCCCAACTCGATGTCCTGATAGGTGTCGCTTCGCCCCTCCTGACTCCTGATCACCACCTGAAGACTGATTAGCTGCGGGCTAACATTCTCCGGCAGGTAGTCAATCAGCGTAACCGTCTTTTCCGCCCCGGGGAACACAAAGATGTCGCTCTCCAGATAGTTCAAGTTCAAAATCCCCGCCTTATCGCGACCTTCCGCCGCAGCCGAGGAAGAGATAAGCGTAACCTCTAGCCGGTGGGAAAGTGGATTCCGCAATCTCACGGCGAGTTCAACAAGGTCGCCTTTGCGAGAGGCACTGACAACTTCAAATGTCTTGCTGTACGCCGCGGCATTCTTCTTTCCGGCGTTAACGTCCTCCACCCGAGCATTCGTAATCCGAAAACTCAAGTCGTTCTTGTGGGAAAAACGAGCAGATAGTGACGGCCACACTTCCTTCTCAACTATTTTCCCGACACCGTAGCCGACTGGCAGTATGGCAAAGAGCACAATCACCGCCATTACTCCTTGCATCGGCGTTATCTGCGCGTCTTGCAAATTCTCCTTAATTTTACCGGACGTCTCCTTGGACGTAATGCCCATTACGTGCTCCTTCCTAAACTCCCCACCCTCCGCCGTCATAATCACGGTGAAGTCTTGCCGTGGAGTGAGCCGCGCAATCGAAAGAATTCCCTTCTCGTCGACCTGAAGGCCGGTATGGTTGGACGCAAGGACCGTGTATCGGAAGGCCGGCGACAATTGAACTTTGATGTCTTCCTCTGACCTCAGTCCGCCATTGAACACGGTCAGTTCGATTGTCTTCGAAGTACCCGCGTTGACGAGGTCCGAGTAGTCAAAAAGTCGGGGCTGAATCAGGAAAAGTCGGCGTCCGAAGATGACTTGCTTCGCCCACCAAGCGAGAAATACAACGACGAGCCCCGACACAACCCCAGTAATCAACCCGGACATGATGCCCCCCTTGGCGTCATTTTCTATTGAGTTCAAAGAAGGGGTCGCCATTGCGACGAACATCCTTCGCCTTCGAATTCTTGCATATGTTTCTCCGGCACGCATTCGGCGTCAGCACGCGCCGCGCGGGGAAGGGTTGAGGGACACGACCGGCGTGTGCCAGAGATCGCTTCGGTCTCATTTAGTGAGACCATGTTCGTTGACGCTAGGTAGGTCTGCCGCTTCGTGCCGGAGGTCACCCGTGTGCTATTCCGCCCAAGTCTGGTCCAGTTACAAGAAATACGTCCGCAAGTTCGGCGCGACGCTGTCCATTGAAGACTTCTCCAAACTGTACTTCCACGACCCGTTCAAGTCGAAGCCGAAGACACCGAAGGCCATGGACGACGCGTTTGCCACTGGCGACACAGCGCAAGAGCGAGAGATCTGGGAGGAAATCCAGATCTGGAACAGCGAAGCTGCCGCGAAGTGGGAAAAGGAACTGTTCACGCAATCCACCCGCCTGAACAATGCGCGGCGAGCACTTGAAACCAAGGTCACGAAGAGGGCGCAGGAAGACGTTCGAATCGCGACAAACAAAGTCGCAATCGCTCGCGAAAAGCTCGACGACCTTCGACGAACCGAAACCTTGCCGCGCGACGAACGCATCTTCCCCGGCGTGTATGCGCCAGTGATGATCTGGGAAGACGGGCGCCGCGTCATCAAACCGATGCGCTACCAATGCCGACTGCCGGGGTGGACTGAGGCCGTAGAGCGCCAGTACCCCGGAACCTACAACGCCAGACGCGACAAGCTTGAAGCATCGTGGCGCGAACTTTTCGGCAAACAGCACGGCCTCATTGTCGCGGACGTGTTCTACGAGAACGTCGAGGTGGACGGAAAGAATCAGGTACTGGAGTTCACGCCGCGCACCGGAGAACCCATGTTGATTGCGTGTTTGTGGAACCGTTCGCCCGGCGATAAAGGCGGGGATGACCTATACACGTTCGCCGCCGTCACGGACGAACCCGAACCGGAAGTCGCTGCCGCCGGACACGACCGCACCATCATCAACATCAAGCCCGAGCATATCGACGCGTGGTTGAATCCGTCTGGCGACCTTGCGGCGCTGCATGCCATTTTCGATGACAGGCAACATCCGTTTTACGAGCACCGGATCGCTGTATAGCGCTTTAGCGGCCATGGTCGTGGACCCTCGCAAAGATGGGTTCGGGTTGAAACCGCGCGCACAGTGCATGTGCCGTGTCGGGATCGACGCTGGGCACGGCGGCCATCAGTTGTGTCGGCGTGACGTTGCACAGGCGGATGCCTTGCGCGCGCAGCGCCTTCACCACCTCGAACTGATTCGGAATCGACGCGACCAAGCGCATGGCGTGGAGGTACGCGCCTTTACACAAGCCCTGAGGCACGGCGTCGAACATGGCCGCGCATTGGCCGATGCCGAACGCGGTCGCCACCCCTTCCTCCAACCATGACGGGTGTCCGCTCAATCCGTCCAGCGCGTGCACCAACTCATGCCCAAGAATGGCCGTGCAGGACGCCCAATCGCGTGCGGCGTTGATTTCCAGATTAATCGTGATGACGTTGCCGATGCGCACCGTGCTGGCCTCCTCGCCGGTCACGAATCGCGCAGGCGCGACGGTGTAGCCATGCGTGCATGGACCCAACGCGCGCTGCGCGTGATGCCACAACTCGGCCTGCATGCGGTGCACGTCATCGAGACGAAACACAGGAAGGTCGGGCGGTTCGCACGGTACGGGATGGGTCATAACGGCATCCTCGAAAAAAGAGGCCCTGCCCAACCCTCACGGCAGGGCAAACGGCCACTCAGTTTGGCTTCACGTTGCTGGCGCGCATCATTTCGCGCCAATCGGGTCGGCCTGCATCAGACGCTGCGGCCGTCGGCTGCAACGCGGCCGTGCGCGCACTGTCAGGATGCGCACGCGTGGACGGAAACATGCGTAACGCGCGCTGCAACGCGATCAACTGACGGCGCAGTGCGCGCACTTCCATGCGCTCGTTGCGTCGGTCGGCCGGCTTCTTCGCAGCCGCTGCACGCGCCATGGCCTCGTCGTACTCGGCCACGGTGTGCAAATACGTCAGCATGCCGTTGACATCGGCCGGCAAGTAGTAGCCGGGCGGGAAACGGTCGAATTCTCGCGACCACAACGCGCGCATTCGCGGTGACAAGCGCGGCGGCGGCTGCACGCGCGCCTGCGTGATGGTTTCGGGGTCGTTTCGCGGGCGTCCCATAGTGATTTCGTCCGGTTTAAATGTTTCGCGGGTTGGGCGGTCGGTGGGCGGGGCCGACTCGCAAATTCGCCTCAGCCCCCCCCGGGGAGGTGAGAGCGGTTCTCGGCCTAACTGCGGGCCGCGACGAGGCAGTCGAACCCTTGTTACGCTCTCTACCAGCGCCCGTTCGGACATCAGGCAATGAAGGCACAACTTCTAATAAGGCTGTCAAAGCCGGTTGTAGTTCCCAACGGCGTAGAGTTCGTCGCGCCCACTATGAGCACCGGCGGATACACATTCTCCGTTTTGCCTCCAGTACGAACCACTAACGCACCAACGCTCCCATTTCCACATGTCGCATTCGATGGACAACGCGCCTTTTACGCGGACTCCTTGCGATTAGAGATTGACCGCGAAACCTTCAACCGCAAGGCAGACACATGGGACCCACCGCTGGAAGTCCTTCAGGAAGTGGTGACAGAGCTTGTCGAGCGGCTGAGGTACGCAACCAAGAGCGCCAGCATCAGCCCTGTGAAGTTTCCCGACTGCGAGTGGTATTTGCGCTACCTCAACGACGATGGGAGCGAGGTGGAGCAAGAAGACGGACTTGTACGAACTCGTGGCGTGGAAATTTACGAGTTTGGATATACCGTGATCGATGCCCACGCTTGGCGCGATGCCTTCAGCTTACCTAATGATTTCAAGCCTCCTAGTTGGCACACGTTGTTGCTAGACGCCTCGGGCGCGCTGCCGCACATTGGATCGGCGGTCGTGCTTGCGGCGGTTGGCCTAGAAACATTCATTACTGACACGCTTAACCAATTGGCGCAGCGGGACAACGTTAACGCTGAACTGTGGGACTGGCTTTCCGAACCGTCCCGACCAAAGGCCAGCGTGGAGACTAGGTTCAGCACGCTACTAAAGGCATTTGTTGGTCACTCGCTGGCCGATGATTCCCCGACGTGGAAGATGTTCATGGACCTTAAGAACGCCAGAAATACATTTGGCCATCGAGGTATCGCGTCAGTTGGCGGAAAAGCCATCAATGAGGTCGAGGCCGCGCAGTTGGTCGCAGGGGCTTACAAGGTAGTTGCGCGCGTACGAGAGTGGTTGCCGGATGACATGCGATGGCCGGAAGTGACACCACGCGAGCACGCACTGCTAATGGCTAGAGAGGTGATTGAGGAATCTGACTTGTTGGAAATGCGGCGTGCATCCTCCGGCGTGCACGCCGTCGGGCCAGTTGACTGAGTTCGCAGCTAGGCACTCACTTGTCGCGACGCCCATCCTGCCGACCAAGCTGAAGCGCATCGCGCGGCGACGTCGCCGCTTCAAAGCGCTCGCGCAACTTCGCCGCAGCCACGGGCATGTAGTTCAGGTCACTGACGATCCATTCGCACAGCGCATCCACCAGCGCACGCACGTCGTTGTCGGGTTTGTTGGTTGCCATGTCGTTCACCACGCAATGCCAGAAATGCCAGACACCGTGCCGGGACGGCGCATAGTCCAGTTCATTTGCTGAATCATCCGAATGGCGAGCGCATCCTGTTGGAACAGGGAGATGACGGGCGTTGCCATCGTGCCCGCGTTGATCGGTTCGGGCGCCGTGTCTTCCATGTGCAGCAACGCCTCGCTCGACACCACGAACGACGGTGCAAGATCGGCGGCCGTCGCAAACTCGGCGGCATCAACCAAGATCATCGTGCCGGCAGGCACGTTCGGCGAGACGATCACGCTGCCCAGCGGCAGGTGTTCGTCGGCGTTTGGGAACAGGAACATGCCGGCGCCATTCGTCGCCAGACAAAGCGACATGGCCTGCAACGGGTTGAGTAGCCACACCAACCGACGGCCACCGCCTGCGGTCAGGATCGGCGACAGCGCGGCACGCAGATCGGTTTCAATATCGACGGACGGCGTCAGCGTGACGCCATTCAACAGGCCCACCGGGCGAATGGCAGTGGCGGCGTTACTGTCGAGCAGGCGCGCGTCGATGACGGGCGCTGTGTCTTCCACAAGTGCCGCGCGAAAGAACGCTTCCATGCTGGCGACGCTGCCCTGACTCAGTTCGCGCGAGTAGGTCGTGATAACACCGACCTTCCGAGGCGGCAGCGACGGCGCCAGCACCGAACCGCGCTTTACCGGGATTGGTTTGTGTTCGCCGATGAAGTCACCGGCGAGCGCCGAGGTCGCGTTGCGCGCGGGGAATCGCACCTTGCCGCCACTGAACGTTCCGGACAGGCCGAGCGTGGCCAGTTGCGCGTACACGCTGACCGGCGCCAGCAAGCCCAGGAATTCGGCCCACGTCTCGCGGGCAAGGTTGCCAGCCCATTCGGGCACCGACGTGAGCGCCGGTTCCACCGCCGCCTTCTGCACGCGCAGGAAACCTTGCAGCGATGCGTCGTGGGCGCAAAGACGCTCGGCCGCCACCTCCGGCGGGATTTCATTCGCGATGCCGTAAATGTGCACGGCAGCCGAGCGGAAAAGCAGGGCCGCAGGGGCGCGACGAAGGCGGCGCGGACGTGACACAACGGGAGCAGCAGTAACGGCGTTCATGGGGTTCGGTTCCTGTGTGATGGCCGACGCGTCTGCGTCGGCAGTGGTGGCGTCGCTTAGGCGTCAGCCTCCGCGCGGGTACGGGCCGCGCGCAAGCGTTGCAGGATCAAGGCGGCGGTGGCGCTTCCCGCTTCGGCGCACGCGGCCAACAGGCCTTCGTAATCCGCGCGCTGCTCGCCGATGATCGCGAGCAGGTCGCGGTTGACGGCCAGCACCTTGGTGAACGTCGCGCGCAGGTCGGTGACGCAGGCGTGCAGGTCGTCTAGGTCGTCGGTGTCAATCGTCCGTTTCATGGCTCGGTTCTCGCGGAGGAGTCGCGGAGGAGTGGAAAGGCCCACCGGGCGTGGGGTTGCGGGTGACTCCTCGCGCGACTCCTCCGCGCCCGAGGAGTCGCGGGCCGTCGTACACACGGCCACCGCGCGGCGGTAGTGGGCGGCCACGGGCGCGCTTGCGCTGTTGGGTCGCGGGCGGCTGGCGGGGGAATTTCGAGCGGGTCATGATTTGTCCTTATGCACCGGGACGACAAGGACGACGGGACAACGGGGGCCACACACGCACGCACGTGGGGTGAGGGGTATGTCGTCCATGTCGTCTCTCTCTATGTATCTCTCTAAGAACACCGTAGAAAACAGCGATTTCATGGGGACGACACCTATGTCGTCCCTTTGTCGTCCTTGTCGTCCCGAATGAGTGAAAACAGGCGCCGTTCGCGTTCGTACACGATCCCGTCGGCGATCAGCGCGCGCACGATGTCGTTCCTTTCGCGCGGGGGACGACACGCATAGAGGCGCGAAAGCGCCGGCAGGCGGCTGCGCTTGACACTGTCGTAACGTTCAAAAATGCGGCGGCATTGCTCGTACGCGAGCGCTGTCGGGTGACCGTCGCCGAGGTTGCCGGCGTCGGCAAAGAAGGCCGCCGTGCGCTCGTACAAACCCTCGCGGATTTCGTACGCCAGCGCCATGTCGCGAACACCGATGATTTGCCGACCGTCGGCAAGCGCAATACACGCGGCCATTCTTATGGCTTGTTCGTTGAGTCTTCCAGCCAGCACGTTATTGCTGATTGCCAATGGGTCCAGAACCTTGCGGAAATGCTGGTTGATATAGTCAATGGCATCCGTATCAAACGCGACCAATTCCTGCGCACTGGAAATGTCACGCGCCAATGCACATAGAGCGGGCGAAATTTCGTAGCTTGCCGACGTGTCCAGAACGTTGCCAGTGAGGCCCATGTCGTTGGCGGTAATCGGCAGCATCACAAACCGGTTCAAGAAGCCGCGACTTGCCAGCGACCCGTTAAGCACTTCGACAATGCGGGCCGGCGTAGACGTGGCGAACATCAACAGGCGCGGGTTCTTGACCGATGGCAGTTTGTGCGTCACCGCGTGCGGCACGTCCACGGTGCCAAAGGCGTTGCCGTACACCTGCATCAGATGCGCCATGGCTTCGGCGCGGTACGGCTCCTTTTCGCCCTTGGCAATCCAATCGCCGAATTCATCCGGCAGCATGCACACGCATGGCGACGCAATCAGCATTTCTTGCAAGCCCTGTTGCGACGACGGCGCCGAAAAGCGCAGATCGGGCAACGGGATGCGGTGACGCGGATTTGCGCAGTATTCGGCCAGCGTGCGAAACGGCAGGCGTAGCGCCTCCTTCCCGAACGCGGTCGGCGCCAACACCATGAAGAACTCGCCCATGCCCAAGCCACCGCGCGACGCGATGCGCGTGTTCGCCATGGCGAGGTAATCGACCAACGCGAGCGTGACCAGACCGGCGAGGCCGGCATGCGGTCGCAGCATCGTGCTGGCGATGGCGGCCTGCACCTCGCCCAGTCGCTTAGGCAGCGCGCTCAAGGCCGCTGGGCAAGGCGGCAGGGTGTCCGGCGCCGGTTCGGGCGTGTCGGCCTCTGACGCGCGCTCATGCGTTTCTGCACGCGGTCCGTTGCCCATGCGCACCTCCGGCCCCGATCCCATCTCCAACGCGGCGAACACCTCTTCCCATGTGCAACCCGCGTGGCAGTGCAGCAACACCTTGCCGTCGGCGCTTTCATTGATGTGCAGGGTTGTTCCGGATTTCCCTTTGTGAACTGGACAATGCGCGCGGGCATCACCCGGCGCAGTGACATGCGGCTTACAACCGGCGCGCTCTAGGCGTTCGAATACGTCGCGGAAGTCGTCGCCGCTGCCGTCACCACGGGCGTCGTCACGAGGGCCGTGTGCGGTGTTATGCGGCGCTGTGTGCGGCAAGTGCCACACGCGCTGAAGTTCGTAAGGCAACGCAGGCAGGTGCCGCCAATCGCCACGCCAGCGGTACGGCTGACCGGTGCTCGGATGGATCGACGGCGGCAACACGTCCTGCATCGTCTTGCCGCCTCTGGCGGCGCAGCGCAGTTCCAGAATCACGTTCTTCGCATCGTCGTGAATGCGCTGTGTGATGTAGTCGGACGCGTTGGCGCCTGCGGGCAACGCATACAACAACTTTGCGCGGTTCGGGACACCTGATTCAATACGCACCGCATCGGGCGCCATCAACAATTGCATGAGGTCCACGCCGCGCGGTTCCAACCATGCGTGTGCGCCTTGCACATGGTCAATGTCGATAGATGCAACGCGCGACCACGCCAACGCCAGCCCGATGTTGCCGCGATGGTGTGCGATGACGGCCGCGTCGGCGACGGCGTTCTCGCGCAGGTTCCAGCCCTTGCGCATGCCGTGTTCGCCTTTCGACTTTGGCGGCAACAGCACTAGCGGCAAGCCATGTTCCGCGTACTCCAAGCCTGCCAGTGCAATCGGCGTCGGGCCATGCGCATGGCCGTTGGCGCGGTGCCGTTCGTGCCCGGCGTGTTCGCCGTCCATGGCAGCGTTACGCGCTGGGGCGAGATTCGGGGGCGGTGGCGCGGCGTGCGCAAGGCGCCACTGGCGCGACTACGCGGAATTCGTCAGCGACACGCCGGGCATAGGCCTCAACATCGTAGCGATACCATTTCGGCTTCCGGCCCGGACGCTGGATCGGCGCGGGGAACCGAGGGTCATTACGACTGCCGGTCACCGAGTTGAACAGCGTTTTGCCTTCGCCCAACAGGTCGGCGGCTTCGACGGCATCAAGAAAGAGCTTTTCCATCTGGCGACCATCCAGCTATCAGACGGCGCAAGGAAATACTTCCAACGCGGTCGCGTCAAACGCGATATGCAGGATGATGCAAGGAACCGCAACATGATGCAGCGTGATGCAGAGCTAGCGACAACTACAGAGACAAAAACGCCCCGCAAAGCCAAGCGGGGCGCGGGTTGCGCAGTTTTTGGATTCTCAGCCGTTACGCGCTTTCCTTGGCTTTGCGTACGGTGTCAGCCCACCACAGCATGATGTGACGCAGGCGAGGCAGCGCGCGCTTGCGGTCATACGCGCGCACCGTTTCCGAGGGGATTTCGTGGTCTAGAACGTGTTCAATGTCGTCGCGGTCGAAGCGTCGCGATTCGTCGGCGTTGTTCGCTGCGTTCGCCAGCGTGGAAAACGTGCTGCGGAATCCATGTGGCGTGTGCTGGCCGGAAAGGCCAAGCGATTTGCGCAGCAACTTGGAAGGCGCTTCCAGCGTGACGTGGCCTTTGTCGGTGCCCGGCGTACGAAACAGGAAATCGCCATCGCGCGGAAGCGTGCGCAGCCAATCAACCACCAGCGGCGCGAGGGGCACAACATGGTCACCGCGCTCGGCGGATTTGTTCTTCTGGTCCTGCCGCGCAATCGTCCAGCACGGCGACTCGCCGTCCAAGTCGAATTCGCTCCACCGTGCGGCGACCACACGTCCCGGGCGCTGCGCGGTGTAGGCCATCAGGGTTAGCGCGGCCTTCACCTGCCACGAGGCTTGCGCAAGGTCGATGCTGCGCAGGATGCGCCCAAGGGTGGCAAGGTCCGTGGTCGCGGGCAGGTTCTTTTTGCCCGCTGACTTCTTGCGCTGTCCGCTTCCGGGCCGTGTGGCGGCCACCGGGTCAGCGTCCACCAGATCGCGGGCGGCGGCGAACCGAAAAACGCCGGAAAGAATCTGCCGCACCTTGGAACAGGTGTCGGGGGCCGTGGCGTGCAGACGGTCGAGCAAGGCGGCCAAGTCGGCCGTACGCACGTCGCGAATCGGCATCGCCCACAGGCCCGTGGTCGCCAGATGATTGTCGATACGGCCTCGCGTCTTGCTGGCGTGGGATTCAGACCACACGTCAGGCTCGCGCGCGGCAGCCGTGTACCACCGCTCGGTCACGGCGCCCAGCGTGTCGCGCGCCTTCGCCTGCTCACGTTCCGTCGTCCATCGGGCTGCCTGCCGGGCCTGTACCGGGCTGCGGCCCGCGCGCACGTCGGCCTTGGCGTCTTCCAACGCCGCGCGCGCCTTCGCCAGACTGACGTCGGGGTACTGGCCGATGGTGAAAATGCCCCCCTTGCCTGCCAACCGGAAGCGGTAGCGCCATGCCTTCGTGCCGGCGTCGGTGACCACCAGCGACAGCCCGTCACCGTCGGCATAGATGCCGGGGCGCTTGATCGTTTCAACCTGTCGCGCTGTGAGGCGTTCGCCTTCGCGCGTTGATGCGGGTTTTGCCGCTGCTTTTGCCATGTGCGCCACCGGGTGTGTATATCCGTGCATCGGCCCCGGAAGGGTGTGTGTAGATGTACACAGATGGGCCGATAACCGGATGATACGCCCCCGGCACCCCGATGACGCGTTTGCGCCTAAGTGGCTGTTTCGCAAAAAGAAAAGGCCCGCGCTGGGCGGGCCTTTTCGGGTACATGGTGGAGGTGGGGGGAATTGAACCCCCGTCCGAAGGCACTCCATCCCCGGCACTACATGCTTAGCTCATCGTTGGATCTCGTCCCGGAACAGCACGATG
>Ga0055531_10001183_pt1 | contig 20052 bp, 2 predicted proteins | sample AraplaCvi_mCL_r2_FD_55008 | JGI IMG/M metagenome (GOLD analysis project Ga0055531, IMG submission 55008) | Arabidopsis root microbial communities from North Carolina, USA - plate scrape MF_Cvi_mCL_r2 | ecosystem: Host-associated > Plants > Roots > Endosphere | place: USA: North Carolina...
CTCCTCGGCGCCAAGCCGGGCGATGCACTGGCCGCGACCGCCGACACGCCGGCGCTGCTCGAACTCATCCTGAGGGTCCGCGGCCGGCCGCCCGAGGTGGCCAAGGCGCTCGCGGCGGCGATGACCGCGGTGGACACCCTGGATGAAGACTGGGTCGACGGCATGCAGCGCGCGGGCGTTGACGACCACGCGATGCTCAAGCGGCTCCATGCCGCGCGCGTCCCGGTCGAAGACCTGGTGCGCGGCAACGCGCGCCGCGCCGCGTACGAAGGATCGGGGGATCGGACCGCGCTGATCCAGGTCGGCACGCGGGGCGATCTTGGGGAAGAGCGCTCATGGGGCAGCTCCCGTCTGGTGCTCACGAAGCACCTGCGCCTGGACCGCGACGGCGACTGGTTCGACCGGGCCGACGACCACGGCCAGAGCGGCATCGCGTACGAGCTCACGCCGGGTGAGCTCGTCCTGCCGACGCTGCGCGCGGATCAGGACATCGCCGTCGTGGCGGCGCTTCACGATGACGCCAGACAGCGCGCGGCACGCCGCTTTCCGCAAGGCAGCGGATCGGGCTGGAAGAAGGACAGAAGCGCCTTTCCCCACATCGTGGCGCCGGACCCGAGCGTGCGCTTCCGGGAAGCCGGGCTCGCGAGGATCGTGAAGGTGCCGGCGCGGCCCCCGGCCGCGGGATGGGGCCGCAGTTCGCCGTCGAATCTCGTGGACGGCTCCGCGGCGCCTGGTGAAGCCACCGCATGGCGGCCGCCNGCGCAGCCGGGGGACGTGCCGCTCGCGCTGGTCACGCCGATGCAGGGCCCCCAGCCATCGCTGGACTTCANNTTCAAGGACGCGCTCGCGCTGACGCGCTTCGAACTCGCCGTCGCGCCGGCGGAGCGCCCCGGCAACGCGCCGCGCCGATCAGGCGCCGGCTCCTGGAGCGTCCACGCGGTCGGTCCGACCGGCCAGGAACTGACCGTTTCGCGGGGCGTCCGCATCGATGGGCGCGAGCCCGTCCGCATCGACATCGACACCCGCGGCGTGCCTTACCGCCGATATCGATTGACGGGATTCGCCGGCCACTTCGCGCCCGACACCTGGTTCACCGAAGTGAGCTTCACCACCGCCGACGCCGGCGCCACGCCGGCCAGCGATCCGGTCCGGCAGGCCGGTCTGCTGGTCCAGGCCGCGGCCACGCAGACCCGTNGCCATGGTGGTCCGGTGACACCCGGGCCGCCGGCGATCGTTCGAACAAGCGCGCCTCTGGCGTTGCTCACGACGCAAGCTGGCTGACTGGTCACTCACGGTGCCTTCTCCAAGCCCCCTGAGTCCGATGGACGACCCCACTCTCCTCCTTTCCCCGCCCTCCCCGCAGTCCGGCGCGCCGCGCGTCTCGCCGTTCGCCGCGCTCTGCCTGATCGCCGCGTTCCACGAGATCGCCGCCGATCCGGCCCAGCTGGCGCATCAACTGGGTCTGGGTCCCAACGACGACGCCGGCCCCGACGAGGTCCTGCGCGCCGCCCGCCTGATCGGCCTGAAGGCGCGCCGCCTGCCGATCCGCTTCGAACGCCTGGCGCGCCTGCCGCTGCCGGCGCTGGCCTGGCTGCGCGACGAGGGCGCGCCGGCGGACAGCCCCGCGCGCCCCGTGGTGCTCGGCCGCGTTGGCGAGCGCGAACTGCTGGTGGCCGACCCCGCCGTCGGCGACGCCCGCCCGATGCTGCTGGCGCACGACGCGTTCCGCGAACGCTGGAACGGCGAGGTCCTGCTGCTCGCCAGCCGCGCCAGCCTCGTCGGCGAGATGGCGCGCTTCGACTTCTCCTGGTTCATCCCCGCGCTGGTCAAGCATCGCCGCCTGCTCGGCGAGGTGCTGCTGATCTCGTTCGTGCTGCAGGGCTTCGGACTTGCGCACCCGCTGTTCTTCCAGGTCGTGATGGACAAGGTGCTGGTCCACCAGGGCCTGTCCACGCTGCACGTGGTCGTCACCGGGCTGGTGGTGGTGATGCTGTTCGAGAGCCTGCTCAGCGGGCTGCGCCATTACATCCTCAGCCATACCACCAGCCGCATCGACGTGGAGCTGGGCGCGCGGCTGTTCCGCCACCTGGCCGCGCTGCCGCTGGCCTACTTCCAGGCCCGGCGCGTCGGCGATTCGGTGGCGCGCGTGCGCGAGCTGGAGCACATCCGCGCCTTCCTCACCGGGCAGGCGCTGACCGTGGTGCTGGACCTGTTCTTTTCGGTCGTGTTCATCGCGGTGATGTTCGCCTACAGCGTGCCGCTGACGCTGATCGTGCTGGCCAGCCTGCCGTGCTATGTCCTGCTCAGCGTGCTCATCGTGCCGGTGCTGCGCCGCCGGCTGGACGAGAAGTTCGCCCGCGGCGCCGAGAACCAGGCCATGCTGGTCGAGTCCGTCACCGCGATCCAGACGGTCAAGGCGGGCGCGCTGGAGCCCACCTTCTCGCGGCGCTGGGACCGCCAGCTCGCGGCCTATGTGTCGGCGAGCTTCCGCACGCAGAACCTGGCCGCCTGGGGCCANGAGGGCGTGGGCCTGGTCGGCAAGCTGACGCAGGCCGCGACGCTGTGGTGGGGNGCGCAGGAGGTGATGGCCGGCGCNCTGACGGTGGGNGAGTTCGTCGCCTTCAACATGTTCGCGCAGCACGTGGCGCAACCGGTGATGCGCATGGCCAACCTGTGGACCGACTTCCAGCAGACTGGCCTGTCGATGGCGCGGCTGGGCGACATCCTGAACACGCGCACCGAGGCGCCGCCAGCCAGCGCCGCGCAACTGCCCGCGCTGCGCGGCGCGCTCGAGCTGCGCGACGTCAGCTTCCGCTACCGGCCCGAGGCCGCCCCGGCGCTGCGCGGCGTCGACCTGTCGGTGCGCGCCGGCGAGGTGATCGGCATCGTCGGCCGCTCCGGCAGCGGCAAGAGCACGCTGACGACGCTGGTGCAACGGCTGCACCTGCCGCAGGAAGGCCGCGTGCTGATCGACGGCATCGACAGCGGCCTGATCGATGCGGCGCAGNTGCGGCGGCAGATCGGCGTGGTGCTGCAGGACAACGTGCTGTTCAACCGCACGCTGCGCGAGAACATCGCCATCACCGATCCGGCCGCGCCGATCGAGGCCGTCGTCCGCGCNGCCCGGCTGGCCGGCGCGCACGACTTCATCAGCGAGCTGCCCNAGGGCTACGACACCATCGTCGGCGAACAGGGCGGGTCGCTCTCGGGCGGCCAGCGGCAGCGGGTGGCGATCGCGCGGGCGCTGTTCAGCGATCCGCGCATCCTGATCCTGGACGANGCCACCAGCGCCCTGGACTACGAAAGCGAGGCGGTGCTGCACCGGAACATGGCCCAGATCTGCGAGGGACGCACCGTCCTGATCATTGCCCACCGGCTCAGCGCGGTGCGCGGTGCTGATCGCATCGTCGTGATGGAACGCGGGCGGGTCGCCGAACAGGGATCGCACGAGCAGCTGCTGCGCCTGCCGCACGGCATTTACCGCCACCTGTGGTCGATGCAGGACGGCGTGGGAGGCCGGCCATGATGCGGCGCCTGCAGGCGGGCAGCGCGGCGCGCGCGCTGCTGGGCCGCTACCGCGACATCGCGGCCGCCGCGTGGGCGATGCGCACGGAGCTGACCGGCCCCTCGCGGCTCGCCGACGAGGCGGCCTTCCTCCCCGCGGCGCTGGCGGTGCGCGACACGCCGATGCATCCGGCACCCCGGCGGACCGCGTTCGTGCTGATGGGCGTCGCNGCGATCGCGCTGGTCTGGTCCATCGTCGGCCAGGTGGACATCGTCGCGGTGGCGCCCGGCAAGCTGGTCGTCAGCGACCGCGCCAANCTCATCCAGCCGCTGGAGCGGTCGGTCGTGAGCCGCGTGCTGGTGCGGGACGGCGACCGCGTGACGGCGGGCCAGACGCTGCTGGAGCTCGATCCCACCGCGCCGCAGGCGGACCGGGAGAGCCTGGGCGACCAGCGCCAGCGCGCCGCCTCGGAGCGCTGGCGCGCCCAGACGCTGATCGCGGCGCTGGAGGCGGACGCGGATCCGGCGGCCTCGCCCCCGGCCGACTGGCCGCAGGAGCACCGGCGCGCGGCGGCGCAACTGCTGCGGGCCGACTGGTCGGACCTGCGCGCGCGGCGTGACCGCCTGGACGCGGAGGCGGCGCGGCGGCTCGCCGAACGCGAGACCGCGCTGACCACGATCGCGCGCGTCGAGACGGCGCTGCCGATCGCGCTGCGGCGCGAGGACGACCTGCGCGCGCTGGTGGACGAAGGCTTCGCCTCGGCCCACGCCTGGGAGGACCGGCGCCGCGAACGCCTGGACCTGGCGGGCGAACTCGCCACGCAGCGCGCCCGGCTGCGCGAGAGCGAGGCCGCGCTGGCGGAGGCGCGGGCCACGCGCTCGGCGCTGCTGGCCGAGACCCTCAAGCGCTGGCACGACCTGCGCGACGAGGCCGGCACGCGGCTGGCGCAGTTGCGCGCCGAGCATCGCAAGGCCGGCCGGCGCGAGGCGCTCACGCGGCTGACCGCGCCGGTGGCGGGCACGGTGCAGCAGCTCGCGGTCCACACGCCTGGCGGCGTGGTCACCGAGGCGCAGACGCTGATGGTGGTCGTGCCCGACGATGCGCCCGTCACCGCGGAGGTGATGCTCGAGAACAAGGACATCGGCTTCGTGCGCGTGGGCGACACGGCGGCGATCAAGCTCGACACCTTCCCGTTCACGCGGCATGGCACGCTGCCGGCCACGGTGACGCGCGTGAGCCCCGATGCCATCGAGCATGAACAGCGCGGCCCGCTCTATGCCGTGACGCTGACGCTGGACGCGCGCACCATCGAGGTCGACGGACAGCCGCAGCCGCTGCGCCCCGGCATGGCGCTGAGCGCGGAGGTGCGCACCGGCAGCCGCCGCGTGATCGGCTTCCTGCTGAGCCCGATCGAGCGCACGGGCAGCGAGAGCCTGCGCGAGCGCTGACGGCGCTGACGGCGCGGCGGCGCGAGCGCGGATGCCCGGTGCCATCGGGCATCCGCGCCGTCCGCGCCAGACGCGTGGCCCGCGCAGGGCGGTGAGGCGGGCGACACCGCAATCGGAGTCACCCGACGCTGCCGGGGGAACCGATCGGGGCCGCGCCGGGGGCGGTCCACTGAGGCGGACCCCTTCACTCCTCGCCCGTCCCGCCATGGCTCAATCCCCTGCTGCCGCCGCTTCCTCCACGCCCGCCGGCGCCGCCCGCGCGCCGCGGACCCCGCTCGAACAGCGCGCTTTGGCCATCGCCGGCGAGCTGCAATCACGCCTGCAGGGCTGGCGGCTGGCCGTCCCGGGCGCCGCGGACCTGATCAGGCAATGGGCGCCGGGTCTCCAGGCCGAGCTCAGGTCGCGCCACTCACCGAACCTGGTCAACGGCCGGTCCATGGACCTGGCGGTGGAGCGGCTGCTGAGCGGCATGCTCGACNCCTCCTTCGCCGACCTGCAGACGGCCCACCAGGAACTGCTCAAGGCCTTCGGCCACCCGGACGTGCCGCGCGCCCAGGACATGGCGCTGGATGAGCTCGAGCGGCTCAAGCGCCAGGTGGCCGCCANGNACGNGCTCGGGCCGGCGGAGCGCGAGACCGCCGANGCCCTGGCCAGCGCGTTCATCGACGCCCTGCGCCAATCGGCGCANAGGCCGGAGNTGCCATTGGGCGGCCTTGCCCCCGAGCTGGCGGCCACGCTGTCGCGCCTGCACGGGGCGGTCTCCGCGNAGCCCCAGGACCGCGCCGGCGCGATTGCCGCCATGCTCGACGAGGCAGTCCGCCATTGGCCCCGCAACGCGCCGGTGGACGGCGCGCTCGCCGGCTCCCTGCAGGAGGCGCTCGGTCAGCACCTGGACGAACTCGCGATCACGCTGCCCAGCGATGAGCTGAGAGCGCTCGCCTCGCGATTCCTGCAGGCCGTGCTCGACGCCTCGCCCATGGAGCTGGCCCAGATCCATGGCGCGCTGGTCGAGGCCGAGCGCGGGAACATCGCGCCCGCGCGGCTCGAGGACCACGTGGCGCGGGCCTTCGACCGCCTGCTCGACGCGACGGAGAAGGTGCTGCTCGACGCGGTCGACGCCCAGGCCGAAACGCGCACCGCCACCGGCCGCGCCATGGCGAACCTCTTCGCCGACGCGCTGCGCTCGCGGGCGCCGGACCGGCCGTTCACCATCCGGCTCGACGAGGTCTTCATGGCGCGCGAGGGCGCTGCCGACGCGGATCTTCGGATCCGCTCCGGCCTGCTGCTGACGGCACGCCAGCGGCTCGCGCGCCTGTCGTCGAGCGGCGTGATCGGTCCCCTGCGATTCGTCGCGGCGAAGGTCCCCGGCGAGACCCCGGCGGCCCTGTGGTCCCCCTTGCCGGGCGGCGGCTTCTCCATCGCTCAGGACGCCGCCTTCCAGGCGCTGCGCCACTACGGGTTCGATCCGGAGTCCGACCGGGTGCGCCACGTCGCGGACGAGCTGGACGAGGCCTGGGATGTCTTCGCCGGCGAGGTCGCCACCTACCCGATGGAGGATCCGGCGGACGCGGCGCTCTTCGAGAGCCTGGTGGATCTGGCGGCCTCCGTCATCGATGACATCGCGGGGATCGACGCGCTGGAGCGGCCGGAACTCAGCCCCCTGCTCGACCGCGCCGCCTGGCAGGAGCGGACGAGGACGGCCGCGCCGCTGATCGCGGCCCTGCGCAACGCCCCGGGCGCCGATGCCGCGCGGCTGAGGATCGCGCAGGAGCTGGAACGCCTGCTCTCCGGCTCCGCCGGCCTGCTGGAGCAGGCGCTGGCGGCGCAAGCGGCGCTGGCGGCACAGGTGCCGCGGGCCTCGCCGGAGGCTGCGGCGACGCTGCCCGGCTCGACGCACGCGCCTGCGTCGCCCGCCGGCAGTGGCATTTCGGGAAGCGCCTCCCCGGCTTCCAGCGAGAGCTCGGACGGCTTCGACGACTCGCCGTGGAGCCCGCGGCCCTCCGAGGACCCCGGGCCCAGCGGCCCGCCCCGGCCGCCGGCGCGCTGGACCGCGGACGAGACCGGCGCGCTGACGATCGAGCAACGCGCGAGCGTCATCGCTGCCGCGCTGCAGGCGGACACCGCCCACTGGCCCGTCACGATGGCCGGCGCGGACGAGCGGCGCGAGCAACTGCTGCCCGAACTCCGGCGTGCAGCGGCGGCAGTGCTCGGCAAGTTGCCCGAGTCGGCGCGCGACGCGGTGATCCGCCCCATGCTGGAGGCGTTGCTGCACAGATCCCCGCTGCGAAGCCGTGACGCCTATCTGGCGCTGCTCGACGCGATCGACCCGGCGCGCCGCCGGACCCTGGTCGAGCTGGCGGACACCTCGATCACCTTCAGGGCGCTGAAGCAAGTGGTCTGGGACCGCGTGATCCAGTCCGCCGGGCGGGCCTCGCCGCACCTGGGCGTCGCCACCGCGCAGGCCCTGATCGATGTCTACATCGCCGCGCTCGATGCCAGCCCCGGTCAACGGCTCCAGCTGGACATCGACGCCCTTCAGCTGCACTCGCAGACGGCGCAGGCCTCGGCGGGCGTGCGCTTCGCGCTCTACGACACCTTGAATGCGCTCAGCCGCGCCGGCGTGATCGGCTCGGTGGCGACGGCCGGCTTCGACACGGCGGCGACGAGCCGAAGCTTTGGACCCGCCCCGATCGACCCGGCCCGGCCGCTTCGCGCATTGGCGCAGTTGGCGCCGGGCCTGACGCAGACGTGGGATGCCAGCGCGCGGACCGTGGCGCTGGCCTGGGTCCGCGGCGGCGTCCACCGCCATGCGCTGGTGCAGCTCGGCGCGGCGGACGCCGACGCGGCGCTGCTCAGGCAATTGCAGACGCTTGACACCTTGATCACGGCCTACGTCGCCGCGCCCGGCGGCGCGGACCTGGACGCCCTGCCGCTGGTGCTGACGCTGTCGCCGGATCGCCTGACTGACGGCCACGGGGAGATCGCCCGCCTGGGGCCGGAGGGCTGGACCTTCGCAGCGGCGGCGGAAACAGCGGCGAGATCCGCGGCGGCGACGGCAGCGGGAACGGCAGCGGGAACGGTGCGCGCCGGCATGTCCTCGCACATCCCAGTCGCCCTTCAGGGACCCGACCGGGCGGGGAGCGTCGACGTGATGACCTCGCTCCTGCGCGAGGCGGTGGACCGCTGGTCCCCGGCGGGCGCGGCGGGCACGGCCACGGGCACGGCCACGGATACGGCCTCGCACGACGCGCTCATCGAGCGCTACAGCCGGCAGTGGCTCCAGAAATCCGGAGGTCCGGCGTCGGCCACGCTCCATCCGTTCGCCCGGACCCTGCTCGCCGGCATCCTGGAAGGCTCGGTGCCGACGCTGCACCGGGCCTACGAGCTGTGCATCGACAGCGTCAGATCCGATCCCCGCCAGGCGGGCCGGCCGGCGCAGGTGGCGGCGGCCGTGCTGCTGCGGCGCAGGGTCGCCGACCTCGAGGCCCTGATTGCCGCGGAGCCGGACGCGCCCGGCTTCAGGATCCGCGAACGCGTGCTGGCGGCCTTCTACGCCAACCTGTTGGTCTCGTCCGCAGATCCCGCCACCCCGCTGACGCTGAACGCGGACCTGCTGGAAGAGGCGCTGCACCCCGCCGCGGCCCCGAGCGCCCTGGCCACGGCGTACGCGCGCCTGGTGACGGCCATGCGCGACCAGCTCGCGCTGATGACCCGCACCGGCGTGCTGGGCACCGTCCAGTTCCGCGCCCGGGACGAACGGACCGTCGCCTCGGGCGGCGCCTGGATGCGCGACGAGGCGGGGGGGCGATGGCTGACGCCCGAGGGTCTGTTGCTTGAGCGCTGGCCGACCGCCGCCTTCGATCCATCCACGGGCCGGGTCAAGGTGCTGCTGCGCAGCGACCTGCTCGGCCCCTGGACGCGCTACCGGGACAAATTGACGAGCCTGGCCTTCGGCCACGACGAGGACGAGGAGGCCGCCGGCCGGCTCGATGACTGCGCCGAGGAGATCGAGGCCGAACTCGATGCGCTCGTCGACAGGCCGCGACGCGATCGCGCCGCAGGCATGGACGCCACCGCGTGGAAACGCCGGGTCGACAAGACGCTCGCGTTGCGCGCGGAGATCGCCAAGGGCGGCGCCAGTGGCGAGGTCATCGCGCTCGCGGGCGAGCTGGTGGACGTGGCGCGCCGGGCCGCCGACCAGGCCATGACGTCGGCCTTCCAGTCCGCGTTCGGCCGCGGCACGCTGCCAGCGTTCGAAGACTGGGCCGCGCTGCCGGAGCCGCCGCTCAGGCTCCCTTCGGGCGACGACGATCCGGACTCGTACTCCGACATCAGCGTGGAGGACGATTCGCCGCAGCCGGGCACCAGCGGTGAGCCGCCGCGGGACCAGACGGACGGCGGCCCAGCGCAGGGCGTCGACGCAGCGGAAGCGGCCTCCGGCGCCGAGCCGCCTGCCGAAGCAGCGGCTGAAACGGCGCCCGAGACGGCGACCGAAATGGCGACCGAGACGGCGACCGAAATGGCGGCTGAAACGGCGGCCGAGGCGCCGGCCGGCCTGCCCTCGGAGGCCGCGCAGGCTGGCGGCCGGCAGGCGCGGGTGGACCGCGGCTCCCTCGCCGCGAAGGCCTTGGTGGCCGCGCGGCTGGATCTGCAGAGCCCCGTCGANGAGGCGAAGACACGCATCCGCGATGGCGTGATTGATCGCATCCTGGCGCACATGGGCGTCGAACTGGAGGGCGAAGCGCGGCGGACGGTCGAAGATTTCATCGTCCTGCGCCGGGGAAAAGGGAAGCTCGCCGCCCTGAGCTACGACAGGCCGCAGTTCATCCGCCCCCTCGACCTGCTTCTGCTGGACGAGACGCTGGTGCGGGTGCGGGAACTGATCCATCAGCAGTCCGGCGCGGCCGGGTCGCCCAAGCCCTGGACGCCGCTGCACACGCTGCGCTTCATCGAGGCCGACGACCCCACGAGCTGGTCCNGCATGGAGGGCGGCGCGCCGTCTGCGAAGCGGCTGAGCGCCGAACTCGTGCTCATGGCGCTCGAATCCNCGCGGACGAAGCGGCCCATGCCCTTCGACATCGACTTCATCCGCGAATGGCTGCACGACGTCACGCCGGCCGCCCTGAGCCTGGCACGGCCCTTCAAGCGCCTCTTCCCGGCGCTGGAGGCGCTGTCGGACCTTGGCCTGATCGGCAAGCTCGTCCCGGTCTGGCCGCCCGGGGCCGGCCCGGCCGCCACGCCTGCCAACCGCGCGGACAGCGTCCAGACGGTGCGCCAGCTCCTGCAAGCGCCGCCGGATCCGAAGCCCTCCGGCTGGATGCCGGTGGAATGGCCCGAACCGGTGTTCGCCAGGCCGGACATGCCAATGCCCGCCTGGTCCACGCGCAAGCATCTGCCGGACGGGGCACGCGGCAAGCCCTTGTTCAAGCTCGACAAGCAGGAGATCCATGTCTACCGGTACGAGCCGGACGGCAGCCACCAGGATCGCTTCTTCACCGCGAAGCTGGTGGCTCCGCGGGGCGAGTTCGCGGCCGCGTTCGCCGCCGAAGTCGACGAATGGACGCAGCGCTGGAGCGAAGGTCCGGGCGGCGTCGCCATCCCTCGCAGCCGCCAGCCCCGATACCTGCGCGTGGACGACCAGGGCATGCACGTCCTCAATTCGGCTCAGGACCGCTTCTCCATCCGGGTGGCCGAGCGATTGCCGAGCGGCCGGCTGCGGTTCGACCCGGCGGCGATGCGCGTCGTCCAGGCCTTCCTGGACCGCGTCGTGCTCGAGGAACCGCCCCGTCCACCGGTCACGCAGTGGCGCAACGAGATGACGCCCGCCCACGCGGCGGACCCGCGATGGATCAAGGCGTGGCATGCCGTCCGCGACGCCGACGCCGAGGGCGAGGGCGAGGGCGAGCCTGCGGCCAAGCGCGCGCGCATTGCCGCAGACCACGAGGCGCGCGGAAAGCTGCGGATCGTGCTGCAGCTGGACGACTCGCCGGCCGCCTTCGAGGCCGGCCTGCGCTACGCGACCAAGTACAAGGACAAGGGCGGGGTCGCCTGGGTGCAGCGCGATGCCCGGGGTGGACGCCGGGTGGTCGCCGGCGCGGACCTCCTGTCGCAGGTGGCCGACCGGTTCGTCAAGCTGGTGATCGTCGGGAAGTCCTCCCTCAATGCGCTTCAGAAGACACGCTTGAGCGGCCACGACCCCGCCCGGCTCGCGGAACTGGCCCGCGACGAGGTCGAGCTGCACACCGGTCTCGATCGCGTCGAGAGCGTCACCCTGCTGTCCTGCGCGCTGGAAAGTCCGCTCGCGGACACCTCCTTTGGCAAGACCTTCCGCAGGAATTTCGTCAAGTCCAGGCTGGATCCGTCCTCTTCCACGATCAGTCCCAAGCTCAAGGTGACGACGTACAGCCGGCCAGTCCTCTTCCCGGATCACGATCCGTCGTCCACCACGCGCTACACGCGTCAATGGCCCGGCGGCCCGCTGCGGCACCACGCCAGCGAAACCACCTTCTCGATCTGGTCCGAAGTGAAGCGGGAGGACAAATACCTGGGGGGCGAGCGCCACGCCCTCGATGAACCCGCGGACGATCCGGACACCCAGTACGACGGCTCAGCGCTGGACGTCGAGCAGCAGCGCGCCGCCCAGCCGCAACCGGCCCGCAGCGCCGCGTCGGAGTCCGGCTTGATGAAGGTCATTCAGGAGACGCTCGCGCAGGCGGTGCCCGACACCCCGGCGCGCTCGTTCACGCCAGAGCAGTTCCGCGCCTGGGAGCAGATGCGCGACGACCTGGTGCGGATCATCGGCGAGCGCTTTCCGGAGGTCTCGGATGCGTTCATCCGCAGAAGCGTCGTTGCCACGGCACATGAGCTGCTGCTCAGCGGCACGTCGTCGCTGCACCGCATGCTCGACACGCTCGGCAGGCAGCTCGATCTCACGAGCGACGCCAGCCTGCAGGAAGCGGCGCTGACGGACGGCCCCTTTGGCGACATCGATCGCCTGCGCATCGACGAGCCGCTTCGCCAGACGCTGGCCTCGGGCGCGAAGATCCGGCGGCGGACGGCGTTGATGCTGGACCTGCTCGACGTGATGCCGGCGCTGATCGAGGCCCGGCCGGACATCGTGGAGCAGCCGCACCGGCTGGCGGCCGAGATCCGCTTGTGGCGCGCCGCGCTGGCCAGCGGCCTGGATGGGTCCCCGTTCTTCATCGACGCCGACCTGCAGCACAGCCGTGCCGGGACCCCGGCGCCCGCGTCGACGCAGCGCGGCGACGCCCTGCACGCGCTCTACCCCGCGCTGAAGCGGCTGGCCGCCACGGGAGAGATCGGCCCGATCCGGTTCATCAGCAGCGANGCGGCCCGGCGCTCCGGGCCGGGCTGGTCGGCGCTGAACGCGCGCTGGAGCGTCACGTCCGTCGATCAGGTGCCGTCGCCATCGCCCGCCGCGGCAGGACGGACGGACGCTGGCCAGCCGTCCTTCCTCGAGGGCCTGCGGCATGCGCCCGACCACATCGAGTGGGACCTCGACCGTGGCGAGGTCCGATTGACGCCGATGCCGGGATCGGACGCGACGGTCAGGCTGCTGTTCCCGGCCTCGCCTGAGGACCGCGGTGCAGCGCGCGCGAACCTCGACACGCTGGGACGGCTGATGACGCGGCTCGGACTGATCGATCTGCCGGCGCGGGAGCTGCCGTCGCGGATCAGCCTCGGCGCGGACCAGTTCAGCGCCAACGGCCTGGTGCTCGCGCGCCGCGATGACACGGGCCGCTGGCTCATCGACGAGGAGGCGGTGCGGCGTTTGCGCACGGTGATGCCCCAGGGCGAGTCGGCCGCCGCGCTCCCCGACCTCACGGTGCCCGCCAATCAGTGGGAGAACCACGTGCAACTGCCGCGCGAGCCCAGGGTTCGCGCCCATCTCGACGAGGCACGGGAGGCGTTGCGCCTCTACATCGCTGCGCAGGACGACAAGGCGATGGAAGTGGCCGGACTCGCGCTGCTGGAGAAGTACGGGGATCGGCTGGTCTGGGTGAGGATGGCCAAGGACGGGTCCTGGCAGGTCCGCGCAGGCCGGGACCTGGTCAACGCCTCCGCGCCGGAAACCCGCCTGCGACTGATCGTGGCCGCGCACGGCTTCACCGACCCGCAGACCAAGGCCCGTCTGCTGGGCGGGTTCACGCCCGAGGAACTGGCCCGCGCCATCGGGCGCCTGCTCGGAGCCCTGCGCCCCGGCATGACGTCCCAGGTGGACAGCGTGCGCCTGCTCGGATGCGTGCTGCAGAGCCCGGCGGCGGAGGGCAACTTCGGCGCGGCCTTCGTCGGGGCCGCGCATGACGAGCCCTGGCCGCGCCCCGGCATGCGCGCCACGGTGTATGCGGACCGTGTGGGCCCCGACGCCGGCCCCTCCGGTCTGCGCTTCGTCACCATGGCGGACAGGCGCTCGCCCCGGTATCACCGCGCGTCCGGGCGGACCTGGCAGTACTGGGTCGAGGACGGCACGGTGCATCATGCCGACAAATACGCCGATGCCGGCGCCGGCACGCTCGTCCCAGCCATCGACGAGGACCCGCTCACCTTCGGCGGCCCGGACGATCAGATCGCCGCCGCCTCGCCCACTCCGACGGAGACACCACTGTCCGCGGAGACCCTGCGGGTCTACCGGACCCTGGACGCGCTGGAACAGCTCCCGGCCTGGCAGGGCGACGACCAGGCAGCCACGGCGACTCTCAGAAGGGAGCTCGCCGACCAGGTCTTGCGCGTGCTGGTGGACTTCAATCCGCAGGCCGGCGAGATCCCGGCACTTGAAGCGGGCGTGCTGAAGGAAGTATCCGGGCACGTCGCCGCGGGGCTGCTCGGGAAGCCCGGCCGGCTCCGCCAGGCCTACCTGACCCTCCTGCAGGCCGGGCTCGCCGCTGACGCCGTCATCCTCAGCGACTCCCTCTGGTTTCCCCGCGCCGGCACCTTGCCCCGCACCGAGCAGACACTGCGCGCCGAGCTGGGCGAGACACGCCGCATCGGAGCGGCTTCCGGCTACTTCGTGGAGGCGCTGCGCGCCGCCCGCGAGCATCTGACTCGGACCGCGGCGGACCGGGGGGCCGGCGTCTGGGAACGCTTCCTCGGCAAGGCGGCGCTGATGCATGCCGCCGTCGGGGCCGCGGCGACGCAGGGCGCGCTGGTGCTCGACCTGTCGCCGGGCGCCCCGGCCACGGACGCGGACATCGAACTGGTCCGCGCCCGCGACCTGCTGCCGCATCTGACAACGCTGGGCGCGAATGGCGGCGCCTGGGAGGCGGCGACCGATTCGCCCTATCTGCGAGGCAAGAAGGTCTTCAAGCGCCTGGACGGCAACGTGGAGCACGAGATCGCGGTCGCCCAGCTTCACCGGTTCGACCTCGGCCCGCCCTTCCGGCATGTGGTCGCGCATGAGCGGGACGGCCGGGTCAGTTGGTCCACGTCGACGCCCGAGGACGTCCAGCGGCATCTGCAAGGCATCCGCGATCTGTTCGACCAGGGCATCGCCAGACTGCGCGCACAGCGGGCCGATCCGGCACTGCTATCCGAGGAGACGCGGTTCATCAACCGCGCCATCGAGCACCTGCTCTTTCAGCAAGAGCAGATCTTCAGGGCCACGCCGACCTCCGAGGAGGACGAGGACATTCATCAGGCCCAGCGGGATGGCAGCCTCGAGCACGAGGAGCTTCGCGGCCGGGTGATCGCCCGGGCCAGGCAGACCTTCGCGGAACTCAAGTGGTTCACCCTGGCGTCTTCCGACGACCGTCTGCTGGGCCTGCCGCCCGAGCTCCCGCGGCAGGCCAGCGATGCCGTGCGCGTCGCCCACGGAAAGATGACGGCGGTGCGCAGCGGCGTGGCGCGCGAACTGGAGCGGTTGCGCAAGGAACTCGCCACGNGGCTGGCCGCGGTGCACGAAAGCGCGGTCGAGCCGCTGCCCAGGCGCCGGCCGCTCGCGGCCCTGGCCAGCAGCGCGCCGCAGGTCGAGCAGACCCTGGACCGGATCTCGGGCGAGATCACGCTGTCGCACCCGCTGCTGGAGCGGCGGACCCGGATCCGGGTCCGCCCGCTGCGCGAGTTCCAGAACGCCGGAGAGCCCGAGCGTCTGGCGATCCTGCGCCAGGACGCCGACATCCGGCAGGTCGAATCGATGCTGCTCCGCTACTTCGAGCCGGCGCGCCGGCCGGGCGGCTCCTCGCCCTTCCTGCTCCCGGACCTCCCGCCGGAGGTGCTGCTGGAGAAAGACACCTTGGAGATCGGCGATCGGATCGTCGCGAACCGGGACACGCAGGCCAACCTCCTGTTNCCGCCGGTATGGATGCCCGATGAGCNGAACCTCGAAGCAGCCAGACGGACGGTGTGGGGAGCCGGCTACGCCCGAGCGCAGGAGCCGCCTGCGTTCGAGCCGCCGGAGCCGCTGCCGGAACCGCCCGCGACGGCTCGTCCCGGNCGGAAGAAGGGCCCCGGCCGGGTGAAGGTCATCCTCCAGATGGCCGATGACCGCGAAAGCGCCACGGCCGCCTGGCTGCTGGCCAAGCGCCATGGGGACGCAGCCGTGTGGATCTCGGTGGCGCATGAGCCGATCACCGGTGGCTCGAGCTGGACTTACCGGCGCGGACGCTCCTTGGTGAGGCCGCTGGCGCCGTCGACGGAAGTCGATGTGCAGGTGGTGGGCCACGGCCGCGTGTCGGCCTCGTTTGAGCGCACCTTGAGCGGCTGGACGCCGGACCAGCTCGCCACGGTGATCAACGGGCTGTTCCCGCATTTCCGCACGGCGCCCAAGAGCCAGCGGCCTCAGTTGAAGCAGGTCAGCCTGGTCGCCTGCGACCTGGCCCGGGAGTTGCCCGGCNAGTCCTTCGCGCTGGCCTTCGCCGAAGCGCTCGACAGCCATCCGTCCACACGCGGCGCCCCCGTGACGGCGCGGACCGGACATCTGCACGTCGTGCAGGAGCGCCGCGCGGGCGGATCGGCGCGGATCATCAAGGTCACCGGCCGGCCGGACGCGNGNGGCGGCGGCTTGCGCCACCACATGCCCGGCGACACGCTGCGCATCACGCGCGACCCGGTCAGCGGCGAGCGCATCGTCACCGACAAGTACCCNGGCCCGGCATCGAAGCGGGAGCAGGAGGGGCGATGGACCGCCCCGCCCGAGGACCTCGATCTCGCGGTCGACGTGACCTTGGGAAGCGATCCGGTCCTGGAGGGCGACACGCCCGAGGAACGCGCGCTCAGGGACATCGTGGAAGGTGCGAAGGATCCGCTCGATCTGAACCGGCTTTCGCGTGTCACGGCCGCGCAGGCGCTGCGCGAACTGCAGGCCAGCGGCGCTCTGGAGATCAACGCTGGCGGCGCGATCCGGCTCGACGACGCGCACATGGCATCGCTCATCGCGGGCACCGATGACGCCGCGNGGATGCGTGTCGGCACGGCGCTCCTGCACCTGCCCGAGCCGCTGCTGGATGAACTGCACGCCAACTCGTCGGCACGAGGACAAAGCCTGCTGGAGCAGGTTCGCAAGGCCCGCGCGGGGGGCGCCGACCGCGCCTCGGGCATCGACCTCGAAGCCGTCGGCGGCCACGTCTTCGGCTGGGCCAACACCATCCTGGGCGCCCTGCAGATCGCCCAGGGCTGGCGCCACATGGACGCGGCGCAGAAGGGGCTGGCCGTCGCCCAGACCAGCGGCATCGTGACCACGCCACTCACGGTCAAGGTCGGCGAGTGGCTCAAGACCTGGGCCGATGACCTCCAGGCGGTGGCCGCCGAGTCCCGCGCCGGCGCGCTGGCCGGCTCGGCGCTGTCGCGCCTGGGCACGGCGCTGATGGCCGGCAGCGCGGATGTCGGCCTGGCCGGCCTGGGCCTGGTGCTGTGCGGCCTGCAATGGCGAGACTTCTGGAAGTCCGGGCAGCCGGTGGGCGGCTTCGCCTACAAGAGTCTGGTGGCGGGCACCACCGTGGCCACGATCTTCGCCATGCATGCGCTGGTGAGCACGGGCATCAACCTGGCGGTCCTGGCCGCCGGCGGCGCCGAGGCCGTCGCTGGCACGCTGCTGGGCGCCGCGGCCGGCGTGATGAGTGCCACGGCCCTGCCCTTCGCCATCGCGGCCATCGCCCTGGCCGGCGCGGTCAACGCCTTCATGTGGGCCGACGAGTACGCCGACTACGTCGACCCCGCCACCCCGGTGGGCGAGGTGATCCTGGGGACGCTGGCCAAGATGCTGGGCTTCGAGACCGACGCGTTCAAGCGCGCCGAAGTCGAGAAGAACGCCCACGACGCGGCGGTCGCGCGCTCGGCGATGCTGGACCAGCAGCGCAAGGACTTCATGGTCTTCAGGCGCCAGCAGGTCATGAAGTCCGGCGCCTACAACACGGTCCGGTATGGGCACCTGCATCACCCGGTCAGCCACACCACATTCCCTGTCCCGGGCCAGGATCCCCCCTACGCCTTCGTCCTTCAGGACCGCAGCCCGTTTCAAGCCGTGCACAGCGGGCAGGAGATCTGGCGCGCGCCGCGCACTGCCGGCGCGGTTCCCCGGATCGCCTGGCTGGGTCTGCGCGGCACGGTCTGGCCGAGCCTGCCGGGGGAACTCGGCGAGCAGCTGTTCGAGGTCCAGGGGACCCGCAGCGAGTATTACGGCGGGCCCAAGCGCGACATCTTCCTGCTGGATGGCGACTCCAGCTCTCACGTCCACGGCCTGGGCGGCGCCGATGAGCTGGTCCTGGACGCCGGCCGGCGCCACGTGAGGATCCGTCCCAACGGCGAGGACCGGTTGCGGTACGCCATCGCCCTCCAGGCGTCCGGCCTGGACGAAGCCCGGCAGAACAGGCTGGAGACCATCGAGTCCATCACCGTGCGCGACGCCGCCTCGGCGCACGTGACCGGCAGCGCCGCCGACGAACGATTCGATGTCTCGGGCCAGCAGACGGACATCGCCGGCGGCGGCGGCCGCAACACCTACGTGCTGCGCCCGGACAACCGCATCGTCAGCAGCGCCAGCGACGCTGCCATCTGGGGACGCGGCATCAGCGCCACCATCGACTTCGACGGCAAGCCCGCCGACACCCCGCTGCTGCTGCGGGCCGATGTCCTGCACGAGTCCCTCAGCTTCCGCCGCGATGGCACGACACTGTTCATCGGCAACGGCGCGGACACGCTGACGCTGCTGGACTTCTTCGCCGCCACCGACGCCGCGCCCGCCGCGCCACGAGGGCTCTTCATCGTCGACGCCGTCGGCACGCACCTGACGCTCATCGATCCGCGGAGGCTGGATGGCACGGCGCGCAGCGCCACGGCACTGGACAAGCACCTGTCCTTCGATGCCTGGGCGCCGGAGTCGCGCCGCGCCCTCACCGGCGACCACGCGCACACGCGGCATCACCTGAGTTCGGGCAGCGGCGCCTTCCGCGTCCAGCCGCGCACCGCGATGCCGATGGACATCACGCTGGACATCGACGTCGCGCGGCTGCGCTACGCGCGCACGGGCGACGACCTGATCCTCATCGAGACGCCGCCAGTGAATGCGCCCGCGGACTTCAAGCCGCTGCGCCTGACCCTGCCCGGCTACGCGAAGCGGGACTGGGCCGCCTCGCACGGACAGCTGGCGCTATGGGCCCGCGGCGCCTCCGACCAGGCGGCCGTGGTCAAGTTGCTGCATCCCGCGCCAGGCGATCCCGATGAAGGCGCGATGCGGCGCGCTGAACCCGACTCCCAGGCAGCCGGCTCACCGGCGAACGAGCCCGCCGCGGTCCCGGGTCTTGACGGCGCCACCCAGGCCCCCGCCATTGCGGAGCAGGCATCGGACGTCGCCATCCCGGCCGTCAGCAAGAAGAACGGCGCGAAGGTTTACGCCGCGGACGGGAGGCTCCCCGTGCAAGCCACCGCACCGGGCATCCACATCATCGAGTCCGGACCGGCCGCGCCGTGGTCGGCAGCCAGACCGCGCGTGATCCACGTGCGGCCGGACGCGACGGCGCGCATGACGGGCCGCTCGCTGGAGATCACCGCCGGCGAAGGCGCCGGCCGGACCACGGTCCACGTGCTCGACTACTTCCGCGCTCCCGAACACTTCACGTTCGAACGGCTGAACAGTGAGACCGCCTGGGCGATGAAGCAGCTCACCGGCCAGCAGTCGCCACCGCTGCTGCCGCAGAACTTCCGCGGCCTCTGGCTGGGTATCTACGCCGGCCTCGATGCCGATCCCTGGATCGCGCCGCTGCTGTACGCCGCCGGCATCAAGGATCACGCCGCGGTCCGGGCGGTGTCGAGGATCTCCACCGATCTGCGGCAGGAGCCATCGGCCCAGGACGCGCCCTCGCAGGACACCGCGCATGACCTCGCCGCCGTGCGGACCTATCTGCGCCTGAAGGGCCTGAGCGCGGAGGTCGCGAACGCCATCCAGTCCACCACCACGCGCCAGCTGCGGCGCGTGCGGCAGTTGCTCGCAGTGGCCTCGGACGGGCGCACGGCGCTGCCCGCCGCCTTCATCGACGCCTACGCCGCCAGCAGCGTGGACACGCCGCTCAACGCCTCGCATCACGGCGCGCTGATCAGGTCGCTCGCCGCGCGCGCCCTGCCCTGGGACTATGTCGAGGCGGTCCTGAAGCACGGCCTGTCGAGCCAGGCGCTCCTGGCCTTCGAGGCCTGGGCCAGCCAGCATGCCCAAGGCGGCCTGGCCGGCGCGCATGCGATCCGCGCCATGGAGGAGTTCGATCGCCTGCTGGACGGCCGCCACGGCGCGGACGCCGCGATCACGCCGGACACCCGCGCCCTGCTGACGATCGCGCTGCGGCTTGACGGCCGGCCCGACGATGTGATCGAAGCCCTGGCCGAGGCGATGGTGGCCGTCACGCTGGACAGGGACTGGGTCGACGGCATGCTGCGCGCGGGCGTCGACAGCCACGAGGTGCTGAAGCAACTGCGCAGCGCCAAGGTCCCGGTCCAGGACCTGGTGATCGGCAACGCCAACCGCCATCTCTACGAAGGCAATGGCGACCGCTCCTCAGTGATCGAGGTCAGCACCTCCTCCGGACTCCGGGCTCCGCCGGCCTCGGTCACCCGCTATGTCGCCAAGGGTTACCTCGACCTGGGCGACAACGGCAGGCC
>Ga0055531_10001189_pt1 | contig 19990 bp, 18 predicted proteins | sample AraplaCvi_mCL_r2_FD_55008 | JGI IMG/M metagenome (GOLD analysis project Ga0055531, IMG submission 55008) | Arabidopsis root microbial communities from North Carolina, USA - plate scrape MF_Cvi_mCL_r2 | ecosystem: Host-associated > Plants > Roots > Endosphere | place: USA: North Carolina...
GGTTCGAATACTTCTTGGAGCAGGTAAGCGTACTGGACGCGAATGGTGGGGATGTTGAGGCCTCGCGTGTGGGCTGGGGCTCGGCCGTCGCCGGCAGCGCTCGCGAGCTGCTGACCGACCCCGTTGAAGACGAGGGTCAGGCCACCGCAAGCGATGCCGCATCGCTGTTGCGTGAATGCATGAACGGGCCCGGCTGGTTTCCCGCAACAGCTGTCAACAGGTCCATGACTGAAGCCGGCTTCTCCAAGAAGCAGACCCGCATGGCAGGAAAGAAGTTGGGGCTCGAGGCCAGGAAGGGCACGAACGGCCCGCACGATGGTTGGTACTGGAAGCTGCCGCACACAGCCTCCAATTCCCAAGATGCCCACCAAGATGCCCAAGGCGCCCACGTTTCAGACGGGGAATCTTGGGCACCTTGGGCGCCTTCAGGGGATTCCTCGGCACTTGGAGGTGCAGCATGAGCGACATCGCGCTGGGGCTCGCGTTCGCCCACTACTTGGCAAACCCTTGCACCAAGACCATTGAAGCGGTGCTGATGGCGCTGGAGGCTCGCCCTGACCTACCTATCAGCATCGAGGAGACGCGCAAGGCGCTGACTGATGGCATCGCTTCTGTGAAGGCAGCCCAAGCTGGCACACCGGCGGCGCAGTCAGACGCCTTGCTGGCTCGCCTGCTGAAGGGAAATCAATGAGAACAGCTCTCGTTCTGGGGAGGGGGCATCAAATCTTCCCGTCCCCTCGAGCCGGAAACCACATGGTTCCGCACGCGCAGAAAATTTCCCATCTGAGGGATTTTGTTAAGGGGTGTCCAGCGCAGGTTAACAAGCCGCAAACCCAATGCTGGCGCGGCTTCCGGGCATTTGCAAATTCCATTTTTGTTCAAACGATTTGTTAAGGTTTAACACCGTGATCACCAAGACCCCGACCGATGTCCTGATTGACTTTTTGACTCGCCAGATGGATGGCGATCACCCGCCAGCCAGCGGCTCCGCTGCCGAGCGTGAGGTCGCCCAGGCTATCCAGGCCATTCACGCAGACGGAAGCGATAAGACGCTCAATTTGTTCGCGTTGCGCACCCTCGGCGCTTTGATCGACCGCATGCGCAGCAACATCGCCGCTGAGCAAGCTCTGCGCAACGCCTTCAAGCCTGGTGGTGCGGTATGAAATGGCTATTCCGCTTGGCCGCCCGCTGGTCGTCCTCGGCCCTGCTGCACACAGCTCAAGAGAAACGCCGTCTGGAGCGGGTTGCGCAAGAGGCCGGTTGTTCGAGGGCGATGGCGGTCAAGGTCGCCTCGCTGTACTTCAAGAAAACATTGGAGGATTGACGATGGACTGGCACAATCTGCATGTGCCGAATGGGTGGGATGCTCAAACGGACCTTCAAAAAGCCAGTTGCGGGATGCAGCTTGCGAGAAGCGGACAAGTCTTAGGGCTTGTGGCGTGCTTTCCGTGAGCGACCAGACCCAACCCGGCGATAGCCCTGCAGTACCTCTACTGCCGGTGCCTCCCCCGACCAAGTCAAAGCCGCGCACCAGTCGCGAATTCGAGCGTGCTCTGCGAGAGCTGGGGTACAGCAAGACCGAAGCGAGATCGATCGCAAGTCATGGGTTTAAGGGCCTTCAAGTCGAAGACCCTGCCGAGGATGTGTCCGAACTGGCCGCGCTCATTGAGCGCAACACCCACCTGTTTGAACGCATTGAAAGAACGCTATGAATCTCACTCGCAAGCACTTCTTCTTCGCCGTCTTGGCGACCCTGGCCGTCTTGACGGTATTCACCTTGGCGGGGCACCCGCTCATTCCGGCGGAAGCCTTTGCCAGCTTCGGCATGGCTCCTCTCGCACTCGGCCACACCAAAAGCATCGCGGAGATTTTGGAGGAGCAGGGTCGAGCCTTCGAAGACTTCGTGAAGCGCAACGACTCTGAACGGGCGGAATTGAAAGCAGAGGTCGAGGAACTCATGAAAAAGTCCGGTCGGCCCAGTCTGGGCGGCCCTGGTGATCTGTCCGTGCAAACGCAGGAACAGAAAACCGCCATGTACAACGCTGTGCGCGCGCTGATCGCGGGCGACAAGGCCAAGGCTGATGCGCTTTTTATCGAGGCAAAAGCCATGTCGGCCGGCTCCGGCCCGGAAGGCGGGTACATGGTGCAGACGCAGTTCTCCAAAGGCTTTACCAAAGTCATGGCCGAGATCAGCCCGGTGTTTCGCATGGCTCGGGTGATCGACCTCGACCCAGGAACAGACGGCTTCGAGGAACCGATCGACCGGGATGCAGCTGATGCCAATTGGGTCGGCGAGCAAAGCGCGCGTCCCGAGACCGGGACGCCCGATCTCGGAATGTTCTATGTCCCGCTGCGCGAGATCTACGCCATGCCGAAGACGACGCAGACTTTGCTCGACGTGTCTTCGCTGGACGTCATGAGTTGGCTGCAGACTAAGGTCGGCGAAGCGTTCGGCACGAAGGAATCTGATGCGTTCCACAACGGCGACGGCGTGGCCCGGCCCCGCGGCATTCTGAGCTACGACATCGCCACGACGGCTGATGCGACCCGGCCCTGGGGGACGATCCAATACCTCTTCACGGGAGCTTCTGGTGCATTCGCAACGACCTCCGCGACCGTGAGCCCGGCCGACAAACTGATCGACATGATCGCCGCCATGAAGCCGCAATACCGTAAGGGTGCGGTGTGGCTCATGAACCGAAACACGGCATCCGTGGTGCGCAAGTTCAAGGATGTCGACGGCCGCTATATCTGGAGCGATTCGCTGCTAGCGGACCAGCCTGCGACGCTGCTGGGCTATCCCGTCGAGATCGATGAGGACATGCCCGACATCGGCGCCAACAGCTTGTCGGTCGCCTTCGCCAATCTGCAGCGCGCGTACACGATCGTGCAGAAGCCCGGCATCAAGTTCTTGCCGGATCCGTACACCGCCAAGCCGCACGTTCTGCTCTATTCGTATCGCCGTGTCGGCGGTGCCATGAACAACAGCGAAGCCGTGAAACTGTTGAAGTTCGGTACGTCCTGAGCGAAAGAGGCGCCTCACTTCGGTGGGGTGCTTTTTGCGACCATGCAGACAAACATCACCGCACTCGTGCGCGAACACTGCGCACGTCAAGGAATCCGGATCACGCCGCTACCGAGTGGCGCTGTGAGATTCACCGGTTTCAATGTCAGCCTTCTGGTAGCGGCGTCTCATCCCGTCAGGCTGGAAGACCTCGAGCCCTACGACCCCCGCAAGGGCCGATCCTTGGACAACGTCTAACCGGGAATACCCAATGACCACTGACAGCCGCAAGATCCAGCTTCGAGACGATGAAGGGGTGCCCTATGTCTGAAGTCATCGGAAAGGGCGTAATCGAAGTCTCGGCAGACGCTACCAAGCTGAAGGCCGGCGTCGACGACGCCAAGCGATCTATCAAGAGTCTTGGCAAAGACATTGGCGACTCGATGGGCACGGCGTCGGCCAAAGCCTCGCGGTCGATCGACAACTACGTCAAGAAGCTGCAGACAGCAGCTGCGACGCAGAGCATGAGCGCCCGCGAGTCGGAGCTCTACACGCTTTCCCTCAAAGGTGCGTCGAAGGCTCAGCTCGATGCCGCCGATGCAGCTCTGCGCATGTCCGAGGGGTACGAGAAGGGCATCGAAATTGGCCAGCGCCTGCGCACCGGTCTGATCGCTAGTGCGGCGGCCCTTGTGGCGCTTGGCGCGGCTGGGGTAGTGGCGTTTGGTAAGGTCACGGAGGGAATCTCCAAGTACCAGGAGCTTAGCGAGAAAACGGGCGAGACTGCATCGAACATTGCCTCGCTGCAGACTGCATCGGTTCTATCGGGTGTTTCACTAGACACTGTGGCCGCAGCATCCATTCGTCTAACTGCATCGCTTTCGAAGACCGACGACGAGTCGAAACTCGTGGGGAAGGGAATCAAGGCGCTCGGCCTCAACTTCGACGAATTCAAGAAGCGTTCGCCTTCTCAGCAACTCGACGCGGTCGCAAAGGCTATGTCTGGTTTTGCGGATGGCTCCGAGAAATCTGCAACTGCAGTGGCCATCTTCGGTAAGGCCGGCGCTGAGCTCCTTCCATTCCTCAACGACCTGGCGGATGGTGGTGAGCGCCAGATTCGACTTACAGACGAACAGATCAAGCAGGCAGATGATCACACGAAGGCACAGGCTCGCCTGAAGAGCGAGATTACGCAACTCGCTCAGACGATTGTCGCCAACTCCTTACCCGCGGTGACGGATCTAACCGGAGCCATGAAGGATGCGATCACAGAGGCGATTGGCCTCGGTAGCGAGGCTACATCTCTCAAGAACAACAGCAGCATTCAGGCCTTCGCCGAGGATGGGGCGCTATTCCTCGCCACCCTTGCGGACTATGCGGTCAAGGTGGGCGAGGCGTTCGGAGCCCTTGGCAAGACGATCGGCGGCGTTGGAGCGGTTCAGGTTGCCCTTGTGAAAGGGGAGTTCAAGGAAGCGCTCAGCATCGGCAAGGAACTTGTCAGAGACTCGAAGACCTTCTTCAATGCACCGAGTTTCGCTGAGGCACTGGAGAAGCGTCTCGCCGAGCGACGCCAGAACGCGCAAGGCTTCTTCGACGACTCAGAAGCTCGAGTTCCTGGCAGGCGACGCATTGATGCGACAGATCTGAACACCGATCGCATTCCAAAGGGCAAGAAGGACAACAGCGCAGCTCAGGAGGCCAAGGCTCAGCTGACCTTCGACATCGATGAGATCAAGAAGGCTCAGGAGGCGCTGTCCAACACCATCGCCAACGGCGAGAAGATCCTTGACGCACGCCGCTCGGCCAGCCTCATCAGCGAGTCCGAATACTACGCACAGAAGCGCAGGTTCATCCAAGACAACGACCAAGTGCAGCAGGCCGCGGCCGAGAAGGAAATCGCACGCCTGCAGGCCGAGAAGCTATCCGGCAAGGACAAGATCGACAACGATCGGAAAATCGCCGACGCGCAATCCAAGCTGGCGAAGCTGCGCGAGAACGCGACGGCAAATCTGCAGGTTCTGGCGATTCAGGAGAAGGACTCGCTCGATAGCATCGCACGGGCCTATGTCGATGCGCGGACCGCTGCCCAGTCGTACCTCGACGTGACCAACCGGGCGCGGCAGCTTGAACTGGATAGCATGGGGCAAGGCACCCGAACGCGCGATTTCGGCGCCGCCATCAGCCAGATCACCGAGCGCTATGAGCAGCAGCGCCAGGATCTGCAGCGCGACAACCGCAACGGCAAGTTTGCTGGTCGGCAGGAGGACTTCCAGCGCGAGTTGGCGTTGCTCAATGAGTTTCAGGGGAAGTCGATCGCGAGCTACACCGACTACTACGAGAAGCTGAACGAGAAGCAGAAGAGCTTTTCTCTCGGTGCGTCCGAAGCCCTGAAGAATTACTACGACGAGTCACAGAACGTCTTCAAGCAGACCGAAGAGGCTGTCACCAATGCCTTCAAGGGCATGGAAGACGCGCTGACCGAGTTCACAACTACCGGGAAAGGCAACTTCAAGAGCCTGATCGATTCCATCATCAAGGACATCGCGCGCATGGCCATCAAGCAGTCGATCACCGGCCCGCTCTCGGGGCTGCTAGGGAATGCGTTGAAGGGCGGCAGCGGCGGGGGCTCGCTCAGTGGTGATGCAGACTATCTGAAGTTGATCGGGCTCTCTGGCGGGTCGGGGCTCAGCATCACGGGTGGTTCCGGCGGCGGACTTATTTCGAGCCTTCTCAGCGGCATCTTGGGTGGCGGCCGTGCGATTGGCGGCCCCGTGTCTGCAGGGCAGATGTACCGCGTCAATGAAAAGGGGCCCGGTGAGATGTTCGAAGCCGGCGGCAAACAGTGGTTCATGCCGGGCATGAATGGTGAGGTCAAGCCCAGCGCTGGAGGGTCGCGCGAAATCAACTATTCACCGACCTTCGTTCTGAACGAGCCGGCCAGTCGCAAGACGCAGGCTCAGCTGGCCAAGATCGCGGGCCAAGGACTGCAGCGCGTCGGGAGAGATTCATGAAACAGACTATGGGGGCGGCAGCGACCCAGACAACCCGGTTAGCAGATCCTCCCGCAGCGCCGAAGAAAGAAGGAACTGCGCCTCCATGCCATCGTCTGTGCCAATTCGAAGTGCGGCAGCCCCCGTTGTCCAACGGACAACTTCGACACGTCTTGCTTGAAGCAGCGCGGCTTCTGTAGCAGGCAAACGCTCACGACCTGGCCGTTTTGGCACGTCACGCTCCATCGCCTCATCGATTCGAAGAGACGCGACCGTCTCGACAAGCGGCTTCAACAAGTTGCCCAGCATATTGGCTGGTAGTGCGATTGACGTCTCGCCCTTCTCCGCATCCCGGAAAAAGATGGTGATCCACCCGTCTAGTTTGTGGTGGGTCTTGATCTCCACGGATGCAACATCGATAGGTTCGGCCATTTTCGTCTCCACCATGATGGGCTTTTTGATGGGTAGAAATGAAAAACGGGGCGCAAGGCCCCGTATTCATTACTTCTCTGGCGGAGCAGGCGGGATTCGAACCCGCGGAGGGCTATTAACCCTCACACGCTTTCCAGGCGTGCGACTTAAACCGCTCATCCACCGCTCCTGAGCCTACGATTGTAGCAGTCAGTTCAGACCGGATTCGACGGCTTGCCTGCCTGGACCATGCGCATCGCCGAAGCGATGAGCGCGGCGGTCTCGGTCATGTTGCTCGGCACGATCAGCGTGGTCTTGGAATCGGCCGCCACCTTGCCGTAGGCGTCGACGGCGCGCTCGGCCACCTTGAGCTGCACGGCCTGCTCGCCGCCGGGCTGGCGGATGGCAGCCGCCACGCGCTCGATGGCATCCGCCGTTGCGGTGGCCACCGCGGTGATGGCAGCGGCTTCACCCTGTGCGTTGTTGATCTGCGCCTGCTTTTCGCCTTCGGAGCGGGCGATGAAGGCCTCGCGTTCGCCGGTGGCGATGTTGATCTGCTCCTGGCGGCGGCCTTCGGAGGCCGCAATCAGCGCGCGCTTGCCGCGCTCGGCGGTGATCTGCGCCTGCATGGCCAGCAAGATTTCCTTCGGCGGCGTCAGGTCCTTGATTTCGTAGCGCAGCACTTTCACGCCCCAGTTGAGCGCGGCCTCGTCGATCGCGGCCACCACCTGGGCGTTGATCACGTCGCGCTCCTCGAAGGTCTTGTCGAGCTCCAGCTTGCCGATCACGCTGCGCAGCGAAGTCTGTGCGAGCTGCGTCACGGCCACGATGTAGTTCGACGAGCCGTAGCTCGCGCGCATCGGGTCGGTCACCTGGAAGTACAGGATGCCGTCGACCTGCAGCTGCGTGTTGTCGCGCGTGATGCAGATCTGGCTCGGCACGTCGAGCGGAATTTCCTTCAGGCTGTGCTTGTAGGCCACCCGGTCGATGAACGGGATCAAGAAGTTCGGGCCGGGCGTCATGGTGCCGTGGTACTTGCCCAGGCGCTCGCGCACCCAGGCGTTCTGCTGCGGCACGAACTTGACCGACTGGCTGATGAAGATGATCGCGATGACCAGGATGATGAGAGGGACCGAAAATTCCATGGTGCGCTTCCTTTTTCTGAGTTCTATGGACTGTGACTAGACCTTGTCGACGACCAGCCGGCTGCCGACCACCTCGACCACGCGGTGCTCGCCGCTCGAGGGCGTGCGGCCCGCGCGCTGGACTACCGTCCATTGCGCGCCCCGGTAGCGCACGGTCGCCGTGCCGTCGGCGTTCCACGCATCGACGTGAACGCTCTCGCCGATGTCGAGGTTCACGTCACGGTTGGCTTCGGTGGGCGGGGCAGGAGGGCGCTTGCGCTGGATCGAGTACCAGGTGAGCACGGCCCCCACGCCGATCACCGAGGCTACGATCAGCTGGGTGACCGTGCCGAAGCCCAGGTGCGCCGAGATCGCCGCGGCTGCAAAGCCTGCGGCCAGCAGCAAAAGGTAGACCGTGCCCGAGAGCAACTCGACCACGATGGCGGCCCCCGCAATCAGCCACCAGACGGTGGAATTCGCCATTTCAACTCCTCTTTTCCTTGTTCGATGCGCGCCATTCTGAGGCATATGCCTCAAGCGCTTGCCTCGGGTAGGGGTACTGCGCCGCAGCCGGAGAAATGGGCCTTGCCCGACGGGCCCGAATGGCTTGCAGGAAGCTGACCGGATCCGTCATCCGAATTCCGTACACTTCGCGCCTCGCCTCATTGCCTGTCTGTCTGCCTGTCCGGAGCCCCGCTCATGAAATTCCGCTTTCCCATCGTCATCATCGACGAGGACTTCCGCTCCGAGAACACCTCGGGCCTCGGCATCCGCGCGCTCGCGCAGGCCATCGAGACGGAGGGCTTCGAGGTGCTGGGCGTCACGAGCTACGGCGACCTGAGCCAGTTCGCACAGCAGCAAAGCCGGGCCAGCGCCTTCATCCTGTCGATCGACGACGAGGAATTCACCATCGGCCCCGACCTCGATCCGGCCGTGCTGAACCTGCGCAACTTCATCGGCGAAGTGCGGCGCAAGAACGCCGACGTGCCGATCTACATCTACGGCGAGACCAAGACATCGCGCCACATCCCGAACGACATCCTGCGCGAGCTGCACGGCTTCATCCACATGTTCGAGGACACGCCCGAATTCGTGGCGCGCCACATCATCCGCGAGGCCAAGAGCTACCTCGAGAGCGTGCAGCCGCCGTTCTTCAAGGCACTGATCGACTACGCGGAAGACGGCTCTTACTCGTGGCACTGCCCGGGCCACTCGGGCGGCGTGGCGTTCCTGAAGAGCCCGGTGGGCCAGATGTTTCACCAGTTCTTCGGCGAGAACATGCTGCGCGCCGACGTCTGCAACGCGGTGGAAGAACTGGGCCAGCTGCTCGACCACACCGGCCCGGTAGCGGCCAGCGAGCGCAATGCGGCGCGCATCTTCAATGCCGACCACTGCTTCTTCGTGACCAACGGCACCAGCACCAGCAACAAGATGGTGTGGCACCACACGGTGGCCCCGGGCGACGTGGTGGTGGTCGACCGCAACTGCCACAAGTCGATCCTGCACGCGATCATCATGACCGGCGCGATTCCGGTGTTCATGAAGCCTACGCGCAACCACTTCGGCATCATCGGCCCCATTCCGAAGAGCGAGTTCGAGCAGAGCGCCATCAAGGCCAAGATCAAGGCCAATCCGCTGCTGGCCGACGTGGACGCCGACAAGGTCAAGCCGCGCGTGATGACGCTCACGCAATCGACCTACGACGGTGTGATCTACAACACCGAGACCATCAAGAACATGCTCGATGGCTACGTCGACACGCTGCACTTCGACGAAGCGTGGCTGCCGCACGCCGCATTCCACCCGTTCTATGGCGCCTACCACGCGATGGGCAAGCGCCGCGTGCGGCCGAAGGAATCGCTGGTGTTCGCCACGCAGTCCACCCACAAGCTGCTGGCCGGCATCAGCCAGGCCAGCCACGTGCTGGTGCAGGACTCGCAAAACCGCCAGCTCGACCGCGACCTGTTCAACGAGGCCTACCTGATGCACTCGTCGACCAGCCCGCAATACGCCATCATCGCGAGCTGCGACGTGGCCGCCGCCATGATGGAGCCGCCCGGCGGCACTGCGCTGGTGGAAGAGAGCATTCTCGAAGCGCTGGACTTCCGCCGCGCCATGCGCAAGGTGGAAGAAGAGTTCGGCAAGGACGAGTGGTGGTTCAAGGTCTGGGGCCCCGAGAAGCTCGTCGACGAGGGCATTGGTCGCGCCGAGGACTGGATCATGCAGGGCGAGAAGAACGGCAAGCCCAAGAGCAAGAAGTCGCCGCGCAACTGGCACGGCTTCGGCGAATTGGCCGACGGCTTCAACATGCTCGACCCGATCAAGTCGACCATCGTCACGCCGGGCCTGGACCTCGAAGGCAACTTCGCCGAGACCGGCATTCCCGCGAGCGTGGTGACCAAGTTCCTCGCCGAGCACGGTGTGATCGTGGAGAAGACGGGCCTCTACAGCTTCTTCATCATGTTCACCATCGGCATCACCAAGGGCCGCTGGAACACATTGCTCACGGCGTTGCAGCAGTTCAAGGACGACTACGCGCGCAACCAGCCGATGTGGCGCATCCTGCCCGAGTTCTGCCAGCAGCACCCGGGCTACGAACGCCTCGGCCTGCGCGACCTGTGCCAGCACATCCACCAGCTGTACGCGCGTTTCGACGTGGCGCGCCTCACGACCGAGATGTACCTGAGCGACCTGACGCCGGCCATGAAGCCCAGCGACGCCTTCGCCCACATCGCGCACCGCAAGACCGAGCGCGTGGAGATCGACGAGCTCGAAGGCCGCATCACCACCAGCCTGATCACGCCGTACCCGCCGGGCATTCCGCTGCTGATTCCGGGCGAAGTGTTCAACAAGAAGATCGTCGACTACCTCAAGTTCTCGCGCGAGTTCAATACGCAGTGCCCGGGCTTCGAGACCGACATCCACGGCCTCGTGGCGCGCATCGACGAGACTGGCAAGAAGCGCTACTACGCGGACTGCGTCAAGGAAGCGAAGTAGGCCGCTGCCGAAGCCGTTCGAGGGTGGTCAGCCTTCGCGAACGCGCATGAAGCGCGCGAAGCGGGGCAGGCCCTTGGCGGTGGTGCCGTTGTAGCGGTAAGTCACCCAACTGCCGATGGCGGGTGGGTTCTCCCGTTCGGCATCGGTCAGTCCGGTGCCGAGCCTGAAGCGTTTGCCGTCGGGCGTCTCGACCACCAGTGCGCCGAGCCGGGCGCTGTGCTTGCCTTTGCCGGGGAGGTGCTCGATCACGCGGGCCTCGGCATCCTCGTAGGGCTTGACCTTCAGCAGGTCGCTGTTGCGCTCGCCGCGGTACTGGGAGCTGCCACGGTGGAGCATCAACCCCTCTCCGCCCATCTTGACCGTCTTGTCGAGCAGCGCCTGCAGTTCTGCATGTGTGGTCGCGCGCTGCTGTGGCACCGGCACCACCCAGGGTGCGTCGGTGATGGGAAGCAGGTTGCGCAGCGCGGCCAGCCGCGTCGTGAAGTCGCCGCCCTGGGCGGGCAGGTCGAACACCATGAAGCGCATCTCGTGCCATGCGACGTCGTTGGGTGTCTGGCTGCGCACTGTCGACACCGCATGGGCGAAGCGGCCGCGTCCAGCCCACAGCTCGCCGTCGAGCGGCTGCCTGGGCAGCGGGGCGATGAACCATGCCGGCGCCATGATCCGCTCGCCGCCGCGCGTCCAGAGCTGCTTGCCGTCCCAGTAGCCGCGCACGCCGTCGTACTTCTCGCTGACCCAGTAGTCGTTCAGCGACATGCCGGGGCGGTAGACGTCGGCCAGCATCAGCGAGGGCGCTGCCTCGCGCGCGAACGCGGAGGGCGCGGCGATCACGCCGAAGGCGGCAAGCAGCAAGGAGCGTCGATTCAGCACGATGTGTGAAATGGGTTGCGCAGCACGGCCGTTTGGCAGCCGTGCCGGGGTTTGGCGCAAGACTATTCGGCCATCCCGCCGACGACGTTGCTGAAGCCGCCGTCCACATAGGTGATCTCGGCGGTCACGCCGCTGGCCAGGTCGCTCAGGAGGAAGGCGGCCACGTTGCCGACTTCCTCGATGGTCACGTTGCGGCGGATCGGCGAGGCGTCGGCCACGGCCGCCAGCATCTTGCCGAAGCCCTTGATGCCGCTGGCCGCCAGCGTCTTGATGGGGCCCGCGCTGATGCCGTTGACGCGCATGCCCTTCGGGCCGAGCGAGGCGGCCGTGTAGCGCACCGAGGCTTCGAGCGAGGCCTTGGCCAAACCCATGGTGTTGTAGTTTGGCAGTGCGCGCTCGGCGCCCAGGTAGGTCAGCGTGAGCAGGGACGACTTGTCGTTGAGGTAGGGCAGGGCCGACTTGGCCATGGCCGGGAAACTGTAGGCGCTGATGTCGTGCGCGATCTTGAAACCTTCGCGCGAGAGCCCGTCGAGGAAGTCGCCCGCGATGGACTCGCGCGGCGCGAAGCCGATGCTGTGCACGAAGCCGTCGAACTTCGGCCAGGCCTGTGCGAGGTCGGCGAAGAGCTTGTCGATCTGCGCGTCGTCGCCCACGTCGCAATCGAAAATCAGCTTCGAGCCGAAGTCTGCGGCATATTCGGTGATACGGTCCTTGAATCGCTCGCCGACATAGCTGAAGGCGAGCTCCGCGCCCTGCTCATGGCAGGCCTTGGCAATGCCATATGCAATGGAGCGATTGCTCAACACGCCGGTGATCAACAGTTTTTTGCCGGAAAGAAAGCCCATGAAGTTGCCTCGTGAAAATCTTGGGCAGAATTCTCGCATGCGGTTTCTCCGGGTCTGGTGGTTGATGGTGTGTGCGGTTCCCGCGTGGGCCGCGCATGGTTATGCGCTCTGGGATGACCTGAAGTACGCCCCAGGCTTCAAGGCCTTCGACTACGTCAACGTGGACGCCCCGAAAGGCGGCGAGTTGCGGCTGGTGAGCAACCAGCGCTACTCGACTTTCGACAAGTACAACCCTTTCACCATCAAGGGGGCGCCGCCGGCCTACCTCGACAGCATGCTGTTCGAGTCTCTGTTGGCCGGTTCGATGGACGAAACCGGGTCGGGCTACGGCCTGCTGGCCGAGGACGTCGCGGTAGCCTCCGATCGCCGCAGCGTCACCTTCCGCCTGCGACCCGAGGCGAAATTCCACAATGGCATGCCGGTCGAGGCGGCCGACGTGAAGCACAGCTACGACACGCTCATCGGCCCTTTCACCTCGCCGGGCTACAAGACGCTGCTGCAGGAAGTCGACGGTGCCGACGTGCTGGATGCGCGCACCATCCGTTTTCGCTTCAAGACGGTCAACCGCGAGTTGCCGCTGATCGTGGGCAGCCTGCCCATCTTCAGCCGTGCCTGGGGTGTAGAGAACGGCAAGCCCAAGCCCTTCGATCAAGTCGTGATGGATATTCCCATCGGTAGCGGCGCCTACAAGATCGGCCCTGTGCGCTTCGGCAAGGACATCACCTACGTGCGCGACCCCGGCTACTGGGGCCGCGAGCTGGCCGTGAACCGTGGCTTGCACAATTTCGACCGGATCACTGTCAAGATCTACAAGGACAACACGGCCCGGCTCGAAGCCCTGAAGGCGGGCGAGTTCGACATGATGAGTTTCTACTCGGCCGGCGACTGGGCGCGGCGGGTGAACGGCAAGCGCTTCACCACGGGTGAGCTCGTCAAGCACGAGTTCCCGCACAAGAAACCGGCGGGTTTTCAGAGCTTCGTGCTCAACAGCCGCCGCGACAGGCTGAGTGACCCGCGCGTGCGCGAGGCGCTGGGCCTGGCGCTCGACTACGAGTGGATGAACCGGCAGATGTTCTACAACGGCTATCCGCGCGTGAAGGACCTGTTTGGAAATACGGATTGCGAGGCGCAGGGCTTGCCGTCGCCCGAGGAGAAGGCGCTGCTCGAACGTTGGCGCGGCAAAATCCCCGACGCGAGCTTTGGTCCAATGTTCACGCCGCCCATCACCGAGGGCGAGGGCCAGTCGCTGCGCAACAACCTGCGCCGCGCGCGCGACCTGCTCAAGCAGGCCGGCTGGGAATACCGCGACGGCGCCTTGCGCAACGCCAAGGGCGAGGCCATGACGTTGGAATACCTCGACAGCAAGGAAGGCGGCGTGCGAACCGTGTCGCCTTGGATCCGCAACCTCGAGAAGCTCGGCATCACCCTGAACTTCGCGACCGTCGACTTCGCTCTCTACCAGGAGCGCCTCGACCGCTTCGACTTCGATATCACGACCATCAATTTCCCGGGCACGAACAACCCCGGGCAGCAGTTGCTCGAGATCTTCGGCAGCAAGGCGGCCAAGACGGAGAGCTCGGGCAACTACATGGGCGTGTCGACGCCGGCGGTCGATGCCTTGCTCAAGGACATCGTCGATGCCGACACCAAGGCCGACCTGATACCCGCCTGCCGTGCGCTCGACCGCGTGATCATGCACAGCCACTACCTGATTCCCCAATGGACGCTGAACTCGCACCGCATCGTCTATGACGACTGGCGGCTTGCGTTCAAATCGCCCATGCCGCCGTACGCCAACGGCGAGGACTGGGTCATGGGCACATGGTGGGCCAAGCCGGCGCGCCAGAAATAGAAGAGAGGAAACAGACCGTGCTCTCCTATGTCCTCAAGCGTCTGCTGCTGTTCATCCCGACCCTCCTCGGCGTGCTGCTGGTGACTTTCCTCGTGATCCAGTTCGTGCCCGGCGGCCCGGTGGAACAGTACCTGGCTGAAGCCAAGACGGTGGGGCGGGGCGGCGGTGGCGGCGGCTTCGAGTCCGGCGGTAGCAGCTATCGCGGCAACCAGGGCGTCGACCCGAAGCGGCTCGAGCAGATCAAGGCGCTGTATGGCTTCGACAAGCCGCCGCACGAACGGCTGTTTCAGATGCTAGGCCAGTTCGCGCGCTTCGACCTGGGCAAGAGCTTCTTCCAGAACAAGGACGTCTGGACGCTGATCCTCGAGAAACTGCCCGTCTCGATCAGCCTGGGTCTCTGGACTTTCTTCATCAGTTATGGCGTGGCGGTGCCACTGGGTGTCGCGAAGGCGGTAAAGGCGGGAACGCGCTTCGACCTGATCAGCACGCTGATCGTGCTCGTCGGCTACGCCATCCCGGGCTTCGTGCTGGGTGTGGCGCTGCTGGTGGTGTTCGGCGGGCAGCTGCAGTGGTTCCCGCTGCGAGGCCTGACCTCGGCCAACTGGGACGACCTGGGTTGGGGTGCGCGCATCGTCGACTATCTCTGGCACATCACGCTGCCTGTCACGGCGATGGTGCTCGGCAGCTTCGCGGTTACGGCCATGCTCACCAAGAACGCCTTCCTCGAGGAGATCCGCAAGCAGTACGTGTTGACGGCGCGTGCCAAGGGGCTGGGCGAGAAGCAGGTGCTCTGGAAGCATGTGTTCCGCAATGCGCTGATTCCGATCATCACCGGGCTGCCTTCGGCGTTCATCGGTGCGTTCTTCGCCGGCTCGCTGCTGATTGAGACGCTGTTCTCGCTAGACGGCCTGGGTTTGCTGGGCTACGAGAGCGTGATCCGACGCGACTATCCCGTCGTGCTCGGCACCCTCTATCTCTTCACGCTGATCGGCCTGGTGACCAAGTTGATTTCCGATCTTTGCTACGTTTGGGTGGACCCGCGTGTCAAATTCGACTGAGGGCGTTGTGCCCGTGAGTGCGGCCGGTGGCACGCAGACGAAGGCAACGCCGGTGGCCACAACGGCCCACCTCTCGCCTGGTCGTCGTGCGTGGATGCGTTTCAAGCGTGATCGCCTCGGCTTCTGGAGCTTGGTGGTCTTCGTGACGCTGGTGGTGCTGAGCCTGTTCGCCGAGGTGCTGTCGACGGACAAGCCGCTTGTCCTGCGCTATGAAGGGCACACATATTTCCCGGTGCTGCGCGACTACTCCGAGAAGACTTTCGGCGGTGACTTCGAAACGCCAACCGACTACCTTGACCCCTTCATTCGCGAGCGCATCACGAAGGGCGACAACTGGGCGATCTACGCACCCAATCCCTACGGCCCCAAAACGCTCAACTACTTCGCCAAGTCGCCGAGCCCGGCCGCCCCGACGGTCGACAATCTGCTCGGCACCGACGACCGTGGCCGCGACTTGCTGGCGCAGCTCATCTATGGTTTCCGCGTGAGCGTGCTGTTCGGCCTGGCGCTCACCGCCATCGGCACGGTGCTGGGCGTGGTCGCCGGTGCCGTGCAGGGTTACTTCGCCGGCAAGACCGACCTCGCGTTCCAGCGCTTCATCGAAATCTGGGGCTCCATGCCGGAGTTGTACCTGCTGATCATCTTCAGCGCGATCTTCGCTCCCAGCGTGGCACTGCTGCTCATCCTGCTGAGCCTGTTCGGCTGGATGGGCTTGGCCGACTACGTGCGCGCGGAGTTCCTGCGCAACCGCCAGATGGACTACGTGCGTGCCGCGCGCGCTCTTGGCGTAGGCAACCTGCAGATCATGTGGCGCCACATCCTGCCCAACAGCATGGTGCCGGTCGTCACTTTCCTGCCGTTTCGCATGAGCGCGGCCATCCTGGCGCTGACCTCGCTCGACTTCCTGGGCTTGGGCGTACCGCCGGGCACGCCGTCACTCGGCGAGCTGCTCAGCCAGGGCAAGGCCAACATCGATGCCTGGTGGATCTCGATATCGACCTTCGGCGTGCTCGTCGTCACCCTGATGCTGCTGACATTCATGGGCGACGCGCTGCGCGACGCACTCGATCCGCGCAAGGCCGACAAATGACGAACGATCCGCAACTCAAGCAGGCCCTGCTGGACGTGAAAGGCCTGCGTGTCGCGTTCGGCGGCAAGGAGGTCGTGCACGGCATCGACTTCCAGATGGCCGCCGGCGAAAAGCTCGCGCTGGTCGGCGAGTCGGGCTCGGGCAAGACGGTCACGGCGCTGTCGCTGCTGCGGCTGGTGCAGAACGCCGATGTCACAGGCGTCGCAAGGCTCTTCGGTGGCGCAGCGCCGCAGGGCGTGCGTGACCTGCTGTCGATTCCGGAGCGCCAACTGCGCAGCATCCGCGGCAAGGAGATCGCAATGATCTTCCAGGAGCCGATGACCGCGCTGAATGCGCTCTACAGCGTCGGCGACCAGATCGCGGAGGTGCTCGAACTGCATGAGGGTCTGTCGGCTCGCGCCGCGCAGGCGGCCGCCGTCCAGTTGCTGGCCGATACCGGCATTCCCGAGCCGGCGCGGCGGGCGAGGGCGTTTCCGCACCAACTCTCGGGCGGCCAGCGCCAGCGCGCGATGATCGCGATGGCGCTCGCCTGCAAGCCGCGCCTGCTGCTGGCCGACGAACCGACCACCGCGCTCGACGTCACGGTGCGCGCGCAGATCCTGGAGCTGCTGGCCGACCTGCAGCGCAAGTACGGCATGGCCGTGCTGCTCATCACGCACGACCTGAACCTGGTGCGCCGTTTCGCCGACCGCGTGGTGGTCATGGAAAACGGCCACGTCGTCGAGCATGGCGCCGTGGCGCCGGTGTTCGATGCCCCGCAGCATCCCTATACGCGCAAGCTGATCGACAGCCATCCGCAGCGCAATGTGGCGGCCGTTGCCGCGCGTGCCGACGCATCGCCCGTGATCGAGGCGAAGGCCTTGCGCGTGATCTACCCCGTGCCGAGGCCCGGCATCGCCGGCTGGTTCCGGAAGGGCGAGTTCGTGGCGGTGCAGGGCGCGGATTTCCGCATCGTGCCGGGCGAGACGCTGGGCGTGGTGGGCGAATCGGGTTCAGGCAAGTCGACGCTTGCGCTGGCGGCGCTGGGGCTTTTGAAGCACCAGGGTGCACTGGAGGTCGCGGGCAAGAGCTGGGCGGTCGATCGCGCCTCCGATCTCGGCTTGCGCCGCGTCATGCAGGTGGTGTTCCAGGACCCGTTCTCGTCGCTGTCGCCGCGCATGACGGTGGAGCAGATCGTGGGCGAGGGGTTGCGCGTGCATGCACCCGAACTCGACGTCGGAGCGCGCCGCGCCCGCGCGCTCGCCGCACTGGCCGACGTCGGGCTGACGGAGGCCCAGTTCCCCTCGCTGCTCGATCGCTATCCGCACGAGTTCTCGGGCGGACAACGGCAGCGCCTCGCGATCGCCCGTGCGCTGATCGTCGATCCGCAACTGCTGGTGCTCGACGAGCCGACCAGCGCGCTCGACGTGACGATCCAGAAGCAGGTGCTGAGCCTGCTTCAGCGCCTGCAGCGCGAGCGCGGGCTGAGCTACCTGCTGATCACGCACGACGTCGAGGTAATCCGTGCCATGGCGCACCACGTCATCGTGATGAAGGACGGTGCCATTCTCGAAACCGGGCCGGTCGAGCGAGTGCTCGACGCGCCCGATCACCCGTACACAAAAAAGCTGGTAGCCGCCGCGCTGCTGGAATAAACGGAGATTGCAGTAAATGTCGGAAACCGGACGCGACCGGCGCGGCGCCTGGCGCGCGGCGCTGGCCTGCATGGTCACCCTTGCGGTGGCGATGGGCCTGGGGCGCTTCGCCTTCACGCCCATGCTGCCCATCATGCTGCACGAGGGAAAGCTGGAGCTGGCGGCGGGCGGGGTGCTGGCGTCGCTCAACTACCTGGGCTACTTCCTCGGCGCGCTGAGCTGCGCAGCCATCGGCATCAAGGCTTCGAGCATGGTGCGCGGCGGGTTGGCGGCCACGGCGGCCCTGCTGATCGGCATGGGGTTGCTTCACAGTTTCACGAGCTGGGGCGTGCTGCGGACAGCGGCGGGCGTGATGAGCGCCTGGGTTTTTGTCTTTGCCTCGGGCTGGGGGTTGCGCCGCCTGTCGGAAACGAACGCGCCAACGCTGGCCGGGGTGATCTACACCGGGCCGGGCATCGGCATCGCCATGACCGGCCTGCTCGGCGGGGCGCTGGGGCGCTGGGGTTCCGAGGCGGGGTGGATCGGCCTGGGCGTCCTGGCAATCGTGCTGGTCGCGGTGATCTGGCGGGTTTTCGACGACGGCGAGCGGACGCCGGTCGGCGGCGGGGGCGCACCGGCACCTGCTGCCGCGGCCCGCGCAGCCGGATCGGCGGCCAACCGCAGCGACGCGATCTGGCTGGTCGCGCTCTATGGCCTGGCCGGTTTTGGCTACATCATCACCGCCACCTTCCTGCCGGTGATCGCCCGGCAGGCGCTGCCGGGGTCGCCCTGGCCCGATTTCTTCTGGCCGCTGTTCGGGCTGGCCATCATTCCGGGGGCGTTGATCGGAGCCCGCGCGCCAACGCATTGGGACAACCGGTTGCTGCTGGCTGGCGCCTACGCGCTGCAGGCGCTGGGTGTCGTTCTGTCGGTGGCGTGGCCGAGCATCGCCGGGTTCGCGCTCGGCAGCCTGCTGTTGGGCATGCCGTTCACCGCCATCACGCTTTTCGCCATGCGGGATGCCCGTCGTCTGCGAGGCAATGCGGCGGCCGGGTTGATCGGCTACGCAACGGCTTCCTATGGGGTGGGGCAGATCATCGGGCCGCTGTTTGCGGCGCCGCTGGCCCAGCGGACGGGGTCTTTTCAGCTGCCGCTGCTCGTCGCGGCGGCGGCACTGGCACTCGGTGCGGTCCTGTTTGCGTTGGTTTGGTCTAAATCGCGTCGCGCAATAGCCGATTGAGGGGCAAAGCCCCTTCATATATTGCACAAATAGCATATAATTCGAGGCTCACGACCAAACGGGCGGGTACCAACCGCCCGTTTTTTTTGGTCTATGCATTCTGGGCTGAGCATTCATGGCTGAGCTCATGGCGATTTGGCATCCGTGGCGGGCGGGTGGCATGAACCCAGTTATTCAAAAGGCGCATTCGAACACGTGGCATTGCAGCAAATAGTGGAACAAACTGTGGCCGGTCTCGGCTATGACCTGGTCGAGATCGAGCGCTCGGCCGGGGGATTGCTGCGCGTGACGATTGATTTGCCCTGGACGGCCCCCACCTCCGAAGCTGTGGCTGCCGGTGTGCCCGAGCCCTTCGTGACGGTCGAGGACTGCGAGAAGGTGACGCGCCAATTGCAATTCGCGCTTGAGGTCGATGGTGTCGATTACAAGCGGCTCGAGGTGTCCTCGCCGGGTATTGACCGTCCGCTGCGCAATGAGCAGGATTTCGAGCGTTTCGTGGGCGAGGTGATCGACATCACGCTCAAGGCGCCCATGGGCGCGGCAGCGGCGGGCCAGGTGTCGGCCAACCGCAAGAAGTTTCGCGGCACGCTGGAGCGGATCGCACAGGTAGAGGGTGCCGCTGGCGCCCAGGGCTGGCAAATCGTCTGGAGCGATGCGCCGGAGCCCAAGCCAGGTCAAAAAGTGAGCAAGAAGCGCGCGCCCGCAACGCTGCAGGCGCTGGGCTTCGTGCTGGACGAGCTGCGCGACGCGCGGCTCGCGCCCATTGTGGATTTCAAGGGCCGCAAGGCCAAAACCCAACCGGGTTTTTCGGATATTGACGACGGAACGCAGGTTCCGGACTGACCAGAGGAGTGGTGGCATGAATCGCGAAATGTTGATGTTGGTGGATGCGATCTCGC